>Ga0154020_10007450_pt1 | contig 12781 bp, 12 predicted proteins | sample Klosneuvirus_201_FD_109709 | JGI IMG/M metagenome (GOLD analysis project Ga0154020, IMG submission 109709) | Active sludge microbial communities from wastewater, Klosterneuburg, Austria - Klosneuvirus_20160825_MG | ecosystem: Engineered > WWTP > Aerobic digester > Activated sludge | place... | reverse complement strand
TTTTCGGCAATGTTGCTCGGTATGTATTTTGCGTACGCTAAAGACAATAATTTTTCAATAAAAGTTTTGCACGAAAACAAAAATGATCATGGTGGATATAGAAATATAACAGTTGAGATATCTGGTAAAAATGCTTACAGGACTTTTAAAAATGAATCAGGTGTACACAGACTCGTTCGCATATCACCGTTCAATGCAAAAAAATTGAGGCACACTTCTTTTTCTTTAGTTGAAGTTATTCCGATTATTCCAAAAAGTGAAGCTACTGAAATAAATGACAAAGATATAAAAATAGATTTTGCAAAATCGGGCGGTCCAGGAGGGCAGAATGTAAACAAAAGAGAAACAGCTGTGCGGATAGTTCACATCCCAACAGGCATTGCTGTTCATGTTGCTACAGAAAGAAGTCAGGAATCAAATAGAGAAAAAGCAATGGAGTTACTTTTTGGTAAACTACATCGTTATAACGAAGCAAAGGAAAATAAAAGTATGGAAGCTTTGTATATTTCAAAGACAACTGAAATAGAGTGGGGAAATCAGATTCGTTCTTATGTATTACACCCTTATAAAATGGTCAAAGATCATCGTACAGGCGTAGAGGTAAGTGATGTTGACGGCGTTTTAAAACAAGGGCATATTGATGAATTTATCGAAAAAGAGATTGATTTATAGTTTTTGAATTTATCTCTTCGTGCTATGATATTTAAGCACGATAATCTCGATAAACGATAGGTTTTCTGTTTTTAATTTTTTCAAAAAATGATTAATTTTCAAGATGTTTCAAAAATTTATCCTAAAGATTCACCAGCCCTTTTAGATATAAATCTAAAAATAAAGTCTGGCGAATTTGTTTCTATTGTAGGGCACTCAGGTGCTGGAAAAACTACACTTCTTAAACTTATCTTGGCGGAAGATAAGCCAACAAAAGGGCGTGTTTTGTTCGAGGATGTGGATATTCACAAACTTGGACGAAATTCTCTTTTAAAACTTCGAAAAAGAATTGGAATGGTTTTTCAAGATTTCAAGCTTCTGTCTAGTAAAACTGCTTATGAAAATATTGCTTTTGCGATGGAGGCAGTGGGAAAGACAGACGATGAAATATACACTGATGTTCCTCATGTTTTAGATTTGGTTGACCTTTCAGACAAGATGGATTCTTTTCCATCTCAAATGTCAGGAGGTGAAAGACAGAGACTTGCTATTGCAAGAGCAATTATCAATCAGCCAGAAGTTATTATTGCCGACGAGCCAACAGGAAACCTTGATCCAATAAACACATATGAGGTGGTTCAGATTTTGAAAAAAATAAATGACCTTGGTACAACTGTTGTTCTGACAACTCATAATCGTGGAGTTGTCGAATCAATTGGTAAAAGAGTTATTACAATGGAAGGGGGTCGCATTGTTAGAGACGATAAAGATGGCAAATATTTAATTTAAATTTTATGTTTTTACTTGATATAAAAAGAATCATAAGAAGTGGAGTGCTAAATTTTTACAGAAATGGAATAGTTTCACTGGCTTCAACTTTAGTTTTGTGGGTTACACTCTCTGTTGTTTTAGGAATTTTATTTTTTCAAGCAGTTCTGACAAATAGTTTGGATCAAGTTAGGGAAAAAGTAGATATAACAGTCTATTTTGTTCCAGATGCATCTGAAGAAAAAATATTGGAATTCAAAGACATAATTCAAAAATTACCAGAAGTAGAATCTGCAAGCTACATTTCAGCCGATATTGCTCTTGCTCAGTTCAAAGAAAGAAAAAAAGATGATGAACTTACTCTTCAAGCTCTTGAAGAAATCGGCGAAAATCCTCTTGGTGGATCTATAAATATAAAAGCTCGGGACACTACTCAATACGAAGCAATTGCTAATTCTCTTTCACCTGAAAGTGAATTAGTAAAATCAAACGAAGGGATTATTTACAATATAAACTACAATAAAAACAAAAGTATTATCGACAGACTAAACAACATCATAGTTAGCGCTCGAACGCTAGGAGTTGCACTTACTTTGGTTTTGACAGTTATTTCAGTAATAATTACATTTAATACAATCAGACTAACTATCTTCATTTCAAAAGAAGAAATCGGAGTTATGAGACTTGTGGGTGCAAGTTCTAGATATGTAACAGGTCCTTTTATGGTAGAAGGAATGATTTGTGGAGTTATGGCAGCGTTTTTGGCAATGGCATCTTTCTATCCAGTTTCTGTTTGGTTGTCTAATAAAATGACTGATTTCTTGGGAGTTGATATGCTCGAATATTATGTCTCACATTTCATACCACTTTTGGTAATAGTTTTGCTTTTCGGAATAGGACTCGGCGCACTTTCTTCAGCACTCGCTGTTCGAAAATATTTGTCTAAATAATAAAAAACACCCAGTAAATTGGGTGTTTTTTATTAACGATCTTCACGAAAAAAATTTGGCTGACTGTCACGGTCACGAGCTTGTGAGTTGAGACACCACAACACCCCTTGAGATCCCTTCTACTCCTTGTATGAGGTGTCTCGGTCTCTAGGGTATTTTTATAGACAAAGCAAACAAAGCATATTTCACCCGTCTCGGTCACTGGTCTAGAACCGAGAAATGCGACAATGCGACACTCCTAAAAAGCTCATTATTTTAACGACAATAATATTTCATTTGCACCTTTTGCAGAAAATTGACTAAGAGTGACGTTTTGTTTTCTGCTAGGCATTTGCACCATTTGACCTTGTTAAAAAATGCAGGTTTTGTATCATTGAAGTACTGAGAATACGAGCACCAGAAATGGTGAATATTTAGAAAGCGAGTGCACCGCTTTCCCTAGGAGTGAACAGGAGTATACGAGAAACACAACATAGCGTTAGTCACGCTCTGTTTCTTATTGGTTAACAAATATAACTACTATGTCTAAACAAAACATAGCTATTGTTGCCGTGCCTGTATCCTCCTTAAAGCCGGCAACATACAATCCACGAACGTGGAATACAGATCAGGAGGAAGGATTAAAAGAGAGTATTACGAGATTCGGTCTTGTCGACCCAATCATTGCAAACGGTGACGACAAGCGAAAGAATGTCGTCATTGGTGGACACTTTCGTTTGCACATAGCGAAAGAGCTTGGATACACCGAAGTTCCTGTGGTGTACGTGAACATTCCTGAGATTGAACGGGAAAAGGAACTTAATCTTCGTCTTAACAAAAACACGGGATCGTTTGACTTCAAGCTCCTTGCCGAGTTCGACAAGGCATTTCTGACAGATGTCGGATTCTCATCAGAAGAAATGGATGAGATATTCGCAGTAGAAACCAACACCGAGCAATTTGATCTTAAGAAAGAGTTAGATAAGCTCGACATCAAGCAAGTCAAAGTGAAGAAAGGTGATGTATACGAAATAGATGGGTCGAGGTTAATGTGCGGAGACTCGACCATCGAAGAAGATATACTCTTTCTGATGGATAAGGATCAGGCGAACATGGTCATGACAGATCCTCCTTATTTGCTCGATTATTTAAAGGGCAAGACGAAGCAGAAGGACGGAGTGACCGTCGGCTTCGGTGCCAAGAAAAATCGTAGGTATCTTGAGACTGATGTATTGCCAGATAACTTCTCGGATCTGTGGATGGCGAATGTCGCAAAAGTGCAGAAACCTGACTTCTCAATCATCATCTTCGAGAATCCAAAAAATCTAAGAACGATATGGAACGCACTTGAGGTTCATTGGAAATACAGGAATACTATCACGTGGCATGTGCCGAATCGCATGCAGGGTTTTTCTGGGAAGTATAAGTTCTTTAACAAAACCGATATTGCCCTCGTGGGTAGTGTTGGAGAAACACCACTCAATCTCAATCCTGAAGAAGAACTTTTCCAGAATGAGTATGAGAATGCTCTCTTTGCCACAGCAGGATCGCCACATTGGGAATCCTACGAGAAAGGCAAGAAGATTTGTCCGACCGACTTCATCTCGCACATTGCAGCGGACAAGAAGTCATCAGGTCAGGACATCATCTTCGGCACCAAGCCAGTTGAGTTACTTATCCCGTACATCAAGGTGCTCACCAAGCGTGATGACTTGGTATTGGAACCTTTTGGCGGAAGTGGTTCAACATTGATAGCGTCGCTCATGATCGGCAGACGATGCTACCTGATGGAAAAGTCTCCTGTCTATGCGGAAGTGATACTCCGTAGGTGGTCGATGAAGACAGGCAAGACTCCGAAACTTATCCGCTCACGCGGATAGTAAATGCCTCGGGCAAATAAACGAGAATCTAGTAAGAAAACGAGTGTTAGAAAAAAGGTACCGCCGAAGAAGGTACTGAAAAAACGTGATGCGAAGAAGGAAGAGTTCCTCGAGAAGCTCGAGGACATGCCGATCATCCAAGTCGTCGCATCACAAATTGGAATCCATCGCTCCACCTATTACAGGTGGTACGAGGAAGACCCAGACTTCAAAGATCGAGCCGACAAGGCGTTGAAGTCTGGAGAGTATTTCATCAGCGACATGATGGAATCGCTTCTCATTAGGGAGGCAAAAGCTGGAAAGATTACACCGATGATCTTCTGGCTCAAGCATCACAGTCCGAAGTATATGGAGATACGCAGATATGAACACTTCCACCGCCATGAGTTTGAGGATAACCCTTTGACCGAAGAGCGAAAGGAGCAGATCTATCGTGCGATGAAAGCGTGGGATGATTCAGCGAAAGAATATGAAGATGAGCAGGATGGAGATTACGATCCGCCTCCTGATGATCTCTTTCGTCCAAACGGTTCCTCGTATGATGAGGATGGGAATCTGATCACATAACAATAAAACCCTCTCAAGTGAGAGGGTTTTATTGTGTTTATTTAAACCAATTCAGTATTCCTTTGGGAGCATTTGAATTGAATAACTTTTCAGGAAAATCATTTGGACCAATTTTAAATCCAAGCTTTCCATCAGAACCTTTAACTGCATACATCTCTCTTTTATGTCGTGTTGCGCTTATCCACTCAATTGAATCATGTTGATCATCAAGAATTTGTTTAAGTTCTTCATAGCTTAAGCAAACAATTCCGTCATCATTACAAACGAGCAATAAAAATACTTCTTTGAGATCTTTTTTCATTAACTCAATTTCTTCCTGATGCTCCTTCTTGAATGTAAAACGCCATGGGGTCATTCTCTTTGAAGAGTACTTTATATAGATACCAACCTTGTCATTTATTACATAGGAAGCATTTGTTGTAGATGGAAAAGGCTTTATTGATAGAGGTCGCTGACTACCGTGAAGTATTCGCGCAAAAACTAATCCGTGAAAAAACTCAAATTCCTTTATCATAAAGATTCTGCTTTAAGTTCTTCATGAACTTAATATTGCCATCATATTTATAAAAGAGGCGAGCTTTGGATTTTGAGTTATAGAAGATTTTGAAATGATGTATAGCGTCAGGATTATCCTTTTTGTCCCTATTAAGTTCAGTTGTGCTCATAAAACCTCGTGCACGTTTCAAGTTCTCAACATCGGCAGATTTATAGCTATCAGAAACCAGTGAGGATTTGTGGAACATCACAGAACGATCACCGTCTGGACTGAAGTGTCTAATCCATTCAGATATGAAGTCGGGTGCCTTATCTCTACCAAGAAGATCCCTGAGTGCATTGAGTTTGTCGATACCCGCTGAAGCATTGGCAATGATATCTTCAACCGCTTGTCCATAGTCAAAAATCTCAAAACTCATTTCACCACTATCGAAAGAAACGGTAGTCTTATCTATGCTTGCCGAAGCTGCTGCTGAAATACGGCTGTCCTCCAACCATACGGGTGATCCATTTCCAGAACGAATTGAGTCCAATGATAGCTTGTGAAATACGAAGCATTTGTGCCAATCAAGATAAAGCGACTCCGGTATATGTAGCTCGAAGAATGGTAGATATTTTCCTCTAGAACCAAACATACGTGCACGCTGAATGTAGGTATCCTGTTGAACTTTATGCTTCACATCACGCGTAAAGAACATTGAAAGGAGATTATCGAAGGTCACACCACGAGATACGATATTTCCTCCAATTGCCACAGTAAATAGTGCTGCAGGATTTGTAGCACTTGTGTAGTCCACAGCCTTCTTATCTGTGTCACTATTCATCACAATAATTTTGTTTCTACTTCGATTCTGGAATATATACTGAGCTATTTCGTTGCCTTCGCCAGGATATCGTGCATCAGCAATCTTATAGATTTCTTCGTAATACTTTTTGAATTTATCATCATTAGGATCATCTTTAGCAAGAACATCGAATGCTTTGACGATTGCCTCGTGATCAGATGAGTGATCGGCTTTCTTGCCGGATGTGTGAACTAGCATCGCATAGTTCTGCTCACCTGTTTGAGTATTGATTTTAGTGTTCAAGTGAGCGACGTTTACCAAAAAGCTGAACAGTGCATCTTTAATATACTTAGGTGTATCATCAGTATCAGGTAAAAGATTGAGTCTGAAATCTATTTCCTTAGAATCTATAGCTGTCGGGAAGAAAGTAGACTGACCTTTGTAGAAAGGGTGTGGCGGAAAGTCGACCCATTTTTCATTTTCATTTCTGAATGTATTATTAAGATCAAGTCGTGCAGGCGTTGCGGTCACGCCAATATATGTTCCATCTGCTCCAATAAGTTTCTCAACAAGTTCGTTAATTTTAGTTTTATCTCCCTTGTTCACTTTTGAATTAGGAGTCGCGTAGTCTGCCTCGTCATCAATGATAACTTTATTCGAGCGATCTCCAATCTTTTCTATCAACTTCTTCAAGTCGCCGGCATTTTTCTTCGAGAAGATAACCCATTCCTTGTCTCCGATACTTATTACAGGGTCAATGACTTCGGTATAATTTCTTGGTGCCGGGTCAATACTTGATCGACTGAATCGTTCAAGATTTTGAGTCAAAAGTTGGACGTTGTCATTAAGCAAGACAATAACGATTTTAAATCCATGATCCAAAAGTCGTGCGGTCAATGTTATCATCATCTCGGTCTTTCCGCTCTGAGGCTCGCCATAGATAACAAAAGACTTACATCCTGAGTCGATGTTTTCTATTGCACCGGTTACGGCTTTTTCTATATTCTCCGTATAGCCATTTTTGGCAGTTATCCTCTCTATCTGTCGACGATATCGAGTGTGCTTTGGAGTTTTTTGTACAAAATCGTGAATGTTAAACATATAAATATAGGATATTATTTCTGCATCAAGAGTACATATTCGTATTCGTACGCTCGTTTTTTACTTGGGTTAGTATGACCAGTGAACTTACCCGTTTCTTTGTCACGCCATGGGGTAATCATTTTGTTTGAGACCTCTCTCTTGATTAACTTTGATTTAGTGAAGCCAAGGTTGATCATTTGCTCTGTTGCAACCTGAGCGTTCAATATTGGCACCCCAAGCAATTCGGTGTTACCAATAATCACGCAGGCTTTTTTACCCTTTTTAAGGATACGATACATTTCACTAAACGCGGATTGCATATCATCAAAATAGCCAGCCACACTCTGTGAAAGTGATCGGTTCTGCAACTCTAGTCTTGAAACGATGTCTTCAGCGATCTTACTCTTAAAATCATTGTGTGCAACTTTTTTATGACTACTACCAATGAATTGCCTTTTAAAATCAAGAAATTCGTCCACCACCTTATCCCAATTTTTAAAGTGTTTCTTATCATCCCCAAACCATAAAAGTGATAGTTGGTGTAAATCAGCATACTCGTATGAAGTCACATACGGGGGTGATGTTACGATAAGATCAACACTCCTATCATTTAATGGTAACTTTTTGGTTGAATTCCAGAGCTTCATTTTAGCAGGAATCTTCAAACGCCCTGATTCTTTGAGTGAATCATAGAAAAGCTCATTCTTCTTAATCATTGAATCAAGATGTCTAAGAAAAGACAGCTCAGGATCAGGAAATTTCTTATCTTGATCAATAGTCGGTTTAATACTTTTCATTAACCATCGTGAGCAGTTTTTTAAAACGTGGGAAAAAGCACAAAGAAAAAATCTACGGGTCTCAGTATCTTTAAGAGCTAAAATTGATGCGTATATCACATCTAATCTGCTTACCATTTTCTTATCGAACCAATAGTACACACGCTCGTTGTGCTTTACTTCTTTCTTCTTCTTTTTTAAGCGATCGAATTGCTTAATGAAAAGCTCCCGTGCTTTATTGAGCTTGGTTGGACTGATGGCACGAGTCTTTGTATCAGTAATTAGTTTCGCAACAGGATTGATATCAAACCCAATACTCTTACGACCACTTGCTTTTGACTGTACGAGCGTAGTCCCGCATCCGCCGAAAGGATCACATACGATGTCGCCTTCATCGGTGTATTTTTCGACTAGCTTGTCGACGAGTTGTGGAATAAATTTAGCTGGATAACGATGATAGCTGTGACTCATCATTGTGGTCTCTGTACGCTGAAATTCTGAAAAGGACCACTTTAAATCGGGCTTGAGTTTATCGAAGTTTTTTAAAATTACAGTTGGTCTTGCGGTTAACATATTAGTATTTAAATTATAACATTTTAGGTATGCATAAATATAGCCCCTATCTCTGTCTCTAACTGAATAAAAGATACGGGGGGAACTTGTTGTTTTTCAAGTTTCGCCATCGATATAGCACTTCTTCCTCCTGACAATTCTCTGAGTTTTTCTTTAGATAAAACATAAAAGCACCATTGATCCATATCGAGGATATCGAGCGTGGCGTGTTCTTGATGTTTGAACAGTGCGAGCACATAAATGTCTGACTTGTAGTCAGCGAGCTTGCTCAGCTCAGAAAGCTTGGTGACAGCTTCTGAGTAGTACAATTCTTTTGCTTTCAAACCCGACCATTGAATGGTCGTGAGTTTGCCCTGATCCCAATCTTGAATATATGAACAACACTTCACTTCTATCTTCTTTCCTTTATACAAAACATCGTAGTCTCCCCACGGACTACGAACTTCAATCTCCATATTGTCCTTGAGTGCGTTCTCGACGATGAACTCGGCAAGTGCACCTCGAAGTACGTTCGAGTTCAGACTTGAAAAACCATACTGCCAGAACTCCAGTACGGAAAATCTCTTTTGACCAACATTTTTAAATTGTTCAGAGCCTGTGAGTTTGCTCACAGGAATTCGTTTATACATAGACTTTAGCGGATTTAACTACATACGTTTGGAGAGATGCAAAAATCTCCCCGCCAGTTGCGATCTAGTCTTTCGACCAGACCCATACCCGTTTCCAGATATGACCGCTAAAGTGACTCCTGACGAGGAGGTTTTTACACTTTAGCGGTTGTTTTGTGCCATACCTTGGGAACAAGTTCCACAAGGGTTAGGCGACTATATTCAGTTGTACAAGTACATTCTAACAAAAATACCGGTACTAGTCAGTACCTTAGCTTAGTGTTGGAGAATTGTGTAGCAGGAGTTACCAACTTCGGGAGTCTCGGACTCACTAGACTCCTAGAGGGTATTGCGTCATTCATTGTGTTGTATGACAAACATAACAACACAAAAGCCGGAAATGGGGCTGGCACAAGAGGTATCCCCATCAGGAGTTAAGTACTGCCTGTATGCGAGAAAAAGTACGGAACAAGAGGACAAGCAAGCATTATCAATCGAATCGCAGGTCAGGGAGATGATCACTCTTGCCGAACGTGAGGGTCTGGAGATTGTGGAAATCAAACGAGAGTCGCACTCCTCCAAAGAGGTTGGACAGCGACCCGTGTACAACGAGCTTATCAACGAAATCAGGCAAGGAAAGTTCAACGGAATACTCACATGGGCACCAGATCGACTAAGTCGAAATGCGGGCGACCTTGGTAGTGTGGTGGATTTAATGGACCAAGGGCTTCTGCACGAGATACGCACATACGGACAGAAGTTCACCAACAATCCAAATGAGAAGTTTCTCCTGATGATCCTCGGCTCACAGGCGAAGCTTGAGAACGACAACAAGATGGTGAACGTGAAGCGAGGACTGAGAGCAAGGTGCGAAATGGGACTCTGGCCATCGGTACCGCCGACTGGATATCTGAGTCACTCGGATAGAAACAAGAAGTGCGAGGTGGTGCTCGACGAACAGCGAGCAGATGTGATCAAGCAGATGTACGAGAAAGTGGCGTACGACGGATGGTCTGGACGGAAGCTCTTCTACTGGCTCAAGGACGATATACGGTTCAGGACAAAGCACGGCAAACCACTGACCCTGAGCAACATTTATATAATATTAAAAAGCACCTTCTATTACGGAGAATTTGAATATCCTAAAGGAAGCGGACAATGGTACAAAGGCGTACACGACCCGATTATAACTAAAGACTTATATCTGCAAGTGCAGGACAGGATCACAAGCGATCATGTGGTGCGGGATCAGAACAAGGAGTTTGCCTTCACGAGAATGATTACCTGCGGACTGTGCGGATCAGGGGTAACGGCGGATGAGAAATTCAAGAAGCTGAAAGACGGCACGACTAATAGGTACGTCTACTATGGGTGCACAAAGTTCAAAGACAAGAACTGCCCATGCGGGTATGTGCGAGAGGAAGACCTTATAGAACAGCTAGCCAACGTGCTCGACGTGGTATCACTCGACGAGATTGGGATGAAAGACAGAATCAAGACAGAGATCGAATCGCACAATGAATTTCAGGAGTCAGTGCTCGGAAAGGAAGTTTAGGAGAAGATAAAGATCAAAGAGATAGATATCAGGAACTACGCCAAGCACATCCTACGGAAGCGACCGATGCACGAGAAGCGAGAATTACTGAAGCATTTGAGAAGCAAATTGGTGCTGAAGAATAAACAATTAAGCTTAGTAGAAATCGCTAACTAAAATTAACAACAAAATTATACATACCCATGCTACATGTTCCTTGTAGTGGTGTACCTGCCTTTGGTATTCCCACATCGATTATTTCCTCGCCAGTTTGAGGAAGTATCTTTTGGTATCCAATTGAACGAATCACTAAAGCAGAAGAGCAGTCATAAGTACCATTGGTTCTAACAATCAGCTTAGTTGGAACGTCTGCTTGCGCAGAAGAGACTCGAGGGGAATAACCACCCTTTGCATCAATCGTTATGTACTGAACGCCATCCCTTATTTCAATATTCTGCCCAGACTGAGCCGACGAGGTTTCGGTACTATTTTGTGACCCACCAAAAAAGATGATGCCGAGACCGATGACAAGCGCGACCGTAATGATTGATAGGGCAATTTTATTCATAAAGTTTAATTATATATTAAATAATGGATTGATAATTCCCAGTCCAGCCAAGCCTGCAAGTAGTGCAAACAGTCCAAGACCGATTACTACAATACCGGCAGATTTGAAAAATAAAGGCGCGTTTTTTCCATGTGCAAATGATGCAGATCCAAATGAGAGGAGCAGAAGCATCGGCAATGTACCAAGGGCAAAAGCGAGCATAATTAGCATTCCTGAACCAAAAGACCCACTACCTAACGCCGAAACCTGCATCGACTGCGTAAAGCCACATGGTAGGAAAAACGTGGCGAAGCCGAGGATGAGAGGTGTAAAAGTCTTGTGTTCAATCCTTCTAAAGAAGTTGAAAATTCCAGACGGCAAAGCGATTTTATTCTTCGCAAAAACTCCGACCAAATTCAGACCTAGCAACAACATCACGAGTGCGGCTAAAAGTCCCAAGACTGCGGTAAGCGTAAAGTTGATTCCAATAGCACTTCCTACAGCTCCAAGCACACCACCTAAGACCGCGAAACTGACAATTCTTCCTGTGTGAAATAACAGGAATGTTTTCGTGTCGTTAACATTGTCTTGAGATATCTTTGCCGAAAGAGACAAAACCAATCCTCCAACTATAGCGAGACAACTTGAAACCGAAGCGATGAGACCGATAATGAAACTTGTGATTGGTGTGACCTGTCCCCCGATTCCGAGATTAAGAATCCCTGATTTCTGTAGCAAGAAAAAGAGGATGAGAATGCCTAGACCGATTGGCAACGCCTTCCAAATAACATCATCTACCTGTTTTTCCTTGACAGTCTTTGCAACTGAAAGCACGTAGCCGTTGGACTTTATTTTATCAGTCAATATCTCCGCCAATCTTAGAGGAGACTCGTCACTATTAGTTTCTACTTCTACAATTTCCTTCTTTAAATCAACCCGAACGTTTTGTATGAAGTCTTGCTCATTCAAAATATCCTCAATCAAGATTTTACATGATGCACAGTGTGTTCCTGTTACATAAAATTTGTAATTTTTCATATTTTTATACCCAACGTCTGACATTATTTTTATAAATTAAATAACTATTCCCAAATTTAGCTAATAAATTTGGTTCTTCTGTTTTTCTTATAATGAAGTCCCAAAAGAAAAAGAATAGTACAATAAAAACAAGACCTAATACTGACCCAGATATAAACACAAACCCAAGAGTGATACCTAATATGCCAATATATAGAGGATTCCTCGAATATTTATATGGACCGGATGTGATCAATTTAGAATGTTTTTTCATTTCAATAATTTTAACTTCATTTTTATTGAAATGAATTGTTGCCCACATTCTTATTATAAAACCTATTATTATTAATATAACCCCAATATAAAAAGGTAGTTGAAACTTAAAAACTCCTAGATACTTATCAAGAGAATCTAATAACATCATTCCCAAATAACCCGATATTAAAACAATTATATTTACAAAAAAATTATTCATAATAAAGCTCGATTTTATCTTTATCTTTCATATAATAATTCCCAAAATCCAAGTTATCTGAACCATTTACTGTCATTCTTATATTTGAACCGA
>Ga0154020_10007449_pt1 | contig 12781 bp, 11 predicted proteins | sample Klosneuvirus_201_FD_109709 | JGI IMG/M metagenome (GOLD analysis project Ga0154020, IMG submission 109709) | Active sludge microbial communities from wastewater, Klosterneuburg, Austria - Klosneuvirus_20160825_MG | ecosystem: Engineered > WWTP > Aerobic digester > Activated sludge | place... | reverse complement strand
TGGGTGTAGTCGATTTCCATCAACGAGTTCACGTGGGCCGAGACGCGCCGCGACATGATCATGTGATCGGCGGTCAGCTTGCGCACCCGTCCCCATGGCTCCACGCGATCGCCCTCCCACGCCTCGACCGCCGCAGCGGGCGGGCGCGGCGCGGCGGGCGCGGCGGCAGCCGTTGCGGGAGCAACCGGGGCCATGGCGGCGGCGGCCGCCGGAGCGGCCGGCGCGGCGGTCGGCCCCGACTCGAGGAAGCTCAGCACGTCGGTCTTGGTGACGCGCCCGGCGGAGCCGGTGCCCGGGATCGCGCCGAGGTCGAGGCCGTGCTCCTCGACCATCTTGCGGACCAGCGGCGTGGACTTCCGCTGCAAGCGCTGCTCGGCGGTCTCCTCGCCCTGCGCGGCGGCAGGGGTCGGTGCCGCCGGTGGCGCCACGGCGGGCGCCGGCGCAGTCGGGGCAGGAGCCGGTGTCGCAACGGGCGCGGGAGCGGCCGCGGCGGGTGCCGGTGCCGCAGCCGGCGCGACCACCGCAGCCGCCCCGGCCTCGGTCTCGATCCGCGCGACGATGGTGCCGACCGCGACGGTCTGTCCCTCGGTCACGAGCACTTCGACCAGGGTGCCGGCGTTTGGGGCCGGAATCTCGGCGTCCACCTTGTCGGTGGAGATCTCGAAGATCGGTTCATCGCGCTTCACCGTGTCGCCGAGCTGCTTGATCCAGCGCGACATCGTTCCTTCGGTGATGGATTCACCCATCTGCGGCATGATCACGTCAATGCGGGCCATCCCGACTCCCTCGTTGATCCGTCTTCAGTAGGCGGCGAGCCAGCGGCTCGCGCGCACGATGTCCGATGTCTGCGGAAGGACAAAGTCCTCCAGCGGTGGAGCATACGGCAGCGGCACGTCATGCGCCGCCACGCGCCGGATCGGTGCGTCGAGCCACTCGAAGCACCGTTCGCTGATCTGCGCCGTGATCTCGCCGGCCACGCCGCCGGTCACGGTGTCCTCGTGCACGATCAGCACGCGGTTGGTCTTCTTCACCGAGGCGACAATCGCCTCATGGTCCATCGGAAGCAAGGTCCGGAGGTCCAGCACCTCGACCGAGAGGCCGTCCTCGGCCGCCAGCTGCTCGGCGGCCTCGAGGGCCTTCCAGACGGTCGCGGCATAGGTCACGATCGTCAGGTCCTTCCCTTCCCGCGCCACGCGGGCCTTCCCGAAGGGCACCAGGTGATCGCCCGGGGGCATGACCCCCTTGATCCGGCGATAGAGGTACTTGTGCTCGAAGAAGAGCACCGGATCCGGGTCGCGGATGGCCGACTTGATGAGTCCCTTGGCGTCCTCGGCCGTGGCCGGATAGGCGATCTTGAGCCCGGGGGTGTGGAGGAAGGCCGCCTCGGGATTCTGGGAGTGGAACGGCCCGCCTCGGACGTAGCCGCCGGAGGGTCCGCGCACCACGATCGAACACGGCAGGAAGGCGCGATAGCGCGCCGTCGCCGCGTAGTTGGTGAGCATGTCATACGCGCACGAGATGAAGTCGATGAACTGCATCTCGACCACCGGGCGCATGCCGTAGTGGGCCGCCCCCGCCGCCGCGCCGACAATTCCGGCCTCCGCGATCGGCGTGTCAATCACGCGCTGCTCACCAAACCGCGCCTGCAGTCCTTCGGTGACCTTGAACGCACCGCCGAAGCCGCCGATGTCCTCGCCGAGCAGGAAGACGTTCGGGTCGCGCTCCATCTCCTCGGCGATCCCCTCGCGAATCGCCTCGAGAAAGGTGATCTCAGCCATGGTGCGTCCCCCAACTCGCCGGCCGCTCGTGCTCGGCGACTGCCGAGCCGACGCCATCGCGGAACCAGAGGGTCGGCATGCGCGGCGGGTCGGCATACACGCCCACCAACGCATCGGGACCATCGCACGGGGGCGACGCCTCGGCGACATCCGTCGCCGCATCGACCTCGGCAGCCACCGCGGCATCGATCGCATCGAGCTCGGCCTGCGCCACGCCGAATTCCGTGGTGAGCCGCACGACGTAGCGGTCGATCGGATCGTTGGTGGTGGCCCACTGCTCGATCTCGCCGGGCGCCACGTAGCTCTGGTTGTCGTGCTCCGCGTGCCCCTTGCGGCGATAGGTCAGCATCTCGAGCAGCGTGACGCCCTCGCCGCGACGCGCGCGCGCCACCGCCTCCTGCGTCACCCGATAGACCTCGAGCACGTCGTTGCCGTCGCAGCGGACGCCGGGAATCCCGTAGCCGATTGCCTTGTCCACGAATTGCGCCGCCGCCGTCTGCCGACAGGTGGGCGTCGAGTAGGCGTAACCGTTGTTCTCCACCACCACGACCAGCGGACACCGCTGCACGGCGGCGAAGTTGATGCCCTCGTGGAAGGCGCCCGTGCTGGTCGCACCGTCGCCCACGTAGACGAGGCCGACACGATCTTCGCCGCGCATCTTGAAGGTCAGCGTGACCCCGGCCATCACCGGCACCATGTCGCCGAGATGCGAGATCTGCCCCACGAAGTGACGATCCTCGACGTCGCCGAAGTGGATGTTGAGCTCGCGTCCACGCGTCGGCGAATCGCCCTTGGCCATGTACTGTCGGAGGATCTCGACCGGCGTCGCCCCCTTCACCAGCATGGAGCCGAGGTTGCGGATCAGCGGTGAGAGGACGTCGCGACGCTCGAGGGCGAAGGCCGAGCCGACCGCGCACCCCTCCTGCCCGAGTGAACGGAAGAGGCCACCCACCACCTTGGTCTGCCGGTAGAGTGCGACCAGCCGCTCCTCGAGGGTGCGGGTGAGCCGCATCCAGCGATAGAGCGCGAGCAATTGGTCGCGGGTGAGGCCGGCGGGAATCGCCTGGTCGGAAGCGGGACGGGAATCGGCCATGCGGATACGGCGTGCCTCGGGTCGGGGGTGTCGGCGCGGCGGAAACTTCGACCCGCATCGGAGATGGGTCAAGCGCGGCGGCGTCGTTCCCGGGGCTACTCCGCGGTGCTCAGCCGGGGAAGAGCCAGAAGACCACGGCCGCCACCAGCGCGCTGCACGGAATGGTCAGGACCCAGGCCCAGACGATCCGCCCCGCGACGCCCCAGCGCACCGCGGCGAGGCGCCGGGAGGCACCGACGCCGACGATCGCGCCGGTGATGGTGTGGGTGGTGCTCACCGGCACGCCAAGCGACGAGGCGAGGAAGACGGTCATCGCGCCGCCCGTCTCGGCACAGAAGCCGCCGAAGGGCTGCAGCTTGGTGATCCCGGTGCCCATCGTCTTGACGATCCGCCACCCGCCCATGGCCGTGCCTGCCGCGATCGCGGAGTACGCCGCCATCTCGACCCAGAGGGGGACGTGATCGGCGTTGGGGAGATAGAAGCCATGGAGGAGGCCGGTCTCCCCCACGAAGAGCGACTGCGAGGCCACCAGCAGGCCGACGATGATGCCCATGGTCTTCTGCGCGTCGTTCGAGCCGTGCGCCAGCGAGTAGAGTCCCGCGGAGACGAGCTGGGCCCGGCGGAAGAAGCGATCGAGGGTGCGCGCGTCCTGCTTCCAGAGCGACCAGGAGAGAGTGACCGAGAGGAGCATGCCGAGCGTCATCCCGAGGAAGGGTGACACGACGATCCCGAGGATCGGCTTCACCCAACCGGCGAGGATGATCGCGCTGGGACCGGCCTTGGCCAGCGCCGCGCCGGCGAAACCGCCCAGCAGGGCGTGCGACGACGAGGACGGGAGTCCCAGCCACCAGGTGAGCAGGTTCCAGACGATGGCGCCGAGGAGCGCGGCGCAGAGCAGCGTCGGGGTGACAACGCTCGGGTCGATGAGGCCCTTGGAGATCGTCTTGGCGACGGCGGTGCCGACGACGAAGGCGGCGAGGAAGTTGAAGGAGGCGGCCCAGAAGACCGCGACGCCGGGGGTGAGGACCCGGGTCGCCACCACCGTGGCGATCGAGTTGGCGCTGTCGTGGAAGCCGTTGATGAAGTCGAAGATGAGCGCGACCACCACCACCGCGAGCACGAAGGCGATCGACTGGTCCATCGCTCAGCCGTGCTTGATGGTGACCGACTCCAGGACGTTCGCGGCGTCCTCGGCACTGTCCAGCGTCTTCTCGAGCGTGTCGTACAACTCCTTCCACTTGATCACCATCAGCGGATCGGCGCCTGGTTCGAAGAGGCGACCCAGCCACTCGTGGTAGAGGGCGTCGCCCTCCTCCTCGAGCCGCTTGATGTCGCGACAGGCGGCGAGCACCACCGACGGCGGCCCCTTCTCCAGCGCCTCCACGGCCCGCAGCACCTCGACGGCGGCGCGGTGCACCACCTCGGAAAGGAGCAGCGCCCCCTCCGGCACGTGGTCGATCCGGAAGATGCGGGATCGGCGCGCGACGGAGTCGATGCGGTCGATGACGTCGTCGAGGCGCGAGGCGAGCTCGTGGATGTCCTCGCGATCGAACGGCGTGATGAAGGAGCGGTCGAGCCGGGTGACGATGGCGTGCGTCGTCTCGTCGGCCTCGTGCTCCAGCACCTTGATGAGCTCGACGGCCGCCCAGCGCGCGTCCCCCTGCTCGGTGAAGAGTTCGATCAGGCGCCGGGACGCCTCGACGGTCTTGCTCGCAAGCACGACGAACAGCTCGAAGAAGCGTTCGTCACGGGGCAGCAGGCGCAGGGCCATGGTGTGGGGGGACCGGGTCGGAGGGGCCGGGCTAGTACGAGCCGCGCTGGTGATGCGTCGGGTCGGCGAGGACGTGCACCTCGCCGAGGAAGCGTTTGGCAAGCTTGTCGAGCTCACTCTCGCCGGGTTGGTCGGTGCGCACCGTGACGAGGGTGTAGTGCCCTCCCTCGGGTCGGGCGGAGATCCGGACCGAGCCCAGGGCGCCGGCGTAGCTGCGCCGCCTGGCGGTCTCTTCGGTGGGGGCCAGCCGCGTTCCGAAGAACGCGGCCGCCGCCTGCATGGCGGCATCGGGCGACACGGAGGTGCGATGGAAGTATTGCATCGGCGAGAAGAAGCTACCGGAGACGGCGCGATCCGGCAATTGCGCGGGGCGCAAATGCGACAACGGGACTCCCGAAGGAGTCCCGTCGCGCCACGCCATGCCCCAGCGAGGTCAGTCGCCGTGCGGGTAATCCTGGCCGAGGTGGGTGATCATCTCCTCGCCCATCATCCAGCGCAGCGTGTTCTTCAGCTTGGTGTGCTGAATGAACAGGTCGTGCTCCGGGTAGAGGCCCGGGGTGACCTGCGGGCTCTTGAAGTAGAACGAGAGCCATTCCTGGACGCCGCTCATGCCGGCGCGCTGCGACAGGTCGAAGAAGAGCGCCAGGTCGAGGACCAGCGGCGCGGCCAGGATCGAGTCGCGGCAGAGGAAGTCGACCTTGATCTGCATCGGATAGCCGCACCATCCGAAGATGTCGATGTTGTCCCAGCCTTCCTTGTTGTCACCACGGGGCGGGTAGTAGTTGATCCGCACCTTGTGGTACATGTTGGCGTACAGCTCCGGGTAGAGCTGCGGCTGCAGGATGTACTCGAGCACGCCGAGCTTCGACTCTTCCTTGGTCTTGAACGACTCCGGGTCGTCGAGGACCTCGCCGTCGCGGTTGCCGAGGATGTTGGTGCTGTACCAGCCGGCGACGCCGAGCATGCGCGCCTTGAACATCGGGGCGAGCACCGTCTTGAGCATCGTCTGGCCGGTCTTGAAGTCCTTGCCGCCGATGGCGACGCCCTTCTCGCGGGCCAGCTTCTCGAGGCAGGGGATGTCACAGGAGAGATTCGGCGCGCCGTTGGCGAACGGGACCCCCTCCATGATGGCGGCGTAGGCGTACAGCATCGACGGGGCGATCGACGGATCGTTCGCGTCCATCGCCGCCTCGAAGGCCTCGAGCGTCTCGTGCTGCGGACCGGCGACGATGAAGATCTCGGTCGAGGCGCACCAGACGATCACGCAACGCGCGACGCCATGCTTGGCCTTGAAGTCGCGGATGTCCTGACGGAGGGCCTCGGCCAACTCGCGCTTGGTGCCCGCCTTCTTGACGTTGGTGCCGGTGAGCCGCTTGACGTACTGCTGATCGAAGACCGCCGGCATCGGCGTGATGCCCTCGAGGAAGTCCTTGATCGGGAAGACGTGCTCGTGCTTGTCGAACACGCCGCAGTGCAGCGCCGACTGATACGCGTTGTCCGGGACGGGATCCCACGCGCCGAAGACCAGGTCTTCCAGCGGGGTGATCGGCACGAAGTCCTTGATGAACGGCGCGCGCCCGTCGGTCCGCTTGCCGAGCCGGATGGTCGCCAGCTGCGTCAGCGAGCCGGTCGGCTTCGCGAGGCCGCGACGGGCCAGCTCGACGCCGGCGATGAAGGTCGATGCAACGGCCCCGAGGCCGACGCACAGGACACCGAGCTTCCCTTCTGCCGGCGCAATCGTCCGGACGGTCTGATCAGCCACTCGTAGTTCCCCTTGACTGGACATCGGCCGCGGTCTCCCGGTACACGTGGGCGAACCGCTGTCCGACGGTGATGAGCGACAACAGGGTGAGCACGGCCACGATGACCGTGAGCACCAGGCCACCGGGCCCCGCGCCGATGAGCAGCGTGGGGAGACCGAGGCCAAGGATCCGTTCAGCCCGTTGAGCGATCCCGACCTTGCACTCCAGGCCGAGCCCCTCCGCGCGGGCACGCATGTACGACACCAACAAGGCGGCGACGATCCCCACCATGCAGAGCACCACCGCGGCATCCCGCCACCGTACGTCCGGCGCCCGCATAAGATAGGCGGCAATCCCGATGAACGAGGCCCCGTCGCCGACCCGGTCGAGCGTCGAGTCGTAGAAGGCCCCGAACCGGCTCTCCTGCGCGCCGAGTCGGGCCACCTGGCCGTCGAGCGTGTCCACCATCCCGCTCACCAGCAGCAGGAAGCCGCCCCAGCGGATCTCGCCGAAGCCGAAGGCGACGGCCGAGGCGAGGATCAGCAAGGCACCGATGGTGGTCAGCGTATTGGGGGTGACGCCCGTGCGGAGCAAGGCCCGAACGACGGGGGCCATGCCATCATGGTAGATCCGCTTGCTCGCCGCCGATACCAATTCCGCTCCGCCCCCCGATGTCCATGGTCCCAACAGACCCGCCGCCCGTGGAACGGAGCGGCGGAGCAGTCACAAAACGTAACGGGCGGGGCGGCAGGCGGCAACGACGCCCTACCTCGGGTAGAGCAGCAGCCCCTCGACCCGGTCGCGGAAGGCGCGCAGTCCCGGCCGCCATGACGCCACGATCTCCTCCGGGTCGTCGCCTCGGAGGAGCGCTTCGCGCAGCGTGCGCCCCCCGGCGAGCCGGTCAAACGACCCGCCAATCTTTGCCTCGGTGGGGTGGACCTGCTGCACCGCCGCGAGCAGGTGGACGGCGGTGCGGGTCGGATCGTAGGTCGCGCGGTCCACGATGCGCAGTCGGATGCCCACCACCGACGTCCCCGCGAACTTGCCGTCCCCCGGATTGATGGGGGTGAAGCGGGTTCCCTCGAAGGCCACGCCGGGGAGGCGGGCCTGTCGCATCAGGCGGAGGACTGCGGTGGTGTCGAGCCACGGCGCCCCGACCATGTGGAACGGCAGGTCGGTCCCCCGCCCCACCGACAGCGCCGTGCCCTCGAAGAGGCAGGTGCCGGTGTAGTGGAAGAGGGCATCCACGTCCTTGAGGTTGGGTGATGGCGCACGGAACGGCAGGCCGGTTCCCTCGAAGGCGGTACTCCGCCGCCACCCCGCCGCCGGGACGACCCGCAGGTCGACGGCGATGCCGAGATCACGCGCCGCGAGTCGGGCCTGCTCGCCGAGCGTGAGCCCATGCCGCATGGGAACGGCGAGCCGTCCGACCATCGAGATGAACGCGGTGTCGAGGATGGCGCCCTGCATCGCCCCGCCGATCGGATTGGGCCGGTCGAGAATCACCACGGGGATGCCCAGCGGGGCCGCCGCGATCATCACCTCGACCGTGGTCGCGAGATAGGTGAAGTAGCGTGCGCCCACGTCGGGGAGGTCCACCAGCAGCAGGTCCACGTTCGCCAGCATCGCCGGCGTGGGCCGGACATTGGCCCCGTAGAGGGAGTAGATTGGAGTGCGCGTCGCGCTGTCCACGGCAGAGGCAACCTTCTCCCCCGGGGCAGCGGTCGCAGCGAGTCCATGTTCCGGACCGAAGAGCGCCACGAGGTTGACCCCCGCCGCGCGCAGTCGGTCGATGCCGCCGACCCCTTCGCGGTCCACGGCGGCCAGGTTGGTGACGAAGCCGACCCGACGACCGCGGACGAGGGTGATCGAGTCCGTCAGCAACACCTCGATGCCGGGCCGGACCAGCGTGAGCGTGACCCGTGGTGCGACCCCGAAGTCGGGCGCCGGGGCGACCGATGGTTGCACGCCACCGCGTGGCGCACACGCCGCCGCCCCGAGCACCAACAACCACCCCTTGCCGAGCCTACGCCACCCGTGACCTTGCATCCCGCCTCCTCCCGTCTCTGGATCGTCGCCGCCGCCATGGCCTGCGCCCCAATGCAGCGCGGACCCGCCACCGTGTCCGCGACGACGGTGCAGGCGTCACCTGCTGCCGCCGATACCGTCACCGCCCTGCTGCGCCGTCTCACGGTCCGCCAGAAGGTGGGCCAACTGGTGATGCCCTGGCTGCTCGGCGACTACGCGGCGACGGATGCGCCGACCATGCAGCGCGCGCGGATATGGGTGGACTCGCTCGGTGTGGGGGGCATCATCATCTCCACCGGCACGCCACTCGACGTGGCGGCGAAGTTGAACGCATTGCAGCGCCGCGCGCCACTCCCCCTCCTCATCTCCGCGGACTTCGAAGGGGGGACGACGATGCGGGTCGCCGCGGGCACCGGCTTCCCGACGCAAATGGGCGTGGCGGCCACCGGCCGCACCGAGGACGCCTACACGATGGGGCGGATCACGGGACTCGAGGCGCGGGCCATGGGCGTGCATCTCGCGTTCGCGCCCGTCGCGGATGTCAACAGCAACCCGGCCAATCCGATCATCAATACCCGCTCCTTCGGCAGCGATCCGCGTGCCGTGGGTGAGCTGGTGGCGGCCACGGTGCGCGGCCTGAAGGACGGCGGCGTGCTCTCGACGGCCAAGCACTTCCCAGGTCACGGCGACACCGACACCGACTCGCACCTCGCGATGCCCACGCTGACCGTCGGCTGGCCCCGCTTCGACTCGCTGGAGCTGGTGCCCTTCCGTGCCGCCGTCGCTGCCGGCGTGGACGCCGTGATGTCGGCGCACATCGCGCTGCCGGCCCTCGACGGTGGCGCACGCCGCCCCGGCACGCTCTCGCCGGCGATCCTCACCGGCATCCTGCAGGACTCGCTGCGCTTTCGCGGACTCATCACCACCGATGCGCTCGACATGGGCGGGATCGTCAAGGAATTCGGCGCGGACGAGGCCGCCATTCTCGCGTTCGAAGCGGGCAGCGACCTGCTCCTGATGCCGGCCGATCCGGCCGCCGCCATCACCGCGATGACCAAGGCGGTCGAGAGTGGCCGGATCTCGATGGACCGGCTCGACCACTCCGTGCGCAAGCTGCTGGAGTTCAAGGCGCGGATGGGGCTCTTCACCCAGCGCGAAGTCGACCTGGCGCGGATTCCCGACGTGGTCGGCACCGCCGCCTCGCAGGCGATCGCCGCCGACATCACCACGCGCGCCCTGGTCCTGCTCAAGGATTCGCTCGGCACCAGCGACTTCCTCCGTGCCGCCCCGCGCCGCGTCGCCCTGGTCAGCGTGGCGGACGTCGGCAGCACGCTCGGCACCACCCTCGCCACCGAGCTGCGTGCGGCGGGCCACACCGTGACGCTGGTGCGCGTCTCGACCACCGATCCGCTGCCGAAGGAGCTTGCGGCGGCCGACTCGGCGATCCGCACGGCGCAGAGCGTGGTGCTCGCGACGTCAGCGCGATGGGGTTCATACAGCGGAACAATCGGCCTCGCCCCCGCCACGGCCACACTGCTGAATACGCTCGCCGCGAAGAAGCCCGCCGTGCTCGTCTCGTTCGGGTCGCCGTACATCATCGCGCAGGTGCCGACCGCCGCGAGCTACCTGATTGCGTGGAGCAACACCACCATGGCCGAACGCGCCGTCGGGCTGGCGTTGGGTGGTCGCCGCGCCATCACCGGCACGGCGCCGATTCCGATTCCCCCCTCGTGGCCGTTGCGCGCCGGATTGCAGCGCCCCGCCGTCCGATGAAGCGCGCGCTCGCGGCGCTCCTGCTCCTCTCGGCGTGCGCCGGCGGACCACCGACGGCGCTGCCGCTTCCGCGCAACGCCTCGCTCGCGGCGCGACTTGCCCCCGCGGTGTCGGTGCTCGACTCGGCCATCGCTGCCGGCGCGGCGCCCGGTGCGGTGCTCGCCGTGTCCATCCGCGGTGAACGGTTTGTCTACGGCACCGGGCATCTTGGCCTCACCGACAGCACGCGCCCCGATGGCGGCACGCTGTATGACATGGCATCGCTCACGAAGGTGATCGCCCTCACCACCCTCGCGATGATGGCGGTCGAGGAGGGTCGCCTCGACCTCGACGCCCCGGTGATTCGTTACCTCCCGGATTTTGCGCGCGGTGCGGGTGACAAGGCCGCCGTGAGAATCCGCGACCTGTTGCTGCATGACAGCGGGCTGCCGGCGGGGCGTCCCCTCTGGCGCGAATCGCTGGTGCGGGAGGGCGGCATCCTCCGCAGCGTCACGACGGACCTTGCCGCCCCGCCCGGGACGCGGATGGTGTATTCCGATCTCGGCGCCATCACGCTCACCGCCGTGCTGGAGTCGCTCTACCATGAGCGCATCGACCGGCTCTTTGCCGAACGCATCGCCAGGCCGCTGGGGCTCACCCGGATGCGCTACTTGCCGCCGAAGTCATGGCGCCATGCCATCGCCCCGACGGAGCGCGATCCGTGGCGCGGGCGGATGTTGCGCGGCGAAGTGCACGACGAGAACACGGCGCATCTGGATGGTGTCTCCGGCCACGCAGGCCTCTTCGGCAGCGCCGAGGACCTGCTGCGCTTCGGGGAATGGACGCTCGCGGGGGCGCTTGGCCGAGCCGCCATCCAGGGGCCGCCGGTGCCGACCTCGTTTGCGACGTGGACCCGGCGCCAGGATACGCCGACTGGCTCGTCGCGCGCCCTCGGGTGGGACACGCCCTCGGGGATCTCCTCCGCCGGCACCATCATGGGGGCGTCGAGCTATGGCCACACCGGCTTCACCGGCACCTCGATCTGGGTCGATCCGGGGTGCGAGACCGTGATTGTGTTGCTGACCAACCGGGTGCATCCCACCCGGAACACCCCCGCGTTCGGCCTGATCCGCGGCACGGTCGCCGACGCGGTCATGCGCGCCGCCTTTCCGGGCAGCCCGCCCCGGGCCGCCACCCCGCCGTGACGCCGGGGAACCTCCGAAGGCGGCGAGCCGTTCCCCAATTGACGCCAGCAGGATCCCCGACGAAGTTCCACGGAGTTCCGATCCTCAAGGAGTGGCACCAATGAGCGAGACCATGACCCAGGCCCTCCCCGAGGGCTTCGTGCTGACCATCACGGACGTCGCCGCAGGCGAAGTCAAGAAGTTCCTCGCCGGCGACGATGTCCCGGCCGACACCGCGGGCCTCCGCGTCTCGGTGCTCCCGGGCGGTTGCTCGGGCTTCAAGTATTCGCTCAACGTCGAGGACAAGCCGGCCGATGATGACATGACCGCCGAGCTCAATGGCGTGCGCGTCTTCGTGGACGCCTTCTCGGCGCAGTATCTCTCGGGCGTGGTGATCGACTACGTCTCCTCGATGCAGGGCAGCGGCTTCACCTTCACGAATCCCAATGCGACGGGTGGGTGTGGGTGTGGGAGTTCGTTCACGGTCTAGGCGTGAGTCCTGAGTCCTGAGTCTTGAGAGGGGGTTCCGTTGCGGGGCCTCCTCTGTCTGTTTCTACCCCAGCGATCCGCGCACTCACCAGCTTCTCACAACTCACGACTCATGACCCACGACTAGGGACCCCCGTGACCCCACTCGACCTCGCCGTCATCGCCGCCTACTTCATCGCCACGGTTGGTCTCGGGCTCTGGCTCTCGCGAGACCAACGGGGCAGTGGCGATTACTTCCTCGGCGCGCGCGACCTGCCGGCGTGGGCGGTGATGCTGTCGATCGTGGCGACCGAAACCTCGGCCGTCACCGTCATCTCGACGCCGGCGCTCGGGGCACGCGGCGACCTGACGTTTCTGCAACTCCCCATCGGTTATCTGATCGGTCGCCTGGGCGTGTCGCTCTGGCTCTTGCCCGGCTACTTCCGCGGCGACCAGGAGACGGCGTACACCCGGCTCGAGACGCGGTTCGGCCCGGCCACCCGTCGCGCGTTGTCGCTGGTCTTCCTGATCACGCGCTTTCTCGGCGATGGCGTCCGGATCTTCGCGGGCGCGATCCCGCTCGCCCTCCTCACGGACTGGAGCATTCCCTCGGCGATCGTGGTGATGAGCGTGGTCACCATCGGGTACATCTGGTTCGGCGGGATCAAGGCGGTGATCTGGGCCGACGTGATTCAACTCGTCGTCTATCTCGCCGGCGGGATCGCCGCACTCTGGATCGCCTCGTCGCTCGCAGGCGGGTTCGGCGAGACGCTCACGCTCGCCGGCGAAGCAGGCAAGTTGCGCGTGTTCAATCCGTCGTTCTCGTTCACCGCGCCGTACACCCTGCTCGGCGGACTGCTGGGCGGGGCGCTCCTCTCGGCGGCCTCGCACGGCACCGATCACCTGATCGTGCAGCGTCTCCTCGCCACACGATCGCTGCGCGATGCCCGGGTGGCACTCATCGG
>Ga0154020_10007448_pt1 | contig 12782 bp, 24 predicted proteins | sample Klosneuvirus_201_FD_109709 | JGI IMG/M metagenome (GOLD analysis project Ga0154020, IMG submission 109709) | Active sludge microbial communities from wastewater, Klosterneuburg, Austria - Klosneuvirus_20160825_MG | ecosystem: Engineered > WWTP > Aerobic digester > Activated sludge | place... | reverse complement strand
TTCTGGTTTCCTCTTCTATTTTCTTCCAGGAATCTCTTCTTCTCCCACCTCTTTCATCATTTTCATCATTTTGCTAAATTGGAATTGGATTTATAGGAGGAAGTAGAGGAGAGCCCATTTGCAGAGGAGGTGAAAGCGAGTTCAGAATGGACCAAGGCCGTCGATGCCAAGAAGCAAGTCGATGCGTTTTATGATGAGAAGAAATAGATATTGGAAGTAACGCAATACTGTCGAGAGGAGGACGAAGGAGAGGGAGGAGGAGGAAGAAAAGGGGGAGGAGTAGGATTAAGACGAGGAGTCGGAGTCGGAGGAGAAGGAGCAGTAGGGACAGGAGGACGAGGAGGTGGTGGTGTTGGGTGAGAAATTAGAATGAGCGCATTGACGGATCCTTCGATTCATTTGTTGTGGAAGAGGGCTGTGCCAGACGACTGTTGACGGGAAGAGCGCTGACGGAATCACAAATTGAAAGCATGCCTGCATGCACAGCGATCCCTGCAACATGACGCTCAAGATATCGACTCAAAATCATCAAGATTGGATATTAAAATATCGAGGAGTTCTGGATGTCATTGAAATAGGACGAGCCATGGAATGTTGAAGCCGTGTCGAACGGAGCGAGGCCCACAGACGAGTGAGACGACTCGGACAGATCAGTCTTTTGCCGTTGCTTTGCTTCCAGTGGCCGATGGCAGACGCGCACAATATCTGGGTGTTCATCATACTTATTGCAGGAGTGATCTTGCCCGCCATGACGGTCGTGACGACGTACGCTTTGGCCGAGACGGAGCGCGGCCACTTGTCCTCCGCCATGACCTTTATCTCCGCCACCTTCAACTACCCGCCTGGTACTCCCTCTAGATCCTCCTCGGCGCAATTATTATATATTTATATCTATTATATATATAATAATAATAGTAATATTTGTTTTGAAGAGGAATGGCCAGGGGGAGGAAGGAAGAATGAAGGGAGGGATCGTCGAGCCTCATCCTCATCGAGCTCGACTTTTCCTTTGCCTCTTCGTCACTTCCCTTTCTCTTCCGCTGCTCTGATCGGAACCTGTCCCTGAAATTTTCTGATTTGTTTTATTAAGATCATAATTCTTTGAAATCAACAGCCACTCCCTTTCTTTTCCGTCTTCTCTCTTCTCCTTCCCTCCCACTTCTCCCTTCTCCCTCTTCTCCTTCTCTTCCTCCTCCTCCCTCCTCCCTCCTCCTTCCTCCTTCCTCCTCCTCCCTCCTCCCTCCTCCTTCCTCCTTCCTCCTCCTCCTCCTCCTCCCCCTCCCCCTCCCCCCTCCCTTTCTCCCTCCACTCCTTACATCTTGCTATGTTCCTTTTTGATGCTGATCAATTTCTGTGTTGTGCAGAAAGTTGCATTGGAGGTTTTGGCATGTCGATCACGGGAACCCTCTTCGTCCTCATATCTCTGTTCCGCTACCGATTCGTCGCGCGCCTCATTGAAGCCGCCAAGGTCTTCAATGACTTGGAGCGTACGATATCCTTAACTAATGAGAAGAAATGGATGGAATGATAGGAATGGTTGAAGATGGAAGGCAGGAGGAAGGAGGAGGAAGAAGGAGGATGTAGGAGGAGGAGGAGGAGGAGGAGGGAAGGAGGAGGAAGGAGGAGGAGGAAGGAGAAGGAGGAGGAGGTGGAGGGCTAATGTCGGTTGCTTCCCCTCTCTCCCCCTTCGGCTTCCATTCTCCTTCTCGTCCATATCTTTCTCCTTTCTATACTCCTCTTACTTTTCGTTTCTTGTAGGTTTCCATAGGGCGAACAAGTGGAGTCTTGCCTTAGGTCTCATCATGTCGATTTCTCTCCATGGCATTGGTGCTTTTCAGTTCGTCAATCAGAAGGAGACCCACCTCACCTTTGCCTTCCTCTTCTTCGCCTCGGGATTGGTATTCCTCCTCTTTTCTTTTCTTTTCTTTTCTCTTATCTTTTCCTATCGTCTCCTCTTGCTATTGATTACCTTTCTCCTTGTCCTCTCTCTTCCCTAACTTCTCTTCCCCTTAGGCAAATGTGTATGTCATGTTGTTCCTCGACCATAAGCTCGAGATTTACTCGCCATCGCTGCGATCGTGGTCCGTGTTCATTGCCACCCTCGCTGGCCTCAGCTCTGTTGCTGGTACCGTTCTCCTCCTCCTTCCCCCTTCTATCCCACCATATGCCTGTTTCCTCTCTTTCTCCTCATCCCGGGGCTGGCGCCGAGAACAACCTCTGATATCTTTCCCTCCTCCTTTCATCTCCCTCTTTCATCACCTTCCCTTGATAGGTTTGGTCTGCTTCATCGTGCTTCAGGTGCAAGGGGTACGAGAGGGCGCGTGGCATTGGATCGCAGCGCTCTGTGAACTCATCTCCGTCTCCTGCTTCTTGGGTTACTACACTTCTTATATGAACGAGTTCCGCCAAGTCGCCTTAGGTAAGAGACCATTTGATTAAGTCTCTTCATATCTTTCCTTCTCTTCTTGCGCCTCTTCTCCATCTCTTCCCTTTACCTCTTCATAACCTCCTTTTGTTGTCAGAGATGTATGTCTACAAAGGAGAGGTTCGCTTGTCCAACGTTGATCCTCACTGAGGAGCATCAATGGGAACGATAACCTAATACCCTGTTCCCCCCTTGTAAATTATCAATCTTGTACAATAAACCAACAAAGCAGCGAGTACATCATTTATTGGAGCCGGCATTCAAAGAGGAGCTGCGAGCGGTCGATAAAGTGTTTCGAACTAATCACTATTCGTAATTCTTACAACATGCATCAGCTTGTTTGTCGTCAAATTCTTGATGATATCGTTGAAGACGTAAACAGCCACACCCGGGAATCGCTCATTTCTATTGGCACAGTCCGCGAAGAGACTTCGAGCGGTCCTGTAATTTTCTCGGGGATAGATAATGGGAAAGACTTGAAACTCGTTGGTTCCAATCGAAAGTGTGAGCGGTTTTCCAACTGAGTCTTCGTCGAGGGAATAAATGCACGAAAAATATACGAATTCCGAGATGTATTGATGGAAAACGTATTCGTACGTCAGATTGGGGGAATATCTAACGGAAATAGGGTTGATCCAGGTGTATCCTCCATTATTATAGCCATCTAAGGCACCCCCATTAAATACCAGTTCATCGTCACAGGACAGTTTCGTACTCTTGTGTGCCGCCGCCACGTGCTCAGGCAAGACTTTCCGCAATCCTTTCCAATCGCAGAAGCAGCATTTCACATTGCCACTTTGGCAAATCCTCTCATGAGCAAGGTATTCTTTATAACGAACTTTGTGTCGTTCGTTTTCGGGCAAGACGAGGCAATGGGGGCAATCGAACTCGGGATTGAGACTATCGGCAAGCTGTTCGAGGACGAGAGCTCGGGAAAGGCCATTCCCCAGCAAAGAAGCGCGACAATTCGGACATTTCTTTATGTTCTTGGCCAGACTATAAATATACTATGAATAAGCACAAATACTTTAATCAGAGAGAATCAACTGTGAAATTCTGACGAGTGAGGTGGAAGAACGTCGAGGAACGTTACCTTTGAATATCCGCCTCCTTGGCGCATAAACGCGAAAAAATATAACGGAATAAAAAAGAGGGAAAAAATATCTCGATATAAATATAGAGAATAATGAGGAAGATGTGACGGCGGGCGAACCACTTGGAGCAGATGACATGCCCCTCGGTACACTGCCTGATCGGCGAGAAGCACGGCTCAATGCACACAGGACAAGTCAGCGAATCAGCGATGGAATAAGTGGAGGACGAAGAGGACGCGGCCGTCTTCATCGGGAATAGGGAAGCTCGAATGACCAACGATCGATAATTTGACGACCGACAACGACGACTTTCGAGTCGAGCTCGGCGTCTGTCTCGTCAGCTCGTCCATTCGTTTATCCGAGCTCTTCCGTTCAGCACGGCTTCCTTCGCATATATTGTTTATATTATATATGTATTAATATGACAACAATAGTACATAGTTTCTCGGTGTAGCTTTATACAGTCGTGGAAATTCAGTATTCCTTCATGAACCAAGCACAGCTCGCCCTTTGCCTCTTCCTTTCCCGCAGAGAAAGCCACCTTCCTTTGCTTTTATTTATTTTTATGAACAACAATTCGTAGAAATTATTGGTAAACACAGCTCTCGTGTCGAGGGTAGTGACGAGACCCCGCTAAGGTGTGGAAATGGTCTGCTGTACGCCGTTTCCCTCCACCTGCCGCTCAATCATCTAGGATGCGAATATTTATAGGAATTCTAATAATAATATGTTCGTCACTCAATGTATTTCGCGTCTAGTTGGTCCAGGGTCGACAGCGTCGCTGCCATTCATCATTGGAATTGCGCTAGTCATTGTCGGTGCCGTTCGCCTCGTCACTCCGAATCACTACAAATACGAACTGTGCGACTCCTTGACCTGTGACATCATTATTGTTTGACAAAAAGAATACATACCATGATGTTTTCTGAGATGAAATGCATTTATCTTTTTGTTTTGACATTTTATTTCTTTACACAAGGGCGTATTGTTCATCCGGGCCGTCGAGTGGGAATGGGACCTTCCTCGTGCGAATCGATTTTAGGCCTCTGACATATTATCGAAAATATATTCTTTTTCTTTTTCTTTTTTTCCAAATCCATTCGAAGGTGAATTATACGTGCGCCGATTGGAAAGACTGCGGACGGAGGACATGCTGCTTAACCGACCTCCTACCCACTCAAACTAACCTCTCGTCTTCCTACAACTTTTCCTCCTCTGTACCTCTCCTCCCCTTCGCCTTGTTGTCGATATTATAGTCATATTTGTTATCAGTTATCTTTTTAGGCACAGCCATGTTTGATATTAAGTACCTCATGCGATGAGGTCGTCCCTTTTGATGAAGCGGCCGATGCGGACTTCACTGGATCGTCCTATGCTATTCTCGGCGTGGGCCTCTTCTTCTGCAGTACTTCCTTAGAAATCCCTTCAAATTTTTCACCCTATGATTTCGTGATGAAGTCTGTTCGATTATCACCCTAGGAGTGGTGGAAGTACCTTACTATCAACTCAGTTTGATTCTAACTTTCGGAGTGGTTGGAGATTCTCGGCATAGTTTCTGATAATGTCTTACTTTTTAGCACTGGGAGTGGTGGTGATGTTCGGAGTCGACTTTAAGTGGCGCGGGTCGACTCTTGATGTGAGTATGGAGGGATGCCTTTCTGGCATTCGCAAAGCCTTCACTGCGCTCACTGTCGAGATGGCCCTAGTCGTCATCGTAGGCAACGTCTCCTCTCTAGACGATTGGTCCGCCTTCTTTTCTGCATCCTCTCCGTGATGACATGTTCAAATAATGGGATTGCTGAATTTCTAGGACGTGGACGTTGCCAAAGCGCATGGTGTTCACTTCTGTCCTCGTGATGCTCGTCTTGGTCTTCCTCTACTTCACGCTCGGCTTCTTCCACAATGAACGCGCTCCTGGAATTGGAATTCGCGCGTATTACATTATATGTACTCCTCTCCCTTCTCGACACGACAATTGTTATTTAATTGATATTTTTGTGGATAGTGTTCTTGATGAACATGCCAGGATGGGCAGGCATGGTGGTCATGGGTCACGTCTACGCCCTCCAGCTAGTCTCCATCACCGTCTTCATTGGCGTCTTTACTTCTTTTGCTGTCATATTTGTGGCTTCATTCGGCCTCCTCTATCGCAAGGGATGCGTGCCAAGGAAGGAGAAGCAGCAGCAAGTGAGTACCGAGCGCCATGTTGAGGAGGACCATCCTGCCACCTCTCTCCTGCAAGAGGTAGATATGGAGTCCGAGGTGAACATCCTCAAGCGCAAGGAGCCCAAGGACGACGCTCGTACCAATGAGGCCCACTCTGACGAACTCACAGATTAACCCATTCAAAAAGTCGATTATAGATATTGATAGAATAGATCTGACAGATAACATTTTATGATATTCTATATTTATCTACAATTGTACTAGGGAGAAGCGACCCCGGTCAGTCTGAGTCTCGGTCAGGCGTCCTATTCTGGAGTGAACGAATGTGAGCAATATTTGTTTTAATATATTCAGCATTTTCAGTTATATATATATTTTTAAAAATATAATGATCGTCAAGACTGATCACATCGTGCACTGTCAGAGAAAGGGAGAGGGATCTTCTGTTTGAGGAGGATGACCTCTCTAGGAACCTACCTGTAGAACCCTTCTCGCCCTTCTTCCTCTCGGCTCTCGCTGCGTCATTCCTTTAACATATATATTAGAATCGCTATTATTGTAATAGCGTGTGCGGGATTGGTGTGGGCTCAATAGAGGCGAGCCGCGGAGATCGCTATGACTTCGGCGTCCTCGATTTCGCTCCTCGCCGCCGTCCTCCTCCTCGCCCTCGCCTCCTCCTCTGGTACGAATCTATTATGACGGCCATCAATACATCTATTTGGGGCACCCTTTTTATGCGCGTGGAGGGCGCCGTTAGTGACCAGTAAAGTCGAAAGAGCGCAATGTGCTTGTTAGGCGTTGTTAGTGAAGGAGCGAGTGTCCTCAGTCCCTCGCCCTCTTTCAACGCGAACGGCCCCAAAACAGAACCTTCCATCCTATCATATCAATCTTATTACCCTGTCGTCAATTTTATTGGTCCTCCAAGACCACGCGATGATGATGTTTGATTTGATGATTGAATCGCTCGCTGCCCTCGATCGCACGAGCGATTCCCAACGGTCAACTCGTGTCGATTTTTGAGGGAAATATAATATATGAATATATGCATAGTATTATTACTAATATAATATTATTAAAATGCAATTATTTTAGATTCATATAGCTATAAGATAATTATATTTCAATAATATTAATAATTTGGGACTTGTCAAATTCTTCTCCAAAGTGCACACCAGTCCTAACCGTTGCGTTTCATATAAAACCCAAACCATTTGTTTTACATCCTCTGTATCTTGATGTTTGTTATAGTAGCGCTTTTGGTGGAGAAGGCGACTTTGCGCGAGCAACGGACGCACCTCTTCGGAACAGAATACACCCACGGCATCTTCGACGTCGAGTTTGACCAAGGTGCGTCGTTTCGTGATCGAGCTTCTTCTTTCTCATTTTCTCTCTTTGCGCCGTCTCCTTTCTCTAGGAATATTTTATTATTTTATTGTTATTTATTAAGAAATCTTTCTACCGAGGAAGGAGTTAATGGAGTCCTTAGAATCGCGTGCCTTCATCTTCATCGTTTCTTCTTCTCCCTTGACACGTTCTTCGCCCAAGCCACCAACGGATATAGCGGAAGACCTCCAAACCTTATCAAAGTTAATCGATTATTAATCGATATTCTTCTTTCCTTGGATTCAGTTGCAAACTGACGAGTCGTCTCTCATATCTACATTGAGCCACACTAAAATATGCCATCTTTTCTTATTTCTATTTACTCTAGATTTGTATCGCACTGAGAATTGGGCCTGCGGGTGTATTGAGAAGACGAACCCGCAATGCCGAAACGCGCCCGTGGCGGCTCCGCTGAATGTAACCGACCTTCCCTCGGACGCTCCGATCGAGATCCTCCCCAAGAACACTTGGGTCGATGTAAAGCTTCTCCCGCGCTCGTGATTCGATTTTTATTCTATGGAACGCTCTTACTTATCCTATATTGTAGGTATTCCAAGAATACGGCCCATCTCAATACTTCACCTTCAATCTGACCAAAGCGGAATATAGCTGTGCGCACCCCGCCTCATCCTTGTCCCACTACTCTACTTGCTCAGCATTCTCATTTTACTTTCACTTAGCTTGTCCGATTATTCGGCTAGAGATTCAAGTCGAGTACGGCGAAGTTTCAATGCTTGTCGCCAACTCGTTTTTCCCCACGCCAGGCCACGCTCAATGGACGCGCGTCGGATGGACTCGTGACGTGTGGTGGATTTGCCCTCTCGATTTAGAGTATCGATGGGGCACTTACTATATCAACATTGCGCCCAACTCGCCGACCTCGCGCCATGTCTACTATCACATCATGTGGGAAACGATCAGTACTATTTTTCTGAAGATTTGCGGTTTGATACACATCACTGTCTTATTCCCGCTGCTTTAGCAACGCCTGCATGTGAAGCTCTTCCGCCGCGTCTAGTGGTCCCGGCAGTTGACGAGGAGTGGACATTGTTAGAGGATTCTCGCCCTCAGAACTTCACTCTCGCTATTTATGAGTTCAAGGTATGTAGAAGACCCCCAAAACGTTTCCTTTATGCAATAGTATGAAGCTATCCTTGAATTGTTCTCATTCTTCTTTCCTCTGCAGTCGTTTCGGTATTATGTGGATGCCGTCTGTTCCAATTTTGCCATCTCCCTCCGATCTATGTACTTCGCAGAGGAGGGCGATGCAGGATTGCACCTTTCCCTCTCTGATCCAGATGTCACGTACACTCATCCCAGTTTCTTTCTCTCTATACATTTTGAGTGATCGCATTAATTTTCAATATTAGTTATGAGCGCTACCCCGAGTTTTCCTCGGATAACGAGAAGGACGATACGCTCTCTCTCCACAATATCTGCGCCCCGTACGACGATCACTTCACCATTTGTGGAAAACATTTCGAATGTCTAACTTCCTCACGGTTACTTCTTGTTACTGTAGGTCAGGAGTCGGTCCCCTTGCGATCTATGTTCATATCGTCGGTTGGCGTGGCGTCAATCCTACCTTCTACGTGACGGCCACACACAGTAAATCCCTTTCTGCCCTTTTTCTTCCTTCCCTTTTGGCGATTTAAGAAACTCTTATACAAAGCGATACTCATTCGTATCTCCGTTGTAGCCGAAACCTTTTTGGTGCGACCGTTGACCAGTCTCGGCATTATGAACTACCAAAACGTGCTCTCGGGTACCTCATCCTTTCTTCCCACCTCGTCTTTTTAATTCCTATCTCTCTCCCCTTTCCTCCTCCCTTCCCACCCGCTCTCTCCCCCTCCCTGCGTCCCCCCGTCCCTCCCTCCGTCCCTCCCTCCCTCTCCACTTTGAGATGATTTTTGGCGACCAATCTTGATGCGTCATGATGGTCTTCTTTTCAGTGTCCTACTTCGAGTTGATCTGCGGCGAACAGTCGACGGAACTCATTTCGACTCACTACCCTCCTTGGGACGGTTGCCCGAACTATGACCTGTATCGAGTATGCTTCCCCTTCAATACCGTCATTTTATTTCAGATAATTTTGTGGTAATCGATTTTTCTTTTGATGATGGGATATTTATTAGTGTGCTTACACCATGTATCCGATTGCGGCCACCACCGACGAAACCGTCGTCAATCAGTTCTGGCCGGACAGCAAGTCGCAGGTACCAAATCCACTATATGATTTTGTCATCACTATTAGTAGATCTACCTTATCATTTTTTATCATTTTATTTTCAGTCAAGCGCGAGTCGCATGCTCCGAAATTTGCCGTGGAACAAGTCTGACTATGGCTCTCGCGATACCATCGCGGCGAAGCGGATTAAGTTTGCGGTATCGAATCTCACCAGAATTTTCGCATGCTCCCTTCTTCTCCCGTTTTAATGCTTTTCCTCCTCTAGCTTGCCTACAGTGAGAGGACCTCCACGAGTTATACCCAGTCGATCGTGAACCCCATGTCGACCTGCAAGATTCGCTTGTTGAACCAAATAACCAACGCTGCTGGCGTCGTACTAATTCTCTTTGTGGTTGTTCTCCGATCGCAATGGTTCGCTGATGCTTCTCATAGGCATTTAACGAAACCATTTCGTTCACTCAGAAAGAGTTGAGATGCAATCCGTTGTTGTACTTCAATTTGAAGTCCAACGCGAGTGCGATTATGGAGAGCATGCAAACCCTGCGCGAATATGATGACCTCAAGTACTGGCATGCCAAAGTGCGCTCTACTCTATCCCTCTCTCGATTCGAATTCCTGATGAATCTTTTCTTTCCTCCAGTTGCAATTCCTCATTCTAACTGAGGAGTGGCAAGGGTGCAAGAAGGAGCTTGATGGCTACTTCGGCTCCTCGTTGCTCACCAACATCACTGTCCCCGAGCAACACTTCTGCCATCACGAACGATTCACTGAGAGCTTCTTCGGTGATGCTTGCTGTGACACCAGGTATACCAAATCATCTTATTAAAGACAATATTTCTCGAATCCATTATATGTCATTTATTGTGCAGGGCAACATTCCACGAGTGTTGTCACCCGGAGGACGTTCTCGTCTCGCGCACTTCTCCCTCTTCTCTCAAGACGGATATGCTTCAAGCGGAATGCAAAGCGACCAACTCGCAATGCCTTTCGTGCGCCACAATATTTTCTTGTTTGTTTCCTTTCACTTCCGTGAGTAATGTCTTTTTATCTTTTCAGGAAAAAGCTCTCTGCGTATCAGCTGGGCTCCAGTGTCTCAGAAAACCCTACCAGCGGATGCGACGCCAATTTTGCCAATGTATGTCGATGCCCTCTTCCTCTATCCCGTGTCCCTCATTTTCTCCCATATATTGCTTTTCTACAGGGCGCGAGCGATGATTATCTTCAATCTTTGACGTCTTTCATCCACGATTGCCGTGTGTCGATACTTGGCCCAGAGTTGAACGGTAGGAGGATTCACCCATTCCTTTGGAATTTCTTGGAACCGAAGTACCGTGAATGATTGATCTTCTCCCTCCATCCTAGGAAAGACGTGCACTTCGGATGACGATTGTCTCACTGCCCACGCATGCTTGCTGGATCGCAAGATCTGTGATCACAACGACACTGATGTCATCCAGGTCCGAAACTGTCGAGTTCGATCGCTTGTTTGATGGATATGCTCAGCACTTCTTATGTGCCAGTGTTTCGCGGACAGCATCGACCTTCGCGTGGCGTCGTCATTGTTAGACTATTGGCACATACAGTTGACAGGTGATATCACCCCTGAGACCATGTTTACTACGCTCAGCAACAGGACCGTCAAGCCTGCTTGCACTGGCCCCAACTCTATCGAATTCCGGTTCGTTCTATTGGTGGTGAGCTCTCTACCTTGAATCTTCTGGGTCATGTTGTTGACGTAGGGACCACTGGCACTATACGATCGACTCCTTCGTTTGCGCCGATCCATGCCTTGACCAGTCGACGGAGATCGACAGAGAGCCACGCTGCTTCGATCAGAATGCTTACGACTGCGTGAACTTCGACTGGGGCGAATGCGACTACACTGTCAATCCTTACAATTGTTTCCGCTCATGGGTATCTTTGTGCCTTCTTCGCGAGATTTTGTGAACAATTTTTCTGATTTTGTTGTTTGCGATAGTACTGGGAGACAGGATCCACCCGAGCGAATGAGTGCACACAGGAGAAGGGGTGGAACTTCGATGTGGATTGCTCTGCACTGAATGAGACTGAATGCAGTCAGCTCTTCACTCAAGGCGAGTTCGTATGCCTGGATTGCAATGGTATTGCATTTTGTGGTTAAGTAAGACGAGCAACTTACGATTAGTATCTCTTAGGAACATCGTGCGTTGAGGTGTCTGGCATCACTAACCAAACAGAGTGTGAAGCTGGCGGAGTGATTGTTCGCTCATTTCCCTCTCTCTTCCGATATCTTCGTATTGTTCATGCTCTTGTTAGCCTGCTTATTGCGATCTCCAATGCAATGGCGTCGATTGCGCATCTAAAGCACTGTGCGAAGCCCAAGGCGTTTGTCTCGGTCAAGATGGTGACCCCAATCTCAACAACACTGATGTCTTCAATAACTTTGGAGCTCAGAGTGCGCTCCACGAACCTGAATTACTTCTCTTGATATCATGGATTGACAACATTTAACAATATTCTAGGCATTTGCTTCTCTCCTTTCATCGTCGATGTCTTTGGTGACCCGTACTGCGGAGGCGACGGTTATCCCGATTGGTCGGACGCTTGGCTCTCCTCGCCGAACGCTCGCTTTGGATGTCAATGCGATAACTCGTCCATCACTCGCTCGGATTGCAACGAAACCACCACTAAGGTAATCAACACAGCGCACAAGGACCATTGGAGTGATTCAATCTTCTCACTTATTCTTTTCATAGACCGAATGCAGTACGTTGGGATATGTGTGGATGACGGCATCGAGGGTCAATTCGACCTGCTCAAGGGCGACCTCTGCTTGTTTTGTTGCTGAGAAAGGCAGTACGATGCGATTGTGCTTACCACATGCAATATCCCCTCCTCACTGACAGCATCATAGGCAACTTTGACCCTATGGGGGTGTTCAATACAATGAACGAAACCGAGTGCACTTTCTGTGATCGCGAGTGGAAGCCGCGGACCACATGGAAGCAAGGCGCTTGGACCGATGAGGCTCGCGTCGCTTACAAGTGGACACGGAGAACTTTCGCCTCGATTCGCTCCATCCAGCCGACCATCGACTACACCTTCTTCGCTGAGGTCCCAATGGTTCTCTCTCCTGTCCCTCCAAGTGCTTTGAATCTGACAATGTTGTGCATTTCAGGAGGTGGAGGCCGCTGTCATTGCTCGCTCGGCTTTGTTGTTTAGTAACTGGGCCAAGTGTCGCTACTCCTCCGAGATCGATGCCATCACATCGATTGCGTACACCTGCGTGACGATTCTTTTCTAACAATTCTATCTAAATCACAACCTTTTTCTCTGTAGTTGCAATTGCGGCAGCGCCGATATCAGTTCATCTGCGTCGTGCTCTGCACAGAATAGCTCCTCAGTGAACAGCGCGATCGAGGTTGCAGTCGACCTCGCCTGCCCTTTCCTTCCCATCAATATCACGGTGCGACTTTTCCCACGGATTCCTCAATGATGGATAAGTTGTTGATCGTTTCTTGATGTTGTAGACGCCGCAGGTCCGTGT
>Ga0154020_10007447_pt1 | contig 12782 bp, 11 predicted proteins | sample Klosneuvirus_201_FD_109709 | JGI IMG/M metagenome (GOLD analysis project Ga0154020, IMG submission 109709) | Active sludge microbial communities from wastewater, Klosterneuburg, Austria - Klosneuvirus_20160825_MG | ecosystem: Engineered > WWTP > Aerobic digester > Activated sludge | place... | reverse complement strand
TACCGCATGGTTTTCCCAAAATAAGCACTTTCAATCACACACTTACCATCTCTGTATTTTCATTTCCGGGTAAATCAGCAATGTGATTTTCCTTTTACGGGTTGTATTTATTTTAAAATTCCCGGATCAGGGTATTGTATATACCAATCTTTAAGTATACTTTAGTATCATCATATTAACTACTTCAATTCATTTTTAAATTTTGCTTATGAGAAAAGTTCGACTGATTTTTTTATCGGTTGGTATCTTTTTCTCTCTTGAAGCTTTTTCACAAAGTGTTACTCCTGCTATTCTAAATGCAACTGGTGGAACCAATTTCTTCACTTTTTACCGTTTTGAATGGAGTTTTGGCGAGGCCATGGTCATTGAAACCATGGATGCAACCTCATCAAATCTAATTGTAACCAATGGTGTTTTGCAACCGGGTACACATAACCCGGCTACCATCAACAACACCGGTGAATGGGACAGAGACGAGATCAGGATATTACCCAATCCAACACAAAACATACTGGAGATAGACTTCTTCAGTAAACAACAGGGAAAAGTAACCTTAAACCTTATTGATGAAACCGGGAGATTCCTGGCACAAAGGCAGTTTGATTATTTTGGTACAGGCCGTATAGAAATATGGAACCTCGACCGGTATCCATCTGGTGCCTACTTCCTGAATATCTCACTGGCGCCTACCGGTAACTCTGTTGCCAAAAAAGGAACTTATAAAGTGATCAAGATCAGGTAAGATCTGCTTAACCCACAATCTGCAAACAAATAAAAAACTAAAACTAATTAACACATGAAAAAGATCATATTAACGCTGGCATTCTTTATTACAGCGTTTATCAGTATGGCACAGTCGCCCAACCTGATGAATTACTAGGGTGTGGCCCGCAATGCTGCAGGTAATGTATTGCCCAATCAAAACATAAGGCTGAAGCTGAGTATTCTTACAGGTAGTCCCACGGGTACCGTTGTTTACACAGAAACCAGGACCATGCTCACCAATGCTTTTGGTTTATTTAATGTTGTGCTGGGTAGTGCCGGTGCCACCAATGTAACCGGTACTGTTGCCGGCATTAACTGGACCGCTTTTGGAGCTGGCAGCGGCACAAAATATTTACAGGTAGAAATTGATCCTACCGGAGGTTCGGGTTTTGTGAACGTAGGTTCTACCCAACTGGTAAGCGTACCCTATGCATTGAATGCAGGCGCTGCTTCACCCGTTGGCCCGGCCGGTGGCGACCTTTCCGGTACGTATCCAAATCCAACTGTTGCCAGGATCCAGGGAAGACCGGTGGCAGCTACAGCACCTGCCAACCAGAACCTGTTGATGTGGGATGCCACAACCGTTTCCTGGATACCGGCTACTGCGGCACAGGCCGGCATTGTGACCGGTACTGGTACTTTAAATACTGTTGCTAAATGGACACCCAATGGTACTACCATCGGCAACTCCCAGATATTTGATAATGGAACCAATGTAGGTGTGGGTACATTAACCCCAACCAATAAATTTACAGTAGCAGCCGGAGATAACGACGGCATTGCCATTAACAGTACTGGAACAAATTTTGCGAACGCGTCATTAACCTTTGCCAATACAACCACATCACCGGCCCAAACCAATGGTGCCAACATTGCACTAAAATCCGGGACAACTGACAGGGCATTACAATTTTTTAATTATTCACCGGGTTTATTACCTGCTGATATCAGTTATAATTTCCTGGGCAGTTCGGCAGCACCGGTAGTTAGTATTTTAAATAACGGCAATACAGGTATTGGTATATCTGCACCGGTAAATAAATTAGAGGTACAGGGTATCCAGCGTATCAATGCAACAACCAACCAGGAAGGTGGTGAACTCCGCTTCCAGGAAGGCAATTTGTTTGGACCGCAAAATCACTGGATCATTGATAACTTCCAGTCTTTTGCAGGCGGTAACCGTTTCAGAATATGGAACGATGCAGGATCCCAGGCCATTTCCATGATGCCCACCGGAAGGGTAGCTATTGGCAATATGATCTTTAGCGACCAACCCCAAAGTACATTAGATGTGGAAGGTAACCTGGCAGTTGGCAGTGCCTACTCAGGAACAACCGCAGCTCCTCTGAATGGAGCGATCATTGAGGGCAGTGTTGGTGTTGGAACAAATACCCCGATAGGCAAATTAAACTCCTTGCAACCTAATGCTGCTACAGGGCTGGCAGCCGGTACAGCAATATTTGCACAAAAAGGAACTTTCATAAATCAATTTACCAATCCTACTGCTGTATTGGGAAGCACATCCGGTGCAAATAGTATAGGTTTAGCCGGTATTACCAATGATGGGTTTGCCACTGTTGGTGGAACCGTTGGACCCGGTGTAGCAGTATTGGGACAAACTTTTGGTAACGGCGGTATTGGTGTTTGGGCAATAGGTTCCAGTTCTGCAACTTCTTATGCTTTGTCAACAATTGGCAGAATACAAATACAGGGACAGGGTGCTGCTGTAAACAGGGTATTAACCAGTGATAACATAGGCAATGCTACCTGGAACCCTTTATCTGCCATTGGTGGAGTATCCGGTTCAGGCACTTTGAATTTTATTCCTAAATGGACACCTGATGGTGTAACCATTGGTAACTCGCAATTATTCGACAACGGGAACAGTGTAGGTATTGGTACCACAACTCCAAATGGTGCTACCAGGCTGGATATAAGCAGCAATATAGCTCAAATGAGGTTGAGGGATATTGATAACAATTCCGAGATCTGGTTGTCGGCACCAGGCACAGGGTATACTGGTGGACTGGGAACTTTAACAAACCATGACCTGCCGCTTTTTACAAACGGAACAGACAGGTTGATCATTAAGGCAAATGGTGATGTAGGTATTAACCAGCCAAACCCTACAGCAAGGCTTGATGTGAATGGTACTTTTAAATTAACAAACGGTACGCAGGCTGCAGGTAGGGTACTTACCAGCGATGCTGCCGGTAATGCAACCTGGCAGGCTTCTGTTTCACAGTCTGCCGGTATTTCAATGCGTGGTTTTTCGGCAGGGGTTGTTGTACCAAGCGGTGTGTTTACACCCATAACTCAGTGGGCAGTGATCGACAATGAAGATGGCGGCGCTAATTATAACAATACAACCGGCGAATATACCATTCCGGTAACCGGGGTGTACCAGATAAATTGTTCTGTAGGCTGGTCTGCAGGAATTAATGCAAATGATATGAGAATTGAAATGTATTTAAATGGTGCTCATGAATTTTCAACACTCGACCAATCCGGCACCGGGGGTGGGTATACTTTTCAGCATCTTTCCTATTCAAAAAGATTTATTGCAGGACAGAGAGTCAATATACTTTTATTTCAGAATTCAGGAGCCAATCAAACAACTTTGGGTTTCGCAGCAGAAAACAGTTTATCAATACAATACCTTCACAACTAAAAATAAAGAAAATGAAAAAAATAATTTCAATAAGTTTTATTGCGCTGATCAGCTGTTTAACTTTAACAGCTCAACAGTCGTTTACACCAATTCCATTAACGGGTGGTGAAAAAGTAAAGGTGATGAGTACCCAGGAAGCAAATGCATTAAACGGAAAGGCAGAACCTACCATTAATGGTATGCCTTACAGCCAGTACAAAGCGCAGCAGGAAGCTTTAAAACAAAAGCAGTCCGTCGAAAATAAATCAGTTACTGCCAGGGCTTCCCTGCCTGTAGTATCAAAAGAACAACCGGCTCCTGCGGTTGTTGCTGACAAAAAAACGGTTCCTGCTGATAAACAACCTTATGCCGATAAAACCATACCAGGCACATTGCTTACCCCGCCTGCTGTACATATGGGTTCCGCTGATGCACCAAAAGCAGCAACAGAAATACAGGCACCGGCTGTTGCGGTTCCTGTTAAATCCGGAAATTAAAAAAAATTAAACCGGTTACGGCCAATCTGCGTAACACAGGTATACTAACTTCGCAGGTATGATTAAAAAGATCATACCTGCTTTTTTTTGTTTGCTCGCGGGTACCCTATCATTTGCCCAGGTAAAAAACGACAGTGTGGTTACTGTTGGCAATAAAACCATTACCCTCAGTGAAGTGGTGGTAAACAACAAACTCAACATACCCACATTTATCGATCGCATAAAAAACGACACTTCCTTTTATAAAGCATTCCGCAACCTGCGTGTACTGGGCTTTACAGCCATCAATGATATACGCATGAATAACCCCAATGGAAAAATGGCCGCCGGCCTGAACAGTACCACAAAACAGATACGCAGCAACAACTGCCGGTATATGCAGGTACTTGAAGAAAAGATAACCGGTGATATGTATGATGAGAACCGGCAGTTCAATTATTATACGGCACAATTGTATGCTTCCCTTTTTTTTACCAAAGATTCAGTTTGTGGTGAAGATAATATCGTAACCGGCCGGGAGTTCAGCACCAAAGGGAAAACCGGGATGGAGAAGAATAAAGAACAGTTGAAAATGCTTTTCTTTAATCCCGGTAAACGCATCAGCGGGCTGCCTTTTATCAGCAATAAAACAGCTATATACGAAGATGAGATGGCTGATAAATACGACATGAGTATTGACATTGACATGTTCAAAAATCAAAACTGTTACATCTTTACCCAAAAAGTAAAACCGGGCAGCAAGGGCGATGTGGTGGTTGATGAGATGACCACCTGGTTCAATGACCAGACCTTTGAAGTGGTGGCCCGCAATTATTCATTGAGCTACAGGGCCGGGGTGTACGATTTTAAAGTTCAGATGGAAGTGGTGATGACAAAATATGGTGAGTACCTGGTTCCTTCACTGATCCGGTATGTGGGAAACTGGAAAGCCATTTTTAAAAAACGCGAACGGGGGGTTTTTACTGCAACACTGTTTGATTTTAAATAGCATTGCTGTCATACTTGCCGGGAAGCCCGAAAGGCGGTAAATATTGAAATTCCATTTAAATGCAATGCACGCCTTTCCGGCTTACCGGCAAAAAAAATGCTTTGCCTTTTTATTAACTTTTTGATACGTAATTTTAAAGCATGAAAGATCTTCTGAAAAAAATAATCCCATTTTTACTCATCCTTACAGGCGCTGAAGTATCAGCACAAACCAATGGCCGTGATTTTACGGCAGTAGATGCTTATGTAAAAAGCCTTGGCCCATTGGAAAATATGAGCATGGGTACCATCAATAATGTGGTAAGCAATAAATTCACCGATAAAGTGGATAAGGCAAGGGCCATTTATTACTGGATAGCCCACAACATCAAATATGATTTAAAAGCTGCCCGCAGCAACAATACTGCTAAAAACACCCCAACAGATGTGTTGCTGAACCGTAAAGCAATTGGTATTGGATTTGCCAGCCTGTTCCAGGATATGTGCAGCAGCGCCGATATCCGTTGCCTTACTGTTGATGGCTTTGTAAAAACCGGTACCGGCCAGATCGGTGAAAAAGATACTGATATCAATCATAGCTGGGCCGTGGTACAACTGGGACAAAGCCCCGAAACCTGGTATTATGTTGATCCTGCCTTTGGCAGCGGTTATGCCGATGCCGAGATGAAAGTTTTTACAACCTATTACACAGATGCCTATTTTTTTACTGATAAAGAAACCTTTAACCTGCAGCATTTCCCCGATAATGAAGCCTGGAAACTGGGCCCTGCGCCAAAAAGCAAAAAAGATTTTTTTGAAATGCCCGTTGTAAAAGTGGCAGCTATGGAATTGGGATTGAAACGGTTTTCGCCCGGGGGAGGCAAAATTAAAGCCAAAGCCAATAAAGCGGTAAAGTTCAGCTTTACATTAAAAAGTACTGAAGATATCGTTAAAGTGGAATTGGGTTCCGGTGAGAAAAAAAAATATACGCTAACTGAAATACAATATTCCAATTCAGCCAGCGTGCTTAGTTTTTCCCATAAGTTTGAAGACGCAAATTCCTATCCCGTTACGGTGTTTGTTAATGGAAAGGAATTTATATCGTACTATGTTGAAGTAGAATAATACAAAAAAAAATTGCCAAAGTAATGCACAAAAAAAAGCTTCAATTTTCATTGAGGCTTGTTTCACCTGTTATTTTTAGGCCTTTAACTTTGCTGGGGGTATTTTCTTTACTTTTTTCAAAGCTGAGTTAATGTCTTTACTCAGGTTTTCGTAAGTAGGTTTGCCGCTTACCATTTCTCCGTTAACGAAGAAAGCGGGTACATCACGAACACCTCTTTCAATACCTTCATTCAGGTCATTACGCACCTGCCAGCCATAAGTTGAATTGATCAGTTCTTCCAGGAAATGCTTATTGCTGATACCGGCTTCCCTTGAATACAGCTTTAAACTGGTAGTACCCAACTGGCGGCGGTTATCAAACAAAATATTGTGCATTTCCCAAAATTTACCAACCTGTGATGCTGCTACAGAGGCTTCGCCTGCCTTCATGGAGCGCTGGTGAATTCTTGTCATTGGGAAATGACGGAACTGGAACCTGATCTTGCCATCAAACTCTTCCAGTAATTTCTTAACCACTTCATTTGCCTTTGCACAATCCTCACTTTCATATTCACCAAATTCCATCAGGGTTACTGCTGCATCCGGGTTACCAACAAAAATATCCTTTGGGGGAATAATTTCAACCACTTCTTTTACTTTCATTGCCATAATTGTTCGCTTTTATCTGTTGTTTAAACAACGTTTGTTAATATATTGTTCTGCTATTTTTTTGCTGTATGGATACCGTTCTCTTTAACCGGTTCGTTCCTGAAAACCACCGTACCGTCAAACACATCTACCAAAACCGGCCTGGCTTTATCAATATCTGAAGCCAGTATCCTTTTGCTGAGCTGGTTTACAATTTCTTTTTGGATCAAACGCTTTAAAGGCCTTGCACCAAATTGAGGATCGTACCCGTTCTCCGCTAAAAAGTCGAGCGTGTAATCACTGAACTGTAAATTGATACCATTGGCTGCAACCAGTTCCTTTAAACCGTCAAGCTGCATTTTAATGATCCCCTTGATCTCTTTCTTCATCAACGGCTGAAACATGATCACTTCATCGATCCTGTTTAAGAACTCAGGACGTATGGTTTGCCGTAAAAGAACCATCACCTCGGCTTTGGTCTTTTCTACGATCTCTTCCTTATTATCTTCGGTAACGTTTTCGAAATTATCCTGGATAATATGGCTGCCCATATTGGAGGTCATGATGATGATCGTATTCTTAAAATTAACAATACGACCCTTATTATCTGTCAGCCTTCCGTCGTCTAATACCTGCAAAAGTACGTTAAAAACGTCAGGATGCGCTTTTTCAATTTCATCCAGCAGGATAACACTGTATGGTTTACGCCTTACAGCCTCTGTTAACTGGCCCCCTTCTTCATAACCAATATAGCCCGGGGGTGCCCCCAAAAGCCTGCTCACAGCGTGTTTCTCCTGGTATTCGCTCATATCAATACGCGTCATCATCCCGTCATCGTCGAACAGGTAATCGGCCAGGGCTTTTGCCAATTCTGTCTTACCAACACCGGTTGTACCCAGGAAAATAAAGGAACCAATGGGTTTTTTAGGATCCTGCAGCCCGGCCCTGCTGCGGCGGATGGCATCAGAAACCGCTTCAATGGCTTCCTCCTGCCCTACTACCCTTTTATGCAATTCATCTTCCAGGTGCAGTAATTTCTCCCTTTCGCTTTGCATCATTTTCATTACCGGGATACCGGTAGCCTTTGCCACATTCTCTGCAATATCTTCGGCATCCACTTCTTCCTTTAACAGGCGTTTTTCGGTACTGTCGGTCAATTGCTGTGTAAATTCATCCACAATTTTTTCCTGCTCCTGTACCTTACCGTAACGGATCTCTGCCACCCTTCCATAATCACCTTCACGTTCAGCTTTGTCGGCAGCCAGTTTTAAATTTTCAATTTCGGCCTTGGCATTCTGTATCTTCTCCACGATCTCTTTTTCCTGCTGCCATTTTGCTTTGAACGTATCGCGTTCAACAGAAAGGTTGGATATATCCGTATTCAACTGTTTTAATTTATGCTCATCATTTTCCCTCTTGATAGCCTCCCTTTCAATTTCCAGCTGTCGGATCTTCCGGTCAAGTTCATCCAGTTCTTCAGGCATGCTGTTCATTTCCAAACGCAGTTTGGCAGCACTTTCATCGATCAGGTCTATGGCTTTATCGGGTAAAAAACGATCGGTGATATAACGGTTCGACAATTCAACCGCTGCAATAATGGCTTCGTCTTTTATCAAAACATGGTGATAGGTTTCATAACGGTCCTTCAATCCCCTTAAAATTGAAACCGCATCTTCCACCGTAGGTTCATCGATCATCACTTTTTGAAAACGGCGTTCGAGCGCTTTATCTTTTTCAAAGAATTTCTGGTATTCACTTAATGTTGTTGCACCTATGGCCCTGAGTTCGCCCCTTGCCAATGCGGGTTTTAAAATATTGGCCGCATCCATGGCGCCATCACCGCCACCTGCTCCAACCAGGGTATGTATCTCATCAATGAACAGTATGATCTGTCCTTCACTGGTGCTGACTTCCTTTACCACTGATTTCAGGCGTTCTTCAAACTCGCCTTTATATTTTGCACCGGCAATGAGTTGACCCATATCCAGTGCATAAATAATTTTTGATCTTAAATTCTCGGGCACATCACCATTTACAATGCGCATGGCCAAACCTTCTGCAATGGCTGTTTTACCAACACCGGGTTCACCCACCAGGATGGGATTATTTTTACTTCTCCTGGATAATATATGCAGGGTTCTGCGGATCTCTTCATCCCTGCCGATCACTGGATCCAGCTTACCGGCCCTTGCCATTTCAATTAAATTTTTTGCATACTTATTCAGCGCATTGAATTGTGTTTCGGAGGTTTGGGATGAAACGGTGGATCCTTTTTTGAGGTCCTTAATGGCAGCGATCAATCCCTTTTCGGTAAGGCCGGCATCCTTTAATAATTTAGCGGTATTGTCACTGCCCTGCAGCATGGCAAGCAGCAAATGCTCTACACTTACAAATTCATCATTGAAAGTTTTTAAAGTTGCAGTTGCACGTAACAAAACATTGTTTGCATCACGGCTTAAAGATTGCGCCGGTTCTCCACCTGAAATTTTTGGAAGTTTTTGTATAGAAGCCTCCAGTTTTTCATCAACATAAGCAACATTAACGTTGTTCTTTTTTAACAGGTACTCAACTGGCGAATCCTTATCATTAAACATTGCCTTTAAAACATGCTCTGTTTCGATATTGGAATTATTAGCAGTAAAAGCCAGTTGCTGCGCCTGTTGTAATATTTCCTGTGATTTTATAGTAAGGTTTTGTGTACTCATTATTATTATTTTTATGTTAACCTCGCAAATCTCAATCCATTATCAAGATCTGTGCTATTATGGCATATTATTGATTTTTATGCTGACGCTTAAGCAGTCTCATTATGCGTTATATGCTATTGTTACAGGCTATTGCAAAACAATTACCTTTATCACTAAAAAATAACTAAAATGATGCCTGAATTAAAAGTAAAAAAATTAGCCCCGAAAGCAGTTTTTTACAAAAGGATATGGAGGAATGCTGTATTTGGCATTTTTACCATGCTGGTTTGCTTATGGATCGGCGTATTGGGTAATAAACTGACGATACCTGAATTTGACTGGTACGACAGCCTGTTAAATGCGTCAATGATTTTAAGCGGTATGGGACCAATTATTGACCCAGTCATTGTGTTAACTAAAAATGCCAAAGTATTTGCTTCGATGTACGCTTTGTTTAGTGGCGTTGCCTTTATAAGCACGATCGGTATTTTAATTGCACCGATAGCACACAGGTTTTTTCATAAACTGCATTTAGAAGATACGTCAACTGACCTGTGAGTACCCTTCAAAAACATACAGCGATCATTAAGACACTTGCAGCAAATGCAGGATTTGATCATTGCGGTATCGCCAAAGCGCAGTTCCTGGATGCTGATGCCAAACGGCTGGAAAGCTGGCTCAACAAAGGAATGCACGGGAGTATGCAATACATGGAAAATCACTTCGACCTGCGGACCGACCCCTCCAGGTTAGTACCCGGTGCCAGGTCAGTGATCACTTTATTGCTGAATTATTATCCTGTAAAAACACAGGCTGCCGATGCGCCGAAAATTTCAAAATACGCCTATGGCAATGATTACCATGAAGTGATCAGGACAAAGCTCAGGCTGTTTTTGCAGCAGGTAAATGAACAGGTCGGCGAAGTGCATGGCCGTGGCTTTGTTGACAGTGCCCCTGTACTTGAAAGGGCCTGGGCCCAAAAGGCCGGGATCGGCTGGATAGGCAAGAACGGGAACCTCATTACCAAACAAAGCGGATCATTTTTTTTCATTGCCACGCTGATCGTTGACCTTGAACTGGTTTATGACGATGCTTATGCAAAAGATTATTGCGGAACCTGCACCCGCTGTATTGATGAATGCCCAACCGATGCCATACTGCCAGGCAAAGTGATCGACGGGAGTAAATGCATCTCTTATTTTACCATCGAGTTAAAAGACGCACTGATACCGGAAAAGCTGAAAGGCAAATTTGATAACTGGATGTTTGGTTGCGATGTTTGCCAGGACGTATGCCCCTGGAACCGCTTTTCAACAGCTGTCACTGATTTAAATTTTACACCTATCGCAGAGATCCTGGATTTTTCAAAAAACGACTGGGAAGCATTAACGGAATCATCTTTTAAAAGCATTTTTAAAAATTCTCCGCTCAAAAGAGCTAAGTTTGAAGGCATAAAACGCAACCTGCATTTTATTAAGCAATAGCATGAACAGCAACATTCAAAAACTATATCAGCTTGCCAATAAACCAACGCGTTTAATCATTGGGTTAATGAGCGGTACTTCGCTGGATGGCCTTGATATTGCCTTATGCGGGGTTACTGGAAACGGCCTCAATACAAAATTGGAATTATTGAAGTTTGAAACCATCCCTTACACTGCTGATTTTAAAAAAGAAGTAAGAACTGTTTTTTCCAAAAAGCAGGTCGATCTTGAAAAATTATGTTTGCTGAATCCTTGGATCGCCTTACAACATGCTGCCATCATCAATACCTGTTTACAGAAATGGAACATTAAAAATGAAGAGGTTGACCTGGTCGCCAGTCATGGGCAAACCATTTACCATGCGCCAAAATGTTTACACCGACAACAACATTTTGGCAATGCCACTTTACAAATTGGTGATGGCGATCACCTGGCGGTTGCTACCAACATCATCACGATCAGCGATTTCAGGCAAAAAAATATCGCTGCAGGTGGTGAAGGTGCGCCCCTGGCGGTTTACGGCGATTATATTCTATTCAGTAAAAAAGGGGATGACAGGATCTTATTAAACATTGGCGGTATTGCAAATTTTACTTTTCTGCCGGGCGATATTGAAAATGAACAAATTTTATGCACGGATGTTGGCCCGGGCAATACGCTCATGGATGCTTATATGCAGGAAAATTTTCCGGGGGCATCTTTTGATGCGGATGCTGCGATAGCAAGATCCGGAAGGGTGCATGAAGCTTTACTTGCAGCATTTAAAGAGGATGATTTTTTTAAACAGGATCTTCCAAAGAGTACCGGTCCTGAATTATTTAACCTGCTTTACCTGCAAAACGCAAAACAAAAATGCTGCCCGGAAGCCTTATCCGTTGCAGATACCATGGCCACACTGAATAAATTTTCAGCGGATATGATCACTGCGGCTATTTTGGATTGTATAAAAGATAAAACCGGTGTTACCATCTTCGTAAGCGGTGGTGGAATTCATAATCCTTTACTCATGCAATATTTGCAGGAACAGTTACCTGCCTGCAGTTTTCATACCACTTTTGAAAACGGAATTGATCCTGATGCCAAGGAAGCGGTGCTGTTTGCATTGCTGGCCAATGAATGTGTAAGTGGGAATGCGGTGGATCTTTTGAAAGGGACAAGGGACATTCCTGCAGTTGCCATGGGAAAGATCAGTTTCCCCCGTTAAAGATCTTCCGTGTATTTTTTCAAACTGTTCAGTGCTGCTTCATAACCTTCTCCTGTTATGTTTTCTATAAAAATACCATAGAATTTTTCCCACGGATACCATTTTAATTTTATCAGCACACTCCATTCAACCTGTACCCGGCTGCTGTCAGCCAAAGGCAATATACTGATCGTATTTTGTACATCGTTTTCGCCTTCCCGTATTAAAGATGCTTTGATCGCATTGTCTGATCTCCCGGTGATCAGCATTTTATTTTTTTTGCCCTGCGATTCCCATTCACAGGAATTGCTGATGCCATTTGCTCCTGGCTCAAAACTGATACGGCCTGAATCCTGCATAAACACGGGCTGCCAGTGCTTCCAGTTATTGAGGTCACTAACCTGGCTGAAAACGGTATCAGCCGGGGCATTGATCACCACGGCACGGGTCACCATCAGCCGGGATGGAATGAATAAAGACAGGATCGTTATGAAAATAAATAATCCAGAAAGAACAATAAAAAAACCTTTAAATAACTGCATAATTTATTCCCATTTAAAAACCTTTATGGCCACAATATACACTGCAATACCCCACAACAGCAAAATGCCGATTTCTGATCTTACATCCCATAAACTCTGTCCTTCAAATGCTACACTCCGCATGGCTGTATTCAAGTGGGTAAGCGGCAGGGCATTTGAAATGGGCTGCAGCCATTTTGGAAATATTTCTACCGAAAAAAAGGTACCTCCCAGTAAAAACTGTGGTAACGTGATCAGGTTTGCAAAAGGCGGGATG
>Ga0154020_10007446_pt1 | contig 12782 bp, 7 predicted proteins | sample Klosneuvirus_201_FD_109709 | JGI IMG/M metagenome (GOLD analysis project Ga0154020, IMG submission 109709) | Active sludge microbial communities from wastewater, Klosterneuburg, Austria - Klosneuvirus_20160825_MG | ecosystem: Engineered > WWTP > Aerobic digester > Activated sludge | place... | reverse complement strand
TGCTCTCGACCCGATTTCATTCGGTTGGATGGGATTGTCCATGTTTTTGCAGTCATATCGATTTCATCCCAGGCCATGCCTCGCGCTTCTGAGCTTCTGCAAGCTGTCAGAACTATCCATCTAACGCAATAAGCGCTCATACTGTTTTTATTGCGCAGTAGCTCCATGACTTTAAAAATATTGGCATAAGGAATCGCATTAAAATGAACGACTGGGGATACTTTTTTCGGTGCTGCAAATATGTGGTCTAAGCAGCCTTTCCATCGAGCGGGGTTACTTTTATCGATATTTTCATGAAGAAAAGCGTAATCCAGCACAACTTCAATTCTTTGTCTTACCCTTGAGGCAGTTTCCGTCTTACCTTTCCATATCGGATTGAGAATAGTTTTAACATCATCCACGCCAATATCAGTGATGGATTTGTTTCCAATGAAAGGAAACGCATATAACTGAAGTGTGTTTCTCCATTGGCTTTCGTGTTTGCTGTTTCGCCAGCCAGCCTTTTTATGTTCTATGCATTCGAGAGCATAATCAGCAAAAGTCTTACTGGGCTTTTCTGTCTGCAATACTTCTTTGGGAGATTGGGCACGTGCGATTGCACGCCGCATGTTAGTCGCGATTTCACGAGCTTCGGCCAGCGTTCTATCGGTTGTCGAACCTAATCCAAGCTCGATAGCTCTGCCATTTTGCTTATATCGAAATACCCAGCTACGAGAACCGGAATCTCTTACCCGTAAAAGCAGATTATCACCGTCTGAGTGAGTGCCGGGTGGGAGTGAACTAATTTGTACTGCTTTTAGTCTTTTGACTTCCTTTGCCATCTCGTCTTGCCCAGAATATTGGATGGCAGTATATTTCATGAGACAGCTTTGAACAAATTTATTGTCAATGCTATTGTTTTGTCAGTCTATTTATACTGCTTTGGACTGGAGAGAGGGAGTCATATTATTCCCTTAAAACCAATAGAATATAGGGTTTGTATTTTTGTTATTTGAAATTTACCCGCTTTTTTACCCGTTTTTAAAAAGGCACCCCCATTTTTTTCACTTTCCCGCACTTTGTGAAAAAAACTTTATTTTTGCTGTTTTTGGCCTGTTTTTTCTCTGCTCAATAAAAAAGCCGAAGCCTAGGTATTAAAACACTCTAGGCTTCCGAAAATAATCACTATAGTGCTATCTGACGCCGCCGATTTCTGACCGGTTTCAAGACACAGTTTAAGCGGTTTAGCTAAACAGTTGAGTAGTTGAGCTAATATATGCAATGAAAAAAGTTTAGGACTACAATTTTTCACTGCACTAGAATTTTTATGGGGTTTGAATAACCCGCACGCTGTTTTTTCCTTCCCAGTACCTTAGCTTGTAAAAAGTTTTTTTGTGTATATTTATGATAGGTGTAACAGAGAGCGGTACTAGATTTTAAAAACTATAGAGATTAAGACCCCCCTGTGTAGTAATCAAATTAGGCTTGATTCACTGCAATATCCAGCCTTGGCAATCCCTTCACAATCTTCATTGTCTCAAGGCTGACAGTAATCACACGCTGAAATAGTTTCAACGGATATGCAGCATCATGCATGGTTTCGATTGCCCAATCGTTGGCATCGTTAACGATACTGCTTTCCTTATGTTTGGTAACAGCTTGCCGCTCCATTACCCATTCAAGGGCTGGTTTGCCATTCACTACATATTCATAGGCTTCCAGTGGAATATGCGTCATGGTGATTTTGTGGTTATAGATCACCGTGGATTTGTCGGTTTCCTTACCTCTCTTGCCAAATTTCATCTGTTCAACGCGGTAATCTTTATCCTCAAACTGATTCATGAATAGCTCACCGCCTGCAAAATTGACAGGGTAGGGTTCTACCGATTCATAGTTGATATGCATTTCTGCCAAATCGCGGCCTGCTTGGCTGAATGCCCAAAAGTCACTGGCTTTTTTCACGCAAGGAATACGCGGTAATTCTTTGCTGAGATTATCGGCATAGCGTTTTTTGTAATCCTCGGAATGCAGCAAGCCATAGATGTAATAAAACACATCTTCCTTGCTGATGGTTTCAGAAGGATAGGCTGCCTGGAAATGCGCCAGCCCGGCATCGGTAATGCCGTCTTTTATCGTGTAACCTGTTTCAGCTTGATGGGATTGCTGCGGCTGCGCATTCTTAAACAGATCGTCTTGTCCATTATCGGTTTCTATGGACTCATCGATTGGTGAATTTTTTTCATACAGTTTGAGAGGGAAGCATTGACCATTTGCAAGCAATTGAACATCTGGCACAGCATTAGCGATGATCGCTGAAAATGCCTTTGGTGTACCCCTCCCAGTCACACAAATCACCCGATTATCCACTGTTGCATCGGGAAAAATGCGGGGCATTTGGTAAACCATCTCATTAAATTGACGATTAAAATACATCCAATTTTTGGAGAATGGACGATAAACCGACTGAGTTATACATTCTGAGTCATAGTATCTATTAGTGAAGCGCTCTAAATCTTTTTTTATTGCACGAGACCAGCTAATTACTGTTGAATCATTACAAATAAAATTGCTAACTTCTGGGTACTCCGATTTCTTTAAACCTACACAAGTTAATTTATAACGCTCAACCTCATGGTTAAAAAAATTAATCATATTTTGCATATTGGTTTCCAAATTCTTCTTTGAAAATTGATAACACCAAGCATCACGATTGGTAGCCACTCCCAAAGAGAAATTCTCAAAAATCGTTGCTGCATTCTTATCCTTCTTATCCCCTAGACTAATAAACTCCCCGAAACTACTATCACGCTGACCTATCCAATCATGATGCTTATCCGGTGTGATCGGTAGCCAGCCATTGGCATTCTCGATTCCGTTGATGCTTTTAAATGCCTTGATTCTGGCAAGCTTTTCCTCGCGGCTTAAATAATCGCCGATGTCATGCATAACAATCCGGCCATGTTCAGCCGCATTGGGGTTTTTAATTAAAATGCTGATAGCAATCGGTGCCCGGCTACCACCACCAAAAATCTTGCCACCTTCTTTACGTGATAATTCACCTGATGTACGTTGATTCCCCCGCAAATGAAACACATAAACACAACTAAATTCTTCCGCTAGGCATTTTCGTAATCCGTCCATGGCGTTACCATCGACAAAGCTGGCATTGCTTACAAAACCAATCACGCCACTATTGCCGATGCGATCACTTGCCCAACGGATAGCGCGAATATAGGAATCGTATAAATTCTTTTGAAGCATTGCATTTGAATGCTTTGCATAACTTTCTCTTATGCTCGAATCTAGTTTGGGATATTCAATATTTTGATTGGCATCGTTTTCGCTTTTTTGCCCTGCTGAATAGGGCGGATTACCCATAATCACGCGAATATCCAGCGCCTTTTGCTTCTTGCGCCGGTTGCTATTAGCCACCAGCATATTGCTGACTAAATCGTCTTTCTCATGAAGCTGGAAAGTATCAGTCAAGCAAATGCCATTAAATGGCTGATAATCTCCGCCCATGATGCTGTGATACACCGCTTCAATGTTGATCGCGGCGATGTAATAAGCCAGCAATACGATTTCATTGGCGTGGATTTCATTCTGGTATTTGTAAGCTAATTGTTCCCGGTCGATCAAACCGCTTTGCAATAAGCGGGTGATGAATGTGCCGGTGCCCGTGAACGGGTCAAGGATATGCACATTGGGGCTGCCCAATGTTTGATTGAATTCTTGCTGTAATGCGTCATTGATGCTGTGAATAATAAAATCGACTACTTCTACCGGGGTATAGACAATCCCCAGCCGGTCAGTCATTTTCGGAAAAGCATTTTTAAAAAACTTGTCGTACAGTTCAACAATGATGCGCTGCTTGCCGGTGGCGTTATCAATACCAGCCGCCTTCATTTTGACGCTGTCATAGAACTTTTGCAGCGTCTCGGTTTCTTTTTCTAAGTTTTGCTCTTGCAACGCATCCAGCACGCTTTGCATGGCAATAGATACCGGATTATGCTGGGTGAAGCTGTAGCCTTCAAACAAGGCATCAAATACCGGCTTGGTGATGATATGCTGTGCCAGCATTTCGATGGCTTCCGTCTCGGTGATGCTCTCGTTCAAGTCATCGCGCAATTCTTCCAGAAACTTTGCAAAAGCCTGATACTCGGGGCCATTCTTGTCTTTCAATAAAGCCGTAATGCGGGTGATATGCGTTTGCGCAATGCGCGCAATATCGTTTGCCCAGTTTTCCCAATAATCGCGCTTGCCGCATTTCTGCACGATCTTGGCATAGACCGCTTTGGAGAATTCATCAAAGGCAAACGATGTTTGGGTGTGTTTCTTTTCTTCGGCTGTACCGTCGAAGGTTTCATCATCGCCATTATCTTTTCCGCCGCTGCCAATGTTGATACCGTCTTTGTTGTTTGCCTGCTTTTCGGGTAGTGTGTTGCTGACGGCAATCACTTCAATCTTACTGCTGACATCCGCGCCCAAATCCATTTTATTGATGGTTGCTTCAAAGCGGTCATCGTGCGAACGCAAGGCATTCAGGATTTGCCATACTACCCGGTACTTTTCATTATCCTTCAGGGCTTCTTCAGGCGATAAGCCAGCGGGCACGCCAATGGGCAGAATGACATAACCCATGTTTTTATTTTCTGCGCGGCGCATGACACGGCCTACCGATTGCACAACATCGATTTGCGATTTGCGCGGGTGCAAAAACAAGATGGCATCCAATGCGGGCACGCCCACGCCTTCGGATAAGCAGCGCGCATTGCTTAAGATTCTGCACGTATGCATAGGGCTATCTTCTTTTAACCAGCTCAACCGGCTATTGCGGGCGGTGGCATTGAAAGTGCCGTCTACATGGTCGACTTCACAGGTCAGCGGTATTTGATCATCGGGCAATGGCTGATTCTTGAGATATTCTTCTATGACTTGGGCAAATTCATTGGTAACACTTTTTGAACTTTTAATGTCCCGGCAAAATGCCACGGCGCGGCGCATCGGCTGCGGATCGGCCACCACATCGGTTTTGACATCCAATTTGCTCAGTGCGCGGTAACAGCCGATGATTTTGGTGGCATCATCCAGAATCAGTTCGTTGTCATTATCGGTCAAACGTTTTTGCACATTGGCGCTCACCAGAGTTTCATCAACGGCCAATACCAGCACTTTGTAATCGGCCAGCAGTTCCTTTTGCACTGCATGGGAAAAACTTAGTTCATACAGCGTTTCACCGAATAACGCCGGGTTATCCATTGAAGCAAGGGTAGCGTCCACTTCCTTGGCTTTGGTTTTGATGGCATCGCCAAAAATGCGCGGGGTGGCGGTCATGTAAAGGCGTTTTGCGCCCGCAATGAAGTTTTGATCGTGAATCCTGACAAAATTGGATTCATCCTCACCGGCCAGCGTTGCCCCCGTAGTGCGGTGCGCTTCATCGCAGATAATCAAATCAAAGGCAGGCAAGCCATGTTGCTTTTGCGCGTCCGATATTACTTGAATGGATTGATAAGTGGAAAAGATCACCGTCATTTCACCGTCATGCGGATGCGCTATTTTGGCGGCCAGCTTCTTGGCATCGGTGGTGGCCGGGTAAGCCAGATCATGAATATTGATATCCGCCAGATCATCGCTGTTTTTGCGCTTACCCACTTGGACATCAGAACATACCGCATAAGAGCGCAATGGAATTGCGCTTTCAATCGTCCATTCCGCGATGGTTTGCGACATCAGGGAAAGTGAAGGCACCAAAAACAAAACTTGCTTTCCTTTACCTGCTATTCCTTCGGCAATTTTTAGGCCGGTGAAGGTCTTGCCGGTACCACACGCCATAATCAACTTGCCACGGTCTGCTTGTGCCAAGCCTTCCTTGACCGCCTCGATTGCAATGTTTTGATGATCCCGTGGCGTTTTCTTGGCTTTCAGCTTAACCGGCCTGCTTGGAGCATAAACGCTCCAATCAATCGGGCTGTTTTCCAGTTCGGCCAAGCCAATGCGCAGCGTATTAATCGCTTGCCCATTTAAGGCGTTTTCTGCGGGTTCGCTCCATTCACGGCGGGTAGTATCAACGATCAAACGGCGCGTGAATTCTTTTTTGCCTGATGCGGTAAAGAAGGAATCCAGGTCAGCTTTCTGCATGCGATGGTTTTCATCGTAAAACTTGCACTGAATCGCGCAAAAACCATCTTCCTCAATCAGCTTAGCTACCAGGTCTATGCCATCATCGCGCTTGGCTATGCCTCGCTGGTTTGCCCATTCTGCATATGTCCATATATCGGAATACTGAGAAGATTGAATTGGGTCATTCTTGAGAAAATCTTTGATCAATAATTCAAAGTAGGTGCCTTTTTCCCGTTCGGTGCGTGCTGCGCTTCGATAGCTTGCGAGTAGTTCCCGTAAGGCTGACATACTTTCCCCTGAGGTTTGATTTTTAACCGCTCATTCTAATCATTCTTCAGCGTTGAAACTATTATTTCAGAGTAAATTACTGGCTGATTTCCTCAAGAAGTTGCTTTTGTTGTTTTAATAATTTGCGCATTTCCTTTTGCAGCTTGCTTAATCCATGCTTATAAGCATTCTGGCTTGATCTGGCTTTGCCTTGCGGAGTTTTAGCGCCCGTCGATTGTTTCCACGGCTGCCAATTCCTGATTAGCTCCGCCTGCCTCAATCGCTCCTCCGGTGTCCAATGCCGCATGGTTCTCCTCGCTTAATAGTTCGTTTGCAGAATTAATATTTTTCCCCGCGTGCGCAGGGGATTGGTTGTTGTTTATCTGCTGGTGCCCTTGTGCAATATTGGCTTGCCTAGCATATACGATAGGTGGGGTTTTCATTGTTGCCAATACTTCAATGGTGCGGGCGCATTGAGCTTGCGCTTTCAGGGCTAACCGCATATAGACTTCGGTAGTTTTAAGATAATTACCCATATTCTGGGCTGAGCGTTTTGCCAAGGCATTGAATATCACATTCAGCGATACGATTTGCGCGGTCAGTGTCGATTCTAATTCACTTAAATCACCGGCAATGATTTTATCCGATTTTTCTTTCATGATTTTGACTGCTTCAGTCAAATCCAGTGCCCGTGCTGATGAAGAGATAAACGTTTCAGCGGTGAAGGCATTTAGTGCGGTGGGTGATAGCGAAACTTCCGCCAATTTACGTTCTTCACTTTTCCCCTGTTGATTCTTGATGATCTGTTTTTGTGATTCTTCCTTGTCAGGTTTTTTTGCCTTTTTTTGGGTTGCCATGAGAATTACTCCTTTAAGCAAAAACTAAATTATTGTTGGCTCTGATATTTTTAGACGTTACCGGCGTTACTAACGTTACCGCTCTATTCCATGCGGGTTTTGAGAGTAACGCCGGTATATCGCCAGACGTTACCGGCGTTACTCTCTTGAGATTTACAAGGGAATGATCAAAATTCACTGGTAATACTCGTTAATTTCTCTGCGTTGATTTCATAGACCTTGGTATTTTTGCCATCTATTTTGCGTTGCCTTGACCGCTCACCGTTTGAGGTCTTTGGTTCTGGCAAAGCTCCCACACTGACCAAAATATCCAGGCTGCGCTTTAGCTCAAACCCCTTTAGGGCTTCTTTCATTCCGCCCGCCGTAAATAAATATAACCGTGTCTCTGATTCATGAGTCCACCAGCCTGCGCGGTCTCTAACCAGCATGTCTGTTGTGTTATTGAGTGAACTAAAACGGCTGTCACCATGGCGTTCAATAAAATTCAACACCTGATCTAATATTTGCCGCTTTTCGTCATTACCCTGACCGCGTGTGCTGCACCAGATTCTAAAACCTTCACCGGCTGATTTTATTGCTGCACCTTCAGACCATCCGGTTACGCCATATTCTGTTGCCAGCTCACCTGCTAGGGCTATGAGGGCGAAGCGTGCTGCTCCTCGTTTGTGTTGCCCTTGCGCACCTGGTACCTGAAACAAGGGGGATTCCTTAATATTTTGCAGGCTTTTGTTAAAATCCCGTTTATCCTGGGTGAGCTTTTCAAGAAATGTACGCCCTGCTAATCCGTAGTAGGTTACAGATTGTCTTTTGATCCAATCCGATAATTCAGCACCGGTAGTGAAGCGGTGTAAAGTATCAAAAACACCGTGTAGACGTTCAGCGGGTAGATCAAGCAAACGTACAGACTGACCGGCATTGCATCGGATGCCGCCTTCGCTCAATATGCCGGGTATGCTTTTTTCACCATTGGATAAAACAAAGCATTTCCAGCTGTTCACGCCCCTTGCACTGTCTGAGCGTGTAGCACGCTGTTTGCCTTTACCATTACCCAATGAATAGACAATTGCACCCACTTCCCGCGGATCACATTCACTGATTTCGTCTAATACCAGCAAGCCGTCATTGAAAAGCATTGCCGCGCCTTCCAGTCCGTTGGAAGTAGTGCGCCAGCTGCGCTTATAGTTTTCACCGCCCCATACTGAACTGGCCGCAATGCCGCAAGTGGATTTGCCTGTGGATGATTCACCGATAAAATGAATGCCGCCGCTTTCCGCATGGCAAGACTGCAATAGCGCGCCGGTGAAAGCTGTGGATATTGCTAGTATAAGAAGCGGGTTATCAATAGCAAAGGCTGCAATATTAACTTGCCAGCCTTTCAGGGTGCCCGCTGTGGTGTATTCATCGTGGTTGCGTTCACCGCTTTGAAATATAATCTTGTCAGCATCTTGCCCATAAACCTTATCGGGTAGCACAAAGGAATTTCCGCACCATCCAACCTGTAATGCGCACTGAATATGCAATTTTGGCGGGATTGATTGCAAGTACATGGATAACAGGTTGCGTGCTTTTGAGCTAGGTTGGATTTGTACGCCCATAGCCAATAATTCGCCGCGTAATTCATCGCCGCTGCCTTTCAATAACTCCATCGGCATTGCCCATTTGCGCCATGTGCCCTTGGTTGTTTTAAACTTTAGCAACCGCCCATAATTGTTTTCCTGATTATCAAAAGTAACTGCCTCGATATGTAGTGGGCTGCATACCCTTGTTTTATCTATTTCACCTTCCTTGTTAACTTCAAAATGCCATACACCAGCGGGCAACTTAGTCCCGCTTTCGTCAATCCATTGATCAAAACACACAAAAGCAGGGCATTTGTCTTTGTTGGGTATTTTGCTTTCAGTAACGTTGGTAACGTTTGTACTTTCTGTGGCGTTACCGCTGGAAAGCTTGCCACTGTTGAAGGTAACGTCAGTAACGCCGGTAACGTCTGAATTATTTAAAGTTGAGAATTTTTGATCTAAAAATGCCGCGCCTTGATTTGTACTTTCTGCTTTAAATTGCCGATCAATCATAGTAGGCTCCAATGCGTGAAGCCGCTAATACAAGGCGGTCTAAATCTTTTTGGGTTAAAGATATGCCCTTGGCAATATTTAAGGCTGCTGTCGCTACTATTAAAGCTTCAGCTTGAATGCAGCGTAAAACAGCGGTGGCCGGGAAAGGATTGCGGATTGGTTTAGAATGGCTGGATTCTTTTGGGAATAAATCCGTTAATGATAAACCCGCTGCACTTACCACTTCATAAGATGAACAACCAGCAAAGCATTTGATTAGGATTCTGCCATCATTCGTTTGGCGGATTGCAAGGCTAGGATTTTTATCATTATGGGAAGGGCACAGTGCAATATACTGATCATGTCCTGTTTGTTTTACTTTTTGTAATTGATTTAAAAGCAGGGCTAGATTTTCCCCTGAACTGGTATGATTGGCATTTACTCGCATAAATTCTCCAGAATATGTGACTGACTAAAAGCCGCCTCTGATACAGGCGGCTTTTTTTGTGGATTGCTTAGCCGTTGCTTATGGAGTAATTCGCGGGGTCTTCAAGCCAGCGGTGAAGCTCCGCATTATCGTAAAACGTGCAACGAATGCCCAAACGTTCGGGCTGCGGGGCTTTGCCTTCTTTGGATAACTTTCTAAATGTTTCCCTTGATACGGGTGAGTATTTGGCGATTTTTGGCCAGCGTGATTTGCCGGTTAATGGAAGTACTGCGGGTGTTGCTTGCTTTTCTTTTTGTTGCATCGCAATTCCTTATGACGAATTAAAAAATTCACCAATCAGGCGGCTGCTTGCGTTCATCCGTTGTCTATTGTTTACCGGCGTTCACCAAAATCTATTGCGCTCACTGAGTGCATCGTTTACTATGCCGTTGTTGAAAACAGTAAGAAACAGTAGAAAACAGAAAGTAATAATCAATATAAAATAGATCAAAACGCAATAACTGCCACCTTGGCGCGTCATTAAGCCAAGCAAGAACATAAGAGCATGTGTATGTCCAGCCGTGACTTAATTCGGCACCAGCCCGCCATCGATTGGTCTCGTTGGCGGGTTTCTCATTTGGTGAGCTGAGAATGACGAGTGTATACTGCTTGGATAGTTTGTGGATAAAAATAGTGGATTTTTTATAACAGGAGTTTGGTGTAACGCACCGTCTTGAAAAAAAGCCATTTTTCTGAACTGTATACTTCAAGTTTCTTCAGTTAGAGAAACCACAGAATTTCACTAGTTTACTTTCACGCAATCTTGAACGGTATCACGTCCGCCCCGGCTTTCAGCTTATCCAGATAATCCGCCCATTGCTGCATCATGCGTGCCCGTGGTTCCAAGTAAAGCGCATGGTTGTATGCCGCGCTCACTGCATCACGTTGAGTATGTGCAAGCTGCAATTCGATATGGTCATGGTTATACCCGCGTTCGTGAAGGATCGTTGATGCAATACCTCTGAATCCGTGGCCGGTCATGCGGCTGTGATACCCCAATCGGTAAAGAGCATATAGAATCGTGTTATTGCTCATGGTCTTGCCGTCTCTTCGTTCGCTTGGGAATAACAGCACGTCATCAGCCGCTAGCTTGCGGATTTCTTCTAGTACCGCTATTGCCTGATCGGATAGGGGAACAATATGCGGGGCTTTCATCTTCATGCGTTCAGCTGGAATACGCCATTCTCTTTTGATCGTGTCGATTTCGTCCCATCGGGCACCGATCAGTTACCAGTACGAACAAACGTTAATGCCATAAGCTGCAATGCAAGGCGAGTAAGTGGCTGCCCGTCATAGCTATCGATCTTACGCAATAACTCGGGCAATTCTTTTTCACTCAATCGGGCGTGGTTGGTTTTCTTGGTAGGCTTCAATACATCGGAAGGTTTTATATCTGCGGCCGGGTTACGTTCTGATAACCCATGCGCCACGGCATAGCGCATAACCTGCCCGCACATCGTTAATACTCGCTTGGCAATATCCAGCGCACCGCGCGATTCGACCTTGCGGATCATAATTATTAACTGCGCGGCGGTGATGTCATTAACCGGTTTTGCACCAATAACCGGGAATATATCCGCTTCCATGCGCCGGATCGTTTGGTCTGCATGATGTTCGTTTTTATCGTGCTTCCAATGATTCCACCAAAGCCGGGCTACTGACTCAAAGCTGTTCGCCGCTGCAATGGCTGCCTGCCGTTTCTGTTCTTTGCGGTTTTCTGAAGGGTCAATACCTTGCGCCAGTAATTCTTTGAAACGGGCGTGTTGCTGCCTTGCGGCTGCTAGCGACACAGTGGGATAGAAGCCAAGGGAAAGCATATTTTCTTTTTCGTTAAAGTAATAACGCATCCGCCATGCTTTTTGACCGTCTGGCTGTATCAGCAAAACAAGTCCTTTACCATCGGCTAGGTTGTAACGCTTATCCTTCGGTTTTGCTGCTTTGATGATTGAATCGGTAAGTTTCATGCAACCCCCTGAATGCCTAAGAACAAAACAAAAAACGGGTAACAAAAATACGGGTAAATTTTTACTCGCTTTTTTACCCGCTTTTCGATAATGTTACCCGCTTTGCTCAGGGTTGCCAAGGATTGGCTATATTATCTTGAAAATGTTTATTTATAAGGGTTTTGTTGGTGTTGCTGGGCAACGTTTGGAACATCTTTGGCGGAGAGAGAGGGATTCGAACCCTCGATAAGCTTTTTGAGCCTATACTCCCTTAGCAGGGGAGCGCCTTCGACCACTCGGCCATCTCTCCGTTAATGACTACACTATGATGATTTTCCCGAAAATCAGCATTATCGATTTCTTAGAGCGCTTGCTCAAGATCGAATGCTTTATGTAGAACCCTAACAGCCAGTTCCATATACTTTTCATCGACAACCACGGATACTTTGATTTCCGAGGTGGCGATCATCTGGATGTTAATGCCTTCTTCCGCCAAAACCCGGAACATCTTGCTGGCGATACCTGCGTGTGAACGCATGCCAACACCGACCACCGATACTTTTGCGATTCTATCACCTCCGAGTACATCACGGGCGCCAATATGCGGTTGGATTTTTTCTCGCAGGATGTTCATGGTGTTTTTAAATTCATTCCGGTGAACCGTAAACGAAAAGTCCGTTAAACCGTCATGGCCTACGTTTTGGATAATCATATCGACATCGATATTGGCATCGGCCACTGGTCCGAGAATCTGATAAGCGATGCCGGGATGATCGGGAACGCCCAATACGGTAATTTTCGCTTCATCTCGATTGAATGCGATACCTGAAATGACAGCTTGTTCCATATTCTCATCTTCCTCAAAAGTAATCAGCGTGCCTTGGCCTTCTTCCTCAAAGCTGGATAGCACTCTCAGCTTAACTTTATATTTTCCTGCAAATTCGACCGATCTTAATTGCAGTACCTTTGAGCCAAGACTTGCCATTTCCAGCATTTCTTCAAAGGTTATCGTGTTCAGTCTTCTGGCTTCCGCAACGACGCGAGGATCCGTCGTATAAATTCCGTCCACATCCGTGTA
>Ga0154020_10007445_pt1 | contig 12783 bp, 10 predicted proteins | sample Klosneuvirus_201_FD_109709 | JGI IMG/M metagenome (GOLD analysis project Ga0154020, IMG submission 109709) | Active sludge microbial communities from wastewater, Klosterneuburg, Austria - Klosneuvirus_20160825_MG | ecosystem: Engineered > WWTP > Aerobic digester > Activated sludge | place... | reverse complement strand
GTGTTGCGGCCGGGTTTTGCGCGTCCCGCGCGGACGCGCGTTGGGCCTGGCGAACCTCGGTGGCGCCGCGTGAGCTTCGGTGCGGGGGCGATCGGGGCGCGCGCTCCCACGCTGGGGCCGGCGGCCCCGTCGCGAACCTCCGTGCGTGTGCGCGGTCGCCCCGGTGGGGAAGCGCGCCTTCGCGCCTGGGCTGGCGGAGGCGCACCCCCGCGACCTGGGTGTGAGAGCTGGACCTGGGGCGTCGCCAGGGTTGCGGCGCCGTGGTGTGGCATGGCGGGGCCACTCGAGGCCGAAAATCGCATCGTACGGAGCGGTGCGCCAAGCGAACGGGAGGATGCTGATGGAGCGAGCGGAGCTGGTGCGGCAAGTGGACGACAGGGTCAGGGCAGCGGTGGGCCGGCGGCAGGGCATCGAGGCTGAAGAGATCGCCGCGCTGCTGGAGGCCAGGCGCCTGGGGGTGGACGAGGCGCTGGGGTTCGGGTCGTTCCACGAGTATGCCGAGACGCGACTTGGGTTGTCGTCACGGATGGCGTACGAGCGGGTGCGGGTGGTCGAGGCGCTGGCGGAGCTGCCGTTGACGCAGGCGACCCTGGCGGCCGGGGGCATCACGTACTCGGCTGTGCGCGAGCTGTCGCGCGTGATGACTGCGGCCAACGAGGCGAGGTGGCTCGCCCACGTGGGCAAGATGAGTGTCCGGCAGATCGAGAAGCAGGTCGCGGGGCTCGAGCCCGGGGACCTGCCTGGCGACGAGCCAGATCCTGCGCACATCAAGCGGCTGGTGCACTTCGAGCTGACGCCCGCGACGCAGGCCCTGCTGTACGAGGTGCGCAAGACCATGCACAGGGAGGCCGGCGCGGCGCTCGATGACGACACCTTCATGAACCAGCTGCTTCGCCTGGTCGCCGCGAGTGGTGACCGCAAGCCTGGGACCCCCAGTTACCAGATCGCCATCGGTGTCTGCGCCCGCTGCGAGCGTGTGACCCAGGACGGGGGCGGTAAGGTCTTCGACATCGATCCGAAGCTGCTCGAGGTCGCGCTGTGTGATGCCTCGGTGTACGCGCTGCACCATCCGGATGCGCCCGGGTCGCGCAAGATCCCCGCGGCGCGTCGGGCTGCAGCGCTGCGGCGTGCCCACGACTGCTGCGAGGTCCCGGGCTGCCGAGCCTCCGTGTGGGTCGACGTCCACCACTGGCGGTTCTGGTCGCGCGGCGGCGACCATGCGCTGAGGAACCTCATCGTGCTGTGCAGCGCACATCACCGCGCCGTCCACGACGGTCACCTGCTCATCCACCGTGACCCACGTGGGGACAGGTTCGTGTACCGGCATCGCGATGGCAGAGCCTATGGAAGCGCCGCCCCGCCGCGAGTCGAGCAGCAATCGGCCTGACGGAGGGCCGCTCCAAGGGCTGCCCTAAGGCAGCAGCGTCGCGTCGTTGGGGGCGTCGCTCTTGCGGCCGACCATCAGCAGCGGGTCGAAGGTGACGTCCTCGCGATACAGCGTGAAGTGCAGGTGCGGGCCGGTGACCTTGCCGGTGGCGCCGACCAGGCCGAGGATCGAGCCAGCGCGCACGCGCATGCCGGGGTGGACCAGGATCTCGGACAGGTGGCCATAGATCGAGATGAAGCCGTTCGGGTGTGCGACGGCGACATAGCGGCCCAGCTTGTTGCGGAAGCCGGCGCGGGTGACGCGGCCGGGGCCGGTGCTGAGGACCCGGGTGCCCTCGGGGCCGCGCAGGTCGACGCCCTTGTGCATCTTCTTGATGCCCTCGACCGGGTGCACCCGCATGCCGAAGTTCGACGAGATGTCGACCGCGTCGAGCGGCCAGCGGAAGGTGAAGGGCGGCGCGTTGACGGCGCTGTCGGCGGCCAGACGCTGGCCGATGGGGCGGCCCCAGGCCGCGGTGTCGGGCGGCAGCGGTGAACCGTCGTCGGGGTCGACGGCGGGTTCGGCGGGGCTGGCGGTGAAGACGGCCGGCGCTGGCGAGGGAACGGGAACGGGAGCGGGAGCGGGCTTGGCGGAGGCCAGGTGCGGCAGGACGGGCAGGGCGAGGCTGAGGCTGAGGCTGAGGAGGAGGGCGGCGTGCTTCACAATGCGCCCAGTGTACCCGTCTCCAGCCAGCGCTCCAGCTCGGCGCGCAGGCGCTTGGTGTCGTCGGCGCGGCCCTTGCTGAGGTCGGTCTTCTCCCGAGGGTCGGCGCCGAGGTCGAAGAGCTGGGTCACGCCGTCGGCGGGCCGCCAGATCAGCTTGAGGTTGCCCTGCATCAGGGCGCGCGCCTCGTGCGGCCAGTTCTTGGCCGGGAGCAGCTCGCCGAGCACCGGGCGCGGCGCCAGCGGCTCGCCCAGCATGGCACCGAGCAGGCTGCGACCCTGGAACTCGGCCGGGATGGGCAGCTTGAGCAGATCGAGGATGGTGGGCGCCAGGTCGACCAGCATGGTGGGCTCGTCGATCTTGCGCGGCTCCATGCCGGGGACCGCGATGATCAGCGGCACGTGCAGCAGCTCGTCGAACACGGTCTGGCCGTGGAAGAACATGCGCTCGCCGGCGAACACGTGGTCGCCGAAGGCCTCGCCATGATCGGCGAACAGGACGATGGCGGTGGTCTTGTCGAGGCCGGTCTCGGCCAGCAGCGCGACCAGCTTGCCGACATAGTCGTCGACATAGCGGATCTCCATGTCGTAGCGCTCCTCGAGGCCGGCGACGCCCGACTTCTTGCTGGGGTACTCGGGGTGCGGCACGTAGGTCGAGTGCGGCTCGAACAGGTGCACGAAGCCGGCGAAGCGCTGCTTGCTCTGCCCGAGCTCGCGCAGCTTGGCCTCGGCCCTGGCGAACACGCGCGGCGCCGCGATGTCGGGGTTGGAGTCCTTGACGGTCTTGGCGCCGTCGTTGTCCCAGGTCGCTCCCTGGGTGATGCCGCGCGCCTCGGTGAAGTAGAAGTGCGAGCTGATGCCGAAGCTGTGCACGCCGCCCGCGGTGGTGCTCTCGAACAGCAGCTGGTTGGCCGGCAGCACGACGCCATAGTTCGCGGTCGGGCTGTCGAACTTCACGTGCGAGGGCAGCTGCGACGAGAAGATGGACGGGAACGAGCGCGGCGTGTTGGGCGCCTGCGCGCGCACCCCGGTGAACCACGCCCCGCGCTGCGCCAGCGCATCCATGGCCGGCGTCAGCGAGCCCCCGGCGTACTTGCCCCCCGCCAGCCCGAGGCGATCGGCGCGCATGGTGTCGATGCCGATCATCAGCACGTTGCCATCCCACTTGAAGCCCGCCGCTCCGGTCTTCAGCACCGGCGTGCCACCCGCGACCGGCGTACCACCCGCGACCGGCGTACCACCCGCGACCGGTGTGCCGGCCCCCGGTGTCCCGGCCCCCGGCGTGCCCGCCCCTGCACCCGGGGCGGTCGCCTCGGCGTGCGCATCGCCATTCCGGCAGTTGTCATCCAGCCCGTTGTCCAGCACCTCGGTGGCACCCGGGTTCACCAGCGCGCGCGAGTCATCACAGTCCACGGTGGCGCCGAAGATGACCGCGGTCGGATAGCCGTCCTTGTCATGGTCCGACAGCCCCTGCACCAGCTTGACCAGCGCGCGCGTCGCCGCGGTGTGGTCGGTCAGCGCCGCACGCACGTTCTCGTCGCGCGCGGTCGCGCCGCGCGCCCACAGCAGCGAGGCGAGCGACAGCACGCCGAGGCCGACGCCGACCAGCAGGCCGGCCTTGCCCTCGACCACCCGGTTCAGCGCCTTGACGTTGATGGTGATCAGCGCCAGCAGCAGCGCCAGCAGGAGGCCCGCGCCCAGCGCCAGATACTGACCGATGTGCAGCCCGCCGACGTCGAGGCCGCCCAGGATCTTGGCCGCCACCAGCCCGAGGCCGAGCACCGGCAGCAGCAGCACCGCCAGCGTCGCCGGGATCTTCACGCGCGGCAGCCACGGCGCCACGCGCAGCATCAGCGCCGCGACCGGGAACCACACCGCGACCCCGAGCGGCAGCGCCACGCCACCCGCGATCAATCCGATGACCAGCACGCCGACACCCTTGCGCTTGACGTCCATCAGGCCGAGGCCCGCGGTCAGCACCGCGGTCGCCAGCACCATCACCAGCAGCGCCACCCCGGTGGCGACCACCAGCCCGGCGACCCGGCGGTCGCGCGCGGCGTCGTCGCGCAGCGTCCTCCAGGCCCGGCTGGCCCAGCGCTCACCCAGGACCGAGCTGACGCCGCCGAAGACCACCCCGGCCGCCAGCGCCAGCAGGGTCGCCAGCGTGGCCAGCAGCGGCAGCGCCACCGCCAGCACCCCCATGAAGGTGCCCGGACTCGAGGCCGCGGCGCCGCGGGCCTCCCACAGCGCCAGCACCAGCGCGCTCAGCAGTCCACACAGCAAGGCACGTGTGATCGAACGACGATACCCCATGGGGATTTCCTAGCATGGGGCGCGATCCGGGCCGAAGTTTTCCGAGCCGAAATCGCGGTGAGCGGACCGCCTCAGGCGCTGGTCAGCCAGGGCACCAGCTGGGCGGCGGCGGCGGCGCTGGGCAGGCCGGCGCGGGCGCTGCGGTTGCTGGCCGACAGCCCGGCCACCGCGCTGGCCAGCTCGAGCACGCGCTCGAACGAGAAGCCGCGCGCCAGGCCGTAGCCGAGCGCGCCGTGGAACACGCTGCCGACGCCGGTGGCCGAGGCCGCGGGCGGGCCCAGGGCGGGCTGCTTGAGGATGCGGCCACCGTCGAGGGCGATCGAGCCGGCCGCGCCCAGCGTGATGACGACGCTGCGCGGACCCTGGCTGGCCAGGGTCTTCAGGGCGTCCTCCAGCTCGCCGCGAGGGGCGGCCTCGAGGGCGAAGCGCTCGGAGCAGATCAGGATGTCGGCCTGCCCGATCATGTCGTGGGCGGAGTCGCTGTAACGGCCGAGGTCGAGCAGCACCGGGACCTTGGCGGCGCGCGCGTGGGCGGCGGCGCGGCTCTCCAGGGCGGGCTCGTCGCCGTCGAGCAGCAGCAGCGAGGCCTCGTCGATGACGGCGAGATCGGGGCCGAAGCTGTCCACCGCGGGCGGCTCGACGTCGCCCTGGGTGGTGAAGGTGGCGCGGCTGCCGGTGTCAGCACCCACGGTGACGAAGGTGAAGGGCGACAGCTGGCCCTTGCCGACGCGGACGCGCGAGACGTCGACCCCGTCCCCGGCCAGCAGGTCGAGGGCCAGCTGGCCGAAGCGGTCGGGGCCGACATAGCCGATGCAGGCCGCCGGACCGCCCAGCGCCGCGATGGTGGCCAGCGCGGTGGCGACCGAGCCGCTGCCCTGGATGGACAGCTCGGACAGCTCGACCCGGGTGTCGGGGTCGGGGAAGCGGGGCACGACACCCACGATATCGAAGGCGATCCTGCCCACCCCGACGATAGGTTTCGGTCGAACCATCGCATCGACCCTATCAGTGCGCTGGGTCTCACTCAAGATTGCCGCCCGATCACGGGGGTAACCATTCGATGTTGCTAGCGGTTTGGGCCCGGTTCACAATGTGGGCAACGGTTCGCCGCCGAGCTTGGTCGAAAATCCCTGAAGACTTCCCCTGGGTTTCCAGCCTTAGACGAGGATACGACGAGCGTGGTGCTGACGGTGTTGAAGGGACGAGGACCCGATGGACCGCGGGCAGTGCTCGAGCAAGCCGAGCAGCTGGTCGCGGACGGCGCACGCGGAGCGCGGAGCCGGACGACTGACCTGCCTGCGGCAGCTCAGTCGGCGTCAGCGCCCCCGACCACGACCCGCGAAGAGGAGCGTGCGCTGGCGGCGCGCTGCCTGGCCGGCGATCGGCGCGCGATGGCCGAGGTCTACGAGCGCTACAAGCGGCGCGTGTTCGGGATCTGTCTGCGCATCGCCGGCGGCAACGACGCCGAGGAGCTGGCCCAGGAGGTCTTCATCCGCATCTTCCGCGGCCTGGCCTCGTTCCGTGGCGACGCCCAGCTGGGGACGTGGATCTACCGGCTGACGGTGAACGCGGCGCTGTCGCACTGCTCGCGGCGACCCCGCGAGCAGCTGGATCCAGGCGATGGTGATGCCACCTCGCGGGCGTCCGACAGCCGACCCTCGCGCGACGTGCCGCTAGCGGTGGCGCTGGAGCGCGCGCTGGCCGAGCTGTCGGCGGGCTATCGCGCGGTGATCGTGCTGCACGACATCGAGGGGCTGTCCCACGAGGAGATCGCCGACGTGCTGGGGTGCGAGATCGGGACCTCGAAGTCACAGCTGCACAAGGCGCGCGCCCGCATGCGCGCGCTGCTGGCCGCACCGCTGGCGCGCCGGGAGCCGTGGGCATGAGCGACGTCTTCGGCGAGCATGTCGACGAGGAGGTGCTGTCGGGGCTGCTCGATGGCGAGGCGGCGCCGTCGCGGGCGGCCGAGCTGCGCGCACACCTCGAGCGCTGTGCGCCGTGCGCGCGGATCTATGACGAGCTGGCCGAGGTGCGTGGCGCGGCGCGCGACATGGCGTCGGTGGCGCCGCCGGCGGGCCTGTTCGAGCGGGTCATGGCGGAGGTGCTGCCGGCTGAGGTTGCGCCGGCGAGCACGAGCACGAGCACGAAGCCGGGCAGGGAGAGCATCGGGGCGGCAGGGTCGCTGGTGGGGATGCGGCGGGGCAGGGGGCGGCGCTGGCTGGTGGCGGGGGCGAGTGTGCTGGTGATGGCCGCGGCGGTGACCTTGTGGGTGATGAAGCGGGGCGACCGCGGCAACGGCGGCCAGGCGCCCGAGGTGGCCGAGCCGGAGCGCAGCGCGCCGGCGCCTGCGCCGGCGGCGGCGCCCGCGCTGAGCCCCGATGAAGAGCTGATGGCGTCCGCGACCGCCGAGCTGGCGCGCGGGCAGGAGCACTACACGCGCGCCATCGCCGAGCTGAAGACGCTGGCCGCGCGCGAGCGGGTGCGCTGGAGCCCCGAGGTCGCGCGCTCGTTCGACGACAGCCTGGCCGAGATCGATCGCGCCGTGGAGCGCACCCGCCAGCTGGCCAGCAGCGCGCCGGCGGATCCCGACAGCCAGGATGCCCTGGTCGCGGCCTATCGCCGCCAGGTCGACTTCCTGGAGGAGATGCTGGTGCGCGGCGCCGTGCGAGGCAATCCATGACGGTGACGCCCATGCTGACCCCACGCAGGCTGCTGACCACGCTGCTGGGCCTGCTCGGCGGCGCGCTGGCGCTGACGCCCACCCCCGCGCGCGCCGACGGGCTGGAGTCCCCCGCCACCGAGTCGGGCGCGGTGCAGAGCCGCACGCGCTGGAACGAGCGCGACGAGGTCCACGTCACGCCGTCGCCCGGCGTCACCGTCGGCGAGGTCGTGATCGACAACCGCCTCGGCGACGTGCGCGTGCGCGGCTGGGATCGCCCCGAGATCCGCATCAGCGTGCGCAAGCAGGCGCCCGACGAGCACACCCTGGATCGCCTCAAGGTGCGCCTCCTGACCATGCCCGACGGCACCATCCGCATCCGCACTACCACCCTGGTCGGCGTCGAGGAGCGCCAGATCCCGCTCGCCAGCGCGCGCATCGATCTCACCATCGAGCTGCCGCGCGACGCCCGCCTGGCCGCGCGCACCTGGAGCGGTGACGTCGACGTCAGCGGCGTGCGCAAGGGCGCCAGCCTGGAGACCGGCGAGGGCACCATCTCGGTGCGCGACGTCACCGGCAAGGTCATCACCCACACCGCCAAGGGACGCCAGAGCTTCGACGGCGTGCGCGGCGACGTCGCCGCCGCCGGCGTGGCCTCCGACGTCGAGCTCGACGACGTGGTCGGCGGCGAGCTGTCGGCCAAGGTCTTCGAGGGCAGCGTGACCGCGCACGGCGTGCGCGCGCACAGCGTCGTGCTGCAGACCACGCTGGGCCAGATCATCTTCCGCGGCGTGGTGCTGCCCGGCGGCAGCCTCGACCTGCGCAGCTACTCGGGCAACGTCAGCGCGGTGCTGACGGCTCCACGCGAGGTCGAGGTGGTCGCGCGCGGCCGCGGCCTCGACCCCCTGGCCCTCGGCCTGCGCGACGTCACCACCAGCGCCGGCACCACCACCGGCCGCTTCGGCCCCGCCGGCCCGCGCGCCCGGCGCGGCCACGTCGAGCTCGGCTCCAGCTCCGGCGTGCTGTCCCTGACCTGGGCCAACTGACCTTCGGCTCCGCCTCGGCGCACCGGACGGCCGGCGGCGCGTTATGCTGCCGCGATGGAGCGCACTCTCGAACAGGCGGCGGCGGCGCTGCGTGAGGCCATCGCTGCGGCCAGTCGTGGGCTGGTGGAGCGGCGTGGGCTGGTGGAGCTGGTCGGCCTCGCGGCGGTGGCAGGTGAGCACATGCTCGTGGTCGGCCCCCCGGGGACCGCCAAGAGCGAGGCGGTGCGCCGCATCGCCTCTGCCCTCGGCGAGCGCTACTTCGAGTATCTGCTCGGGCGCTTCACCGAGCCGAGCGAGCTGTTCGGTCCCGTCGATCTCAACAAGCTCAAGCAGGGCAGCGTGGAGACCGACGTCACCGGCATGTTGCCCGAGGCCGAGATCGCCTTCCTCGACGAGATCTTCCTCGGCTCGACCGCCATCTTGAATACCCTGCTCGGCATCCTCAACGAGCGCCGCTTCAGGCGCGGGCGCACCCCGCTGGTGTGCCCGCTGCGGGTGTGCGTCGCGGCCACCAACACGCTGCCCGACGACGAGGCCCTGGCGGCGTTCGCGGATCGCTTCCTGGTTCGCGTCTTCATCGCGCCCATCGCCGACCCCTTCCTGGAGGAGCTGCTGGAGGGAGGCTGGACGCTGGGCCAGGTTGCGGCGCCGGCGCCGGCCGCGCGCGGTGACCTCGAGGTGGTGGCGCGCGCCGCCCGCAGCTGTGACGTCGCGGCGGTGCGCCCGCACCTGGCGCGCGCGATCCGCCTGCTGCGCGAGGCTGGGGTCGCGCTGACCGATCGCCGGCTGGTCAAGCTGCAGCAGCTCATCGCAGCGGCCGCGGCGCTGGCCGGGCGCACTCGCGCCACCGAGGCCGACCTGTGGCCCATCATCGTGGCGGTGCCCACCGCCGAGGGTCAGGCCCAGGCCCGCGAGGTGCTGGCCGACCTGCTGGCCGCCGCGGACAACGCCGCCACACCGTTCGCCGCGGCCGAGGCCTCGCAAGGGCCGCTGGCGCGCGCCCGGCTGCTGGAGGGCGCGGGCGCCCGCCTGCTCGCGAACCGGCCGGAGCCGGAGCCGGAGCCGAGCGATGGCGACCCCGCGCTGCGCAGCTGGCGTCTGGCCCTGGAGGGACTCGCGCGCGACATCGACGCCGGCTTCAGCGCCGACCAGCTGCCGCCCGGGCTAGTCACGCTGCGCGCCGAGCTGAGTGCGCTGCTGAGTCCGCCGTGAGCGCCGCGGACGCTGGCCGCACCACGACCGCGGCCAGCAAGGGGCAGACCGCGAGCACGAGCGCGCCGGGAGGTCCGCTCGCGGCCATCCCCGTGCGCTGGCGTCGACGCGAGCCGCCGCTGCTGCCGACCGGTGTGCTGGCGCGCGGTCCCGCCCTGCTCCAGCTGGTGCGGCGCCTGCGCGAGCGCGACGATGACGGCCTGGCGCTGCTGCGCGCGGTCGTGGGCAGCGACGTGCTGGTGGTGCTGGGCCCGCCCGACCTGCTGCCGTGGAGTGACGGGGCCCGCTACCTCGGGCGCGACCCTGCGGCGCCGTCGCTGCTGCTGCCCACGACGCTGGAGCCCGAGGTCCCGGTCGCGCTGCTCGAGCGCGCCTTGCTGCGAAGCTTTCGTGACGCCGCGCCCCCGCTGGCGGTGCTGCCCGAAATCGCGCGCGTGCTGGCGCTGGGGCCAGCGCGCGCCCTGAGTGCGGCCGGCCTGCGCGCACGCTGGCCGCCGCCATGACGTTGCAGCTGCCCCGCGCGCTGGCGCCGTGGGCGCACCTGCTCGACCTGTTCGCGCCCCCGCTGGCGCTGGGCCTGGGCGGCTGGGTGCGCAAGCTGGCGCTGGCCATCGGGCCGCTGGCGACCAGCCACCCGCGCGCCGGCGATACCCCGGTCGGCTATGGCGGCCTGTCACGACGCGGCACCTACGAGCGCCTGCTCATGAGCGAGTGGCTGCTGGCCGAGGAGCTCCCCGACGAGTTCCTGCGCCGCGCCGCCATGGGCGAGCACCTGTTCTTGCGCGTCGATCACGCCGCGCCCGCGGGCAGCCGCGGCTCGCTGATGTTGCTCGATGTCGGGCCCGGGCAGCTCGGCTCGCCGCGCCTGGTGCACCTGGCCGCGCTGATCGTGCTGGCGCGCCGGGCCGAGACCGCCGGTGCCGAGTTCGCCTGGGGCATCGTGCAGGACGGCAGCCACACGCTGCGGCGCGAGCTCAGCTCCGCCAGCGTCGGAGGGCTCTTGGCCGCGCGCTCCGGGGTGCTGGCGAACGCCGCCATGCTGGAGTCCTGGCAGGCCAGCGTCGGGACGCTGGCGCCCGACGACGCCTGGCTGGTCACCGACGCCCGCCTGGCGACGGCGACCTCATCGGCGGCCTGGCCTCCGGCGCGGCTGGCGGTCGCGGACGTGCTGGAGCCCGGGGTGTCGCGCGTCGACGTGGCGGTCGTGCGCGCCCGCCGCAGCGAGGCCAGGGTCGTCCTGGAGCTACCGGCTCCGGTGGCCTGCCTCCGCCTGCTACGCGATCCGTTCGCTGACCGGCCGGCGGCGCCCGGCATCCAGGTCGGCGCTATCGCGCCCCACGGTGGGCTGGTCTTCCTGGGGCCGGCGATGGTGGCCGCGCGCACCCGAGCGGGCGCCGTGCTCATCGGTGCGCTGTCGAGCAAGCACCGCGAGGTGCGCCGGCCCTGGCGGTTCGAGCCGCCGCCTGGCGAACGGGTGCTGGCGCTCGACGCGCTGGGCGGGCGGGTGCAGGTGGTGACCGTGCGCGGCGACGACCTGACGGTGTACTTCCTCGCCAAGAACGGTGGCCGGCGCCTGCGGGTCAAGCTGGAGCGGCCACTCACGTTCAGGGTGCCGGGGGCCGACGAGCCGCTGCAGAGCTGTCATGTCTTCGGCAGCAGCGCGGACTTCGAACTCACGCTGACCGACGCCGATCAGCGCCTGTTCCGGCTCGGCACGCACACGCTGCCGGCCAAGCTGCCGCCGTATCAAGTTCTGGCCATGCGCAAGGAGGCTGGGCGCGCGCTGACCACCGCGGTGGTGCGCGAGATCGCGACCAAGCTGCGGCCGTCGCTGCTGGTCACGATCGGGCCCGCCGAGCAGTTCGAGATCGAGGCCGACCTCGACATCGCCCCCGACGCCTTCATGGGCGGCACCCAGAAGAGCGCACTGGTCGGGTTGGTGCACAGCGGGGGCCGAGTGCGCTTCCGGCGCAACTCTCGCGAGCTTCATGCGCCCAGCGGCATGCGCGTGGTCGGGGTCATGGAGTATCAGCAAGCGCCCGCCATCGTGGTGCAGGAGGATGAGCACCAGCTGGCCTGCTTCGGCATCCGGCCAATACAGTGGCCCCGCGCGGGGGCACCCATCACTGCCGTTGCGGTCAGCCCATACGGCCCGCTGGTCGCCTACCTGACCACGGTCGGCGAGCTGGTCGTGCATCGCGCCGGCGCAAGCGAGCACCTGGCGCGGCTGTTCGGAAGCGCGACATGAGGCCGACGCGGATACCAGCGGCGCATCATCGCGGGGTCGTCGCCGCGGCGGGCTTTCTGCTCGACCCCGCGCTGCTCGGCGAGGCCGCGCTCCGCCGTCGCGCACTGGCGCTGTGGCAGCCGGGCTCGTTGTTGCGCCAAACCGCGCGCGGTGTCCTGGTGCGGCTGCCCGCCCCGGTGCGCATCCGCGCCGATCAGGCGCCCGGGCTGGTGCTGGTGGCGCGTGGTGGCGCGCTGCTGGCGGCGCCGCTGAGCCCGGCGACCGAGCGCCAGCTGGCCGCGCCAGCAGGTGCGCTGGTGCTGGTCTCGGCGGGCGCGCTGGTCACGGTGTTGCCAGAAGCAGAGGTCGATCCCGCCCACTGGCTGGACGTCTCGGGCTTCGAACTCGAGATCACCGAGGCGCTGGCCCCGCCCGCACGGATCGCTCTGGCGGTGGCGCCGCCGGCAGATCCGGCCAAGCTGGCGCTGCGGGCGCGGTTGACGCGTACGGAGGCTGCCGCGGGTGGCGACGCGGCCGCAGCGGCGCTGGCGGCCACGCGGCGTTCCGGCGTCCCGGCGGGCGGTCCGTCGTGGTTCGGTCGGCTGCTGCGGCGCCTGGCGGGCGCGCTCGGGACCCCGGCGACGCCGACGCCGACGCAGGTACTGGCCTCGCCCAGCGCGCGGCCAGCGCCTCCGGGGCTGCTGCGCCGGCTGCGCGATCGACTCGGCGGCCTGCTGTCGCGCCTGCTCATGCGCACCCGCCTGGGCGAAGTCCTGGCCCGCCGTCACGCGGCCTACCTCGCGCGCATGCTCGACATGTTCCAGCGCGGCAATCTCGAGCAGGCGCTGCGCCACGCCATCCCGCTCAACGAGCGCCCGGATTCGCGCGATCGGGGCATGGCGCTGTCGCCGCCGGTGCCGCGCGGACAGCTGGCGATCTCGCCGCAGCGCCAGCGCGGCGGTGGCAACTCGCTGACGCTGGCCGAGGATCTGTTCAGTCGGCTACGCCAGCTCTACCGCGCCGCCTTCGAGCGCCTCGACGCGCAGGGCCGCCACGACGAGGCTGCCTTCATCCTGGCCGAACTGCTCGATGCCGCCGAAGAGGCGGTGTCGTACCTCGAGCGCCACGGCCAGCTGCGCCTGGCCGCCGAGGTCGCCGAGGCCCGCGGGCTGCCCGCCGGCCTCATCGTGCGGCAGTGGTTCGTTGCTGGAGATCTCGACCGCGCGGTGGCGCTGGCC
>Ga0154020_10007444_pt1 | contig 12783 bp, 9 predicted proteins | sample Klosneuvirus_201_FD_109709 | JGI IMG/M metagenome (GOLD analysis project Ga0154020, IMG submission 109709) | Active sludge microbial communities from wastewater, Klosterneuburg, Austria - Klosneuvirus_20160825_MG | ecosystem: Engineered > WWTP > Aerobic digester > Activated sludge | place... | reverse complement strand
TCGGCGCGAAGCTCGACGACGACGCGATCGCTGCGCTGTCGACGGCCGTGCGCGGCGAGCTCGACTACCGCGCCGAAGCGGAGGCGATGACCAAGTTCGCTGCGGCGTGGGCCGATCACGAGGTCCTTCGCTTTCCGCGCGTCATCGCTGACCTGTCGTCGACGCGCGTGCTCACGATGACCCGCGCGAAGGGCAAGACCGTCATCGAAGCGGCGGGCATCGGTTCGCCCGACATTCGTCGTCAGGCAGCGATGGGCATCTTCGAAGTCGCGTGGGGATCTCCGCTGGCGCACGGGCTGCTCAACGCGGATCCGAACCCCGGCAACTTCCTCGTCGACGAACAGCCGGATGGCCATGTCCACGTGTGGTGCCTCGACTTCGGGTGTGCCTTCGCGATCCCAGACGCGGTTCGCGATGCCGATCGCGAGATCTGGTGGGGCCTGCTCGACGACGACAACGCATCGGCCGCGGAGCGCTTTCGCATGGGGCTCGCGAAGGCCGGCCTCCTCGCGCGCGCGGATCTTCTCGCATCGACCGCGCATCGCGATTGGGAGCGCTACCTCGCGGCACCGGTCACCACGCACGGCGACTTCCACTGGACGGCGCGCTATGCGAGCGACCTCGCCGAAGCAACGCAGCGCGTCCTCGCGATCGGCGGCCTCGCGTTGCCGGCGAAGGTGCTGCTGCTCTGGCGTCAGCGCCTCGGTGCGGCCGCGGTGATCGGGATGCTCGATGCGAAGGCGCCGTTCCGCCGCGTGCTCGTCGAGCTGATCGGCAACGGCCGCAAAGCGCTACGCTGATCGCGCCATGAGTGACCTCGATCTCGCGCAGAAGATCCTCGACGGGCGCTGGATGCATGCGGCTCGCGCGCGCGATGCCTGCCGGCGCGGTGCGTGGGCGGCGTTCGTGCGCGACACCGCGCCGAAGCCACCATCGTTGTTCGGCGGTCGCGGTGACTATCGGCGCTGTCTCGAGCGTGCGGAGGCGTCACTGCAAGCGCCGTCGACGATCGAGGTCGTCATCGTTCCGCTCTGGGTGTGCTCGACGGAGGACGACACGTCGACCGAGTGGGTCACCGCGCATGGACTGTGGACCTCCGAGCAGACGCTGTCCGTGAAAGAGGTCGGTCCGCACTTCGATGACGCTGCGGTGTGCAGCGACGCGATGGTGGAGTGCACGGTGCGAGCGTGGAGCGCGTCGACCGTCGTCGAGAGCAAGAGCTACTCGCCCGAGATTCCACTCGAGGTGCGCGCGGGAGCGTATGGCGTTCTCGCGATCAGCGTCGACGAGGTCATCTCGGTGAGGGTGATCGAAGCGGAGCCGATTCCGCGTCCGACGCGCGAGGTGCCGATGTTCGCGTCGTGGTTCGAGCCGCGCGTGAAGGTCGCGCCGGCACTGGGCAAGGCGATCCGCGAGCTCTCGTTCACCGCGTCCGACGAGGACTAGTACGTGTAGCGAAGGTAGAGCCGCGAGTCGAGCGCGGTCACCGGCGCGCCGGTCGGCGGCTTGAACTGCGGCAGGAAGAAGCCGTCCACGCCGAGGCCGATCGCGTAGTGGCGATTCTCGAGCTGATACTCGAAGCCCACGCCCGCCTGGAACATGATCGTGAACTCCTCGTCGGGATCGGTGATCTCGACGCCCATCTTGCCGAGGATGTTCGACGAGATCATGGCCGCACCCGCGCCACCTTCCAGGAACAGCGCGATGCGGCCAACCCGACCGCCGATGCGCAGGTCGGCGGAGCCTCGGTAGAGCTGGAACCACTCGCCATCGGGCGGGGCAGGGATGGTCGCTTCGTGGCTCGACGCACCGAGCTGGATGCCGAGCGAGAGGAACGAGAACAGATCGCGGCCGATGCGAAAGCCGATCGCGGGGCCGACGGCCGCATCGCGCGAGGTGGCGGGCAGAAATGAAACAGCACCGAGGCCGCCTTCCGCGTACCAGCCCTGCGAGGCAGGACGAGCGTCGGCAGTCGCTGCGGTCATGACGACCAATGCGACGGTACTCGTCGCGATGATTCCCCGGATCATCTAGAGCTAATAGTAGACCGGTTCGAAGGTGATCTCGAAGTCACGGGTGGTGATTCGATCACGGAACGGGCGTCGCCGGAGGCATGGCCGTGTAGAAGCCATTCTCCGAGGCGTACGGGTCCGTGTACTGGAGCTCGCCCTCGGGGGCGTCGAAGAACATCATGTTGATGATCTCGCCGCGGACATCGCGCACGCGGACCGCGTACTCGAGCACCATGTGGCGGTCCGGCATGAACACGAGGTCGAGGCGCAGCATGCCGGCGAACGCGGACTTCGGGAACACCACGCCCGTCGTCATCTGCATCAGCGCCTCGCCGTCCTCGTCGTACATGAGCTCGGTCATCTGGGCGAACTCCTGATCGTTCTTCGCGATCGTGTAGCGAGCGCGGAACGGGTTGATGCGACCGCGCGTGATCTGGTCGAGGTCGATCGCGGCTTCGCGCATATCGTCCTCGGTAAACAGACCCGAGACGCGCCCTCCGGCGGGGATGTCGATCGGGACATCGCCGGTGAGGCCGGGCGTCGGCGGCGCTTCGTCGTCCTCGCTGAGCGCGACGAGCTCCGGATCGTATTCGTAGAACTGGTTCGCGCCGTTCACTTGCAGCGTTGCCTGACCATCCATCATCTCGAGGTTGCGGATACTCCACTCGACGGAGATTTCGAGATCGCCGACCTTGATGTACGGGATCGTGACCTCGGGCGGCATCGTCATCTGCAGCGCTTCTCGATCGCGGATGTCGTCCATCGTCTCCGTGTTGATCGGCAACACGACCGATGTCTTCGCCGCAACGAGCTCGCCTTCCATGTCCATCTCGAGACCGCCCTCGAGTCGTGGCCCGTCCATCCCCGGCGGGATGTAGATCGGATCGTTCGTACATCCGACGAGTCCGATGCCGACGAGTAGTGACGCGGTCCAGAGGTTCTTAGACATGGTTAGCCTCCCTGCGTGAACACGAACGGATAGTTGACGATCGCACCGCCCTTGGCGGGGAACTTGAGGCGCATGATGTTGCCCTTGACGCAGCTCTCGACGCCGTCGTTCTTGAGCGTTCCGCCGTTCGTGCGTGCGCTCTTCACGGTGCCGCCAGCGTCGATGACGAAGTTGATGATCAGCTTGCCGCCGATGCCGGGCGTGCGATTGAGCTCCTTCTGGTAGCAAGCGCGGAACACGCCAGCACGAGCCTTCACGACGCGATCGATCTCCTCTTTGGACAGACCGTTGAAGTCGCCGGAGGCCTCTTCGATCTTGAGCGCGATCGCTTTGGGGGCGGAGCCGTGGCAGTTCTCGCCGACGCAGGTGCCGCCGGGGCGATCCTTGCCCATATCGATCTTGCCCTTGTTCGTGACGAAGTCGCCTTCGACGTTGCCACCGCCGCCCGAGCCTTTGCCCTTGCTGCCACGCGTGGTGCCCGTGCCGACGCCATCACCGACGCCGGATCCGGTACCCGGGCCAAAGCCGATCGAACCGCGCGTGAGCGTGTCGCCCTTGATGCCCGTGAACTTCGACAGGCTCGTCGACAGGTTTCTGTCGATGATGTTGTCGAGCATCTTCTTGTTCTTGTCCTCGAAGAACGCGACCTTCGGCGGCTCCGGCGGGACGTCCTTCGCGTTGGGATCGCGTGCGCGTTCCTTCTCGCCTTTGCCACCCGCGGCGCCTTCTTCGCCTTTGGTGGCGGTCTTGATGTTCTGCTTCGTCTCGCTCTTCGCCGCGGCCTCTTCACCGCTGACCTTGCCGACGGTGGGTTTGGGCTTCTCGGGCTCCGGAGGCGGTTCGGGATCGAGTCGCGTGACGAGATAGTTGCCGGTCAGCGATTTCGGGCCCGGCCACACGAACGGGCTCTCTCCCGAGTACAGCTGGTACGTCATGATCAAGACCGCCGCGTGCAGCATCACGCTGAACGCGAGCGAGGCTTGTGACTCGCCGTCTTGCTTGTAGGCCCAGAACCCGAGTCCACCGAGGATCAACGCGAGGGTGGTGATGCCCGCGCCGCGGAAGATGGCCTCGTCGAGATCGATCTTCGACGTCCACCAGAACAGCCACGACAGCACGGCGCTCGAGATGAGGAAGCCGCCCAGGCCCGAAAAGATGACCGGTCGCGTGAAGAAGACGGGAGCTTCTTCGACGGGGACGAATTGGAAGAACAGCTTGTAGTGACCGGACTCGTCGAGCTCGACGACGCCCCAGTCCTTGCCGCTGATCGGCGTCGCGCGGAAGCCGCCCGGTCCATCGCCTTCACCGCCGCGGTGAACGAAGTCGGAGACCTCTTTCTCTTCGCCGTCGATGCAGATCGTTCCACGCATCCGCTCGCCGAGCGTGAGCAAGTAGCCGCGATTGCCGGGACGCACGACCGCAAAATTTGCGGGCAGTCCAATCTCGGGGACGACGAAGGTGGCCCCACCGGTCGCGCCGAGCGTGATCGTGCGCGGCTTGTCGCTCACGACGTCGGACATCACCTCGTCGTGCCAGATCAGCGCCGTTCGCAGCGCCATCGTCGTCACAGCTGTTCTTCCTCCAACGACCGCACCATGTGCGGAATGAACGAGCGCTTCTCGAGGCTCGCACGCTCGAGCTCTTCGTTCGCGCGCTCGAGGAAGTACAAGAGCTGCGGCGAGCGCATGCGACCGTTCAGATCGAGGGCCGTGAAGTCGTAGGTCTTGGGCTTCGCATTCTTCGCCGCTTTTGCATCGGCGGCTGCTTTTGCGTCACTTGGCTTGGCATCGGCGGGCTTCGCATCGGCCGGAGCCGTCGCGGTCGCCTTGTCGCCCTTATCATTGCCTTTGTTCTTGGGTTGTCCCGATGCGGGTACGACCAGCGCACACACCAATACGACCGCGATTGCGGGCAGCCGCCCCCACGCGGGGGCTCGGAGCCTCAAACGACTCATGGGATTTTGAGTTCCTTTCGTTTCTCGTCGGCGGCAGTTCGCTTGGCGTGGTTCCCCGGAGCTTCTTGCAGGTACCGCTCCAGCTCCGCCTTCGCGCCCGCCAGATCGTTCTGGAAGTCTAGCTTGAGGACGAACTCGTTCCAGATCGCATCTGCACGAGCGTTGCTTCGTCGCGGCGCCTCTTTGATCACCTTGTCCCACGTCTTCTTCGCATCGCTGAAATCCTTGAGTCCGCGATGCGCGACGCCGAGCGAGACCTGCGCGGCGTAGTCATCGGGTCGCTTTTCGACAACGACGACGAGCTCCGCCTTGGCACGCGCGTAGTCGCCGGCATCGAGGAGCACGGATGCCTTCGAGTACCGCGCGTCGACGTAGTTCTCGTCGATCTGTACGGCTTGCTCGAAGCGCTGGAACGCCTCTTGTGCTTTGCCTTGCCTCATCGCGAGGAGCGCGAGCGCGTTGTAGATCGCCGCGTCGCGCTTGCCGCCTTCCTTCGCTTTGAACTCTGCTTCGTCGAGCTCGAGCGCTTTGACGAGCACGAGTTGCGCGAGCTCGGGGCGCTTCTGCGCGATGTAGATGAGCCCGAGCTCGGTGTAGATCTTCGCGTTGATGCCGGACAGACGAACGGTGTCGCGCAACACGCTGACCGCATCGTCGTAATCGCCGAAGTCGCGCAGCAGCGACGCGAGGCGAGCGGCCGCGTCGCGCCGGATCGGATCGTCTTCGTCGCTACCGCGCAGCGCGGCCTCGTAGTCGGCGCGGGCGTCCTTCTTGTTGCCCGCGCGGCGATTCGCTTCCGCGCGCGCGAGTAGGGTCTCGACGTGGCCCTTGTTGATCGCGAGTGCGCGACCGAACGAATCGACCGCGGCTTGGTCCTCGCCGTCTTTGAACGCGATGACGCCGAGGTTGTAGTGGGCCTCCCACAGCTTGCCGTCCTTCTCGAGGGCGTCCTTGAGCCGGCCCTTCGCGGTGTCTGTCGCGTCGGGACCACCGAGGCGGAGAGCGCGCATCGCGGACTCGAACAACTTCATCGCGGCGGGGTTGACCGGATCGAGCTTCGGCTTCGGCACTTTTCCGTTGGGCGTGATCTTCGGTGCCGCGCCGCACGCGGTGGCGAACGCGACGAACAGGACGAGCGCCTTCATCGCGTCACCTCCTGCACGTACGATGGCGTCGGCGGTCGATCACCGACGCGCTCTTTGCCGCGCGACTCGCGCTCCGGCGGATACTTGTCGGCGGCGAGGCGGCCGAGCGCTTCGCGGATCCGCGCCGTGTACTCGTCGTACACCTGCATCTGGATCGCCTTCTGATACGCGGTGCCGAAGGCCTGCACCGCTTTGTCCTGGATGTCGACGACGTACTCGTCGAGCTTGCCGCGATAGGCCTCGGCTTGCTCTGCCGATAGCCCCTTCGGCGTCGACGCGTTGACGAGCGACTCCGCGAACCCGTCGTAGACCTGGCCGATGCGGAACAGCGCGGCGGTGGCCCATTTGAGGTCCTGCAGATCGACGACGGACGCGTACACCTTCTCGGCATCGCCGAGCAGCTTGGTCTTGAGCTTCAGCGCTTTCTCGAGCTTCTTCGGATCGACATCGAGCGTGACCTTCTCGTACTCGCGGAACACGAGCTCGCCTTCGTAGTAGCGCGCTTCGGCGGCCCACGTGGTCGCGAGCTTCTTCTGCTCGCCGTTCATCGCCTTCCACAGGCGCTGCGCGGTGACGAACTCTTCCTTCGCTTCTTTGAGCTTTCCGGCCTTGAACGACATGCGTCCAGCGCGCGTGAAGGCCTCGACGACGCGCTTGCCCGAGGAGCGGTAGACGCGCGCGTAGTCTTCGTAGGCCTTATGCGCCGGGCCTTCGTCGCCGGCGTTCTCGAGAACGACGCCGATGTTGAAGGCGACGTCGGGCGCGTCTTTTCGCTCGCGGAACTTCTGCGAGTACTCCTTGTAGTGCGCGATCGCTTCCTTGTTCTGACCCAGCGCTTGACGGAGTAGGCCGGCGTTGAACAGTGCGTCGGCGGAGCGCGAGCCGGTGCGGAACTTGGTCCACACGAGCTCGTACGCCTGCGCGGCCTTGTCGTAGAAGATGACCTTCTCGTAGACCTGCGCCGCCGTGAACGCTGCCTTCTCTCCGACTTCGGGGTTCTTCTCGCCGTACTGGTTGGCGATGTCGAGGTAGATGTCCGCGGCCTTCTCGGGCTGCTTCGCTTTCTCGAACATGACGCCGCCGTTCATCAGCGCTTGCGACGCGACCTTCTGATCCTTCGTCTCCTTCGGGATACGCAGGTAGAACGTGGCGGCCTGCTCGTACTTGCCGGCCTCGGCGTACTTGTCGCCGGACTTCTGGATCGATTCGACGATCAATCGATCGAGGCGCTGCTGCTGCTGCGCATCCGAGAACGCCTTCGCCTTCTTCAGCTTGCGCGCCCAGTTCTCGATGTTCTCGTAGTCTTCCGCCTTGTTGAGCGCGGACAGGATGCGATCGCCGGCCGGACCCGCGTTCGGATCGTCGGGGTACTTCGTGACGATCACGCCGAAGCGTTTGATCGCCTCGTCGTACTCGCCGTAGTCGTAGAACATCTGGCCGTTCTTGAAGATGACGCCGACGAGCGCTTTGTCGGCGGGGAACAGCGTCGCGTAGAGATCGATCGCTTCGCCGAACTTCTTGTCGACGGGGAACAGCGCCTTCTGACCCGGCGTGGGTTTCGGACGCGCCTTCTCGTACGCGGCCATCGCGTTGAGCAGCGCTTCCTTGTGCAGCTTGCCGACGGGGGCGCTCTTGCCGACCGCGAGGTACTCGTCGCCCGCTTCCTCGGTCTTGCCGAGCTTGAAGAACAAGATGTCCGCGCGGTAGTAGCGGATCTCCGTCGACTTCTCCGTCGCGGTCTTGCCGACGCCGAACGCGGCCAGATATCCCTCGTACGCGGTCGCCGCGCGCGTGTAGAGGTTGATGTCGGCCTTCTTGTCGGCCTTGTCGCGGCGCTGCGCTTCGGCGTGCATGTTCATCGCCGTCACGCGCACGAGGTCCTCGGTGGTCTCCAAGGACCGCTGCAGCGCATCGCGGTTGCGCTGCGCCTTCGCCCATGCGGTGTTCGGGCCGAAGTTCGTGAGGAGGACGCCGATCTCTTCCTGCGCTTTCTCGATGTCGAGCGCGCTGTTCCAGTTCGTGATGATCGAGCGCTGGAACTCGGCCGACTTCAGCGCCTCGGGATCCATGCGGATCAAGAACCGATACGCGTCGCTCGATCGCTCCCACTCCGCCTGCGCCGCGTAGCTCTCGGCGACCTTGACCATGACGTCGCGCGAGTACTGCTCGCCATCGATCGAGACGAGGAAGTCGAACACTTCCTTCGGGGAGATCGATCGATCCTCGGTGAACACCACGACGAGGTACTCGAGGGCTTCTTCGCGGAGCGAGGCGCTGCGGCGCTTCTGCGCCTCGGTGCCTTCTCGCTCCTGCTTGTACGCGCGATCGAGCACGCGCTTGAACTGCTTCGCTGCTTCCGTGGAATTGCCGAGCTTCCACTCGCACCACGCGACCTTGAACAGCGCGAGGTCTGCGGTCGCGGCGGTGTCACCGACGTGCTTGTACGCGTCGCGCGCCTGCACCCAGTCGCCCTTCGCGAAGAAGTGCTCGCCGATCATCATCCACGAGTCGCCGTGCAGCGAGCTGTCGGGATACTTGTCGATGACTTCTTGGAAGCGACCCATCGCTTCTTCCTCGCGGCCGTCTTCCTTCGCGGCAAAGCCGATCAGGTACGTCACGAGATCCATGCGACGGAAGTTCGGATGCTTGTCGTGCAGCTCGAGGTAGAGCGCCGCCGCTTCCTTGAGATCGATGCGCGGCTCTTTGGGCTGGACGCAGTCCGCCTTCGTGTTGGCGCACTTCTCGACGGCGCGCGCGAACTCGTCCATGCGGATCAGAAACAGGCGCCGCGACTCTTCCCACAGCAGCTCGGCGAGCTTGAACGTTCCCTCGGCTTTCGCTTCGCCGGTCGGCTTGCTGTCGAGGAAGCCGCGCAATAGGCCGATCGCTTCGAGGCGCTTGTCGTCGCGCTTCTTCTCCGTCGTGGTGAGCAGCTTCTTCAGCTCGGCGTCGAGGACGGGTGCCTCGGGGGAGGGCGGTCGCTTGCGGATGTAGAGCTCGGACGTCGGACCGCGCGAGGTGGTGGAGACGTCCTTCATCGGCGCGACGTCGCCGAGGGCGATCGCCGGCAGGAGCAGACCGAGGAACAGGCTCTTGAAGGTCTTCATCGCCACCCCTTGTATTCGTCGGCCCAGAACTCGCCTTGCCACGGCCAGTACTCTTCGTCGTCGCCGATCATGCTCGCGTTCCACAGCTTGCCGATCAGCTCCTCGGGGAAGCGTCCCGCCGCGAGATCCTGAACCTCGATGTCGAGCTTTCGCTTCTGCCCGATAATCGCGTCGATCTTTCCGAGCTTCGCTTTATCGAGCACCTTGCGGGTGTCGTTGTAGAGCCGCTCGATCGCGTTCTGCGCGAGCTTGTCGCCTGCTTCCTCGAGCTTGTCGCGTAGCGCGTGCGTCGCTTTGTCGAGGCGGCGCGCTTCACCCAGGTCGGACTCGAGCAACGGGCGGATGCCGGCCGATGCTTCGCTCGTCACCGCCTTCGCTGCGGTATCGGCGGCGGCGACCGCATTCGCGAGCGCCTTCCGGTTCTTCTCGGACAGCCCGTCGAGGCGCTTCTGCTCCTCGGCAGCGATGTCCGCGGGGATGTTGCCTTCGCGCTTCTGCCGCAGGAGCTCGTTCTGCGACTCCGCGATCTTCGTCTGCAGGCGGCGCAGATCCTCGACGAGCGCGTTCGCGTCGGCGAGCTGCTCTTGCTCGAGCGTCGCGCCGGTCGATACCGCGATGACCTTCTTCTCCGCGACCTGCTTGCCGAGGTTCTGCCACTGGCGCACGACCGCGGGGGCGTTGTTCGACAGCTCCGTCATGCCGACGATCGCGTCGCTGAGCCGGATGAACTTCGGATCGAGGCGGAGCAGGGCGAGTACCTGATCGCTCGGTGTCAGCGGCTTCTCGGTGCCGACCTTCTTGCCGTTGTCGAGGCCGGTCTGCTTGACCTCGCGATACCGCGTGAGCGCCTTCGCGAACAGTTGCTTGCGCAGCGACGGATCGCGGCGCGCCTTGTCCATCTCGTCGACGATCGGCTGCAGCTTCGCGACGACGTTGTCGTACCACTTCTGCGAATCGGTGAACTTGCAGTCCGCGAGCTCCACGTAGCCCGCGAGCAGCGATGCCTCCGGCCAGTTCGGCGACGACGGGAACGTGTCGAGGAACTCCTTCACGAGATCGCGCGCGGTGGCGAGCTCGCGCTTCTGGTACATCGACCACGACGCCTCGAACAGCGCGTCGGGCAGGTACATCGAATCGTCGGGGATCTGGAAGTAGTGGTAGTACGCGTCGTCGTACTCGCTGTTCTCGTGCGCGAGCCGGCCGAGGCCCAAGCGCGCGAGGTCCTTGATCGTGAAGTACCGCTCGTCGACGACGAACGTGAACTTGTCGTCGTCGGGCGTCGCCGCGACTTCGCACATCGCTTCGGCGGACAGCTCGTACTCGCCGCGGCGCGCCTTGATCACGCCGCGCAGATAGATCGCCGACGAATACAGGCGGCTCTTCTTGCTGATCATCACGAGCTCGCCCTCGGCGTCGGCGAGCTTGCCGGCGTCGTAGGCGGCGCGGCCGCGCAAATAGCTCCGCTCGCCAGCGGCCGAGACGGGAATGGTCTCGCTCGTCTTCACGCTCTCGATCCGCGCCAACACGCCCGCGTGATCGCGGGTCTCGAGCGCGATGTCGACGGCGCGACGATGGGCGGGGCCCCAGTACGGTGCGCCCGGACCGCGCGCCAGGATCTGCTCGATGATGTCGAGCGAGGAGCCGTAGCTGCCCGCGCGTGCGAGCGCGACCGCGAGGTCGTACTCCGCGTTCTGAAACTCGACGAAGTCGGAGAACGCGCTGTAGCGGGGAGACTTCACGATCGCGTACAGCGCCACGGCCGCGTTGACGAACGTGCCGTCGCGCAGCATGTCCTCGGCGATGTGGAGCTCGCGCTTCAGCGTGTCGAGGTTTCCACTCTCGACGTCGACGAGCTTCGTCGCCTCGAGGGCTTCGAAGTACTTCGCCAACGGATCGTCGACGGACTTCTTCGCCGGCGCGTCGGCGGGCGCGGCATCGTCCTTCGGAGGATCCTGGGCGAGGGCGGGGGAGGTCATCGCCGCGATCGCGCAGCCCGCCACGAGCATCGTCGCGAACCTCGAGACCCGCCCGCGCACCGACACCGAACGTGTCGTGCTCGTTGCCCTCACTTCTTGCCGCCCTTCACGCCACCGGCATCCGCCGCGCGCGCGATCGTCTTCACGTTGACGTCGATGCCGAGCCCGTACGATCCGTGCTCGCTCTTCTTCCACTCGTACGAGATGTCGCCGCCGTCCTTTGCCTTCGCCGCGACGACGAGATCCTTGCCCGCGACCGCCTTGACCACGATCTGCGACTCGGTCACCGACGTGAACGAGTCGTCGTCCTTGCCCGTCGCTTCGACGCGAAACGTGACGAGGTGGCGGCCGGGCGCGACGTAGCCGTCGAACCGAATGCCATCGTCTCCTGCGATCGCGCCGCTCGCGTCCTCGTAGACGCTCGCGCCGTCGAGCCGGATCGTCGCCTTCGCCGGGTTGTAGTAGCGCGCGGTCGTGTACGTCAGCTTGATCTGCACGCGCGTCGAGTACAGCTGGCTCGCGACCGTGTTCGCGCGCGCGCGGCTCTTGAACAGCTCGTCACGGAGCTGCAGGTACTCCTGGCGCAGAGCATCGACATCCGTATCGGCGGCGGCGGGCGGCTCGTCGGATGCTTCGGCGGTCTTGTCGCCGGCGCCACCACCGGCACCGCTGCCGGTGCCCGTTCCGCCTTGTCCGCCGGTCGGGTTCGTCGGCGTGGGCCCGACGTTCGCCGTCGGTGGAACCGGCGGTGTGTTCGTCGGTGTCGGCGTCGGCGTCGGCTCGGGCGGAGGTGTCGGCTCGGCCGGTTCTTCGACCTTCGCCGGTACTGCCTTCTTCGCCTTCTTCGGCTTCTTCTTCGGGCCGGCGATCGCAAGCGCGGGGACGAGCGCGAGCGCGACAAAACACCAGCGACGAGCAGTGCGAGACATCATCGAAATTCCCCCAGGCGAGTTTTGAACCGACGGGGCCGTTGGCGCCCGTCTCAGTTACTGAACGGCAAGAACACGGAGAAGCCAGCGGTGATCGCGCTGTCGTTGACCAGGAAGCGCTCTTCGAGGAGCTCCTGGCGGAACGTCCGGTTACGAGCATCCACCCGGAACGCGACTGCCTGACCGAGGAACAATCGTATGCCAAAGCCGAGGACACCGGCGGCGCCACGACTGGTCTTCGAGTCGACGACGCCAACTCCGAGATCCGCATGAAGGTCGAAGTGGACGATCGAACCGCCGAGTCGCAGCTTGCCGTACACGGGGCTCCACACGAGGAGCGACTCCGCGAAGATCACCCGGTCGTACGTCTCGGCGAGGACGACGCCGCGCTTGTCCTCGATCGCGCGGATCAGATCCGCGTTCGCGTGCGTGTACCAGCCCGCGAACTCGACCGCGGTCTCGTCGGTCATGTGATAGGTGTACGAGCCGCCGGCGATGTACGTGCCGGACAACAGGTCGCTCGCGTAGTAGCCGCCGTTCGCCGTGATCTGATGACGGCGCGCTTTGACGAACAGGCGATCGACCGCGCCGCGGCGCTTGCGCTTGATCGCGAGGCGATCGGCGATCTCTTGATCGATGCACATCGCCGTCGAGCCCGGCGCCTTTTCACTCGGATCGTCCGTCGACTTCGTCGCGGCGGCGGTGGTCTTC
>Ga0154020_10007443_pt1 | contig 12784 bp, 10 predicted proteins | sample Klosneuvirus_201_FD_109709 | JGI IMG/M metagenome (GOLD analysis project Ga0154020, IMG submission 109709) | Active sludge microbial communities from wastewater, Klosterneuburg, Austria - Klosneuvirus_20160825_MG | ecosystem: Engineered > WWTP > Aerobic digester > Activated sludge | place... | reverse complement strand
GGGTCGCGCCGCGATGGATATGGCCAATCGCAGGTTCAGTTGGTACCGCTGGCAATGCGAGGTACTGATTGATGCCGCCGTTGCCGCGGGGTCGAACGTGCTCGCCGAAGAGGTCCTGACCGGGATTGCTCTCGGAGATCGGACTGTTTGGCTCAATCGCAAGGGAATCGAGTATCTTGAGTGCTTCCCGGGTCAGAAGGCGGAGTTTGTGCAGCGCCTCGAGGAACTGAAGGCGGCGAGTACGGACAAGATCCGAATCCCCGACCTGGATGAGGCGATCGCTCGTCTTGATGGCTCGAACGGCGCACGCCCCTGAGTTATCGCTGGGCGATGGCGATGATGATGCCAACCACCATCAGCCCCGCCAGAACCGCCATCGCGATCTTCAGCGCCGAATAAGGGCGCTGCCCCTGCACCTCACCCGTTCGTGCGTTAATCAGGAACTGAAAGACCTTCCCGCCGAAGCGATACGCCGAAACCCATACGGGTAGCAAGATGTGCTTGAACGTGATCCGCGAGTAACGTGGCGAGCGAGATGAGATCCGCTGCTCATCGCCGCCGATGTCGGAGCGAATGGCAGCGTCGATCTGGGGGGCCATTTTGTCCTTGGCGACTCCGAATCCTTGTTTGAGGTCGGTCTGATAGCACTCGGCTGTGAAACCGGCGAGGAAGTCGTCGCGGTAAGGCAGGCACGTTTTGAGGTCCCAGGGTTCGAGATTCTCGGTGAGCTTGGGCGGCAAGGTAGGGGAGGCGAGAACGAGCACATCGTCAAAGCGGACGAACACCGCCCCGCGAACGGGCGTCCAACGGATGCGGCGCTCCTGGCGGATCTGCGGCTTGCCGTTGACCATCACCGTCACGCTCACGTAATACGCATCGCCGCGCTCGCCTGTGTAGGTAGTGTTGGAGTCGCAGTCGTAGGTCCACGCAGGCAGATACAGCCCCTGCAGCGTCGCATCCAGCAACGCCTGGCTCTTGAGCTTGCTGGGGGCAAACCAGCGGCTCTTGATCCACTTGCGATACGACTCGACCGCGGCCTCTCTTTTGATCGCAAACGGCAGCACCGCGTTGGGCTTGATCAGGCTGGTGGTCCGGCCCTGGTTGACGATGTTTGTCCCGCAAAACGGGCAGGCAAGGCTCGTGATGTTGGGCGCCAGCGTCAGCACTGCGCGGCAGCCGTCGCACTGGACGGTGTCAGTCTTCTCCGTGGGTGTGGAACTTTCGAGCCGGGCCAAGGCTGCGTCAAAGTTGAGTTCGGCCGCGGGTACGTCGGAGATGGCGATGTCGTTTTCAGCCGAGCAATACGGGCACTTGAGGTGCTTGGTCCCGGGCTCGTATTGCAGCTTGGCCCCGCACTGTTTGCAGGGGAAGAATCGCGCGGAGGGCGATGAAGGAGTGGTGGGGGGAGGTTCGATGGACATGCCTTACGAGCCCGAAGCGCAAGCGAGGGGTCTTCTCAATCAGCAAGAACTCAAGTTAGCGTGGCGGCAGCGGCGGCGGCGCACTCCCAAAAACCGACGCTAACTCCGGCACATCCTTGGCCGCGGCCCATGTGGCCATGCCCTGTTTCCACACCAACGTCTCCTTGGTCAACTCTCCGCTGGCGACCTTCGCCCGCAATCCACCCGCATCAAACGGCCCCGCTTGGGCGTTGTTGATCGCGACGTAGAACGCCATTGTCGGCATCGGAGGCGGCGAAGCCATGCCGCCGGCGGCCGCGCCCGCGACCTGGCCACCCAGCATCGATCCGACGCCCATCCCCATAACCATCCCCGCCCCGCCGGGGTTCTTGGCCGCATCCCGCATCGCTTCGGCCGCCTGGAACTTCGTGTATTGATCAAGATTCCCCAGCACTCCCATGCTCGACCGCTTATCCATCGCCTGCTCAACCTCGGGTGGCAGGGAGATGTTCTCGACGAGCATCATGGTCAGCTCAATGCCGAGCTTCTCAAACCCATCCTTCATCTGGTCGCGAAGGAAGTCTCCCATTTCTTTGTATCGCGCCGACATGTCCATGATGGACAGCTTGGACTCACCCAAGGCATCGCCGAGATTCGAGACGATCACGTTCCGAAGCTGGTTGGAAACCTCATCCACGGTGAACCGACCATCCGTGCCCACAATCTCACGGATGAACGCGGCCGGATCCTTCACCCGCATCGCGTACGTGCCGAACGCCCGCAGCCGCACCGGCCCGAACTCCGGGTCGCGGACGATCACCGGGTTCATCGTGCCCCACTTCATATCCGTGAACTGCCGCGTCGAGATGAAGTAGACTTCAGCCTTGAACGGAGACTCAAAGCCGTACTTCCAGCCCTTGAGGGTGGCCAGGATCGGCAGGTTCTGCGTGGTCAGCGTGTACGTCCCCGGCCCGTACACATCCGCCAGCTTGCCCTCGTTGATGAACACCGCCGACTGGCCCTCACGGACCACCAGCTTGGCCCCGTACTTGATTTCGTTGTTGAACCGTTCAAAGCGGTAGACCAGCGTGTTGTTGGTGTCATCCAGGAACTGGATGATGTCGACGAGCTCTTGTTTCAGACGATCGAAAATGCCCATGAAGGCTCCCTTCGGAGGAATGCTTCGGCGGGGGGCCGCCGCGGTTTCAGGATAACTCTATGTGAAACCCGGCGTTGCTTTCCCGGTATTCTCTGTTTGTGCCTGTCGCCCACGCCTGCCCCTGCTGCGGTAACCAGCTGACCCGGACCCGGGCGGTGCTGGATGCCGTCTACAAACTGCCCATTGTCCGGTGTGACTGCGGGCACGTGGCGGTCCGGCGGCGGCATCCGCTGACCGTCCGGTGGCGGCGGGCGATGCTCATTGCCGCGGCTGTTGCGCGATTGGTGCTCCAACTCATCCTGGTCGCCCTGCTTTCCATCTTCACCGCCTCCTGCGTCCGCGGCCTGGAACACGATCTTCGCAACCTCAAGTACACCCCCATCTCGTTTCTCAAGGCCCTGTTCAATGCCAAGGACCACGAGCGCCTTTGGCGGGCCTGGGGAGTCGAAAGCAACGGGTTCTTGTTCCTTATGGCGTTCGTGTCTGTTGCCCTGGCCTCGGGTGTCTGGCTCCGCACCGGATTGGCCCATTGGCGTTGGCCGCGCCAGTTCCTGGCCTGGATCTTGTTTGTCGTCATCATCACCTGGATTGATGTGATCTTCTGGCCGCTGTCTTGGGCTCTGGGAAGAGTTACCCACGAAGCCAGTCGATACGACGGCCCGACCCTTCCCCAGTCCGTCAATATCGCGACGGTGCTCGGCATGAATCTGATCGTCACCCTCCTGGGCACACCGATGGGATACGGCTTGGCCCGGCTTGGGCCCCGAATCCACGGCTACTTCTTCACACGCCGCCTCGCCAAGTACCGCAAACGGAGACGCGCCTCATGACCACAGATGGCCCAACCGTTGCCGAGGTTCGCCTCACCACGCTCCGCGGCGACCGACTCTGCATCAACTGCGGATTCAACCTCCACGGCCAAGTAGTGGTTCGCGAGCCGGTGTATGGAATGGTGATGGTCCGCTGTCCGGAGTGCTCCACGCCCGCATCGCTCCAGGAATATCCGCTCCTGGGAAAGTGGCCCGGACGATTCGCGGCGGTTCTTGCCGCGATCTGGCTGGTCGCGCTCATCGGTGGCCTCCTGGCGTCCGCGGGAATCACGTTCGGTTTGACCGAGGGCACCGTTCAGGAGGGTTCCACCAAACTCGGGGAGCAGATTTCAAAGGACTTCGTCGCCTGGTTTGCGACGGCGGACGAAAAGTCCAAGACAAGATTCACATCGCGGTGGGGGGGCGGAACAGGCCCGCTTCCGGTCGGGGCGTCGACGTACGTGGACCCGACGTGGTGGGACTCTGTGGACAAAGGCCAGGTCGTCGCCTCGATGGGCGGGGTCCGGAGTTCCATTGACAAAAGGGCCGCGCAGCCCCTTATCAGCGCTTTCGTCGCCGGCACGTGCATGGGCTTTGTGTGGTCGGTCCTTCTGCTGGGAGTCAAGCGCACCCGGCTCCTTGCGATCTCCCTCTTGGTGGTCGGGCTTGCGTTTGGGTTTGAGTTGCTCTGGGGTTCGCTTGTGGAGGATCGTTTCAACAGCCGCTGGAGCGGGGGCATTCTCTGGGCCACCGACGCCGCGGCCCGCATCCTCTCACCCTATTTGGTGGCCATGGGCTTATCGACGGTCTTCCTGGGCATGTTCCTGGGGTTCTTGACGGGGCGACCGTTGATTCGGTGGCTGGTCCGGTTGCTCCTGCCGCCGCGGCTGGCCAGTGCGCTGTCCATCCTCTGGATCGCCGAGGGAAAGCCCCTTCCCAAGCCCCGGCCGCGGCCAAGATCCAAGCCCGTTCCCAAGCCGACCTGAGCGGTTCCGCCGTTCAGGCCCGCCATCTTCGATCCCCCCGCGACGAATTCGCCGATTTCTGGTACCTTGGTCCCTCCCCCGCCCGGGGCGACGTTTGCGTCACGCCGCCTTGGGAACCAGGAGTTCGGCATGTCAGGTCCCGCTTCCGAAGAGTCGGCTATCCACTCCAACCCCGCGACTCCCGGCATCCCGCCCCTGCCCGACAACGCGACCCCCGAAGAAAAAGATGCCCACTGGTTCAAGCACGTGTACCGCGGCAACCAGATGAAGCAGCTCACGGTCCGCGCCGTGGTGATGGGCGGGTTCCTGGGCATGCTGATGGCGGCGTCGAACCTCTATACGACACTCACAATCGGTTGGTCGTTTGGCGTGGCGATTACGGCGTGCGTGATGAGCTTTGTGATCTGGAACGCCATGCGGGCGCTCTCCGGCGGTGGATTGAGCGCGATGTCGATCCTTGAGAGCAACTGCATGCAGTCCACGGCGTCGGCCGCTGGCTACTCAACGGGGGCGACCATCGCCACCATGTTCGGTGCGTTGCTGCTTCTTGAGAAGAATCCCGACGGCAAAACCTCCGCGGCGGTGAGCACCTTCGCCACTCAACCGATTTGGCTCGTCGGTATCTTTACGCTTTGTACAGGCCTCATGGGCGTGTTCCTGGCCATCCCCATGAAGCGGCAGATGATCAACCAGGAGCAACTGCCATTCCCCAGCGGTATCGCCGCGGCTGAGACGCTCAAGAGCCTCTACAGCGCCAGCAAAGAAGCGGTGTACAAGGCGTATTCACTGGTCATCGCCCTGGTTTGCGGCGCCTTGGTCGGTATCCTCAACACGGACGGGGACACCGCGGAAAAAATAGGACCCTTGAGCAAGACGTTCGCGTGGTTCAAGAATCACCTGATCGACGTCCAGTTCCGAGGGCAATACCCGGAGCGCGGATTCTTCCAGATCGACAAGACGGGGCACTTGGCCATCACCGGCACCCAGGCCGCCAAAGACGCCACCCTGATGATTGATGCGGGCTTTCAGCCCAGCGTGCTTCTGATTGGCGCCGGCATGATCACAGGGCTGCGCGTGTCGCTGTCGATGCTGGCCGGGTCGCTCTTGCTTTATGTGTTCGTCGCGCCCAAGCTCATCGCGATGGATATCGCCAATGGCGGCACCGCGGGCTATGTCCGATCCGTGGAACTTGTCGGTGGCGGCACGATCTTCCACGTCTATCGCTGGGCGCTCTGGGGTGGCACCGGCCTGATGGTGTTCTCCAGCCTGACTTCCCTGGGCATGCAGTGGAAGACCATCGGTCGGGCGTTCTCCAAGTCCCGCATGGAGTCCCGCGGCAGCGTCCCAAACGAAATGAAGGACATCGAAGTCCCGGGCTGGTGGATGGTTGCTGGCATGGTTCCCATCGCCATCGCCATGGTCATTTTGCAGATCGTCGCGTTCCAGATTTCCTGGTATGCGGGCATCATCGCCGTCGGCATGAGCTTCGTGCTCTCGATGGTTGCTTGCCGCGCGACAGGTGAGACAGACACCACACCCATCGGCGCGATGGGTAAGGTCATGCAGCTCACGTTCGCTCTCTTGCACCCCAAGCAGATCATCCCGAACCTGGCCTCGGCCGGCATCGCGGCCAACAGCGCCAGTTCCTCCGCGGACCTTCTCACCGACCTCAAGAGCGGCTATCTGCTGGGCGCCAACCCCCGCAAGCAGTTCATCGCCCAGTTCTGCGGCGTCTTCTTCGGTACGCTCGCGATCGTCCCCATCTGGTACCTCATGGTCCCGACCAAGGCGGTATTGGAAAAGTACCCGGCGCCCGGCACACAGAGCTGGTATCGCATCGCCCAGGTGCTGACCCAGGGCATCAGTTCGCTGGCTGATTCCGCGAAGTACGCGCTGGTGATCGGCTGCCTGCTGGGGATCGCCCTGCCGCTAATTGAGAAGTTTGTCATCCCCAAGAACCTGCGGAAGTACTGGCCGAGTGCGATGGGCCTGGGCCTCTCTTGGGTGGTCCCATTCGCCAGCGCCTTTTCGTTCGCGGTGGGCGCCGTCCTGTCCTTTGTCTGGAGCAAGGTCTCGAAGAAGACCTGCGAAACGTACAACGTCCCGATCGCGTCCGGCCTCATCGCCGGCGAGAGCCTTATGAAGGCCATCATCGCCATGACGGCGACCGTGATTGGTCTGATCTACGGAACAACTTGAATAGGCCTGGGCCGGGCGGCCTCGCCCCGGTTCGCGGCGAGGGGTAGTTATTTTTTCCGCTTCTTGAACTTATCCTTCACGCTCACCGTGCGCGTCGAACCCTTCCCGCTGAACCCACCCATTCCGCCCATTCCCGCGCCCTGATTCCCCATCTCCTTCATCGCCCGCACCTTTGACGCCGCGCTCATTCCCGACATCTGCTTGGTGATCTTGGTCAGTGTCGTGAACTGCTTCACGAGCAACCCCACATCATCCTGCTTAGTCCCCGACCCCGTCGCGATCCGCCGCCGCCGCGAGTTGTCGATCAGCTCCGGCTTGGCCCGTTCTTTCTTGGTCATCGAGTTGATCATCGCCTCGACGCGGTCCATCTGCTTGTCGTCGATCTGGGCATCCTTCAGCGCGGCCCCGACACCCGGGATGAGGCCCAAGAGATGTTTCAGCGGCCCCATCCGCCGCAGGGCCTTGAGCTGACCCAGGAAGTCCTCCATCGTCATCTCGCCTTTGGCGAGCTTCTCTTCCAGACGCTTGGCCTCTTCCTCGCTGACCTGCTCCTGAGCCTTTTCAACCAGCGAAACCACGTCACCCATGCCCAGGATTCGTCCCGCCATGCGCTCGGCGTGGAACTCTTCGATCGCATCCAACTTCTCACCCACACCGACGAACTTGATCGGAGCGCCGGTGACGTGCTTGACGGACAACGCCGCGCCGCCGCGGGTGTCGGAGTCGAACTTGGTCAGGATGATCCCATCCACCTCAAGCCGCTCGTGGAACGCCTTGGCGGAGTTGATCGCATCCTGACCCGTCATCGCATCCACAACCAGGAAAATCTGGTGCGGGTGCACGGTCCGGTTCACACCCTGCAGCTCTCCCATCAAATCATCGTTGATGTGCAGGCGGCCCGCGGTGTCCAGGATCACCGTGTCAATGCCCTGCTTCCGCGCGGCCTCAACCGCCCGCTGGCACACGCCCACCGCGACACCCATCGCCTTGCCATACGCCGCGACCTTGTCGGGTTCGGAATAGAAGGAGACCCTTGCTCCGCCCGGCATATCTGCCTCAACCTGCGCCGCCACGGTCTGGAGCTGTTCCACGGCCGCGGGACGCTGCAAGTCCGCCGCGGCCAGCATCACCGACCGTCCACGCTTCTTCAGATACCCCGCCAGCTTGCCGCACGTCGTCGTCTTTCCCGAACCCTGCAACCCGCACATCATCACCACCGTCGGCCCCGGTGAAACGTGCATGATCCCCGGCTCAGCCACGATCGGGCCGGCCATAGCCCCCGGCACACCCATCGCGGCCAGCTCGCCCGACTCTTTCGCCAGCTTCTGCTCACCACCCAGCAGCTCGATCAGCCGCCGATAGACGATGCCGATCATCTCTTGCCCAGGCTCCAGGCTCTTGGTCACCTGTCGGCCGATGGAGTCTTTCTTGACCTCTTCGACGAACTTGTCCACCACATCGTGATGAACGTCAGCCTCGAGCAGCGCCGTCCGGACGTCGCTCAGCGCCTCCTCTACGTTGGACTCAGAAATCGTGCCCTTGCCCGAGAGCTTCTTATACACACCGGCAAACGTTTCAGACAGACGCTCGAACATGCCAACTCCTGATGCTCTTGGGTGGCCTGCCGCTCCGCGGCGGAGGCCTTTCCTCGGTCTTTCCCGTTCCGACCGGTATTACCGGTCCCAACCGCGAAAGTGTAGCGATCGCAACAGTCAGGAAAGACTCCCCCGGCCCCAACAAGGCCCGCGGCACCATCCAATGACCGATAGAACCGCGGGGGCCAAGGGAAACCCGCCCCCCACGGGAGTCCCATGGACACGCTGCTCACATCCCTCGGCCTCTTGCTCATCGCGACGACCCTGACCCTCATGGTCTTTTCGCCGCGGACGTGGGTGGTCGCATTCGCCCACGGCTTTGGGATTCAGGGCATCATCGGGGGCCTGGTCTCGGCGGTGCAGGTCGGCTTCGTTGTCGAGAACAGCGGCACGATGCCCATCTGGCAGCGAGTCCAGTTTGCGGTCCAGGGAATGCCGTTTCATGCCGCGGGCTGGACGGCGCGGACGGCCTACGAAGCCTCGACCGTAGGCGCTAGTGGCACACCCCAATCTCACCTCGACCAATACCTCCCCATCGCGGCTATCCAGATGACCGCGATCTCTTTGATTGTCGCGTGGCGCAAGATGCGAGACAGCGACAACACCGACTCGGTGTTGATCCTGCTTATCCTGCTGCTGCTGGCGAACTCGGGGGCGAACATCATGCTGGCGTGGTGGAGCTAAGAAACCTGCCCACATTCCGGACACACCGTCGTCGTTGTCAAGCCCAAGCGGTTGTAACCGCAGTGAATGCACTGACTTCGAATCCGGCGTCGTGAGATCCTTCGGTGCAAAGGGATCACGCCGGCCGCCCAAATAGTGCCAGTGAAGATTGTCGAGTTCGCAATCAAACCGCTCCATATCGGCCGCAAGGGCAATGCACGACGATAGCCCATTCCAAGGCTTCCTCCTGCTTGCGCGGCAAGTAATGCTTGCGGTGCTGAGAATCCACCCTGCCAAGTAGGTGCAACCTTCAAAGGTGGCCATCCGCGAGCGACGGTCGCCGAAACGGATTCAAATGAGGGAAAGGGCCACCCGCTTTGAACTCTCATTAGTAAGGCAAAATTCTTCGGTGCCGGTCCGTTCGTGCCGTCGCGCCAAACCAGGTACTCCTCCAAAGACGCACCAAAGCCCACCGAGTCGCACGCCGTGACTGTAGAGTCTTCAGACAGCTCCTGAATCCAACAGGCTGGCCCCGGATCGAATCTGCATCCGAGGTGGTGACCAACACCGACGTCAAAGCGGTCGTAAAACTCTACCGAGGTCCCGCTGACTCTCATCATGCCGCCTCGTTGTACTGCGGGATGGATGGGTGTCCAAAGCGCGCAGATATTGGCGACCAACAGGTTTGCAAACAACCCCAAAAACATGCACCATCCGGCGCGTTTGCCGGTCCGCGCAAACCGTTTGACACAAGTGCTTGTTTTCGGATCGTTCATCTCTTGCTCTTCAACCACTCCAGCAGCTTCTTCGCCGTCCAAGTGTTGACACACAACTCCGGCCCCAACCACCCGCGCCTCCCCGTCATCACCCCATACCGCAGGTTGTCATAGTCCTCCCCCTGGTGCACATCGCAATCAATCGCGATCAGGCACCCCGCATTCACCGCAGCCCGCACGTGCACATCCCGCAGATCCAGCCTCATCCAGTGCGCATTGATCTCTAGAGCCGTACGCGATTCCACGGCCGCGGCGATCAACTTGCCCATATCCGGGTCCAACCCCGCCCGCCGATTGATCAGCCGCCCCGTCGGATGCCCCAGAATGTGCACCATGGGATGCTTGATCGCCTTGATCAGCCGCTTGGTCGCCGACTGCGGATCCTGCGACAACGCATTGTGCGGCGACGCGACAACCACGTCGAGCTGCTTGAGCAGATCATCCTTGTAATCCAGCGTCCCGTCATTCAGGATGTCCACCTCCGAGCCAGCCAGCAGCGTGATCGTTGGCTTCCCTGACTTGTCGATGAACTTCTCCTGAGCCTTCCGGATCGCCTCAATGTGCTTGAGCAACCGCTCCGGCTTGAGCCCATTGGCGATCACCGAAGACTGCGAGTGGTCCGTCACCGCGATCGTGTGAAAGCCACGCTCCTTCGCCTTGGCCGCGAGCTCCTCGATCGACAGCGACCCATCCGAAGCCGTCGTGTGGGCGTGCAACTCCGCCTTGATGTCCTCCACCTCAATCAGCCGCGGCGTCTCTTTGAGCTCAAACTCCCCCCGAGCCTCGCGAATCTCAGGCTGCACCCAAGTCGTTTTCAGCTTCTTGTAAATCTCTTCCTCTGTCTTACTCGCCACAGCCTTCACGCCGCGCTGATGCGGCGGCGTCGCTTCCTTGTCATCCGGAAACAGTCCGTATTCGTTGAGCGTCAGGCCCATATCGAGCGCCTTCTGCCGCAGCTTGACGTTGTGCTCCTTGGACCCCGTGAAGTACATCAGAGCCGCGCCCCAGCTGTCCTCCGGCACGATCTTCAAATCAATCTGAATCGAAGGCCCAACCTTCTCCTGGTCCTGGCCTTCCGAATCCCACCGTGCCAGATCAACTCCTGTCGCAATCCGCACCGAAGACTTGGTGTCCCCACCCACCAGTATCGCCACAACCCCAGGCATCGTGCGAAACGCCTCCGAAGTGGCCGCGGCCTCATTCGTAGCCACCAACACATCGATATCCCCGATGCTCTCCTTCCCGCGCCGCAGCGACCCCGCAAAATCAATCTTCTTGATCTTCTTCCCCAGCTTGGACTTGAGATGCTCGATCACCCGATCCGCAATCGGCATCGCCACACCAATCCAAAGCCTCTGCTGCCCCTGCTCGGCAAGCCCGATCGACAGCTTGATCTTCTCAACAGCCTTCGCCCCCATCCGCGGCACGGTCAGAATCGAGCCGTCATCAATCGCCTTCTTCAACCCTGCCATATCCGTAACTTTCAGCGTCTCCCAGATCGCCTTGACCGACTTGGGCCCCAGCCCCGGAATCGTCATCATCTGAAGCAGCCCCGCCGGCACCTTCTCGCGCAGCTCTCCGTGCTCCTTCATCTTCCCCGTCGCGGCAAACTCCATGATCTTGTCCGCGATCTTTGGACCGATGCCCTCTAGCTCCAGCAGCTTCTTCTTGTCGCCCGCGATGTCCCCGATATCAAACGCCAGCGCCTCGATATTCCGCGCGGCCCGAGCGTTCGCACCGGATCGGAACGAGTCCTCCCCGAGGACTTCCATCATCTTGGCGATCTCATCCAGCTTCGCCGCCAGCGCCTGATTCAACCCCATCGTTTCATCCCTTCATGACTCAGTGCGTTCGTGCTTTCTTCAACCAACATCCCCGAGCCCAATCCACTGCCCATGCGCCTTAACCAGCCGCCTGCGCACCAGCGTCTCCTCCGGCTTTGAAAGCGATGGCGACTTGGCAATCCACTCCGCAGCATCCTTCCGAGCCATCTTCAAGAGGTCCAGATCCTTCGATAGATCCGCAACCTTGAATAAGTCCCCACCCGCCTGCCGCGTGCCAAAAACCTCCCCCGGCCCGCGAATCTCCAAATCCTTCTCCGCCAGCGCAAACCCGTCATTGGTCCGCACCATGACCTCCAGCCGCGCCTTGGCATCATCCGTCGTCGGATCCGAAATCAAAACGCACAAACTCTTCTTATCCCCACGCCCGACGCGCCCGCGCAACTGGTGGAGCTGAGCCAAGCCAAACCGATCCGCATGCTCCACAATCATCATCGTCGCATTCGCCACATCCACACCCACCTCGATCACCGTTGTCGCCACCAGGGCGTCGATCACTCCGCCGCGGAACCTCTCCATGATCGCCTCGCGCGTAGCCCGCTTCAGCCGCCCGTGCAGCGCCGCCAGCCTCTTCCCCGCCAGTTCCCCCGCCTCCAAACTCTTCAAAAGCGTCCGCACATCCGCCGGCGACGCATCCACCTCTCCATCCGAGTCCACCACCCCGGCCTCAATCGTCGGCACCACGATGTACGCCTGTTCCCCCTTATCCAGCCGCTGCCGGATATACGCGTACACCTCCTCGCGTTTCTCCGGCCCGACCAGCCGCGTCGCGATCGGCTGCCTTCCCGGCGGCAACCCCGCAATCGTCGAAATATCCAAGTCTCCAAACAGCGAAATCGCGATCGTCCGCGGAATCGGCGTCGCCGTCATCACGATCACGTGCGGCGTCAAATCCCCCAATCCCGCCTTGCTCCTGAGCACCGCCCGCTGATGCACACCAAACCGATGCTGCTCATCAATCACCGCCACCGCCAGCGAATCAAACTTCACCGTCTCTGTCAGCAGCGAGTGCGTCCCGATCAAAATATCAATCTCCCCCGACTCCACATCTTTCAGAATCCCCTCCCGCTCAGCCGCCACCGTGCCGCCCGTTAACAGCTTCACCCGAACCTTCGACCCCTCCAGCATCCGCGAAATCGAAGCAAAGTGCTGCTCCGCCAGCAACTCCGTCGGTGCCATGATCGCCGCCTGCTGCTCCGACGCCACCGCCATCAGCATCGCATACAGCGCTACGACCGTCTTACCGCTCCCCACATCCCCCTGGATCAACCGGTTCGTCGGCGTCCCGCTCGACAGGTCCTTCACCAGATCACCCACCACCACATCCTGCGCACTGGTCAACACAAACGGAAACCG
>Ga0154020_10007442_pt1 | contig 12786 bp, 6 predicted proteins | sample Klosneuvirus_201_FD_109709 | JGI IMG/M metagenome (GOLD analysis project Ga0154020, IMG submission 109709) | Active sludge microbial communities from wastewater, Klosterneuburg, Austria - Klosneuvirus_20160825_MG | ecosystem: Engineered > WWTP > Aerobic digester > Activated sludge | place... | reverse complement strand
GGCCTTGGGCTTCTGCACGTCGTTCGGGTCGTCGGCCTTCTGGAACTCGGACGTGAAGTAGAGCGTGAGGCCGGCACCGAGCGAGGCCACGCCGAGGGCTCCGAGCACGTTGGCGATGATGGCCTCGCCCTTGGAGCGGTCGACGAGCTTCTGACGCGCCTTGAGGCCGCCCGGGCCGTCGACGAGGTAGTCCCGCGCCTCGTGGTCGTGGGCCAGCGCGAGTCCGCCGAACACGCCCGTGCCCACCAGGAAGACGCCCGCGCCGACGAGCAAGCCCCCCGAGAGCGGTGTGAGCCGGTGCTCCACCTTCTTGGCCTCGCGCGCCTTGATCTCGGCCTTGGCGCCCTCGAGCCGCTTGACGATCCCCTTGATGCGCGAGATCTCCTCGGGCTCCGCGTCGGGGCCGAGGACCTTCAGGTACTTGTGGTAGGCGTCGACGGCCTCGTCGACCTCCCCGAGCTTCTCGTGGACGAGGCCGAGGTTGTAATAGAGCTCGGCGCCCGACGGATCGAGCTTGATGGCGCGCTGCAGGTGGGTGATGGCCTCGCGGTAGCGCCCGAGCTGGTAGAGCTCGCGCGCGCGCTTGTAGTGCTGCTCGGCCTTCTCCTGGTTCGGGGTCTTCTTGACCGGTGCCGGCGGCGTGGGCCCCACCGGTGCATCGTCGGCGTGGACGACCCGGACGGGGAACGACGCCACGAGGGACGCGCTCAGCACGCACGCGACCATGCTGCCGGCGAAGGCCTTCTCCGAGAGCGCGAATCCCTTCATGATCCACGCGGAGGCTAGCAGACTTTCCCCGCTAGTCCGCGAAGAGGTCGTCGATGTCCGCCTTGGTCAATTTCTTCGACCCTCCCGCGTCCTCGGCGAGGACGGCCTCGACCAGCCCCCGCTTCTTGGCCGCGAGCTGCTGGATCTTCTCCTCGATCGTGCCCTTGGCCACGAGCCGGTAGACCGTGACCACGCGGGTCTGGCCGATCCGGTGGGCACGGTCGGTGGCCTGGTCCTCCACGGCCGGGTTCCACCAGGGGTCGAAGTGCACCACCGTGTCTGCGCCCGTGAGGTTGAGGCCCATCCCGCCCGCCTTGAGGGAGATGAGGAAGCAAGTGACCGTCGGATCGGTCTGGAACCGCTCGACGCGCTCCTGACGGTCCTTGGTGCTGCCGTCCAGGTACTCGTATTTGATGCCGTCCTCCTCGAGGGCCCGGCGGATCAGCGTGAGCATGCTGACGAACTGCGAGAACACGAGCACCCGGTGCCCACCCTCGTAGGCCTCGCTGAGGAGCTCGCGGAGCGCCTGCAGCTTGCCGCTGTCGTCGTCGCCGAACGATCGGGGGAGGTTGAGCAGGCGCGGGTCGCAGGCGACCTGCCGCAGGCGGGTGAGGGCCGCGAGGATCTGGATGTGCGCCTTGGCCACGCCCACCTTCTCGACCTCGCCGAGGATGGTGGCGCGCACCTCCTGCAGCACCTGGCCGTAGAGCTTGCCCTGCTCGGGGGCGAGGTCGACCGCCTGGTCGATCTCCATCTTCTCGGGGAGATCCTTGGCGACCTCCTCCTTGGTGCGGCGGAGCACGAACGGGTGGATCGCCGCGCGGAGCTTGGCCGCGGCCTTGCTGTCGCCGCGGTCGATCGGCCCCGAGTAGCGCTGCTCGAAGCGGGTGAGCTCGCCGAGCATGCCCGGCGACACGAAGTCGAAGATGCTCCAGATCTCGCTCAGGCGGTTCTCGATCGGCGTGCCCGTGAGGGCGAGGCGGCGGTACGCGTCGAGCTTCTTCGCCGAGCGCGCGGTCGCCGACATCGGGTTCTTGATCTGCTGAGCCTCGTCGAGGATGGCGTAGGCGAGCTTGATCTTGCCGAGCTGCTCCTCGTCGCGGCGCAGGAGCGCGTAGCTCGTGATGACGATGTCGTGCGACTCGAGCTCCTCCTTGCGGTCGTGGCGGTCGGCGCCGTGCCACGCCATCGCCTTGAGCGAGGGCGCGAACTTGGCGATCTCGCGCAGCCAGTTGGGCACGACGCTGGTCGGCGCCACGATGAGGTTCACCGTGCGCTCGTCGACCGCTTCGCCGGCCTTCTCGCGCTTCTTGCGCTCGTTCTTGAGGTGCAGGAGGAGCGCGATGGTCTCGAGGGTCTTGCCGAGGCCCATGTCGTCGGCGAGCACGCCGCCCGACCCGAGCTCGTGCAGGAACGCGAGCCAGGCGATGCCGCTCTCCTGGTAGGGGCGCAGCGTGGCCTCGAGGCCGCGCGGCTTCTTGACCTGCTGGATCTCCTCGATGCCCGCGAGCTTGTCGAAGATGTGGCGCGTGCCCTCGGCGACCTGCGCGTGGGCGACGTGCGAGAGCAGCTCGTGCACGCGACCCGCCTGCGAGAGCGAGATCTTGCCGTTCTTGCTGCCCGCGAGGATTTCGGCCTGGCGCGCCAGCACGTCGCGCACCTTGGTCGCGTCGAAGCGCGCGTAGCTGCCGTCCTCGAGCTTCACGTAGCGGCGGCCCTCGCTGAGGCACCGGGCGAGCTCGTCGGCGGGCACCGCGATGCCGCCGGCGTCGAAGGTGATCTTGAGCCCGAGCCAGTCGACGCCGCTCGAGACGCGCGCGCGGGCGCCGAGGTCGTCCTTGCGGACCTCGACGTCGACGAGGTCGTCGGGGACGAAGTACTCCCACTCCTCGGGGAGCTCGCCGAGCCCCTCGGTCCAGAAATGGATCGCGTCGTCGCCGCCGCACACGAGGCCCTTGCCGTCCTCGTCGGGCAGGAACCCGAGCTCGCGCACCTTCTCGACGGCCTGCTGCTGGGCGAGCACGTCGGCGCGCACGCAGCGGGCCTTCTTGCCCGGAGCCTCGGCGGGGAGCACCACGATCGGCGGGGACATGCCGTCGGCGCGCACCTCGAGCTCGGTGTCGCCGTAGGCGACGGAGAGCTGCACGTGCGCCTCGATGAGCTCGCCGAACGCGCGCAGCCGGAACTCGGCGGGGAGGTCGACCTCCTCGGCCACGTCGCTGATCGGCGGCAGCTCGGCGCCGAGCTCGCCCGCGATGCGCGGGATGACGTCGGAGAGGAGCTGCGGCAGCTCGATCAGCGGGTGCTGGATGACGGGGTTGCGCCAGAGGCGCTGGAGCCAGGCCGGGGTGACGGAGCGATCGAGCGGTCGCGCGGTGCCGACGCTCGTGTCGAGGTGCCAGCCGGGGCTGCCCTCGAACCAGGCGCCGTTGTTGAACACGAACCGACGACCGTCGCTCTTGCGCTCGAAGCTCGCCTTCACGGCGACCGCCTCGAGCTCCATCGGCGGCGGAGGCGAGGCGCCCTGGGGACCGCTCAGCGCGTGCTGCACGCGACCGCGAGAGAGCTCCAGGTCGAAGCGCAGCCGCAGGGGTTCGGTCTCCCAGCGCAGGGGCATCAGCGACGGCTCGAGGAGCACGCGGCGGTTGACGAGCGCGGCGATCAGCTCCGCCGCGTCTTCCCCGCGCAGCTCGACGCCGCGACGGACGTCGCCGCGCTCGTGGCGCGCGAGGATCCGCAGCGCCGGCCGGTCGTCGTTGGGGTGCAGCGCCATCGCCTCGATGGCCTCGGCCGGGCTGATGGGCGCGCGAAGGACGGGATCCATCGTGACGATCGAGAGCGCGCTCGGTCGGACGGTGACGCGGAACTCGAGGTCGTGGAACTTGGCGGGCGGCATGCCCTCGGGCAGCCAGTTGTCGAGCCCGTTGAGCAAGCCCCCGGCCGGGCCCATCAGCCCCTGGGTCAGCCCCTGTGGACGCGCGGGCGTGTTCGGACCCGGTGTGTAGCCCGAACCACCTCGGCGACCGCGCCGAACGCGTCGCCCTCCGCCACCATCGTCGTGTCGCACGCGGGACCCCCTTTGCCGGGGCTCATTGGCCCCGGACCCCTTCTACGGGGTGGGATGGACTGCTCGAAAAGCGGGGCCTGGAGGCCCTGCGCCAGCCCGTTTCGTAACACCGGGGAGAGGGTTGGGCAACGGGAAACGTAGAGGCTCTGGAATGCAGGGCGACGCGCATTTCCTCCTTCTCGCCGCCCCCTCACGGGCGCGAGCGGCTCCCTTTCGCTACATTGCCCCCGGTCGGGTCTGCTCGGACGTGGGTCCGGGCACGTACCCCTTCGGAGGACTGCCATGTTCGGGCTCTTCGTACGGTTGTGGACGCGCCTCAGCAGCATCGGTCGTCTGCCCCTCACGCTGGTCGTCGCCGTCGCGATGATCGCGTTCGGTGCGGGTTGCGGTCGCTCGGACTTCGAGGACGATCCCACCGCGATCACGGACTCGGGCCGCGTCGACGCGGACGCCGACGTGCTCCCCGACGGCGTCGTGCTCGAGCGCGTGGTCGTCGAGCCGAACGCGGTCACCCTGCCGGTCGGCATCGGCACCAAGCTGCAGGCGTTCGCGGTCTACAGCGACGGGCGCACCGAAGACGTCACGGCGTTCGCCACCTGGAGCAGCGACGCCCCGGGCCGCGCCTCCGTCTCTGCGGGCACGGTGGTCGGCGTCTCGCCGGGCAGCGCGCGCATCTCGGCGACCTACTCGGGTCGCACGGGCGTCGCGAGCGTCTTCGTCAACACCCTCGCCATCGTCGACCTGCGCGTCGACCCGCCGACCGCCGATCTGCCCGTCGGCGGCACCGCGAAGTTCACGGCCACCGCGATCTTCTCCGACGGCTCCTCGGCCGACGTGACCTCCACCGCCGCGTGGTCGGTGTTCGACCCGACGGTCCTCAAGGTCACGACCGGGGTCGTCACCGCGCTCAAGCCGGGCGACTCGACGGTGCAGGCCGTGCTCGACGCCCGATCGGCCAACGCCCGCGTGAACGTCGTCGGCGGCAAGGTCGTCACCTCGGTCGAGATCTCCCCCACCGATCCCCTGCTCGGCATCGGTGGTGAGCAGCCGCTCGTCGCCACCGCCATCTACTCCGACGGTAGCAAGGCAGACGTGACGACCACCGCGACCTGGGCCGTCGGCGACGGCGCGGTGGGCAAGCTCGCGATCACGCCCACCAAGGTGTCCGTGTTCGGCGTCGGGGCGGGATCCACGAGCCTCACCGCCACGTTCTCCGGGGTGACCGGCAAGACCACGCTCAAGGTCACCTCGGCCACGCTGACCGGGGTCACCGTGAGCCCGTCTGCGGCCACCATCTTCGTGGGCGCGTCCGTCGGCCTGACGGCGACGGCGAACTACAGCGACGGCACCGCGGTCGACGTCACCGCGACGGCGCTCTGGTCCACCAGCGACGGCGCGCTCGCCACGGTCGCGGGCGGTCTCGTCAAGGGCCTCGGCGCGGGCACCGCGACGATCACCGCGAGCTACTCCACGGCCAAGGGCACGGCGGCGATCACCGTGTCGCCGGCCAAGCTGCTCGCGATCACGATCAGCCCCGTGGACTCGAGCGCGCCGCTCGGCAGCAAGCCCACGCTCAAGGCCACGGGCACCTACGAGGGTGGCGTGGTCAAGGACGTGACCAACGACGTGGCGTGGTCGACCGACGACGGCGCCATCGCCACCGTGAGCAACGCGACCGGCAGCAAGGGGCAGGTGAGCCCGCTCGCCGTCGGCAAGACGACCGTGCGCGCCAAGCTCGACGGCGTCGAGGGCTCGACCTCGATCACCGTCACCAAGGCGACCCTCTCGGGGATCACGATCACGCCGAACCCGGTGGCGGCCACCGCCGGCACCAAGCAGTTCCTGAAGGCGACGGCGAGCTACTCGGACGGGAGCACCATCGACGTCACCACCACCTGCACCTGGGCCACGGGCTCGGCCGCCATCGCGACCGTGTCGAACGCGACCGGGGCGCAGGGGCTCTTGAGCGCGGTTGCGGTCGGCAGCACCACCGTGACCTGCCAGCAGTCCGGCGTCACCGGCACCGCCACCGTGAACGTCACGGGTGCCACCCTCGACCAGGTCGTGGTCGCGCCCATCAACCCGACCTGCCGCGTCGGGGAGACCATCGCGTTCAACGCGACGGCCATCAGCACCGCCGGCACGAGCACCAACGTGACGGGCGCGGCGACCTGGAAGTCGAGCAACACGACCGTGCTGTCGACCACGCCCGGCCCGGCCAATCGCTTCCGTTGCGCGGCCAAGGGCACCTCGACGGTGAGCGCCACGTACCTCGGCAAGACGGGCACGACGACCGTCACGGTCAGCGACGCGGTCGTCGTCTCGATCACGGTCGACCCGGCCGCCCTCACGCTCGGCGTCGGCGCGTTCCAGCAGTACCAGGCCACCGCGATCTTCAGCGACGGCACGAGCATCAACGTGACCGGCGCCGCGACCTGGGTCTCGAGCGCGCCGGCCGTCGCCGCGATCGGCGACGCGGGCGCGAACAAGGGTCGCCTGCAGACGCTCTCTGCGGGCAGCACCACCATCAAGGCCACGTACGCCGGCATCTCCGGGTCGACCCCGCTGACGGTCTCGAGCGCCGTCATCACGGCGATCCAGCTGACGCCCGCCGCGGGCAGCGTGCCCGCCGGCGTCTCGTTCGGGTTCCAGGCCACCGCGATCTACAGCGACGGCAGCAGCAAGCCCGTCACGGGGCTCGCCACCTGGGTCTCCTCGAACTCGAGCGTGCTCGCCGTGTCCAACGCCGGCGCCACCAAGGGCAACGCGACCAGCATCGCCGCAGGCACCGCGACCGTCAGCGCGACCTACGGGGGCTTCACCGGCAAGGCGACGATCGTGGTCACCAAGGCCAAGCTCGTCACCGTGCAGATCACGCCGTTCAAGCCCTCGCTGCCCGTCGGCTACGGCGTGCGCATGGTCGCGACCGGGGTCTGGGACGACGGCTTCACGCTGAACGTCACCGGCCAGGCCACCTGGACCACCTCCAACGGCTCGATCGCCGCGGTCTCCGACGCGATCGGCAACAAGGGGCGCGTGACGCCGATCGCGGCGGGGACGGCCACCATCTCGGCGCAGTACGCCGGTGTCGTCGGCACCAACGTGGTGACGGTGACCTCGGCCACGCTCGTCTCCATCGCCGTCGGACCGACCGCGCCCACCGTGGCCGTGGGCGGGAGCCAGCAGCTCGTGGCGACCGGCACCTTCAGCGACGGCAGCACCCTCGACATCGCCGACTACGTCGGCTGGTCCTCGAGCAACACGGCGCTCGCCGACGTGAGCAACGCAGCGGACACCAAGGGCGTCGCCTACGGCTTCGCGGTGGGCACGGTCACGGTCACCGCGACGCGCGGCGCCGTGACGGGCACCGCGACGCTGACGGTGAAGTGAAGCTGACGGTGAAGTGAAGCGCGCTGCCCGGGCTCCTCAGGCGAGGAGCTTCGGGTAGCGGCGGCGCAGGATGCTGAGGGCGCCGAAGCCGACGAGGACCGCGAACCACAGCGTCGCGAAGCGCACGAGCAGCATGGCGCCGGTGGCCCCCGCCTTGTCGACGTCGCCGAGCTGGCGCATGAGGGTCTGCATCACCGTCTCGGTGACGCCGAGGCCGCCGGGGACCGGGATGAGCGCGCCCGCGAGCGTGGACGTCGCGTAGAAGAACGACGCCGCGAGCGGCGAGGTGCCCTTGCCGAAGCCGTGGAGGATGACCCACAGCGCGAGGCACTCGAGGAACCACGCCGCGATCGACAGGAACGTGGGCAGCACGAGGTGCGAGGGGCGCGTGAGCGCGTGCAGGCTCTCGTAGGCCTCGCGCAGCTTGGGGCCGAGCTTCTTGCCCGGCCCCGGCAGGAGCTCGACGAGGCCGATGGCCCAGGTGGAGAGCGTACGCGAGGCGACGAAGACCAGGATGCTGGCGACGAGGGCGCTGCCCGCGCCGGCCCACAGGAGCCCGCCCTGGAAGCGGGTGCTGCCGACGGCGATGAGCGCGATGACGCCGATGAGATCGGTGAGGCGCTCGGCGATGACGATGGGCGCCGAGCGCGCCGCCGGCACCCCGTAGGTCTCGAACAGGACCAGCGACTTGAACACCTCGCCGACCTTGCCCGGGGTGACCGACAGCACGAAGCCGGAGAGGAAGGTGAGGAACGAGTCGGAGGTCTTGACGCCGCGGATGTCGAGGATGCGCAGGTAGTACTGCCACTTGAAGAAGCGGGGCACGTAGTTGCCGAAGGCGAGCGCGAGGGCGGCGCCGAAGGTCCACCACGCGAAGCCGGCGAGACGCCCGCCGAGCTCGCGCAGGCCCGAGACCACGGCGAACGCGAAGTAGACCGCGACCGCGACGAGCATGACGACGATGACGCGCCGCAGGTTGCGCTGCACGTTGCTGCCCTGCCTCGGACTCGGAGCCTCGGGCGGGGTGGTCGTCGTCGGGTCGCTCATGCGCCGCGGCGCGTTAGCACGTCTAGGCGCGCGCGGTCGGGGCGCGCTTCACGGCGTCGGTCAGGGCGGCCAGCCGGCGCTCCTTTGCTCGCCGCGCCGAGCGGATCCGGCCGAGCACGAACAGCAGCGCGAACACGACCCCGAGCGCGACCACGATCCAGATGGTGGCCGGCTTGGCCTCGTAGCGACCGCGCGCGAGGGTGCGCGGCATCGGGCGCTCCACGGTCTCGGTGGGTGGGGTCACCACGGTTGCGGTGGGGGCAGGGACGGCAACGGCGGCCTTGGGCTGCGGCTGCAGCACCGAGGGCGGCGTCATCACGAACGACGGCTCCTTGGGCTGGGCGGTGACCGACACGGAGGCGGAGGTCTTGGGGGCTGCGTCAGGCATGGGTCATCTTCCGGTGAACCGAGCGGGTCGCTTCTCTGTCCAGGCGAGGAGGCCCTCCATCGCGTCGGACGATCGTAGACAGCGGAGCTGCGCCTCGCGTTCCCGGCCGAGCACCTCGTCGATGCTGAACGCGAGGGAGGCGTGGAGGGCGCGCTTGGCCTCGGCGAAGGCGAGCGGCGGGGCGGCGGCGAGCTGCGCGGCGAAGGCGAACGTGGCGGCCTCGAGCTCGGCGGGCTTCACCACGTGGGTGGCGAGGCCGAGCGCGTGGGCGCGGTCGGCGGTCACCTTCTCGGCCAGGTAGATCATCTGGGCCGCGACCCCGAGGCCCACCAGGCGGGCGAGCGTGGCGGTGCCCCCGCCGTCGGGGATCAGGCCGATCTTGGAGAACGACGACTGCAGGTAGCCGTGGGTGGAGAAGATGCGCAGGTCACAGGCGAGGGCGAGGTCGCACCCGAAGCCGACCGCGCCGCCGTCCACCCGGGCGAGGACGGGCTTCGGCGAGTTCCATATCGACCTTATCCATCCGTGGAAGTCGTCCAGGTAGGTCTCGAGCTTCTCGAGGTATTGCGGGTCCTCGAGGATGGCCGACCGCAGGTCGGCGCCGGCGCAGAAGGCCGCGAACTTCCCCTCGCCCGCGCCGCAGAGGACGATGCACCGCACGGCCGGGTCGGCGGAGAGCGCGTCGATCGCTCGACGGGCGTGCTTCACCATCGACGGCAGGAGGGCGTTGCGCACCTCGGGCCGGTTGAGGACGACGGTCGCGACGGTGCCGTGGTCGGTCTCGACCCGGCTCACCCGCACCGTCTCGCCCATCCACGATTCCTAGCACGACCCCTCGGTGCGAGGGGTGGGGCACGCGGGCGCGAAAGCCGGTTAGGATGGCGGGTGATGACCGACTTCGACCTCCTCGTGCGTGGTGGGACCCTCGTCGACGGTACGGGCTCCGCCCCCCGCAAGGGCGATCTCGCCGTGAAGGACGGGCGCATCGTCGCCGTCGGCGAGGTGCGCGGCAGCGCGACCCGCACGGTGGACGCGACCGGCGCGATCGTGACGCCGGGGTTCACCGACCTGCACACCCACTACGACGGGCAGGTCTCGTGGGATCCCGACCTGATGCCTTCGTCGATCCACGGCGTCACCACCGCCGTGATCGGCAACTGCGGCGTCGGCTTCGCGCCGGTGCGCGTGAAGGATCGCGAGCGGCTGATCGAGCTGATGGAGGGGGTCGAGGACATCCCGGGCTCCGCCCTCGCCGAGGGCCTGCAGTGGCGCTGGGAGACCTTCCCCGAGTACATGGCCGCCATCGACGCGTTCCCGCACGCGATCGACGTGGTCACGCAGGTGACCCACGACCCGCTGCGGGTCTACGTGATGGGCGAGCGCGCGGTGGCCGGCGAGCCCGCGACCGACGCCGACATCGAGACGATGCGCCGCCTCACGCGCGAGGCGCTCGAGGCGGGGGCGGCCGGGTTCTCCACCGGGCGCAGCGACAACCACCGCAGCAAGCACGGCGAGTGGACGCCCGCGGCCGAGGCGGGAACGCGCGAGCTCGCGGGCATCGCCCGGGCCTTCGACGGCCTCTCGCACGGCGTGTTGCAGGCGGTCTCGGACTTCGACATGGACGCGGGCGAGGACCGCTTCGACCCCGAGTTCGACGTGCTCGAGGCCATGGCTGCGGGCGCGCCCGGGCACGCGCTCTCCATCTCGCTCTCGCAGCGCGACATGGCCCCCCAGCAGTGGAAGCGCATCCTCACCCGCGCCGAGGCGGCGGTCGAGCGGGGCATGAAGGTCCGCGTGCAGGTCGGCGCGCGCGGCATCGGCGTGATGCTCGGGCTCGAGGCCACGTTCCATCCGTTCATCGGGTTCCCGAGCTACAAGGCCATCGCGCACCTGCCGCTCGCGGAGCGGGTCGCGCAGATGCGCGATCCGGTGTTCAAGGCGCGCATCCTCGCCGAGAAGACGGACGCGGTGGCCGGCGACGGCTCGCCGATCCCGCCGCTCGCCGACAAGCTGCTCGGCCGCATCGACGTGGTCGCGATGCGACTGTTCCGGCTCGGCGAGAACCCGCGCTACGAGCCCGCCATCGAGGACTCGATCTACGGCGAGGCGCAGCAGCGGCACGTGCCCGCGCTCGAGGCGGTCTACGACGCCCTCCTCGAGAGCGACGGCCACGAGCTGCTCTACTTCCCGATCTTCAACTACACCGAGTTCAGCCTCGACAACGTCCACACGATGTTGACCCACCCGCTGGCGCTGCCCGGGCTCTCCGACGGCGGCGCGCACGTCGGCACCGTGTGCGACGCGAGCTTCTCCACGTTCATGATGACCCACTGGGCGCGAGACCGCGCGCGGGGGCGCATCCCGCTCGAGCGCGTGATCCAGATGCTTTCGGCCGACACCAGCGACTTCATCGGCCTGCGCGACCGCGGCCGGCTCGCGGTCGGCCAGCGGGCCGATCTCAACGTGATCGACTTCGACCACCTGCGCCTCACGCGTCCGCGCCTCGTCCACGACCTGCCCGCCGGAGGGAAGCGGCTCATGCAGGACGCGATCGGCTACCGCGCCACGTTCGTCGCGGGACAGAGCATCTGCGAGGACGGCAAGCTCACCGGCGCGCGGCCCGGTCGGGTGGCGCGGGTGCGCTGAGTCACGGGCAGCGGACGAGCGGCGTGAGCGGCGCGAACTTGTAGCTCGTGAGCGCGAGCGCGTCGTACGCGGTGAGCGCGCCCTCGAGGGTGGACTTGATCTCCGCGAAGGTCTGCCCGAACTTGTTGGTGCTCGTGCCGCCGGCCTCGGCGACGCACACGAACTTCGAGGCGCAGCACACGTCGATGGTCTCGCAGCCCGGCGTCGTGGGGCCGAGGGCCTTGATCGCCGCGTCGCCGTAGAGCGGCACGCCGCCCACCATCACGAGGCGCACCTCGCGCGGGGTGGCGGCGAGGAGGGCGTCGTACGGCTTGCTCGCGTCGCCGCCGATGACCATGAGGTCGGCCTTCTTGCCGGCGGCGATCGACCCGATCGTCGCGTCGAGGCCGAGGTTCTTGGCGGCCTTCGTGGTGACCATCTCGACCAGCATCTTCGGCGTGAGCTTGTCGCCCCACACGGTGTTGTCGACCTTGTCGGCGAAGCGCAGCTCGTCGAGCAGGTTCTGGCTGCCGCCCATCGACCAGTCGGGCGCGAGGGCCACGTTGATGCCCTTGGAGAGGGCGAGGGGCACGTTGGTGGTCTTGGAGAGGTCGGTGCCAGCGCCGTAGAGGAACACGTTGGAGCGCGGCGACCACGTGAGCCGCATGCCGACGCCAGCCATGATGTCGAACTGGGTGGCGGTCAGCGCGGTGCCGTGGACGATCGTGGTCTTGGGCCCGTAGAGACAGTTGGCCGTGGTGGTGATCGAGCCGAGCTTGGCGAACTCGTTCAGCGCCGTCGCGTCGACGCCCTCGGCGATGTGGATCAGGTAGGCGTCGGTCGAGCCGTCGGTGAAGTTGCCGCACACGCCGTCCGCGGCGGTCTTGGTCGGGAACAGCGTGGCCATCTGCACCTTGTCGGCGCCGAGGTCGTTCGGCGACTGGTCGATGGTGCGCGCGAGCGAGCCGTAGCACGCGCGGTTGGCCGAGTTGGCCGCGCCGGCGATGGAGGTGGTGCCGGCGACGACCCCCTTGAGCTCGCCGAACTTGTCCATCTCGCAGCCGAAATCGGCCGTGGATCCCTCGCCGTTCAGGTACTGCTTCGCGTCGACCATCGCGGAGTACTTGGGCTCGGCGGTCCACTGGTCGTGGTTGCCGTAGGCCTTGGTGGGGGCCCAGTCGGTCTCGTCGAAGATGTCGAACAGGATGTGGTTGTGGGTGTCGATGAGGCCCGGGAAGATGATGCCGTTGGTCTCGACGACGGTGGCCGCGGCGGCGCCCGCGGAGCCCGCGCACGAGGCGGCCGCGCAGGTGATGGTGTCGCCCTCGACGAGCACCTCGCCGACGAAGACCGTGTCGGGCGTGACGACCGTGCCCTTGAGGAGGATCTTGTTGGCGGCGCCGGTCTTGGTGATGGCGGGCGCGGGGGTGGGCGCGCAGGCGACGCCGCCGTCGGTCGCGTCGCCAGGGGCGGTGTCGCTCGGCGTGCCCGTGTCCACGGG
>Ga0154020_10007441_pt1 | contig 12787 bp, 5 predicted proteins | sample Klosneuvirus_201_FD_109709 | JGI IMG/M metagenome (GOLD analysis project Ga0154020, IMG submission 109709) | Active sludge microbial communities from wastewater, Klosterneuburg, Austria - Klosneuvirus_20160825_MG | ecosystem: Engineered > WWTP > Aerobic digester > Activated sludge | place... | reverse complement strand
GCCATTGTGGCCCTGCCGCTCAACATCTTCTACAACACCGGCATCGCCACCTACATCTGGGTGCTCAGCAACCGCAAGCCGGAGCACCGCAAAGGCAAGGTGCAGCTGATCGATGCCACACAATGGTACAAGCCGTTGCGCAAAAACCTGGGCAGCAAGAACTGCGAGTTGGGCGAAGAGGATATCCAACGAACCGTGGATTCCTTCCTCGACTTCAAGGAGACCGAACAAAGCAAGATCTTCCCGAACAAGGCCTTTGGCTATTGGAAGGTGAAGGTGGAACGGCCGCTGAAGCTGCGCGCCAAGTTCACGCGGCAAGCGGTGGAGGACCTACGCTTCGCGAGTGGTGAAGAGGACCTGCGAGCTGCGTTATACGAGGAGTTCGGCGATGAGCTGGGCAGCGGTATGGACAAGTTGCGAAAGCAAGTTGAAGCTTGGCTGGATGAACAAGGCAGTGCTGGCGAAGAGGAGGATGGCGATGAGGATGCACCGAAGGCCAAGGCCATTCCGGAGAAGAAGCGCAAGAAGCTGCTGGATACCAAGACCTGGGAACGCGACCTGCGATTGGCCGACATCGGCGGGCAATTGTTGAAGCGCTTTGGCGATACCGTCTTCAGCGACCTGAACGAATTGGACAAGGCGCTGGACGCTGCCGAGAAGGAATTGAAGTTCAGCATCAGCACCCCGGAGCGGAAGCTGTTGGTGAATGCGGTGAGCTACCGCGATGAAGCCGCACCGCCCGTGATCAAGAAGGTGCATAAGCCGGGGAAGGCGAAGGCCGATCCGATCCACGGTCTGTTCGAGGCCGAGGTGAACGGCAAGACTTGCGTGGTCGAGTACGAGCCGGATAGTGATCTACGCGACTACGAGCAGATCCCCTTGTTGGAAAAGGGCGGCATCGAAGCCTTCATCCGCCGCGAGGTATTGCCCTACGCGCCTGATGCCTGGGTGGATGAAGGCGCGACGAAGACCGGCTATGAGGTGAGCTTCAACCGTTACTTCTACAAGCCGCAGCCGCTGCGTAGTTTGGAGGCGATCCGAAAGGATATTGTGGCGTTGGAGAAGGAAACCGAAGGCCTACTCAATGAGATTGTCGGATGAGCTACACAGCAGAAGATATCGAGCGAGCTTACATCAAGTTGAGGGCGTATGTATACCACGACACCACCGACCTGCTGTTACGGCAGCAGTTAGTGGAGTTCGATACCGACATATCAAAGGAAGTTGCTTGGATGATCGGCGGTAGGGGTGCTCGATACGGACGCAAGAGCATATTTGAACTTGGCCCTTTGGACCTTTCATCCAAATTCGAGCGCATCGCTCAGGGCTTGAACAACTATCACAAGGATGATGACCTTATTGACGATCTCATTGCAGACGTCAAGGTGCGTTACTTTCCCAAAAAGCTGAAAGCGGACAAGCACCCGCCGAATTATATCACGAACAGGCGGATACATAGAAAGTATGTGGTTGAACGCGTGACGCCGTTCATCGATGCGCCAATCGAACTCCACATACTATCTGTCCTATGGATATTAGAGCGAGGGTATAAGATCGATGCCAAGTTGAGTCCGGCGTGCCACGGCAATCGCTTACTGTTGAACAATAACAAGGACGCGGTAGTTCAGGGCTCTGGTCTGTTCAAGCCATACGTCAGGCAATATCAGACCTGGCGCGATGAATCAGTGAAGGAGGCTGAACAACTCCTTGCGCAAGGCAAGGATGTGGCCTTCTTAAACTTGGACATCAAAGACTACTTCAATTCCATCCGCATTCCGGCCGAGGCACTCCGGCCATCAGTTGCGCCACGAGCAACTGCGGCAAAACCCCTCTATAACCTGTGCGATGTTCTCTCTCGAATCCACCAAGCATACACCACCAGGCTAAGTGCCGATGGGCTCATCGAGCCGCGCAATGATGAAGAGGGCTCTTCGCTCCCGATCGGATTGCTCTCATCCTATATCCTAGCGAACCAGTACCTGAGCACATTCGACGAAAACATTCGACGCAATGTGAAGCCGGACTACTATGGCCGGTACGTAGATGACATCTTGTTGGTCATAGCAGTTCAGAACACGGAAGGAATGAGCAAGGTCTATTCGGAGCACACCTATACTGACTCCTTCTTGGCGTTCATCGAACAGCATTTGAGCGAAGCAATCCACCATGATGGCAGGGAGGGTGACGACGGCCGCCTTTTGTTCTCTGGCTATGAGGGGCTCTATTGCCAAAGCAGCAAGAGCCTACTCTACTTCTTTGACCACAAGGAGTCACATTCCGTCATCGACAGACTTAAACAAGACCTGGAAGACCGGTCAAGCGAATTCCGGGATTTCCCAGATGATCAAGAGAATGACCGTTCATTCAAGGAGAACGCATATCACTTGGAATACGATGGAACGGAAGGCAAGGTGAGAACGCTGAAAGACTACAAGGAAAACCGGTATGGGCTTACCAAGTATCTCGCCAATAAGATCTTCAGTGGGTTAAGGAAGGAGGCAAACCTGAAGGACGAAGAAGCACAGGAAGTTGTCCGGTTCTTCAGCGGTCAGAACTGTCTTCAGTTCCATCGGCTATGGGAGAGGATATTCACACTGCTTTTAGTTAACGACAAGGCCGAACACTATGTCCGGTTCTATCTCCATTGCCTTGACGTTATTGACAGTGTCAAGGTTGCCGAGTCTGAACACTCCGACGTCGAAGCGACCTTGAAAGCAACACTTGTAGGCTATCTGGATTGCGCTCATGAACTCAGCCTAACCTTGGATCTGGGCTTCTTCGAGCGCTCATCGAAGGCGGCCCGCCAATTCGAGTTCGGTGTTAATGCGAGCAGACGTTCGCACTTTACTGTCATGTTCAATGGCTTTGAGGCAACACAGGACGATTCGTTCTGGCGCTTTCGTTTCAGAAAGGCCAACCTGATGCGCCATCACTACGTGGTCCAACCACTACTGACCTATACGACGCAGTCCGCAAGCGGCACGCTCAAGGACCTAACGCGAATGCACGTTGACTTTACCAAGTACGACTTGAATAGTGAACTACTGCGGCGATCACCAAGGCAACTCAAATATTGGGAGTGCTGCATTGCCACATACGTGCGCGCTATCGCAAATGGGCGATGGCCTTTACACTTAGGCCGAAGAAGGCCTGACACCCCGGCTGCGGAATTTGGGCTCAGCGAGGCCTTTGACCTTTTCGCTCAGGGGAACGCGTTGCACATTGCCGACTACGAATTGCGGGATCTGAAGACCAAATTCTACAGCAGTCATACTGATACAACTGGTGAGTTGCGCGAAATCCATGTGGATTCCGGAAACAAGCACTCCAACTTTTCGCTTGCGTTCGTGAATACGGAGGTTTCATTGGTCAACATGACGAATAGCCTGCGAAAGACACCTAACGTAATGGCCGCGCGCTATAAGCAACTCGCACAGATCCTTAAGAAGTCGCGGATGGAACGAAAGCCAAGGGCAAAGGAAGACCGATGCGCCAATGTGCTCTTACTGCCTGAGTTCTTTATCCCGCTTGGTCTACTTTCAAGCATCACCCGACACGCCGTGAAGAATGATACGCTGACCATCACAGGGCTCGAGCATTCGGTCGTGGGCAAGTACGCGTACAACTTCATCGTTACCATCCTCCCCTTTACAACGGGAACCACGCAGGATGCCGTCGTTGTGTTCCGGTTGAAGAATCACTACTCTCATGCTGAGGGTGAATTGGTCAAAGAAGAGCATAGTGTTGTGCCCAAAGCAAAGCCCGCGTGCTATGACCTTTTCAATTGGCGCAACTTGTACTTCGCGCCTTATTACTGTTTCGAGCTTGCGGATGTAGGACACCGGGCGTTGTTCAAGAGCAAGATCGACCTCTTGGTCGGGGTAGAGTGGAACCGGGACACGCCCTACTTCTCCAACATAGTGGAATCTATCTCTCGGGATCTTCATTGCTATGTTGCCCAGGTGAATACAAGCCAGTTTGGAGATACCCGGCTCACACAACCCAAGGAGACCGCCTTGAAGAATGTTCTCCAGCTCAAGGGAGGGGAGAATGATGCAGTTCTAATCGCGGAGTTGAACATTGCTGAGATTCGCGAGTTTCAGCGCAAAGCGTACGGAGACACACACAAGAAGAAGAAGTTCAAACCCCTACCGCCCGACTACGAACACGAGAACGTGAGAAAGCGCATCCGCAATGAGCACGTTCTCTAAGTACCCCGCCTACAAGCCCGCCGGCGTACTCTGGCTCCGGCAGGTGCCGGAGCATTGGGAGGTTCTCCCTCTTTGCGCTATTGCACGTATGAAGTCCATCACTGGTCAAAGTGGTCGCCAACTTCTTTCGGTCTATCTCGACAAGGGAGTCATACCCTTTTCACAAGTCACAGCGAAGCGCACCAACGTAACAAGCGAAGACCTCTCGCGGTACCAAGCAGTGGATCCCGGTGACTTTGTCTTGAACAACCAACAAGCATGGCGTGGTTCAGTGGGCGTATCCAAGTATGCTGGCATCGTAAGCCCCGCGTATTTGATCCTAGCTCTGTCTGAAAGGGTGGATCCCGCATACGCAAACGCCTTGTTCCGTCAGAGGATCATGGTCGATCAGTATATGGTGAGTTCACGTGGAGTTGGAACAATTCAAAGAAATCTCTATTGGCCCAGCTTACGCCGAGTGGATATCTTTCTCCCACCTGTTGCAGAGCAGCAATTGTTGGCGAAATACCTGCACGCCTTGGACGCCAAGGTGAAGCGCTACATCCGCACCAAGCGCGCCCTCATCGCGCGCTTGCAGGAGCAGAAGCAGGCCATCATCCAGCGCGCCGTTACCCGCGGGCTGGACCCCAACGTCAAACTCAAACCCAGCGGCGTGGAGTGGCTGGGCGAGGTGCCGGAGCATTGGGAGGTGGTGCCGATAAGAAGGAAAGCAACACGCATAAGAACCGGCAGTACGCCTCCTACATCACAACTAGAGTATTATCGCCATGGTACACTTCCTTGGCATGGGCCGAGTAGTATAGGGTCAAGCATTGAAGTTGGTAAGCCTGTAAAGCTTATTAATCAGGCAGCGGTGGACCATGGCGTTGCACGAGTATTCGGTCCCGGATCGGTCCTAGTCGTTGGCATCGGCGCAACGTTGGGGAAAGTGGCTCACCTTGATCACTTAGCCTCAGTGAACCAGCAAATCACTGCCATCACATTCGATGAACGTGTGGCGTTCGGCAGATATATGGCATATCAGCTTAAACAAAGCGAGGCTCTGCTAATAGGCACTGCACCGATTGCGACGCTGGCCATACTTGATAAGCAAGCCATTGCATCATTTCAAGTCGCTGTACCACCAATTGAGGAGCAGCGTAGAATCGTCGAGGCACTTGATAGTGAGCTGGGTCACCTTGAGGCTCCAATCATCTTGGCCGAGCAAACTCTTAAACGTGTGAACGAGTACCACACCCGTCTGATTGCGGATGTGGTAACGGGCGCGGTGGATGTTCGCGCCGTTGCCAAGGTGATGGACGAACCAATTGATACTGAGCCCATGGAGGAGGAACCCGTTGCGGACATCGCGGAAGGGGAACAGGTGTAATACGCGAACAACCAGTGATCATGAGCCCCTTATTGAAACCAGAGGTAAGAGAGCGTGTCTTGGCAAAACACGCTGAGCTACGCGATGCCGGCCAATTCCTGTCATTCGAGCGCCTGCATACCTGCCGTGCAAAATTCTACGACCGGTTCGGTCCGAAACGATTACCACAATTGAACGGAAAGGAATTGTTGGAAACACTGTTCTTGATGTCCAGCAAGGCTAGCTTGGTCTATTGGCTGGAATACAAGAACGATGAAGAAATGCCAAACGTCTTCGGAGGCATTGGCGGTGGAAGCGCGTACAAGTTCATTCTGTTTAAGCAGAGGGAAAGCGGCCAGTGGATGACTGGCTCGCCCCGCATACCGCGAATTATCAACGAGAAAGAGGCCATCCTGTTGGCCAGCGAACTTCGAGATCAGCTTGTGGCAGGTTACGAAGTCCTGAAGCCATTGGGCGAACATTCGTCTTTAGAGGACTATCGCAAAGTGAACATCGCCCTTAAAGAAGTCGCGCCCCATCTTCAACATACGGCGTTCACACACAAATACTATAGTCTTCTCTTTCCAGACTTGCTCGATGACTTCCATGCCTTGGAATGGCAGCGACATCACTTACGTCGCTTAGCTGTGCCTGTAGATGCCAAGGGCGACAGATACGAGTATGCCTTTTACTTTAAGACACTGAGCGCGGAATTGGAGATATCGTTGAACGAGTTGACTGGAACGTTGAATGTTCTCCAAGGCTTGCCTCGACGTTATTGGCGGATAGGCACATCGTTCGACGGCGAGACTAAACTCTGGCCTGTCTTCAAAAAAGATGGTGTGGTGGCGATAGGCTGGGGAGACCTGGGTGACCTGACCAATTTGTCGCAAACACAGCCTGCGAAGGTTGATCTGGCCAATCGACTGAAGGGCGAGTTTGGTCAGACACATGGACCAACTGCCAGTCGGAAAGCTGGTGAGATCAAGAATTTTCGGCACAAGATCGAGCGAGGGGATGTTGTGGTGGCTGCAGATGGCCAGAGCATTTGGGGGATTGGCTTAGTGACGGATGATTACCGCTACGTGCCAAAGGCTGAATTGCAGACGATGCACCGCATACCAGTTGAATGGCAGGTCGTACCCTCTACAGCTCTCAGGTTGCCTATTCCAAGCGAAGGTTTGCAAACCACTTGTAAGGAGTTGAAGGAAGATCGCAACATCCGATACATAGAGAACCAATTGCAAGTCGCACTCAGCACACCAGGAGCGGCTTCCAAACCTGGAACGTCATCCACTGCCAATGATCGCATGCCCCCTTTGCTGCCGAAGGTTTTACGGATCAAGTCAATTCTGGACCGGAAAGGTCAAGTGATTCTTTACGGCCCCCCCGGTACGGGCAAGACCTATTGGGCGCGTATTGCGGCACGAGAGTTGGCCGCACGAAAAGTGTATAAGCGGCCATATGATCTGCTTGATGCAGGCGAACGTGGGGAAGTGGATGGTGTACCGGGCAAGGAAGGGTTCGTGAGAGCATGCACCTTTCATCCAGCCTATGGCTACGAGGATTTCCTTGAAGGTTATCGCCCAAAAGCTACGGCGGGAGCGTTAGCATTCGAACGAAGGAATGGTCTGTTCAAACGCTTGTGCGCTGATGCTGCCAAGGCTCCTGACAAGGCGTACTTTCTTCTAGTGGATGAGATTAATCGTGGTGACATCCCTCGCATTTTTGGCGAGCTGCTCACGCTCCTTGAGATGGACAAGCGCGGTATGGTGGTGAACCTGCCAACAAGTGGTGATCCCTTTAGCGTACCTTCGAACGTGTTCGTTATCGGCACCATGAACACGGCCGATCGATCCATCGCTTTGCTTGACACGGCATTGCGCCGCCGTTTCGGCTTCGTTGAATTGATGCCTGATTATGACCTCCTTCAAGAGTTGGTACTGGACAGCTTCCCCGTGGGGGAGTGGTTGAAGTTGCTGAACGCTAGCATCCGAAAGCGCTTGGGCAATGATGGTCGCAACCTGCAGATCGGCCATGCCTACTTCCTGCACAACGGTAAGCCCATACCCGATGCGGGCACTTTTGCCAAGGTCTTGCAGGAGGATGTGATTCCCCTACTAGAGGAGTACTTCTATGACGCTCCCGACCATCTGCCACACCTGCTAGGCAATGCCGTTGTGGACCAACGCGAACAACGCATCGCCGACCATTTGTTCGAGACAGGTCGACGTGAAGAACTGTTCCGTGCGCTCGCATCCGTGCATCCGGAACTGGCTACAGCAAGCGTGGCCTTGAACGCCGAGGATGAGGAGGACGAAGACGATGAAGAGGCTCCGGACACACAATGACCATGGAAATCCGGCTTGCCGAATGGGAATGCAGCAGCACCGATGACCCTCGGCTTCTAGGTTGCCATTTCGACGAGCACCCACAACTGCGGCCTGTGGTCAGCAAGCTGGCACAGAAGGGCCAGCTGAACGTTCAGGAGTTGCGCACCGGTCTTTTGATCGAAGCCTATGCTCATGTGGGGCGATTGGACTTGGGAACGTGTTCAGTAGTGATCGAGCCGAAACTGCCCATGCCGCTTTTCCTCCGCTTGTTGCAGTTCGCATATGGCTTCAGGAAGGTGGAATTGTTCGATGGAACCCAACATCAACTGGCATCCAAGGGCCTGCAGGAACTACTCATCCTTCAATTGCTCGACGAAGCTGGACATATCATCGCACGTGGGATGCGCAGGACGTATCGGCGTGAGCAGGAACCGCTCTCGGCGCCGCGCGGTAAAATGCTGTTCAAGTCCTTGGCCAATGCGCGGGGTTGGGGTAATGCCGAATTAGAATGCGCCTACCACGACCGTAGCGCGAACAATGCACTGAACCGCGCATTGCTGAACGGCTTGGAGCTAGCCGCCCGAACTACGAACGATGTAACTCTGCGAGCCAGGGCGAAGCGCATGGCTGTTTTGCTGATTGAGGAAGTGGACCAGGAACGTTTGGATGTTCGGAATCTCCACAAGCTGCACAAACAACTAGACCGCCAAAGTCAACACTACGGAAATGCCTTGCAGTTGATCCAATTGTTGTTCGGTGGCACTGGGGTTGTGCTTGGCGAGGCTGAGTCAAGTCAGATGCTTATACCGGGATTCCTCTTTGACATGAACCGCTTCTATCAAGCTCTTCTGAGCCGGTTCCTGCATACGTTCCTAAAGGACTACGAAGTGCTCGATGAGGAATCCATCAAGGGGATGTTCAGCTATCGATCCAACCGGTCCAAGGGTCCTCGTCCCAGGCCTGACTTCATAGTGCTATCCAATGGTGAAGTGGTCGGTGTCTTCGATGCCAAGTACCGCGACTTGGCGAACAAATCCTTGCCCCGGGAAATGCTGTATCAACTCAGCATTTATGCGCTGAGCGGTTTGGGGCCTGGCAAGCGAGCAATAATCCTTTACCCGTCGGTCACCGGAACAAGGCCTGATGAAGTGATCTCCATCAACGACCCCCTCACCGGCTCACAGTTAGGTGAAGTAGTACTACGGTCGGTGGATCTCATCGCCATGGAGGCTGTTATCAATGAGGCTGATCCGTTCCCAAGGCGAAGACGCGGTATTGAGTTAGCACGCGAGCTGATCTATGGACAACCAGCGAATGCCGAACGCGAAGCAGCATGAACGCACTCTGTTGTATCTAGCACTAGCAATGGCGACTGACACCAGCGAAAAGGGCCTCGAAAGCCTGATCCTAGCGGCGATGACCGCGAAAGCCAATGGCCAACCAGCCCAGGGGCCTTCCTCTATCGCGGCCGATGACCAAGCAACCTATGGCCAATGCTGGATCCCCAGCAACAGCGCCGATTACGACAAGGCCCACGCCGTGGACCTGCGCCAACTGCGCCTCTTCCTGGAAGCCACTCAACCCCGGATCGCCGAAGAACTGGACCTGGCCACCGACAGCCACCGCCGCCGCACCTTCCTGGCCCGCTTGCAAGGCGTGATCGCCAAAGATGGCGTGATCCACGTGCTGCGCAAGGGCCTCGACGATGGGCCGCTGCACATCGACCTGTATTACCCCACGCCCTCGTTGGGCAACAAGACCGCGCAGAAGCAGTATGCCGACAACCGCTTCAGTGTGACCCGTCAACTGCACTTCAGCACGGACAACACCAAGCTCTCGCTGGACCTCTGCCTCTTCCTCAACGGCCTGCCCATCGCCACCTTCGAGCTGAAGAACAGCCTCACCAAGCAAACAGTGGAAGATGCCGTGGAGCAGTACAAGCGCGACCGCGAGCCCAAGGAACTGCTCTTCCAATTCGGCCGCTGCGTGGTACACTTCGCCGTGGACGATGCGCAGGTGAAATTCTGTACCGAACTGAAAGGCAAGGCCAGTTGGTTCCTGCCCTTCGACCAAGGCTACGACGATGGTGCCGGCAATCCGCCGAACCCGCAGGGTCTCAAGACCGACTACCTCTGGAAACGGGTGCTCACCCCGCACAGCCTCAGCAACATCCTGGAGAACTACGCGCAGGTGGTGGAGTTCAAGGACCCGAAGACCGGCAAGAAGAAGCAGACGCAGATCTTCCCGCGTTACCACCAACTGGACGTGGTGCGCAAGCTGCTGGCCCATGCCAATGACAACGGCGCGGGCAAGCGCTACCTGATCCAACACAGCGCAGGCAGCGGCAAGAGTAACAGCATCGCGTGGTTGGCGCACCAGCTTACCGGCCTGCAAGCGAACGGCCGCACGCACTTCGACAGCATCATCGTGGTCACCGACCGCCGCAACCTCGACACGCAGATCAACCAGACCATCCGGCAGTTCATGCAAGTGGGCAGCACGGTGGGCCATGCCGATGGCAGCGGCGATCTGCGCAAATTCATCAGCGAAGGCAAGAAGATCATCATCACCACAGTCCAGAAGTTCCCCTTCATCCTGGACGAGATCGGCAGCGCGCACAAGGACAACCGCTTCGCCATCATCATCGACGAGGCGCACAGCAGCCAGGGCGGCAGGGCGGCGGCGGCACTGAACGCGGCGCTCGCTGGCGTGGAGGATGAGGAGGAAGACCTGGAGGACAGGATCAACGCCATCATCGCGGCGCGTAAGATGCTGCCCAACGCCAGCTACTTCGCCTTCACGGCCACGCCCAAGGGGAAGACGCTGGAGATCTTCGGCGAACCCTACATGGCCGGCGAGGAGAAGAAGTACCGGCCCTTCCACACCTACACCATGAAGCAGGCCATCCAAGAAGGCTTCATCATGGACGTGCTGAAGTACTACACGCCGGTGGACAGCTACTACAAGTTGGTGAAGAAGGTGGATGAGGACCCCGAGTTCGACACCAAGCGCGCCAAGAAGAAACTGCGCCGCTATGTGGAAGGGCACGAGCACGCCATCCGCATGAAGGCGGAGATCATGGTGGACCACTTCCATGAGCAGGTGCTCGCGCAGAACAAGCTGGGCGGCGAGGCGCGCGCCATGGTGGTGACCAACGGCATCGACCGCGCCATCCAATACTTCCAAGCTTTCAACACCTACCTGATCGAGCGCAAGAGCCCGTACCGACCCATCGTGGCCTTTAGCGGTGAGAAAGAGGTGGAAGGAAAGATGATGACCGAAGCTGCGCTGAACGGTTTCCCCAGCAACCAGATCCCGGACATGATCGAGCAGGACCCCTACCGCTTCCTGATCTGTGCGGACAAGTTCCAGACCGGCTACGACCAGCCGCTGCTCCACACCATGTACGTGGACAAGACGCTGAGCGGTATCAAGGCCGTGCAGACGTTGAGCCGCCTGAACCGCGCGCACCCGAAGAAGCACGACGTGTTCGTGCTGGACTTCATCAACGACACGGAGACCATCGAGCGCTCCTTTGCCGATTTCTACCGCACCACCATCCTCAGCAAAGGCATCGATCCCAACAAGTTGAACGACCTGAAGAACGATCTGGACAGGCACCAGCTGTACAGCCAGTCCATCATCGACGACTTCGTGCAGAAGTACCTCAGCGGCGTGGATCGCGACCAGCTGGACCCCGCACTCGATGCCTGCGTGGCCCGCTACCTCAGCGACCTGGACGAGGATGGTCAAGTAGATTTCAAGGGCAAGGCGAAAGCCTTCACGCGCACCTACGCCTTCCTCAGCAGCGTGCTGCCCTACGCCAAGCCGGACTGGGAAAAGCTGAGCATCTTCCTGAACTTCCTGATCCCGAAGCTGCCCGCCCCGCAAGAGGAAGACCTGTCACGCGGCATCCTCGAAGCCATCGACATGGACAGCTACCGCGTGGAGAAGAAGGCCATGCAGTCCATCGCGCTACCGGATGCGAACGCCGAGATCGAAACCGCCGCCGAAGGTGCCGGTGGTCGCAAACCGGAACCGGAACTGGACCGGCTCAGCAACATCATCAAGGTCTTCAACGAGGCTTGGGGCAACATCCCGTGGGAGGACAAGGACCGGATCGCTGAGCGCCTCACGAAGGAGATCCCAGCCGCCGTCGCCGCCGACACCGCTTACCAAAACGCCATCCAAAACAGCGACAAGCAGAATGCCCGCATCGAAATGGACAAGGCCCTGCTCCGCGTGATGATCGGCCTGATGAAGGACGAGACCCAGCTCTTCAAACAGTTCAGCGACAACGAGGGCTTCAAGCGGTGGTTGGGGGATAGTGTTTTTCAGCAGACGTATGGGGCGGGAGGAAAGTGAACTTGGTTCCTGTCTGTTTAAGATAGCATCTTAAGACTCGCAGTTGGCCCTAGTCTAGGGGAAACATAAATTACTGATCGTGCTTACGATGGCTTCGCATTTCACGCAATGCTGGTCGGCACAATCACTTTTAAAACAAGCAACACCAAACAAGAAAAGCCCAGCAAAACGCTGGGCTGTTCAATGGATCCGTTCATCCACCCGTACGGCAACTGCTCGGCCCTGATCTTCGTGGCGACCGTACCACCGAAATTCAGCAGCAGGCTCCCTGGCACTGTTCACATTTCATCCGTTTCCCGATGTAGGGTAAAGCGCTCCCATGTCTTCTTCACGATCCCGCATGCACGCTCTGGCCACCTTGAACAAATTGACGATGCTGAAACACCTACTCCCAGCTGCCTGTTACTTCCTGTTCCTTACCGCCAACGGCCAAACGCCGGAGCTTATCCTGGCGGCCGAGGATGATGTGGTGCAAGGGATCCAAGAGCTCGGTTTTTCCGACGGCAAGTTGTTCTTTAAAGCCGGTGACG
>Ga0154020_10007440_pt1 | contig 12788 bp, 9 predicted proteins | sample Klosneuvirus_201_FD_109709 | JGI IMG/M metagenome (GOLD analysis project Ga0154020, IMG submission 109709) | Active sludge microbial communities from wastewater, Klosterneuburg, Austria - Klosneuvirus_20160825_MG | ecosystem: Engineered > WWTP > Aerobic digester > Activated sludge | place... | reverse complement strand
GCCGCGAGGAAGCTCCCTTCCAGGAGGAACTGCCGACCGCTGCCTGCGGCGGTGAAAGCCGCGTCCAACGCCTCCGGCGCGAGGCTTCGGGCGCGCTCCAGGTCTTTGATCTTCGTGAGAATGGTATCGTAGGCGATCTGAGCCTCGCCACGCGCCTTCACCGACTGCGTAAACTCGTCGATCTCGCGGTTGAGAAACTCGAACTGGGTGAAAGCCGTGTTGAATTGACGGGCACCGAGCAGCGATTCTCCCGCCAAGTAACCCTTCTCCAACAGAATCAGCTTCTCCAGTTGCCGCGGGTGGTCCTGCGGCAGTTTCCGCAATTCCACCAACGCCTTGGCAGCATTTTCGCGCGAGAGTTCCGCCTTTGATTGGCTGACAAACGCGTCATTGGGATTGGCCGGACCATTTGCCTGTCCGGGGCCGCCCGCCACACTTCGGGAATCAAAAATATCCGGCCCGAAGACCAACTTGACTCCCCGGATGACGATGCCTGCCGCGAACAGCAGGCCAAAAAAGCCACCGACCGTCCAGCCGGCAATCTTCCACCACGACCAACGTCGACGCACGGGCTCGTTGCCCGCTTCAGGATTCCAATGAATGACGCGGTGCTTCCGACTCGGGTTGTGATTTGGGTCCTCTGCCATGGTAGGGTCGATCGGCTAGAGTGAAAAGGGACGATAATCTCTGGACGGGTTAGACGAGCGAGTGGAGCCGACGTTCAGAAATCGTCACGTCTGCCACATTCTCTCGGATGGGACAGCAGAAGACTAGCCAACTCCGATGAATTCGCAAGATGCCAGTGGCCACTTGCCAAGCCCGGCCTTCGTTTTACCGTTCATTCAAGTCACACGGCTCCGAAAACCGCTCGATTCTTCCGGCTATGCTGCAATTTCTTCCGCTTGCACGCCTCCTTCTCGGCTTCGCCGCTCTTTCTCTCGTTGGCGGCTGTTATCAAGTTCCGGTCACCGGACGCAAGGCGCTGAATCTGACTTCCGACACCGAGCTGGCGAAGGTCAGCGCCAGCGCATTCGAAGAGGTCAAATCGAAGCATCCCCGCTCCCGAGATCGGGCTCGCATCGATCAACTTCAGCGCATTGGCGAGCGCCTCGCCCGGGTCGTCTTCTGGGACATGCCCAACGCGGACTGGGAGTTCGTCGTCTTCGATGTCCCCAACCAGATCAACGCGTTCGCCATGGCTGGCGGCAAAGTCGGGGTATTCTCCGGTCTTTTTAAAGTCGCCAATACCGACGACGAACTCGCGTCCGTCATCGCCCACGAGATTGCCCATGTCACGGCAAAGCATGTCCATGAACGGCTTTCACAGCAAATGCTGACCGAGGCGGGCGGCATGATCGGGACCGTCGGGCTCATGGGCGCAGGCGCGGGCTCATTGACCACCTCGACGCTCCTCGGACTCTACGGTAGCTCTGCAAGTATCCAGATGTTGGCCTACGATCGAGATAAGGAAAAGGAGGCGGATTACATCGGCCTGATGTACGCGGCCCGAGCCGGCTACAACCCGGAGGCTTCGATTGTGGTATTGGAGCGGCTGGATGCAGAAACCGCCGGAAAACCGGCTCCTCCCGTCTTCGCATCGACCCATCCGCCCACGCCCGATCGGATCGCACAACTTCAGACTGCCATGCCCAAGGCGCTCGAACTTTACCACTCGAGTGGGCGGACTCAGGCTGTCGGCGTGGTCAAATGAATCTGCGCTCCATGCGCTCGCCCCCCCTCACCGCCAGCCCTGCCTTGATCCGATCGGTCCTCAACCGATTCCGCAGGCTCCGCCTTTCTACGAGAGTCGGCCTTCTCACCTGCCTGGTCGTCGCATCGACCGCGCGCAGTGCCGACTCGGCGACCGGGTCGATCACGCCGCCCCGGGCCATCCACCAAGTGGCCCCGGTCTTCCCCAAGGGGGTCAATCCCCTGGCGCTTCCCGGCAAAGCCGAGATCACCTGCTTGGTCGATGAAACCGGAGCGGTGATCCAGGCCCGCGTGCGTTCCGCTTCGCAACCCGAGTTTGGCGAGGCAGCCCTGACCGCGGCGTTGCTTTGGAAATTTCAACCCGCCCTCAAAGACGGACGCCCGGTTTCCCGCAACGTGGCCATTCCTTTCGTTTTCCATGGCGATCGCGGCACTCAGGTCGAACAGGCCATCGGCCGCGTCGTCTTCGTCGACCTGCCCTACACTCCGATTCCCGCCGAGTCCCTTGAGCGCATGCCCGAACCAAAGCGTCGCGCGTGGCCTCGCTATCCAGAAGACCTCCGCGGAACCGGCGCCAAGGGTTCGGTCACTCTCGCGTTTGTCATCGGACACGATGGGTTTCCGGTAAATCCGGAGGTTGTTTCCGCCACTCGTCCCGACTTTGAAGTCCCCTCCCTGCTCGCCGTCCTCTCGTTGCAGTTTCCGCCCGTCCTCGACGCCGAGGGCAACCCTCAGCTCGTCAGCATGCTCATTCGCTTCGACTTTAACGAATCCATGCTCAAGGAACAGGACAAGGAGAGTCAGCGACGCATCTTCGCCCCCCGGCCCAATGCCCCCGCCGGCAGTCCCATGGCTCCCGCGCGTCGCCTCCCCCGAAATGTTTCCCCTTGACCACCCCGACCATCCCTCCGGACCTCGACGCATTGCTCGTCTCACCGTGCATGCTGAGCGATCCTTTTCCCGTGTACGCCCGGCTCCGCCTCGAGGCACCGGTCGCTTGGAGTCCCCTGTGGAACGCTTGGATCGTCTCGCGTCACCCTGAGGTGGACGCGTCCCTGCGGGACAAGGACAATCTTTCCAACGAGAACCGTCAGGCACTGCTTTTCGATGACCTGACGCCGGAACAGCGGGAATCGTTGTCCCGCCTCCGGCATTATTTCGCCCAGAAGGACGTCATCGGATCCGATCCTCCCGACCATACCCGCATGCGGGCCTTGGTGCAGAAAGCGTTCACGCCGCGAACCATTGCCTCACTCCAACCGCGGATCGAGGCGCTGGCCGCCGAATTGGTCGACGCTGCCGTGAGTCGGGGTGAGTTCGATTTTGTCGCGGACGTCGCCCACCCCCTGCCCGTGGTCCTGATCGCCGAGTTGCTCGGGGCGCCGCCGGCCGATCGACCCTTGTTCAAGCGCTGGTCATCCGACATCCTGGGTTTCCAGGGATCCGGACGGACCGCCTACGCGAGCGCCCTCGTCTCCCAACAGAGCCTCACCGAGCTGTTCGCCTACATGACTACGCTGATTGAGGACCGCCGGCGCTCCCCGCGCGACGATCTCATCAGCGTGCTCGCGGCTGCCGAAGAGAACGGGCGGTCGCTGAGCCGCGACGAACTGCTCGCGACCTGCAACACGTTGCTGACCGCGGGACACGAAACGACCACCAACCTGATCGGCAACCTCGTCCGTGAACTCCTCCAGGAGCCCGATGCGTGGGCCGCGGTCCGGTCCACTCCCCGACTGATTCCGGCAGCTGTTGAAGAGTCACTTCGGATGGACGCCCCCAAACAGCGGAACTTTAGGCGGATCAAACGGGCACACACCTTTGCCGGGGTCGACTTGCCGGAAAACAGGATGATTTTTCAACTGATCGGCTCTGCCAACCGCGACCCCGAGGTCTTTCCGGACCCGGATCGATTTGTCCTCGAACGCCCCAATGTCCGGGAGCATCTCAGTCTCGGAGCCGGCATCCATTTCTGCCTCGGTGCCGGACTGGCCCGAGCCGAGGCCGGCACCGTGCTGGCTCGTCTGATCGAGCGGGCACCCCAAGTCCGCTTGAGCCCGCGCGGCCACACCTGGCAGGAGCGCGCCCAGTTCCGTGGCCCAGGATCACTCTGGCTATCCGCGGGGTGATTCCGCGGGCCCGACCCCGGGACCCGTGCCCCGGGGTCGGGCCCAATCCGCCCTCTCGTCGCTCTCCTTTTTATGAAATCCGTCCCTCTCAGCCCCTTCGAAGAAACCCCCGGCCTGCTATATTTTGCGCGCATGCTGGACAAAATCCGGCTGCACGCCCGCGAGGAATTGCGGGAGGATTTTCAGGCCAACCTCGGAAAGGGTTTCGATGGACGCTGCACCAACTACCTCCGCGTGTCCTACGAGGACCTGACGAAACGCACGCTCGCGGGCGGCACCAACGAGGAAATCCTTCAGTGGTGCTTCGCCACGGGGCGGGCACTGAATGAAAACGACATCTTCATTTGGAATATGTACCTTCGCAAAGCCGGCTGGAACGATGGGGTCAGTGCCACGCTGGCCAATCGGAAGAAAGAAAGCGGCTTGGCCCATCGGGACGACATTCAAACCATGCTCGAATACTTCGAGGTGGATGAAGGTCGGAAACCGTAAAGGTGGGGAATTCGGGTCTTGGCCGACCCAACGGGCAATTCGGCTTTTTTGGGCCCAGTGACTCTTTTTGGAGGGGAGCGGCGTAATCCATCATGAACGTCGCCCGATCCGCGGGCGGCGGCTCACCTTCCATGAAATTCCAAACCTCACTCCCTGTCTTCCTGCTGGTCGCTTCGTGCACCCTGCCGCCCGCTGAGGCACAACTGGTGGTTGCCCCTGAACACACCACCGTGTCGCCCTTTGCGAGCGCCGTGTTCTCCAAGGCCTACACCGAGGATCCGTGGCTGGCCCGCACTCCGCATGTCACCCGCCTCGGTTTGAAAATGGACGTAGCCAATGGCATCGTCCCCCCGCAGGAACCCTGGCGGGTCTACGTTCCGACCAATGAGCAGATCCTGTTGTCCGCACCCCCCGACTGGCCGGCGGCCATCCAATGGACCAAGGACGGGGTGGCAATTCCCGGAGCCAGCGGTGGACAACACATCATCCCGGCGGTCAGCCGAGCCGACTCCGGCCAGTACTCCATCGTGTCCAACGCCCCGTTTCCCATCATTCCCACCCGCATCCAGCTGGACGTCATGTCGCGGGGAAGATTCGGAAACTTCTCCGCCCGCTTGAAGTTGGCACCAGGCAAGGACACTCAGATCGTCGGTTTCTCCGTGGTCGGAAAGGAGACGAAACGCCTGCTGATTCGGGCTGTCGGACCGAGTCTCCAGGCTTTCGGCGTGGCCAATCCTGCGTCCAAGCCGCGAATCCGGATTTACACGGACGATGGCAAAGAGCTGGATCTGGTCCGCATCGCCCTGGTCCCTTCGCCCCGGTACTGGGATGAGATCTTCCGGCAGGCGGGTGCCTTTCCGCTCGCCGGGGGCGAAAATCCATTTTCCGCCTACGATGCGCTGGAATTGCCCCCAGCCACGTACACCGTCCATGTCAGCGATGATGCCGGAGCCGGGGGTGAGGTGCTGGTCGAGGTCTACGAATTCGACACGTTTCCCTCCGTGGCCGGTTGAACGCAAACGCGGCGGGGTTGATCTTCCCACCCGCCTCCTTTTAGTACCGCTACGTGCCCCTCTTCGATGCCGACGCTCTCCGCCAGCACCGGGATCTCGTTGCCCGCATGGCTGCGCGGGATTCCGGGGCGCTGACCGAACTGCACCAGGCTCATGTCTCGCTGCTTTACGGTCTCGTTCGGCGGATCCTCGTTGACCACGAAGACGTGCGCGAGGTTGTTCAAGACACGTTTGTCAAAGCCTGGAATCAGGCGAACACCTATCGCCCTGAACGCGGCGAGGTCCATGCCTGGCTCGTCTTCATCGCCCGCAACCAGGCGATCGACCGACTGCGGCGTCGCTCCCGTCGAGCCGCGGCCCTGGCGGAATTCGCGAAGGAGGCGGACGACTCCGAGCCGGCTCCGCGGGATTCGACCGAGCGCCGCGACCTTCTCGACCAAACCCTGACCGGGCTCAGCCCGGAACAACGCCAGGCCCTCGAGCTCGCCTTCTTCCGCGGATGCTCGCAGGCCGAAATCGCCGCGGAAATGAAGACACCTGTCGGCAATGTCAAAAACCACCTCCGCCGCGGCCTTCTGAAACTGCGTCAAATCATCCAACGCCATGACTGAAGACTTCACCGGCGACGCGCTTCGCTACCTTCTCGGCGAAATGGAACCCGACCAACGCCGGGCGTTCGCGGAGCGTCTCACGCGCGACCCGGTCGCCGCCCAGGCATTCAAAACGTGCGCCGACTCACTCGCGACCTTTGCGCTCCACTCCGTCACGCTGTCGCCGGTTTCGGAGTTTGAAAGGGAAGCAAGTCTCGCCGGGGTCCTCGGACAAATTGCCCCCAAGCCTGCAGCCCCGGTCCGCTCACCCTGGGCGCATTTACCCTGGATCTGGCCGGTCGCCGCCGCGTTTCTCCTCCTGCTTAATCTGGTCCAGTTCGTCCGCTCCCCGACCTCGCCCCGAGCCCTCGATCCCTCGTTTCCAGGAAACACCGGGGGCGAGAGGATCGCTGGCGAGGCAAACGGCGCACCGGCAGGTTCCACGAACGGCCTCGGTCAGCCCGACACCGGAGCAACAAAACTGGCGGCGACGTCATCGGACACGGATCGGACGGCATCGGACTCCCAAGCCAGTCGTCTGATCGCCGCGGAGTCGGATCGTCTCGAACAACTCCGGCGTGAATACACCCAGCTCCGGCAGGCCCGCGACACCCTCGATGCCGATTACAACCAGATCCTCAGGCAATTGGCGCGACGCGCCGTGACCGAGCAGGGCATCGGTCGGCTCGCGGCCATGGAGCTGGTCGACGCGAACAGCTACGCCCGCGGGGATCGAAAAGGTCTGACGAACCTCGCGCGAGAGTTGCTGACCGAACCCGGATTCGCCTCCGTGCCGACCACTCCGGGCGATCGGGGCGATCCGGGCGCCGGCAGCGTCGGGGTGGGCGTTGCCGGAGGCACGCTTCTGCCGGGAGGGAATGCGGGTAATTTGCCCGCCGAGTCTCCCTACGCCTGGTCGGTCTTCGACGAGAAGGAACACCGGGGTTACCTGAACCTCTACAATCTGCCTCCGGTTGCTGGCACGGATACGCTGCAAGTCTGGGTCAAACCGGCGGACAGCCAGGAATTCCAAGCGGTCGGCCAGGTGCCCTCTCAGTTTCATGGTCGCTCCGGCAGCGTCACCTACGAACTGCCTCCGGGCTCCACGACGCCCGCCGAAGTCTTGATCACCCTCGAACCGCGTCAAAATCGCCCGGCACGTCCGACCGGCCCGGTCGTCCTGCGAGGACCGTGATCGCCCGTATCGGTACGGCCGATTCAACGCGAGGCCACCGCTTGGCGCGCTCAGCGGATTTCGTAGACCTCAACCAAGGCGACTCCCGTCGTCCCACCCACTCCACGCGCCTGGACCGAGTAACCGCCGGGCTGGAGCAGGATCACCAGGGCAGCATCCCGCGAACCGGGCGTCAAAGCGAAGGCGCCCACGCGGGCACCCGCCTGACTGACCAGCGAAGATCCGCCCCAATCGTTGTTTCCGTCAATGATCGTCTGGTCACGGTAGAGCTCCAGCGTCGGATCGGCCAACACGCCACTCACTCCGAACGCCGCCAGCCCCGGTCCCACCGCCCGGATGAGGACGCGACGGGGTCCGTCGGCAACGACGAAGCCCGCAATCAACACCTTGTCCCCGATCCCGGCACGCGCCCGAACGGACAGGTTCACCAAACGCGGGGTTTCAGGACTGATCGCGACGGAGGGCGTTCCGTCATAGACCTCGGCCAACGTCACCCCGACGGAGCCATCCACCGAAGAAACCTTCGCGGTATACTGGCCCGCCGGCACCGCCGCCACAAACGCGGCGTCCAGACTGGCGGGGTTTGACAGAGCAAACGCACCCACCTGAGCGGCCAGCTGGGTGATCGCCGGCTCCCCGGCCCAATTGTCATTGCTCGCCAGGGTGGTCTGCGCGTTGTTCGAAAGCAAAAGTGCCGGGTCTTCCAACACCCCGGTGACGCCAAACGGAATCAGTCCCGGACCGATTCCCCGAACCAAGAGGTTCTTGGTCGTGCCACCGACTCCGCCCAAGGCGACGAATCCCGTAATCAGCGAGTCGTCGCCCGTGCCTGCAGACGTGCGGACCGAAAGATTGGTCAGTCTCCCGGTGCCATGGTCGTCGCCCAGGGGCGTGACATCATCCAGACCGTTGACCGAGCGGCCGGAGCGGCGAATATTCTGGCGGTGCTGGGCCCAGGGCGCCTCCGGTCCCGGGGCAGCCCGGACGCCCACCTCGAGGGCATAAACACGCCCGTCGTTGCTGCCAATGAAGAGCCGGCCACCCGCAAGCAGTGGCGCGGAACGGAACCAATTGGCCGCCGCAAACGTCCGCCGCAGCGTACCATCGGCGTTCACTTGGTGTACGCGGCGATCGTAGGCGCCGATGAACACAGATCCATCCTCCGCCACCGCCGGCGACGAGGCGCGGACTTCATCCCCCATGAGGTAGGTCCAGCGGACCGCACCCGTCGCCATCTCCATCGCGTAAAGTTTGCGATCGTAGCTCGCAAAGTAGGCGGCGCCATTCGCCAGGGCCAGCGAGGAGGTCACGAAACCACCGGCGTTCGATCTCCAGCGTTGCGCTCCGGTCGGCGTGAGGGAGTAAACCACCCCGCTGAGCGAGGCCAGGTAAACGTTTCCCGCGGCATCCAGCGCCGGCGACGTGTACACCTGATTGTCAGTCGGGAATCTCCACCGACGCACTCCGTCCGGACCGACCGCGTGCAGAGCACTGTCACCACCCGCCACATACACGGTGCCGTCCGCAGCAATCGTCGGCGCTGCATAACTCGCCTCCGTGCCGAGATTGTAGCGCCACTGGACCGCGCTGTTGCCCGGGCGCCAGGCGACCAGTTGGGACTGCGCATTCGCGACGGTCGTGCCCCGTTCCACGCGAATATAAACCGTGCCATCCTCGGTGATCGCCGGCGCATTGGTGATCGGTCCGCCCAGCGCCACCGACCCCACCAAGCCCGCATCCGTCCCATTGTCCCGAATCGCGTAAAGGTTGCCGTTCGAGGCCCCGAAGAAGATGGTTCCGTCGGCACCCACCGCGGCGCTGCCGCTGTCGATGATCGATGCCGGAGTGACCGCGTAGCGCCACTTGAGGGCGCCGGTGACCGGATTGAACGCATACAAACCGCTATCGTTCGACGGCACATAAATCGTCCCGTCAGGCCCCGCGGCGGCGGAACTGGTGATGCCGTTCTCCGTGCGCGCGATCCAGGCCGCATCCGTCAGGGTAAAGGTGAACTCGCCGTTGAGTTCGAGGGTCCCCAGCGCGGCCGAATCGACGGCAATCAGGTACGCCTGCCCGGCAATGGCATCGAAACTGGCAATCGCACTCTTGGTCTCCGCATCAATCGCGGTGCTGACGTCGGAGGCGATGGGAACGAGTGACGTCACGGAGTCACCCTGGTAGACCGCGACGACCGGATTGAGCTGCGCACTGGCGGCCGCGGCGTGATAACGCGCGGAAGCTGGCGCGGTCCAGCGGTACCAGAGCGAGCGGCGGGCGGTTCTGCCCGCGTGGGCCGGCTCGCCGGTCTGGCGGGAGGCCTTGGCATTGGTCGCGGTGATGATCGGATTGTGGTCCGCAAGGACGGTCGCATTGGCAAAGTCATCGTTCGCGGGCACCGAACCCAGATTGACCAGGAGCAGCCCTGAGCCACTGCCCTTCCCTCCCGCGGCGATCTGGTACGTCGTGCCCGCCTGGGCGGTGAACGTCACGGTGCTGGTGACCTGGCCGGCGGCATTGTCATTTGAGACGATCTCTCGCAGGTCCACCAGCGAGCTCCCCGTGTAAACCGCCAGCACGGTGTCGAACGTGCTGCTTTGCGTATCCACATTCACCGTGCCAGTGGTCGTGGCGGTCCACGTCCACCACAGGGTCGCTCCGGCCCCGCCGGCGTGCGCGGGCTCGCCGCTCTCGGTGGTCGCTCCCTGCGACGCCGCGCGGATCTGGATGAGTTCCCCGAGCAAACGCGCTCGCGAGGAAAAATCATCATTGAAGGGACGTGTCTCCCCATCCATCAGCGCCCGTTGCAAATTGAGCCGTCCGCCCGTTTGCACGCGGCCGCCGTATTTGAACACGGGATCGACCGCCCGCAAAATCCGGTTGATCGTCTGCCGGTAGGTCTCTCCCGGAAACCGCGCCCTCACGAGCGCCGCCGCACCGGACACATGCGGCGCGGCCATGGAGGTGCCGGTGAGCTGGACGTAGGCGCTGTCCGAACTGGAGGAAAGGGAAAGAATCTCCGATCCGGGCGCAAAAAGATCCACCGCGCCGGATCCGACGTTCGACGAGGTTGCGGCGTCCTCGAGGCGGGTGGTATTCCCCACCGTGATGATATTATCCACCGGATACGTGGCGGGGAAGGTCCGGGCAACATCGAGGTTGAGTCCGTCGTTGCCGGAAGCGGCGACAAAAATGATGCCCGCATCCCGCGCGCGCTGGATGGCGGCGATCTCGGTCTGCGAGGGACTCTGGCCGGTGCTCAGCGCACCATAACTCGCATTGATCACCTGTGCCCCGCGGGCGATCGCATAGTCAATGCACTCCGCTGCATCGGAAATCGACCCCTGGCCATCGGCAGCGAGGAATTTCAACGGCATGATCTGCACCCGCCAGGCAACGCCAGCGATGCCCAGCCCATTGTTGCCCACGGCACCGATGATGCCGGCAACATGCGTGCCGTGGCCATTGTCATCTGCCGGATTTCCCGCCGCCAGCTGCGTCCGTGGCAGGATCGAGTTGATGCCATGGACGTCGTCGATGTAGCCGTTGCCGTCATCATCCCGACCGTTGCCTGCAAACTCGCCGGGATTGCGCCACAAATTGGCGGCGATGTCTTCGTGGGTCACCCGCAGCCCCGAATCAATCACCGCCACGATCACCGCGGAGGCGTCGACGGCGGTGTCCCAGCCCTCGGGCGCATCAATATCCGCGTCCGGAGTACCCGAAGCCTGTCCGGTATTGTGCAACGACCATTGTTCGACGTAACGAGCGTCGTTGGGGGTCGCCTGGGCCGAGCGCAGATAGTCGGGCTCCACGAATTCATAGAGTCCACTCTCGCGCAAACGGACGAGGGCTTCCGGGATCGAGGCTCCGGGATCAAGTTCCAGCACCTGCTGGCCGATCAGACGGCGAAAGGCGCGACGCCCCCGCACCCCCGCCCGAGCCTCGGCCTGAGCGTATGCCGAGGCCTTGACGCTTTCCTCAAGGCCCGGGAGCGCCCGCGTCTTCACCAAGACACGGCCCTGGCGATAACCTCTTTCCTTTTCCATCGCCGAGAACGACGGCACCGTGGAGGAGGGCTCATTGGCCGCCCAGGTCGCACCGAGGGTAAAAACGACACCCAGAATCAGGAAACGGATCACGAGAAAACGATGCACGGTTTAGCGAATGGCGGGGCAGAGAATGGTACACGCGTCCGCCGCCGGCAAGGAGCGCGTCGGGTTTGACGATCCTTTAACCGACACCTGGCGCAACGTTGCGATCCCAAAATCGGAGGGTCCCCGGCAGAAATCGGGCGTCCAATGTCGATCCGCGAGACCTGACCGAAAATGCATCGCCCCGTCCTTTCAGGAAGCACACTCTGCGTCCATGCCCGCCAAACCGCCGCCCAAGGCCTTGCTCCGCCGCCTCACCACCTCCGCCCGCAAGGCCGCGGCTCAGGCCTATGCGCCTTATTCGCAATTCCGGGTGGGCGCCGCGGTCCTCGCGGGATCGGGCAAGATTTACTCCGGCTGCAATGTCGAGAACGCGTCTTATGGCCTGTGCAATTGCGCGGAGCGCACCGCCATCTTCACCGCCATCGCCGCGGGGGAAACCGAGATCCGCCGGGTGGTCGTCTATACCCCGACGCCGACCGCCACCACCCCGTGCGGCGCCTGCCGCCAAGTGATCAACGAATTTGGCCCCCAGGCGGTTGTCCTTTGCCTCTGTGACGGACCAGAGGAGATCGAAACGACCTTGGATGCGCTTCTGCCCGGAGCCTTCGGCCCGGGTAATCTGCTGTAGGACACCCGTTTTACCGCCCGCGGACGCTAACGTCCGGGAAGGACCCCGGGGTGGGATTCAGGCTCCACCGCTGAAATAACTCCTCACCTCTGTCAGCACCTGCGTATTCACGATCTCGCGTTCACTCCGCTCGGTGAGATCGCGCACCTTGACCACGCCCTTGGCCAGTTCGTCGGTACCGTAGATGAGGGCGAGCTTCGCTCCCGATTCCGCGGCCGCCTTGAACTGCTTGCCGAACGCGAGTTCCTTCATCGGGTAATCGACCCGATAGCCGGCGGCACGCAGCGCATGGATGTCGCCAAAGGCCGCCAGCCGCTCCTTTTCGCCACCAATGACCACGTAGATATCGGGCGCTTGAATCAACGTGGGCATCAGCCCCCGTTGCTCGAGCAGCAGCGCAAACGTCATGTCACCAATCGCAAAGCCCACCGCAGACAGATCGGCGTAACCGAGCTTCCCGACCAGATTGTCGTAGCGCCCCCCACCGGCCAAAGCCCGCAATTCTCCTTTGCGATCGAACGCCTCAAAAACGAACCCCGTGTAATAGGCCAACCCGCGCACCACCCCGAGATCGACTTCAATGAATCGGGACAGTCCCATGGCCTCGAGGTTGCCCAGCAATTTCCGCCAGTCGGCCAAACGCGCGGCGAGTTTGTCACCCCCGACCGCGGCCACGAAGGCCTCCAGCGCCGGCAGCGTCCGAATGTGGAGGAACGCGAGGACTTGCGCCTTCTTGGCTTCGTCGAGCGCCCCGTACTGGGCAGTGTCATCACGGAAAGCGTCGTCACCGAGTTTCTCGTATCGATCCACCGCCGTCAGCACGCTGCGACTGCGGGCGTCGTCCAACCCCAGCGCTTCCAACAGGTAAAACCAGAGG
>Ga0154020_10007439_pt1 | contig 12789 bp, 7 predicted proteins | sample Klosneuvirus_201_FD_109709 | JGI IMG/M metagenome (GOLD analysis project Ga0154020, IMG submission 109709) | Active sludge microbial communities from wastewater, Klosterneuburg, Austria - Klosneuvirus_20160825_MG | ecosystem: Engineered > WWTP > Aerobic digester > Activated sludge | place... | reverse complement strand
TGACGCGTTCGATGACGCGTTCGATGATTCGATCGATGGGGCGTTCGATGAGGCGATCGATGGGGCGATCATTGGGGCGATCGATGGCGTGGTCGATGGGCCGAACGGAATGATCGACGCGCCGATCGGTGCCGCCTTCGCCTTCATCCTCGTCGCGTGTGCGTATTCGTCGCACGCTTCGCGATCGATGCTCTCGATCGTCGCGATGAGGTCAGCCGCGGGGCCGATGTCGCCGAGCATCGCGGGCGCCGCGACGCGTGACACGCTCTCGACGCCGCCGGCGATCACCAATGACGCGTCCTGGGCGCGCACGCGAGAACCCGCGAGCGCGATCGCATCGAGCCCCGACGTGCAGTAGCGGTTCACCATCAACCCCGGAACGTTCTCGAGGGTCTCGAGAACATCGATCCACTCGGGAACGTTCTCGAGGGTCCCGAGGCCATCGCTTCCGCGCGTGCGGGGTTCGGCGCTCGAGAAGAGAAGGAGCGCTGCGCGTGCGATGTTGCCGGCTTGCTCGCCGGTCGGGTTCGCGCACCCGAGGATGAAGTCGTCGATTCGCAGCGGCGAAGTCGCCGCGGAGCGCGATCGTCGCTCGTCCCGTCCCTCGGCGTGGAGTGGCCCTACGAGCTCGCGCGCCCACGCGGCCGATATCGAATCGCGAAGCGCGTGGAGCAAGTGCGTGACGAGCGCGACCGGCGCGATGCCGTGCAGCGCTCCCTTCGCCGAACCTCTGCCGCGTGGCGTGCGAAGCGTCGCGAGGATGTACGGATCGCAGCTCACGATCGGATCCCGGGCGGCACGTGCGGCGATAACCGGGGACGGACCCCTGTTTCTCGCCAGCTCGATAACCGGGGTCCGTCCCCAGTTTTTTGCCGGCTCACTTCGCGCTCGTCCAACAGGCGTGCGTGCCCGCGCAGATGCGCTCGGGCAGCGCGATGCGCGTGATCGGGCCCGCGTCGATGTGTGCCGCGTCGAAGATCTGGCACTCGCTCGTGTCGCGGATCGTGTCGGAGACGAACGTCACGACGTAGCCGTCGCCTTCCTTCGACGAGCCGGTGCGCGGTGCGAGTGGGCCTTCGCTTCCGTACGTGCCGTCGGGCCACTTGAACGACTGGAGCGCGCCCGTGTCGAAGTCGATCCGCGTCATGCCGTCGAACAAGAACCAGCCGGGCTTCGCGGTCATCACGTACGCGTGATGGTGACGGCGTCCGCCGACGCGGCCATCGATCGACGGAAACTCGGAGATCAGATCGAACAGCTTCTCCTCGGTCACGCGGCCCGTGGCGAGATCCAGGCGCCAGCGATGCGGTCGCGTGCGCATCGCGGAGATGTCGACCATCTTCTTCAATGCCGCCCACTCGCCGTCCGCGCGATCGGGCTTGGGCATCGGGTCCTCTTGAAAGTAGCCGTCGATGACGACGGTGTTGCCATCTTCGTAGGCATTGATGAAGTGCAGCACGTAGGTCGGCGCGGCTTCGAACCACCGGATGTCGCCGCCTTTGCGCGGGACGAGGCCAAAGCGCGTGGGCAGGTTCGGATAGAAGCGCGGGCGGTGGATGCCTTGCGCGAGGAGCTCGGGATCCCAGAACAGCGGGAAGTCACCGACGATCGCGTAGTTCTCCGTGAACGCCATGTCGTGGGGCAAGCGAGGGCCGGGCAGTGGCACCGGTTGTTGGTGCACCAACGATCCCTCGGCACTGGCGACGCCAAAATGGAAGTACGGCGCGTGCGTGGAGTAGCCGAACACGAGCAGCTCGTTCGTGACTTCGTCGAGCTTCGGGTGGGCCGAGACGCCCATGCGCGCGGCGGGTAGGCCGAACGACGTGGACCACTGGAGCGGACCGTACTGATCGAGCGAGGCGGGGCCGTGCGCGTAGAGCTCGCCGCATTGGTAGAACGAGGTCAGCGCGACGCCGGCGTGGACGACGACATCGGTCGACGACGCGTCCTTCATCTTGCCGCGCGCGCCCCAGCCATCCCGCTGTGACTTGGATTGCGGTTCGATGATGCCGGCCCACAGCGGGCCGTTCGCCTCGATCTCTGCCGCGAGGCCCGAGGTCTGGATCAGGCGGTTCTTGTACGAGGCACGACCGTTGCCGAACGTGATCGAGTGCAGCATCCCGTCGCCATCGAACGGGTGATATCTGCCGATCGCCGGGAATAAAGGGTTCTCGGTGTTGCGCAGGTAGCTGCCGGCGAGGTCGTCGGGAATGCAGCCCTCGAGAACATCGAGATCATCGGCGTCGTACTCCGTGACGTTCGGCTTCCACGCGCCGGTCCGGTACGGATGCGTGTCGTCGGCAGGCAGATGAGATTCGTGGCGGCGAACGACGCGGGCGTGCATCGCTCACAGCGTGGCACGTGGCCGATCACATCGTCCACCGTCCGCGTCGCCGACGGTGTAAACACGGCGCCATGCGAAGTTTCGGGATCGCGCTGATCCTCGTTGCGCTCACCTCCCTCGCGTCGGCCGACACCATCAAGACGGGCGGCAACGTCATCAACGAGACCTGGATCCCCGCGGACGGGCCCTACATCATCCAAGGCGACATCACGATCCCGATGGGATCGACGCTGACGATCCAGGCCGGCACCGTCGTGCGGTTCGATACCGGAGACTTGCAGACAGCCGGCGTCGACATGACTCACGTCGAGCTCGTCGTGAAAGGCCAGCTGATCTTGAACGGCACGGTCGCGCAGCCGGTGCAGTTCACGTCGCAGGGAACGACGCCGGGCTCGTGGTACGGCATCGTCGTCGACCCGATGGCGACCGGCACCGCGATCATGGGTGGCAACGTGACGATGGCGAACCCGATCGTCGGTATCCATCACCGCTCCGCGACCGCGACCGCCGCGACGACGGGCTTCTCGATGACCGGCGTGTCGAGCTCCGGCATGCGCATCGAGGCAGGCAGCCCGACGTACAACGGCATCGCGACCGCGGGCGGTTCGCAGGGCTTCGAGGTGAGCGGCTCGGCGTCCGCGACGCTGACGAACTGCCTCGCGCGCGACACCACGAGCTACGGTGCGCGGTTCGTCTCGTCGTCGGCGAGCCGCAACCTGACGCTGACGAACTGCACGTTCAACGCGAACGGATCGTTCGGCGTGTACTCGAGCGCAGCGAGCGGCGGCAGCGTGACGATCAAGAACACGATCATCTCGAGCTCGAGCAACGGGTGCTTTCGTTCCGATCTCGCGACGTGGTCGGTGACGCACTCGAACGTGTGGAACAACGGATCGAACAACAACTCGAACTACGTCGGTGGCGCGTCGGCGGGCGCGAACACGATCTCGACAAACCCGCTGTACGTCTCGGCGACGAACCTCGAGCTCACGTCGAACTCGCCGTCGCGCTTCGGCGGTGACGACACCATGGACATGGGCGCGCGCCCGTACACGAACGTCGCGACGCCGGGCCTGTACGGCACGCTGTGGACGAACACGACGCTCACGGCGGCCGCGAGCCCGTACGCCGTCGCAGGCGATCTGTCGGTCGGTCCGGCCGTCACGCTGACGATGCAGGCGGGCACGACGCTGAACTTCGCGACCGACGACATCATGAAGGCCGGTGTGGATCGCGATCACGGCGAGCTCACCGCGCGCGGAACGCTGATCATCAACGGCGCGGGTGGGACGCCGGTCCTCTTGAAGTCGACCGGGGTGGTGCCTGGAAGCTGGTACGGCATCGTCGTAGATCCGGCCGCGACCGGAAACGTGATGACGCTGTCGAACGTCAACCTCGCGACTCCGATCGTGGGAATCCATCACCGTTCGGCCACGGCGACCGCGACGACGACCGCGGTCTCGATGACCGACGTGTCGAGCTCCGGTATGCGCATCGAAGCGGGCAGCCCCACGTACGATGGCATCGCCACGGCCGGTGGATCGCAGGGCTTCGAGATCAGCGGATCCGCATCGGCGACGCTGACGAACTGCGTCGCGCGGAACACCACCAGCTACGGCGCACGCTTTGTCTCGTCGTCGGCGAGCCGCAACCTGACGCTCGTCAACTGCACTCTCAACGCGAACGGATCGTTCGGCGTGTACTCGAGCGCGGCGAGCGGCGGGTCCGTGACGATCCTCAACTCGATCATCACGAGCTCGAGCAACGGCTGTTTCCGCTCCGACCTCGCCACGTGGTCGGTGACGTACTCCGACGTGTGGAACAACGGCTCGTCGAACAACTCGAACTTTGTCGGTGGCGCGAGCGCGGGCACGGGCACGATCTCGGCGAATCCGCAGTACGTGTCCACCACGGATCTTCGCTTGATGTCGACGAGCGTCGCGATCGACAGCGGCACCGCGACCGGCGCGCCCGCGAAAGATCAGCGTGGTGCCGCGCGGCCCGTGAACGGCGACGGTATCAACGCGGCCGAGTTCGACATGGGCGCCTACGAATTCGCGGCGACCTCGATCTGCGGCAACGGCGCGACCGAGGCACCCGAGGTCTGCGATAGCGGCGCGATGAACGGCATGTACGGCTTCTGCAACGCGAACTGCACGGGGCAGGGCGCGCGCTGCGGCGACAGCATGATGAACGGCCCCGAGCAGTGCGACGACGGCAACGGCGTCGACACCGACGCGTGCCGCAACACGTGCATCGCGGCCACGTGCGGCGACGGCGTGATCCGCGCTGGCGTCGAAGACTGCGACGACAACAACACCGTCGACACCGACGGCTGCACCGCGCAGTGCCACGTCGCGACGTGCGGCGACGGCATCGTGCGCGCGGGCATGGAAGCATGCGACGACGGCAACGCGGTCGACACCGATGCGTGCCACGGCTGCATCGTCGCGACCTGCGGCGATGGCATCGTTCGCGCCGGCGTCGAAGGCTGCGACGACGGCAACACCGTCGAGACCGACCTCTGCAACAACCAGTGCATCTCGACCACGTGCGGCGACGGCGTCGTGCAAGCGCCGAACGAAGAGTGCGACGACGGCAACGACATCGACACCGACGCGTGCCGCAACGCATGCATCGATCCGATCTGCGGCGACAACATCCGCCAGACCGACGAGCAGTGCGACGACGGCAACATGGACGACGGCGACGGCTGCTCCGCCGCGTGTCGCTACGAGACGCCGAACCCCGGCAACGATGCCGGTACGGAGCCGGGCATGGACTCCGACGGCGGCTGCTGCTCGTCGAGCACGGGCAGTGCGACGAGCTTCCTCGGTGCGCTCGGCCTCGCGCTGCTCACGCTGCGGCGACGACGAAGCTCACGACGGTAGTCCCGCTGCCGCCGATGTTCAGCGTCGCGAACGTGGTCGCTCCATCGATCTGACTCGCGCCCGCGGTGCCGCTGACCTGGTGCGCGGCATCGACGAGCATGCGCACGCCGGTCGCGCCGACGGGGTGGCCGCCGCCGATCAGGCCGCCGCTCGGGTTGATCGGCAGCGTCGGCGATTCGATCTCTCGCCACGCTTCGCCGGGCGCGGTGAGCCCGAGGTGATCGATCACCATGTACTCGGTGATCGTGAAGCAGTCGTGCACCTCGATGCCACCGAGCGCGCGGACATCGGGCAGCTTCGCGCGGCCGAGCGCATCGGTCACCGTCTGCGCGAGGTGCGGCAACAGCGGCTTCGAGCGATCCGTGTGGCGCGCGAGCTTCGCGTCGAGGCCGAGCGCAGCGGTGCGGTGGCCCCAGCCCGCGATCCGCGGCGCCTTGCGACCCGCGGCGAATCTCGGCGACGCGAGGATCAGCGCCGCACAGCCGTCGGTGACCTGCGCGCAGTCGTAGCGGCGCAAGCGTCCCTCGACGAGACCATTGACCGCGTCGTCGTCGCCGAGCGTGGCGTCGGTCCACGTCCACTCGCGCGTCTGCGCCCGTGGATTCTTGCGCGCGTTGCCGAGGTTCTTCTTCGCGATCGCGACGAGGTGCTCGCGGCGCAGTCCCCAGCGCTCGTCGTACGCATCCGCGATCCGCGAGAACATGTGCGGCCACACGTAGCGCGCGGTCTCGCCTTCCTGGCCCACCCACGCCGCGGCGCCCATGTGCCGCGCGCCGACCTCGCCGGGCACGTTGCGCTCTTGCTCGATGCCGAGGACGAGCACGCAGTCGTAGCGACCTGCTTCGATATCGGCCATCGCGGAGAGGATCGCGATCGATCCCGATGCACACGCGGCTTCGTGGCGGCTCGCGGGAATTCCCCACAGCGCGGGCTTCGCGGTCGCGGGCAACGCGCCCATCTGCGCTTGTCCCGTGAACAGCTCGCCGAACGCGTTGCCGACATGGATCGCGCCGATGTCCGACAGCTCGATGTTCGCGGCGCCGACCACGTCGTCGATCACCTCGCCGACGACGCGATCGAGCCGGGTTTGCTCGCGCGCCCAGTTGCGTGCGAAATCGGTCTGGACTCCACCCAGGACGAACACCATGCGTGCAGCATAGCGCCATGACCTCGTTCATCGCAGAGCTCGAAGCGTTCAAGACCGAGCGCCTCGCACCGATCATCGACGCGGGGCGGCTGTCCCTCGATGGCGACGCGTCGGGAGATCCGGCGGCGCTGCTTCGGGTCGCGCTCGCGAACGAGATCAGCGTGAGCGATCTCGCGGCCGTGTGGATTCCGACGACGACCGAGGTCGACGTGAAGATCGCGTTCGCGCGCCAGGCCGGCGATGAAGCGAATCACTTCATGCTCGTCGGCGATCGGCTGACCGCGCTCGGCGTCGATGTCGCCGCGTGGACGCCACCGCCCGACAATCCGCTGTTCGCCTACATGAAGCAGCTGTCGACCACCGTCGAGCGCATCGCCGCGGGGCTGTTCACGCTGGAGTCGATCGCCTTCGGCGTGAACGAGAACTTCATGGCGCTGTGCGAGCAGCGCGGCGACCTCGAGACCGTGCGCATCTATCGCGAGTACATCCAGCCCGACGAGAAGGCGCACCAACTGCTCGGGCAGCGGTTGCTCGCGAAGTACGCGACGACCGACGCGCTGCAGGCGATCGCACGCGAGACCGTACGCAAGGTGCTCGAGATCGCGCAGATCACACGCGCGAACGCAGCCGAGAAGTTTGGCACCGCGTGCCTTCCCGGCTGCTAGAGGTCAGCGCTCGAACCCGAGCAGCTTCCTCGACAACTACTTCGTGGGCGGCTTCGCCGCGGGCGCGGGCTTCGCAGCGACCGGCGCGGGCGAGGGCTTCGTCGGAGCAGGCGCCGGCTTCGTCCCAACGGTGCCGGAGGCAGGCTTCGTCGAGACGTTGTTGCTGTTCGCGTTCGGCGAGCTGAGGTTTCCGCCCGTGGTGGTGGCGGGTGGCTTCTCACTCGTGAGCGCGCTGTCCTGCTCGGTCACGGCTTCGTCCCAGGCGATCTGCGGACCCTTCGTCGTCTTCTCGCCCGAGCGCGCTTGAGCGAGCCGCTGCTCTTTCGCCTTCTGCTTGTCGTTGCGATCTGCTTCGCGTTGGCGTTTGAGGAATGTGGTCCGTTGATTGGCCATAGTGCGCTACTCCCAAAGTGAGAAGGGGGGAACCTACTACATGGAGCGTGTCCCGCAATAAGCCCGGGCGTGTCTCGGCGGCCACCGTGACGGTAACTACGCCTACCGAATCGCGTTTGTGGTGGCATTCCGGCTGCAGCTCTCCCTGCCCATGCAATCACGCAAGACGGCGATCGTAGCGGCAACGCTCGTCGCTACGATGGCCCTGCCGGCAACGGCGGCAGATTCGCGACTGACGCTGGCGGTGGCGGAGACCGAGCCGGCGGGATCGCGGACGAACACCGACGGGGATCTCTCCGCCCTCCGCGACGCGGTCACCAAGGATCCGAAGGATCGCGCAGCGCGGTTCGCGCTCGTGCGTGGACTCCAGCGCGCGAAGAAGCTCGACGAAGCGCTCGCCGCCGCCAAAGACTGGCGCGCGGTCGATGCGTACAACCTCGTGGTCGTTCGCCTGCTCGGCGATATCTATAGCGAGAAGGGTGATCGCGCGAAGGCGCGCCGGGCGTACAGCGCGGTCGTCGAGCTGCTGCCCGAAGACGCGGCGGCGCATCGCGCGCTCGCGAGCGTGCTCAAGCAGAGCGGCGATCTTCGCGGCGCATACGATCGGTTGACCGCGGCCGCGACGGCGGGCTCCAAAGATCGCCGCTTGGCGTTCGAGCTCGCCGATGTCGCTGCGCGGCTCGACATGGTCGACGAAGCGCGCACGCGATTCGAAGCGATCATCGCGGATCCGGAGACGGCCGAAGCGGTGCGCTATCCGGCGAAGCAACGCCTCGCGCAGATCTACGCGAAGCTCGGCAAGAAGGACGAGGTCGGAAAGCTCGGCCTGTCGGGCGGCACCGAGAACGACATCAAGGTCTACCTGACCTGGGATACCGATCACTCGGACGTCGATCTGTGGGTGACCACGCCGGCCGGCGAGAAGGTCTTCTACTCGCATCGCAACGGCAAGAACGGCGAAGCGCTCTACGACGACGTGACGACGGGCTATGGCCCCGAGAGCTTCACGGCGGCGAAGGCGGCGAAGGGCGAGTACCTCGTGCAAGTGAACTACTTCGGGCGCGGTCGCTCGAACTTCTCCGAAGCGCGCGGCGAGGTCGTCGTCGTCCTCGACGAGGGCAAGCCGACCGAGACGAAGCACGTGCTGCCGTACCGCCTCTACGACGAGAAACAGACCGTGACCGTGGCCCGGATCTCCGTCGCACAAGGAGCCAAGTAATGACGTCGACCATCCTCAAGACCCTGCTCCTCGGAACGCTGATCTCGTGCGGCGGTGGAGCGAAGCGCGAAGAGCTGCAAGGCCAGATCGGTGGTGTCACCGCGACGCGACCGGCGATGTCGATCCCGCTGTCCGCGATCACGGTGCGTGGCGAGCTGTCTGCAAAGCAGAACGACACGTGGACGCCGATGATCGAAGGCAACACGCTCGCGAGCGTTCGCGAAGTGAAGACGTCGCGCCGCGGTGCGATCGTGGCGCTCGGCGACTCCGCCGACGCACCGCTGCTGTACCTGCGCGCCGGCACGCATGTCGCGCTCACGCAAGATGGCAGCGGCGTGCACGTCGCGGTGCTCGAGGGTCGCGCGCGCCTGCGCCGCGGTGCCTCGATCACCTCGTACATCGACACCGATGGCGGCGAAGTGATCGTCGTCGGTGACGTCCTCGTCGATGCGCGGCCGAAGAGCCGAGCGGACGTGCGCCCGACCGGTGCGCGCCCGAGCGCGGCCGATTGGAGCTTCGCGCTGCAAGAGGCCGACACCGGTACCGGCGCGGGTCGCATGGAAGCCCGCGTCGCGGCGAGCGACAAGATGGAGTCCGTCGAGCTGAAGAGCGTGATGGTCGACGTGAAGACCGCCGGTGACCAAGCGATCACCGAGGTCACGCACGTGTTCCACAACGCGATGGACGAGCGCCGCGAAGGCACGTTCCGGTTCCCGGTCCCCGACGGTGCGTTGCTCGTCGGGCTCGCGATGGAGATCGAAGGCAAGATGGTCGAGGGCGAGATGGTCGAGCGCGAGAAGGCGCGCGCGGTCTACGAGAAGATCGTCGACGAGATGCTCGATCCCGCGTTGCTCGAGTGGGAGCAGGGCAACTGGTTCAAGCTGCGCGTGTTCCCGCTCGAAGCGAAGGCCGACAAGAAGGTCGTCATTCGCTACGTCACGCCGCTGTCCAAGACGGCGCAGGGCTGGGAGTACGCGTACTCGCTGAGCTCGGACACCGGCATCGGCAACCTCGCGGTGACCGTCGACGGCAAGCCGCAGCTCGCGCAGAAGGACATCGCGAAGGGGATCGATCTCGTCGTCCCGGTCGCGTCCGCGAAGGTGCCGGCGGTGATGGTCGAGAAGTTCCCCGACGCGATCTACACCGCGGTGCGCATCGCGCCCAAGCTCGCGGGCTCGGCGTTCACGCCGTCCGCCGGCGCGCGCAACATCGCGATCGTGATCGATACGTCGCGCAGCTCGCTCGAAGCGCGCGCGCAGCAGCTCGAGGTCCTCGAGACGACGGTGCGCCAGCTCGCGTCGACCGACAAGTTCACCGTGATCGCGGCCGACGTCGAGATCCAGCAGAGCTGGCCGGGCTACGTCGCCGCGAGCGAGCAAGCGATTCGCGAGGCGAAGAAGATGATCGAGGGCATCGAGCCCGACGGAGCGAGCGATCTCGGCAACACGTTCACCGCGCTCGACGCGCAGGATCCGTCGCAGGTGATCTACATCGGCGACGGCATCGCGACGTGGGGCGAGCAGCGCACCGAAGAGCTCGCGAAGATGGCGAAGAAGATCGGCGTGCCCGTGGATGCGGCGCTCGTCGGCAAGGGCGCGAGCACGGCGCTGTGGGCCGAGCTGTCGGGCGAGACCGGCGGCCGCTCGATGATCGTGAAGAGCCACCTCGACGAGCAGCGGTTCGCGCTCGCCGCGACGCAGGCCGACACGATGCGCCTGACGAACGCGACGATCGTCGCTCCGACGGGATCCGTGCTGTTCCCGACGACGGCGACCACGCTGTTCGATGGCGACGAGATGGTCGCGGTGATGAAGCTGCCCGCCACCGAGCCGATGCCGCCGAGCGTGAAGCTCGTGGGCACGCTCGCGGGCCGGCCGTACACCGAGGAGATCCAGCTCACCGCGGCGGTCGCGACGGATCGCGTCGGTCAGCGCTGGGCGCGCCAGATGCTCGCGACGATGGAAGCGAGCAACGCGGGCAAGGAAGAGGTCGTCGCGTTGTCGACGGAGTTCGGCGTGATGTCGAAGTACACGTCGCTGCTCGTCCTCGAGAACGACGAGGCGTACAAGAAGTACGAGATCGAGCGCAAGAACCAGAAGGCCGCCGACGCACTCAAGCTCGCGCAGGCGCCGACCGTCACCGGCGGCGATCTCGATTCGCTCGGTGCGCGCGAGGCGAGCCTGTCGCCCGATGAAGTGCAGCCCGGCGATCCGGAGATCAAGATCCCGGCGCCGCTCGACGCGCAGTCGGTCGTCGTCAGCTTCCCGTTCGGCGAGACGAAGCTCGCGGTGTGGGACGAGGACATCAACGCGTGGATGGTTCGCTTCCTCATCGACCAGCAGACGCCCGACGGCATCTACTACGTGCGCGTGACCGTCACGCACGCGGAAGGTCGCATCGAGGTGCTGCAACTGCCGTATACCGTCGATACCAAGGCGCCGATCATCAAGGCGACCGCGACGAAGATCGGCGCGAGCTATCACATTCGGGTGAAGCAGCTGCGCGATGGCACGCGGCCCAAGGATGCCGAGCGCGTCGAGCTCGTCCTCCCCGACGGCACGATCATGAAGCTCGGCATGACAGAATGGGGCGTGTTTGAAGGTGACTGGACGCCGGCGTCGCCGCTGACCGAGTCGCTCACGCTCCAGGTGTACGCGCGCGACAACGCGCTGAACCAATCGACCATCGAGCTCGTCCTGCCGTGAGCGCGCTCGTCGCCATCGCGAACGCCGCGATCGCCGTGTACACGAACACCGCCGAGGTGCGCGCGTGCATGCCGATCGACGACGGGTTCCTCGTCGGAACCGGCGGCGGCCTCGTGTGGACGGACAAGGCAGGCGCACCGAAGCGCGTGTGGACGGCGCTCGACGGGCTTCCCGCCACGCGCATCGATGGCATCACGATGGTCGGCACCGACGTCTGGGTCGGCACGGAGCGCGGCGGTAACCGCGTGACGATCGCGAACGACGCGCTCGTCCTCGGGCAAGGCGTGGCCAGCATGTCCGTGCGCGACGTGGTTCGCTTCGATAACTCGACGTATGTCGCGACCGACGCGGGCGTGCAGATCGAGCAGCACAAAGGGATGCGCGTCCCGACGCAGCGGCCGGTCCCGTTCAAGGGCGGATCGAACAAGCAGGCGCGTGCGCGCGCGAGCTCGCTCGCGATCGCGGACGGTGCGTTGTGGGCGGGCACGGCGGGCGGCCTCTACAAGATGCGCAACGGGACGTTCGAGCTCGTCACCGTCGAGACCGGCGCGAACGACATCACGTCGCTGTACGGCGACGGCAAGACGCTGTGGATCGCGACGACGAATGGCCTCTACACGCGTGAAGGCGCGACGGTGCGAGGGTACGGTGGCGGCGATCTTCGTCGCGTCACCAAGGTCGATGGCGCGATCGTCGCGGCCGGTCTCGGCGGCGGCTTCGTGACGATCGATCGCGGTCGCTTGATCGACTACAAGGGCGGGCCGAAGATCCCGATGGCGCAGGCGCTGACGGAGCGCAACGGCGTCGCGTGTGCCGGTGGCCTCGACGGCTTCGCGATCCGCGCGAGCAAGACCACCGGGTGGACGACGGTGACAGCGGCGCAGGCGATCCCCGCGAACGATGTCTCCGCGCTCGCCACCGACGGCGACACGCTGTGGGTCGGCACGTTCGATCACGGCCTCGCTCGCTTCGCGAAGGGCGCGTGGACGACGATCACGGACAAGAAGCTCGATCATCGGATCAACGCGCTCCTCGTCGAGCCACGCGCGGGCAAGACCTCGCGTCTGTGGGTGGCGACGGCGACCGGCATCTCGATCGTCGACGGCAAGACCATCACCGAGCTGACGAAAGCCGATGGTTTACCCGCGCGTGGTGCGCTGTCGCTCGCGTTGCTCCGCGATGGCCGCGTGCTCGCGGGCACGATGCACGGCGCGGCGATCATCGGCGACAACGCGCGGCCGATCGCCCTCGGGCTCAAGCAGAACCTCGAGGTCAAGAACGTGTGGGCCGTGGCCGAGGACAGCCAGGGCTATGTGTGGCTCGGCGCGACCACCGGTGTCTATCGTGGCAAGCCCGATGACTCCGCGTGGACGCGCTACTCCGTCGCGACGAAGAGCCTGCGCGACGATTGGGTGATGGCGCTCG
>Ga0154020_10007437_pt1 | contig 12790 bp, 12 predicted proteins | sample Klosneuvirus_201_FD_109709 | JGI IMG/M metagenome (GOLD analysis project Ga0154020, IMG submission 109709) | Active sludge microbial communities from wastewater, Klosterneuburg, Austria - Klosneuvirus_20160825_MG | ecosystem: Engineered > WWTP > Aerobic digester > Activated sludge | place... | reverse complement strand
TCTCCGCCTGGCTCGTCGACTACCTCATCCTGATGATCGCCAACATCGGCCTGATGCTGGCGGCCACCGGGACCGTCGGCTTCAACCCGGACGCCGGCTTCGTCGGGCTCGGGCTCTGGGGCCTCTCCTCGTTCCTCGGCTTCGCCATCCAGATCGGCTACAAGATCTACTTCCACGGCCGCTACGGCGCCACGCCCGGGAAGATGCTCGCGGGGATCCGCGTCGTGAGCCCCGACGGCTCGCCGATCACCTACGGCAAGGCCGGCCTCCGCTGGATCTCCGAGATCGTCTCCGGCCTCACCTGCTACATCGGCTACCTGATGCCGATCTTCGACGAGGAGGGGCGCTCCCTCCACGATCGCCTCGCCAGCACCCGCGTGGTGGTGGCAGCGTCCCTCCCCGTTCCGGTCGCGGCGGCGACGTCCCCGGACGGGCCGTCCGTCCCCGCCGGGAGCGCCGCGTGAGGGCCGTTCCCACCCTCTGCGTCTCCTGCCGGGAGCCGCTGCCGACCGAGAGCCTCCGGGCGCTCGACTTCTTTCCGTGCGCCGTCTGCGCGACCCCGCAGCGCGTGGAGCTCTTCCCGGCGCTCGAGCGCCCCGTGTCGGGACCCCAGCCGGGCGAGCCCGTCGTCGTCGCCGGAGAGGCGACCTGCTACTTCCACGACGACAAGCGCGCGGCCGCCGCGTGCGAGAGCTGCGGCCTCTTCGTCTGCCGGCTGTGCGAGATCCCCGTCGACGGCAAGAGCCGCTGTCCGAAGTGCGTCGAGACCGGCGCGACGACGGGGAAGCTCCCGGGCCTCGTCGCGTTCCGGAATCGCTACAGCTACTCGGCCCTCTGGCTCGTAACGGTCGGTCTCTTCATGTTCTTCATCACCGCGCCGCTCGCGCTCTACATCGGCTACAAGTACCGGAACGAGCCGAAGAGCCTCGTGAGGAAGGACCGCGGCGCGATGACCCTCGCGATGACCCTCGCCGTGCTCGAGCTCCTGGGGGGCGTCGGGCTCGTCGTGGGCGTCATCTGGTCCTTCGCCGCGGTGATGTCGCGGACGAGATGAGCGTTTCCTACACCAGGCTCGCCGGCTTCGGGCGGACGCGGAAGAACCTGCTCCTCTGGGGCTCGGCCTCGCTCTGGCTCGGTGCGGACCACCTGCTGTCCGTGAAGACCTGGGGCTTCCGCGAGGAGTACCGCCGGCTCTACTTCGCCGACATCCAGGCGATCTCCGCGCGGCGGACGAATCGCTGGATCGTCTACGCCTCGGTCTCGGGCGTCCTCCTCGCGGCGCTCGTCGTGACCGCGCTCGTCCTGGAAGGCCTTCCCGAGGCCCGTGCCGGCCTCCTCGGCCTGGCCGTCGTCCCGGCGGTCGTCCTCGCTGTCAACCTGGCGCTCGGCCCGACGTGCCTCACCACCGTGACGACCGCGGTCCAGACGGAGGACCTCGGCGCCGTGAACCGGGTGAGGAAGCTCGAGCGGGTGCTGGAGCGCGTCCGGCCGCTCATCTGGGCGGCGCAGCGGACGCCGCCCCCCTCCCTCCCCGGGAGCGGCTGACGTGCCGTCGGTCGCACACGCCCGCTGCTTCAACCACGCGGGGCGCGAGGCGGTGGCGCGCTGTCCGGCGTGCCGGAGGACCTTCTGCCGGGAGTGCGTGTCGGAGCACGACGGCCGCGTCCTCTGCGCGCCGTGCCTCGCGAAGAGCGCCCAGCCGTCGCACTCGAGCGGCTCGCGCCTACCGGCTGTGCGGAACGCCCTCGGCGCGGCGATGGGCCTCCTCGCCGCGTGGTTTTTCTTCTACCTCGTGGGGCGCGGGCTCCTCCTGATCCCGACCGAGGGGCACTCATCGCCGTCGGCGGCCGCCGAGGAATCGGAATGAAGTGTCCGGCCGGCCGCTCCGGCCTCGACCTGATCGAGGAGTCGACGTCGCTGCTCCGGTCTGCCCCCGCGGCCGCCTTTCTCGCGTACTACGCCGGCTCGCTCCCGTTCCACCTGGCGCTCCTCTATTTCCTGGCGGAGATGCGCCACGCGGCCGACGCCCACGCGCTCCTGGGTGGCTGGTCGCTCGTCATGGCCATCCTCTTCGTGGCGATGCGCGTTTCGCAGTCGCTCTTCTGCCGCCTCCTCGTGACGGAGGGCCTCGGCGCCGTGAGGGAGAAGGTGCCGCTCGGCGTCGTCCTCATCCGCCAGCTGAGGTGGCAGCCGCCGAGCCTCTTCGCGCTGCCGATCGCGGCCCTCCTGACGTTTCCTTACGGCTGGGCGGTCGCCTTCTACCGCAACATCACCGTCCTCGGGGCGCAGAGCGACGCTCCGCCGCGGGAGCTCGCGGCCCGGGCCCGCGCGCAGGCGGCGCTCTGGCCCGGCCAGAATCACTCGCTCCTCCTCGTCCTCTTCCTGATGGGCTTCCTCGGCCTCGTGAACGTCGGCGCCGCCGGACTCATCCTGCCCGGCCTCCTGAAGTCGCTCCTCGGCGTCGAGACGGTCTTCACGAAGAACCCGTTCGGGCTCTTCCGCGAGCCGCTCTTCTACGGCGCCTGCTTCTCGGTGACATCGTTGCTGCTCGGCCCTCTCGGGCTCGCCGTCTACGTGCTCCGCTGCTTCTACGGCGAGGCCGAGAGGACGGGAGAGGACCTCATCCGGGTGGTCCGCCGGGCGCGAAAGGCCGCCGTCGCCGCGGCGGTGAACGCGGCGCCTTCCGTCGCCGCGGCGCTCCTCGTCGCCGCACTCGCGGGCTCCGTCGCGACGGCCGCCCCTGCCCCACCGCCGCCGCGCCCCGCGGCCGCCGTCGCGCCGGAGAACCTCGATCGCGCCCTCGACAGGGTGCTGCAGGAGCGCCGCTTCGCCTGGCGGATGCCGCGCGAGGTGGTTCGCGAGACGGGCCTCATGGAGGACTTCCTGAACGGCGTCGGGAGGACGTTCCGGAGCTTCTACCTCCGCCTCCTGAAGTGGCGCAAGGACCTGGCGCGCTGGCTCGACGAGCTCCTTGGCCGCAAGCCTTCCCCCCGGGACGGCGATGACGCCGACGGCTCGACCCTGGCCGCGCGGACGCTCCTCTACCTGCTTCTGGCCGTGGTGGTGGCGGCGGTCGCGCTCTTCCTGATCCGCCTCCGGAGGAAGCGCCGGCGCGAGGCGACGGTGGCGGCCGCGGCGGCGGTGCCGGAGCCCGATCTCCTCGCGGACCACGTCCACGCGGACGACCGGGCGCCGGAGGACTGGCTCGCGATGGGCCGGGACTGGGCGCAGAAGGGCGACTTCCGCCGGGCGCTCCGCGCTCTCTACCTGGCGTCGCTGGCGTTCCTCTCGCGGCGGGAGCTCCTCCGGCTCGCCGTGCACAAGTCGAACGGGGACTACGTTCGCGAGGTGACGCGGCGCGCCGCGTCGCTCCCCGACGTGATCGCGTCGTTCCGCGAGGCGGCCACCACGTTCGACGGCGCCTGGTACGGGCGGCGCGAGGTGACGCGCGAGGTGCTGTCGGAGTTCGAGACGACCGTGGAGAGGCTCCAGCGTGCGACGGGGTAGGGCGCTCCTCCTCGCCGCGCTCACGCTCGGCTTCCTCGCGGGCGTCGTGAATCTCCTCCTCCTCCGGTTCGAGGCGGGCGACGTCTACCCGCCGTCGTCGTCCTACCGGACGGATCCCTTCGGCGCCCGCGCCTTCTACGAGGCGCTGGCCGAGCAGCCCGGCGTGGCCGTGGAGCGGAACCTCGAGCCGCTGTCGCGCGTCGGCGGGTCGCCGGGCACCGCGCTCCTGTTGCTGGGCGAGCCCGCCCTCGCGTGGCACGCCGCGCGCCGCCACGACGGGAGCGGCTTCGAGACGTTCCTCCGCGCCGGTGGCCGGCTCGTCGTGGCGTTCCATCCGATCCGGAAACGCCTCGGCGCCTCCCGTGACGGCGCGGAGCCGGACGAACGCGAGGCGGCGCCGTCGGAGAAGTCGGCGTGGAGGGCGACCTCCACGGGCTTCGGCGTGACGTTCTCGTTCCTCTCGCTCGACACGGCGGAGACGGCGACCTCCACGGAGGTGGGCCTGCCAGACGAGATCGCCTGGAAGTCGGGCCTGACGTTCGCGCGCCTTTCGCCCGAGTGGCGCGTCCTCTATCGCCGCGGCGGGAGGCCCGTCGTCATCGAGCGGCCGTTCGGGAGAGGATCGCTCCTCCTCGTGGCCGACACGTACCTCTTCAGCAACGAGGCGATGCGGGACGACCGGGAGTCGCCGTTCCTGGCGAGGGCCCTCGGACCCGTCACGCGCGTGATCTTCGACGAGACGCACCTCGGCGTTTCCGAGAGCCCGGGCGTGGCCGCCCTCGCCCGGCGGTACCGGCTGCACGGCGTCCTCCTCGCGGCGCTGGTCGTCCTCGGGCTCACCATCTGGCGCAGCGCCGTCAGCTTCCTCCCGCCGGCGGAAGACGGGGACGAGTCGGGCGCCGTCTCGGGGAAAGGCTCCCTCTCGGGCTTCGTGAACCTGCTGCGGCGGGGCGTGAAGCCGGACGAGCTCCCCGCCGTCTGCCTCTCGGAATGGGAGCGCTCGCTGGGTCCGGCCCCGGAAGACGTCCGGCGGGAGCTCGCCGCGGGGGGCGAGCCCGTGGCCGTCCTCCGCCGGCTCCACGAGAGGCTCTCGCGCGGACGCCACCAATCCACCCTGCCGGTTCCGGGGCCGAACGGCCCGGACAGAAAGAGAGTCTGATGTCTCGAGACCTTCGGGAGATCCTCGCGACGACGCGGAGCGAAGCGGCGAAGGTGATCATCGGCCAGGAGGCCGTGGTCGACCAGGCGCTGATCGCCATCTTCACGAACAACCACGCGCTGATCGAGGGGGTGCCGGGAGTGGCGAAAACGCTCCTCGTGCGGACGCTCGCGCACGTCCTGGGCTGCGACTTCTCGCGGATCCAGTTCACCCCGGACCTGATGCCGGCGGACATCACGGGGACGAACGTCTTCAACCTCCAGAGGAACGAGTTCACTCTGGTGAAGGGGCCCATCTTCACGACGTTCCTCCTGGCCGACGAGATCAACCGCGCCCCGGCGAAGACACAGAGCGCGCTCCTCCAGGCCATGCAGGAGAGGAGCGTGACGATCGACCGGGACACGCACGAGCTGTCGCCCAGCTTCACGGTCTTCGCCACGCAGAACCCGATCGAGTACGAGGGGACGTACCCGCTTCCGGAGGCGCAGAAGGACCGGTTCATGCTCAAGGTGACGATGCGGACGCCGGAGCGCGAGGACGAGCTGACGCTCGCGCGCCGCTCCCTGGGCGACGACGCGCCGGAGGGGATCCTCGCCCGCGGCGAGGTGAAGCCGGTCCTCGCCCCGGGCGAGCTGGCCCACGTCCACGCGCTCCTCCAGAGGGTCCTCATCCGCGAGGAGCTGATCGCCTACGCCGTGGACGTGGTCCGCGCGACGCGCAAGAGCGACAGCGTCCTGACCGGCGCGGGCCCCCGGGCCACGCAGGCGCTGCTCCTGGGCGCCCGCGCCACCGCGGCGCTCGAGGGACGCGACTTCGTCACCCCCGACGACGTGAAGGCGATGGCCGAGCCGGTCCTCTCGCACCGGCTCATCCTCCGGCCCGAGTACGAGATCGAGGGGCTGACGGTGACCGAGGTGGTGGAGCGGCTCCTCCGCGAGGTGCCGGTCCCCCGATGATCGTCCCGTCCGCGCGGCTCGTCGCGATCACCGCGGCCGTCCTCTTCCCGGCGGCCGCGCTCGGTGCGCTGGCCCCCGGAACGGCGGGAACGCTGGCGGTCGTGGCGGGGCTCCTCGCCGCCGCCGCCGCCGTGGACGCGTGGCTCGCGCCGCGCGCGCTCGACGCGCTCCGCCTGGAGCTGCCGCCCCTCCTCCGGATGACGAAGGACCGCGAGGCGCAGCTCGAGGTGAGGCTCGCGAACGAACGCGCGGGCGCGCGGACGGTGCGGGTCGGGGTGCCGCTCCCGGAGAACGTGACGTCTCCCGCGGACGAGGTGCTGACGCGGCTCCCCGAGGCCCAGCCGCTCTCGAAGGTCCTGCTCTCCCTCACCGCGTCGCGGCGCGGCTCGTACCGGCTGACGCGGGGCCACCTCGAGGGCTCGTCCCAGCTCGGCCTATGGCTCGCCCGTTCGTCCGCCCCCGTCGACACCGAGCTCCGGGTCTACCCGAACCTCCTCTCCGAGCGAAAGAGCGTTGCCGCGCTCTTCCTGAACCAGGGCGCCACCGGGATCCACGCGCAGCGCCAGGTGGGCCGCGGCCGCGACTTCGAGAAGCTGCGCGAGTACGTGCCCGGCGACGACTACGGCGAGATCCACTGGAAGGCGACGGCGCGGCGCGGCCGGCCCGTGACGAAGGTGTTCCAGATCGAGAGGACGCAGGAGGTCTACGTCGTCCTCGACGCCTCGCGCCTCTCGGGCCGCACCGAGGACGGCGTGTCGGCGCTCGAGCGGTTCGTCAACGCGGCGCTCCTCCTCGCGCTCGCGGCCGAGCGGCAGGGCGACCTCTTCGGCCTCGTGACGTTCAGCGACCAGGTCCACGGGTTCGTGAGGGCCAAGGGGGGGAAGCCGCACTTCCAGACCTGCCGCGACGCCCTCTACCGGCTCCACCCGCGCGTCGTCACGCCCAGCTTCGAGGAGCTCTTCACGTTCCTCCGGACCCGCCTCCGCCGCCGCGCCCTGCTCCTCGTCCTGACGGCCCTCGACGACCCGGCCCTCGCGGAGAGCTTCGAGAAGGCGTCCAGCCTGGTGGCCCGCCAGCACCTCGTCTTCGTCAACGCCCTGCCGCCGCGCGGCGTCCGTCCGCTCTTCACCGGCGAGCCGGCCGCGACCGTCGACGAGGTCTACGACGCTCTCGGCGGACACCTCCAGTGGCAGGGGCTGAAGGAGCTCTCGAAGAGGCTCCACCGGCGGGGCGTGACGCTCTCGCTCCTCCAGCACGAGAGCTTCGCCGCGAAGCTCGTCACCGAGTACGTGTCGATCAAGAGGAGGCAGATCCTGTGATCCTCGACCTCCCCCGCTTCCTCGCCGAGCGGCGCGCCACGTGGGACGAGCTGGAGAAGATCCTGAAGCACCTTGCCGACGAGCCGGGCGCGGCGCTCGGGCTGAAGGACCTCCAGCGCTTCCACCTCCTCTACGAGCGGACGTCGGCCGACCTCGCGAAGGTGGCCACGTTCGCGTCCGAGCCGCGGCTCGTCCGGTACCTCGAATCGCTGGTGGGCCGCGCCTACGGCGAGATCCACGAGACGCGCGAGCGGAAGCGGAGCTTCTCGCTGATCCGCTTCTTCCGCGTCGACTTCCCGCGGGCCGTGAGGCGCCATTCCGGGGCGCTGGCGCTCTCCGTCGCCCTCACGCTCCTCGGCTCGACGTTCGGGGGCGCGGCCGTGGCGTTCGATCCCGAAGCGAAGGCGATCCTCCTGCCGTTCTCGCACCTCCTGGGCGACCCGAGGGAGCGGGTGAAGGACGAGGAGACGAAGAAGCGCGACCGGAACGAGGGGGCGAAGGGGACGTTCTCGAGCTCCCTGATGACGCACAACATCCGCGTCTCGATCACCTGCTTCGGGCTCGGCCTCACGTGGGGCGTCGGGACCGCGATCCTCCTCCTCTACAACGGCATCATCCTCGGCGCCGTGGCCCTGGACTACGTCCGCGCGGGCCAGACGGAGTTCCTCCTGGGCTGGCTCCTGCCGCACGGCTCCGTCGAGATCCCGGCGTTCCTCCTGGCCGGGCAGGCGGGGCTCGTCCTGGCACGCGCGCTCATCGGGTGGGGCGACCGCCTGTCGATGCGGCGCCGCCTCCGCGCGGTGTCGGGCGATCTCGCGACGCTCCTCGGCGGGATCGCGGCGCTCCTCGTCTGGGCCGGGATCCTCGAGTCGTACCTGTCGCAGCATCACGAGCCCGTCCTCCCCTACGCCCTGAAGATCGCCTTCGGCACGGTGCAGCTCGGGCTCCTGGCGCTCTACCTCGCCCGCTCTGGAGCGGCTCGCTCGGGAGCGGCCCCCCGCTCGGGAGCCGAAGAGGTCCCGACGCCGTGACGGACCGCGTCCTCCGCCTCACCATCACGACGCCGGAGGGGATCACGTTCTCCCTGCCGCTGGCGGGGCCCGTGGTCCGGGCGCTCGCCTGGACGGTCGACCTCCTGGCGATCCTCGCGCTCGGGATGATCGCGAGGCAGCTCCTCTTCGTCCTCCTCACGGTGAGCCTCGACCTCTTCCGTTCGCTCGCGATCCTGTCGAGCTTCGTCATCACCCTCGGCTACGGCATCCTCTTCGAATGGCGGTGGCGCGGCCAGACGCCCGGCAAGCGCCTCCTCGGCCTCCGCGTGATCGACGCGAGCGGCCTGAAGCTGAGGCCGAGCCAGATCGTCGTCCGGAATCTGCTCCGCGCGGTGGACGGCCTGCCGGCCTTCTTCCTCGTGGGCGCCGCCGCGGCGTTCCTCACGAAGCGCGCGCAGCGGCTCGGCGACCTCGCGGCCGGGACCGTCGTCGTCCGCGTGCCGAGAATCGACGAGCCCGACCTGTCGGGCCTCCTCACGGGGAAGTTCAACTCGCTGGCCGAACGGCCCCACCTCGCGGCGCGCCTCCGGCAGCGCGTCACGCCCGAGGAGGCCGCCGCGGCGCGCGAGGCGCTCGTCCGCCGCGAGGGGCTCGACCCCGCCCGGCGCGTGGCCCTCTTCCAGGAGCTCTCTCTTCACTTCCGGAGCGTGGTCGCCTTCCCGCAGGAGGCGACCGACGGCATCACCGACGAGCAGTACGTGAGGAACGTCGTCGAGATCCTCTACCGGAAGAGCGGCGCCGACGCGCTCCTCTCGACACCGTAGACAATACCCGCGTGCCGTTCGCCCCGAACGCCGACGTCTACGAGACCGGCTACTACCGGAAGATGTACCAGCCGCACTGGTTCCTGAGGAACCGGCGGAAGTACGAGGAGCGCGACGCCGCGCTCCTCCGGATCGTCAAGCCGACGCCCGAGCTGCGCCTCCTGGAGCTCGGCTCCGCCCGCGGCGACTCGTCGTTCTTCTTCGCGCCCCTCGTGAAGGAGGTCGTCGGGATCGACGCGTCCGGGACGGCGGTGGCGATCGCGCGGGAGCTCGCGGCCCGGGACGTCGTTCCGAACGTGAGGTTCGAGGTGGCCGACGCCCGGGACCTCGCCGCCTTCCCCGACGCGTCCTTCGACGTCGTCCTCCTCGCCGACTTCGTCGAGCACGTCGAGGACGACGTCCTCACCGCATCCCTCCGGGAGGGGCGGAGGGTCCTGACGCCGGGCGGCGCGCTGGCGATCTACACCCCGAACCTCGACCACTGGGCCGAGCGACTGAAGGACGCGATTCCCGGGCTCCAGCAGAAGGACCACATCGCCGTCCGGCGCTCGGCGCGGGTCGTCCAGTTCGTCAGGGACGCCGGCTTCTCCGTCGCGGACCTCTTCTTCTCGGCGAGCCCGTACCCGCTCTTCGGTGCCCTCGACCGACTCTTCGCCTCGCGCGACGTCTGCCGCTTCCGGACGTGCCTCCGCGCCTCCCGCTAGCTCGCGGACCGGTCTTCCAGGCGGAGCGCCACGTCACTCGCGAGGCGCTCGTTCAGCGTCGTCCACCGGACGTCGGGCTGGGACGAGAAGGCGTGGAGGTAGATCGCCACGTCGCGCGGCTCGTACTTCTTCAGCGTGGCGTCCACGGCGGCCGACACCTTCTCGGGCGAGGGCTCCGGCACCTCGCCCTCGATGGAGAGGCTGGGCCCTTCATGCGGGAGGCCGGTCTCGTCGAGGAAGAACGAGATGAGCTTCTTCTGGGAGCGGGTGAGGGCCGCGGAGAGGACGAAGAGGGCGAGGTCGGCGCCCCGCTTGTTGCGCAGCGTGCGCCGCACGTAGCCCTTCCGCTGCTCCTCCGGGAGCCGGGCGAATCGCTTGTACGGGATCGCCTGGTAGGTGAGGACGCCTCCGGCGATCTTGTCGGGGATCTCGTCGTCTTTGCAGGCCGTCAGGACGACGGCGTCGATCTCGTCGTTCGAAAGGTGTCGGAAGATCTCGTAGGCCTTCATGCGGGCCGGAGGATACAGAAAAAGGCCCCGCGCGGAGCCCGCGGTCACTCGAGGCTCTTCAGCCCCGATTCCGCGCTCTTCTCGTAGTCGCTCCCCGGGGGAGCGTTCCTCTTGACCTCGTCGTACATCCGCCGGGCATCGGCCGTCCGAGCGGCCGCGCGATAGAGGGCGGCCGCCCCGAGCCGCGCCGCGTTCGACTCCGGGGCCCCCGGCTCGCGGGCGAGGATCTCCTCGTAGAGGATCAGGGCCCGCTGCGCGTCCCCCCCGCGCTCCGCGAGCATCGCGAGCCGAAGGGTGGCGGTGAGGCGAGCCGGGCCGCTCTCGCTCCGCATCAGGTCGTCGTAGATCTGCCGGGCGCCGGCGTCGTCCTTCTCCTTTTCGAGGAGCTCGCCCTTCATCAGGAGCGCCCTCGACTTTCCGAGGTCGCCCAGCTGCACGATCTCGTCGAGCGACCTCATGGCCTCGGCCCGATTCCCCGATTTCGTGGCCACGTCCGCGATGGCGAAGAGGAGGATCGCCTTGTGGTCGGCCCGCGGCATCCGCCCGATGGCGTCGCGGTAGAACGCGAGAGCCTTGACGGGGCCCCCCTCCTTCTCCGCGAGCGCGCCCTTCTCTAGCGCCTTCTGGAGCGCCCCGTCGTCGCCCCGGGCGTTTGCCGGCGGCACACCGCCGGGGCCGACGGTCTTCTGGGCCCCCTGCAGGAGCTTCAGGAGCGCCTCGGCACGCGTCTTCTCCCCCTCGCCGGCCTCGCTGATGTCCACCTTCGGCCGGCCGGCCCACCCGCCGACGACGAGGATCGCGAAGAGCGCCGCGGCGCCCAACGCCGCGCGGCGCGGCCAGGGGGACTCGGGCTCCTCCTTCTGCATCGCCGGGACGATGGCGGTCCTGCGGCTCGAGACGGCCATGGTGGGGTTCGACACGGGGACCGATCCGCCCACGAGCGCCGAGATCTGCGCCTGCGTGTAGGTGTCGGCGGGCGCGACCACCCGGAGCTTTCGGAAGAACCTCATCACGGCGACGAAATCCTTCTCGAGGCGGTAGAGCTTCGCCAGCTGCAGGAGGACGGCCACGTTCTCCGGGTCGTTGCGCAGCTTCTCCTCGAGCTCCTTGATCCGGGCGTTGTCCACCGGCTTCTCGCGCTGGCCCGCCCGCTCCGCCGCCACCCTGTAGAGGCTCTGGGCCGCCGGATCGTTCGGCGTGACGGCGAGCGTCTGGTAGGCCGCCCCGAGCGCCTCCTCGGGCGGGGCCTTCCCGTCCAGGAGCTTCTGCGCTTTCTCGGAGGATTCCGCGGCAAGCTGCTTGTTCCTTTGGGCCACGAACCCGGCGGGGTTCTCGGTGAAGCTCCGGAAGATCGCGGAGGGGTTCAGGACGCCTTCGCTCACGAGGACCTCGCGGAGCGCCTCCGCCGCCTCTTCCGCGGCGGCGTAGCGTTTCTCGCGTTCCTTGGCGTGGAGCTTCCTGACGATGACGTCCACTGCCGGAGGGATGGCCGGGTCGAGGAGCGACGGCGCCTCGGGGTTGACGTCCACCACGCGGCGCAGCGTGGCCGACACGGAGTCGGACGTGAACGGGTTCTTGCCGGTCAGGAGCTCGTAGAGGCAGGTCACCACCGAGAAGAGGTCGCTCCGCGCGTCGAGCGTCTCGCCGCGCGCCTGCTCCGGCGACATGAACGACGGCGTCCCCACCACCGTCCCCGTGATCGTGAGGCGCGTCAGGTTCTCGGCCTGCGAGATGCCGAAGTCGGCGATCTTCACCGTGCCGTCCTTCGTCCACATGATGTTCTGCGGCTTGATGTCCCGGTGGACGATCCCCTTCTTGTGCGCCACGCCCAGACCCTTCAGGGCGTCGGCGATGGAGAGGAGCGCGAGCTCCCACGGGAACCTCCCGGCCGCCTCGCGGAGCTGCGACAGCGCCCCGCCGTCCACGTACTCCATCACGATGTACGCGTTGTTCGACGCCGGGCTGCAGTCGAGGAGCTCCACGATGTTCTTGTGCTTCAGCGAGATCTGGATCCGGATCTCGTGGAAGAAGCGGTCCATGAAGGTCGTCTCCTGCGCGATCTGCGGCAGGATCTTCTTCAACGCCACCTGCTTGCCCGTCCGCTCGTCGACGCAGAGGAAGATCTCGGCCATCCCACCCATCGCGAGACGCCTCACGACCCGATAATGGTCGATCATCACAGCAGGGAATCTTACTAGCCCTCCGGGTGATCCAACGGGGGGCCCCTCTCCGGAAACACCGAGCAACGAGGAGGAAATGTGAAAGGTCATCGCTTCAAGTCCCTGTCCGTCCCGGCGCTCGCCCTCGGCGTGGCTGCGGCCCTCGCCACACCGGCGCCGGCCGCCTCGACGTTCTCGCACGAAGACTGGAACAAGGTCGTCGGCAAGTTCGTCAACGCCAAGGGCTACGTGAACTACGAGGCGCTGGCCAAGGACCGGGCCGATCTCGACCGGTACATCGCGACCATCGAGAAGACGAGCCCGAAGTCGAGCCCGGACGCTTTCCCCTCGAAGAACGACAAGCTGGCCTACTACCTGAACGCCTACAACGCGATGGTCTTCAAGGGCGTCCTCTCGCGCGGGCCGGAGAAGGAGAGCGTCTGGAAAGGGGGCCTCGTCAGCGGCTACTCCTTCTTCGTCTCGATGAAGGTTCGGCTCGACGGGGAGACGTGGAGCCTCAAGGCCCTGGAGGACGACCTGATCCGCGAGGGCTTCGCCGACCCCCGGATCCACGCGGCTCTCAACTGCGCCTCGATCGGCTGTCCCCGCCTTCCCCGGGAGGCGTTCGTTCCGGAAAGGCTCGACGCCCAGCTCGATGCGG
>Ga0154020_10007436_pt1 | contig 12791 bp, 8 predicted proteins | sample Klosneuvirus_201_FD_109709 | JGI IMG/M metagenome (GOLD analysis project Ga0154020, IMG submission 109709) | Active sludge microbial communities from wastewater, Klosterneuburg, Austria - Klosneuvirus_20160825_MG | ecosystem: Engineered > WWTP > Aerobic digester > Activated sludge | place... | reverse complement strand
GCCGAGCGCGAGCTCCTCGAGGAACATGTAGCCGCGGTCCGCGGTGTTGTTCTGGTGGTAGTACGCGCCCTTCAGGGACGTGTAGTTCATGCTCTTCAGCGCGCCGTTGTAGCGCGTGAAGGTCTTGCCCTTCTCGTCCTTCGTCTTGCCACCGGAGTCGGGCCAGCGAGGGGTGTGATAGATGCCGAGGCCGAACGCGCGCCCCGTGATGTGCACGCCCTTCGGCAAGTCCTGCGGCATGACGAGCCCGGTCTTGCTGATGCCGAGCAGGTTCTCGGTCCGCGTTCCGTGCCAGCCCGGAATGACCCCGGTCGCGCCATCCTTCTTCGTGATCGACGCGGCGTACTTGTCGAACGCCGCCTTGCGACCTTGCTGCTCGAGCTTCCACACCCGGCCGAGCTTCAACTTGCCATAGAAGTTCGAGTTGATCGGCGACTGCCCCTTGTCGAACAGCTCTTTGATCTCTTTGTACTCGTCGCTCTTCCCGTCGAGGAACGAGATGTCGCACTTGAGGCCTTGGTACCAGACCTCGTTCGGATCGTCGGCCTCGGCCGCCGCAGCGAACACTTCCTTCGCGAGGAAGGCGTCGCGCAAGAGGCCGATGAACTCGCGCTGCTCGGTGAGCCGCTCTTTGCTGTTGAGCAAGATGAGATCGAGATCGAGCTTCTTGCCTTTGCGCGCGTGATCGATCTGTCGCGGGATCGTCGAGAGATACTCGTTCGTGAGCTCGACGAGCTTCTCCTTCTTCGGCTTCTTGGCGATGAGCGTCTCGATCTCGTCGAGGATGTCGGCGCCCTTGTCGAGCTGCGAGTCGGCGAGGTTGCCGAGCGGTGCGTCTTTGGTGGCACCGGCGGTGGCGCTCAGGCCAGCGGCGACCGCTTTTCCCGTCGAGTTGTAGATGATGCCGAGCAGCTCCTCCACCTCGGGGTGGAAGGTGCCCTTCTTGCCGGCGGACTTCTTCTTCGCTGGAGCGGCGCCCGTCGCGGCCGCTTGCTTCTTCGCCTCGTCGGCGCCGGAGCGAAGCTCGACCTTCGTGTAGCCCTTCGCGATCTTCGAATCGATCTTCTTGGTCATCTGCTTCTTGGCATCGGCAAGATCCTTGCCTTGTACCGTCTGCACTTGACCCGACTGACCGACGCGCCCGTACGTGAAAACAACGGAGAAATCATCGAACAGCTGCCCGCGGTAGAACTTGTTCGACCCGAGCGCGGTCGCACCGGTTTTGGCGCCGGTGAGATCTGTCCAGTTGAGCGTGACCTCTTCGAGGAGCTTCGCCATTAGATCTTCACCTGGCAGGCGTAGCGCAGGCGCACCTGGCTCTCCGAGTACACGAGGTACTCGGTCTGATCGAAGCTCGACTTCGCGTACTGCTTCTGCGCGATCGGCTTGCCCTGCGGAATGATGACGTCCTTGCCGTCGAACTTGAACGTGACGTCGTGCTTCGGATCCGGCTCGTTCTGTCCGCGTGCGACGATGCTGTCGAAGCCCTTCGGGGCTGCCTTCAGCGACGAGTCATCCTTCGTGATCGAGTGCTCCTTACCGAGCGCTGCTTCGGCGAGGAACATCACGCCGTGGCCGCCGGTCGCCCAGCCCATGTAGTTGATCGACTTTCCGTTCTCGGACGCGAGGTAGATGCCCTTGCCGACGCGACCGCCCGAGTGCGGCATGATGCGCAGACCGCCTTTGCAGATCGCTGCAACGACGGCGACGTTCGTGCCGTGCCACAGCAGCTTGCGGTGATCGATGTCGTCGTGCTTCTTGAAGCGCGCGCCCTCGGACTTGCGGTCCATGCGGAACACATGCATGAGCTTCGGCTTGCGGCCCGCTCTCGCCGTCGCCTCGAGGTAGTTCTCGACGTACTCGTACTCCTTCGACTTCGGATCGACGACCTCGAGGTTGGTGTCGAGCTTGCCGTAGTTCTCGTCGGCGGGATGCGGCAGGAGCTTCGCCGCAGACTTCGTGGCGACCTTCTGCATGCTCACGGCGATCTCGATGTCGTTGAGCACGTTCAGCATCTCCATCTTTTTATCGAGGAGCTCCTGGGTATCGATCAGCGGCGGAACTCGCCGGCCGAACGCGTGCGGGATCACGGTGTAGAACTTCGAGGTCGTCTCTTCGATGAGCTTCGCTTTCCGCGCTTTGATGTGCTTCTCGAGGGCCTCGAGCACTTCGTAGCCCTTCTCGACCTGTGTCTTCGACAAGTTGCCGAGCGGCATCTTCTTGACGTCGATGTCGAACGACGCCATCGCGCCCTTGAACATGTCCTCGTCGAAGATGAGGCTCATGAACTTCTCGAGCGGCGCTTCGAGCTTGCACGGCGCGAACTTCTTCGTCGTCGCCTTTTGCACCTTCGCCGCGTCGGCATCGATGCCCTTGAGCTTCTCCTCGAGCTCCTCGGCCTTGTCGGGATCGGCGCTGCGATCGATCTCGATCAGCGAGTAGCGACCCGCGGCCGGCTTGAAGTTCGCGCGATCGGACCACGCGTTCTTCGTCTTGTCCTTGAACTTCGCCTCGAACGCCTTCAGCGCTTTCGCGAAATCGACGGGACCGACGAGGGCGTTCTGCCCGTCTTCACCGACGCGACCCCAACGTGTCCACGCGTAGTACTTCCCACCCTTCTCGAGGAGTTGGATGACGTAGAACTTGTTGTTGTTCGCGCCGATGTTGGTCTGATTCAGCATGCAGTCGTAGTCCTCGTGGACGACTGCACCCGAGAGAGAACACTTGGAGTCGACAGGTATGGTCTTCGTCTTACCCATGATGGCCCCCCCATAGTACAAAGCGGACGGGTGGCGTTGGTCGATCCGGACAGTGGATCGCAAGCGTTCGAGCATTCCGGTCGGTGGAATAAACGGCCGCGCTGGCGATGGCGACGGGGTGATTCCTCGATGACACTGTCGGGACACGTGACGATCCTGCGGGGCAGGTCGGACGTGCATACGGAATGGGGGCCTCGATGATGAAGCACGCGATTTTGGTCGTTCTCCTCGTTGCTTGTAAGGGTGGCTCGAAAGACGGAACCGCAACCGGTGGCAGCAACGCCGTCGGAAGCGCGGCCGGAAGCGCGGCCGGAAGCGCGGCCGGAAGCGCGGGCGCGACCGGGAGCGCGGCGGCAGCGACTGGCTCGCCTGCAGGATCCGGATCGGCGGTCGGGAGCGCGGGCTCGGGTTCGACAGCGCGAGATCCGTGGGGTGCGAGCGCCAGCACGGGATCCGGTTCGGGATCCGGCTCCGCCGATCCGAAGCCGCCGTCGACGGGCAAGGAGATGCCTGCGGTCGAACGACCCGTGATGACCGAGGAGCAAGCGGCCGAGGTCGTGGCCGGCGCGGTCAAAGCGTTCGGAGAGCCGAATCCTCCGTGCGCCGCGATCGTCGACCGGTTGGGCGTCGCGATTCCGATCGCGTTCCACAAGAAGCTCGACCAGGCCGCGATCCCGGCGTTGCGCGCCTACGGAAAGTGCGCGCAGACGATCAAGAAGTGGCGCGCCTCGATCCGCGCGGCGAGCGCGTTGCTCGAGATCGGCGACGACAGCCCGCAGATTCCACCGGCGATCGTGCGCGCGCTGTCGGAGATGGGGGAGTACGACAAAGCGATCCAGACCGCGGTCGCGTTCTCCAAGCAGTACCCGAAGTCCGGCGACATGTTGATGGCGTCGGCGGTGATGGTGTTTTGCAAGGCGGAGGCGTGGGACAAGTGCGTGTCGACGGCAAACGGCGCGCTCGCCGAGCTCGAGAAGAAGCCCGACGCGGACAAGGACGCGATCCAGTTGATCCACCTCCTGCGCTCGATCGGCTGGGTGGTCACCGGCAAGCCGAAGGAAGCGCTCGAGGACATCGCGGCGATCGAGAAGGTGCGCGGCCCGATCCCGAAGTTCGACGCGGTCAAGGCGACGGCGCAGGCGACGATCGAGCGCGGCTTCTACTTCGAGGTCGTTCCACTCGGACAGCTGCCGATCGGCGTGTATCACCTGATGGGCCGCGCGAACACCGGCGCTCTCGTCACGCTCAAGCTGCGCGAGCAGGGCAACATCACGCGTCAGTTTCGCGTCGAGGTCGAGGTGCCGGGCGTGACCGAGCGCAGCTCGAACACGGTCGCGCTCAAGCCCAACGAGTACAGCGTGAAGTGGGCGAATCCGCCGCTCAAGATGGACTTCGATCTCGCGAAGGTCCGCGGTCCGCGTCCCGCGCAGCTCGCGCTCAAGATCACGGAGCTCGCGAAGGGCGGCGACAAGGTGGTCCTCGACGAGACGATTCCGATCGAGGTGCTGCCGCGCGACTACCTGCCGCTCAAGCGGAAGGTCGGCGCGGACTCGATGGTCCCCACGTACGGGTTCATGGGCGCGTGGCTCACGTCGAACGATCCAGCCGTCGATGCGTTCCTCGCGAAGGCGAAGGAGCGCGTCGAGGGTCGCAACTTCGTCGGCGAGCAGGGGGCGACGGTGCCGCAGATCAAAGCGCTGTACGACGAGCTCAAGAGCCGCGGCGTCAGCTACGTGATGGATCCGAACGTGGCCGCCGATCAGGTGTTCGTGCAACGCACGCGCTTGCCGGCGGAGGTGCTCGCGACGACGAACGCGCAGTGCCTCGAGGGGACGTTGTTGTTCGCGACGCTGTTCGAGGCGATCGGGATCAAGCCGATCATCGTGATCGTCCCGGGGCACGCGTTCGTCGGGTGGCACACGGTGGCGAAGGACGGGACGAAGGGCGAGCCGCTGTTCGTCGAGACGACCATGGTCGGCAGCGCGGACTTCGAGGCCGCGGTGCGCGTGGCGACGCGGCGCGTGGCGACCGAGATGCAACAGGGCTCGTTCAAGGCGGGTGCGTCCACGATCGTCGACGTTCCGGCAATCATCGCCGCTGGATTCACCGCGCAGCCACTGTGAGCGCTCGTCGAGGACGCGACCCGGACTAGGGCCTTGCAACCCGGACGCGCCTGGCTATGCTCCGCCGCGATATGGGTTCGTCGATGGGAAAGCCTGGAAAAACAAAACTCGCTTCGGTGGCCACCACGGTCAGCTTCGACAAGTTCTGGACGTGGCTCGCGGGTCACGCGAACTGCATCCTGCGAGCGGGCACTCCCGAGACCGTCCTCCTCGATCACGATGACTTTCACTGGACGCTGATCACGGAGGACGATCACACACACGTCGTCCAGCTCGCGCGCGCGAAGGATCTCGTCGGCGAGCTCCTCGTGTTTCCAGCGGAGATCGCCTACGTGCAGGTCGAGCCATCCGAAACCGATGGTGAGTGGCTGTTCGAATGCGTCATCGAGACGGAAAAGGCGCGCGAGGTCGCGTACCATTTCGTCATGGCGCACGAGTACGAGGACGGGGAACATCGGCGCGAAGAGAAGTGGACCCACTGAACCCGACCAGATCCGATCCTACGACTCCGACGTCCACGTCTGCGCCCGACACGGAATCCGATGTCGTCGGCCGCGATGACGAGACCGAGGAGACGGATACGCGCATCGGTCAGCTGGTCGACGGTCGCTACAAGATCCTGGAGGCGATGGCGTCGGGATCTATGGGCGCCGTGTACAAGGCCGAGCGGATTCCCGTCGGCAAGCTCGTCGCGCTGAAGTTCTTGCACGCGTCGTTCGCGAAGGACTCCGAGTTCCAGACGCGGTTCGAGCGCGAGACCCGCGTGATGTCGAAGCTCTCGCATCCGAACTGCGTGAGCGTCGTCGACTTCGGCGTGTGGCAAGACGCGCCGTACCTCGCGATGGAGTTCGTCACGGGCACCACGCTGCGCGCGATGATCGACAAGGGCCCGCTGCCCGTCGGACGCGCGCTCGTGCTCGCGCGCCAGATCGCCGCGGGCCTCGCGCACGCACACGCGCAGGGCGTGGTCCACCGCGACGTGAAGCCCGCGAACATCATGATCAGCGACGAGGTCGGCACCGGCGATCACGTGCGCATCCTCGATTTCGGGCTCGCACGCCTGCGCGGCAACGTCGGCCGCGATGCAACGCAGACCAACGTCGTCGTCGGAACGCCGAACTACATGGCGCCCGAACAGACGATCGGCGGCGGCACCATCGACGCACGCACGGACATCTATGCGTGCGGCGTCGTGCTGTTCGAGATGATCGCCGGCGAGCGCCCGTTCAACGCGAAGGACACGATGGCGCTGCTCGGCATGCACCGCGCCGCGCCGACGCCAAAGCTCGAAGATCGCATGAACCTCATGTCGGGCTCGTCGGAGATCCCCGAGGGCGTGCAGGAGCTGATCGAAAAGGCGATGGCGAAGTCGCCCGACGATCGATTCCAGTCCGCCGTCGAGCTCGCGGATGCGATCGAGGAGCTCGTCGGCTCGCGCACGTCGAGCGAGCACAAGGTTCCCGTGATCCCGATGAAGCGCGCGCAGACGGATCCCGCCGTCGCGCCGACGCTCGTCGACGTCGAGTCGGGTCGGGTCGCGACGACGATCCGCAAGGAAGGCACCGAGCCCGTCCACCGCAAGAGCGGGTTCGGCGGTGGCTTCTTGTTCGTGTTGTTGCTGCTCGGTGGTGCCGCGGCCGCCGTCTATCTCATCGTGTTTCGCGCACCGGAGAAGGTGGCGAAGGATCCGGACGCGACGACGCTGCCGCCGATCACGATCGACGCGGGCGCGATCGCGACCGCCACGCCGGATGCGTCCGAGGCGCCGGTCGTCGTCGTGGACGCGGCCGAGCCAGCGGTCGCCGTCGTCGACGCGACCGAGGGCACCGTCGCTCCGATTCCGATCGATGCCCCCGGCGACGAGATCGAGATGGATCCGCTCACCGCGGACAACCCCGATCCGCAAGCGGGCTCGAACACCGCCGAGGACGAAGCGCCGGACGCACCCGAGGTCGTCGACGACACCAAAGTCGAGGCACCACCCGAACGCGCGAAGAACGTCACCGAAGCGATCCAGATGCTCAAGGACGGCAAGCGCGAGCTCGCGCGGCAGAGCCTGCACGCGCTGTGGAAGAAGTCACCGAACAGCGCGCAGATCCCGTTCCTCCTCGGCAACATCTACAACGACAAGCTGTGGTGGTCGGTCGCGATGGATCACTACAAGATCGCGATCGGCAAGAACGGTGGCTACAAGGCCAACGCGATCCTGAACAAGAACGTCATCAACATGCTCGCGAGCCCCAAGACGGTGCGCAAAGCGCAGGGCTTCATTCGCAACACCATCGGTCGCTCGTCGCGGCCTTATCTGGCGAACGCCGCGAAGTACGCGAAGAACGGCAACGTGAAGAAGCAGGCTGCGTCGCTGCTCAAGCAGATCCGCTAATCCGTCGAATGGTGTCACGAAGGGCACCCATGTCTCCGCGTCGTACATATGCCGTACTAACGCCCGTACGTACGCCCTCGTTCGTACGCCCTCGTACGTACGCCCGTTAGTACGCCATATGAACGAGCTGGGGAGGTGGTGGCCTTCGTCTTCTCGGGCGGCCCCGATCCTTGGCCGCGATCCTTAGCCGCGCTGAATGCCTGACGAACGTGGCCGCGCGAGAAAGGTCGGCGCCTCGAACCGGAACGTGGCCGCGCGAGGAAGATCGGCGTCGAACGGGAACGTGGCCGCGCTCGGGAACGGGATCGATTCACGGTATCGCCCTCGATCATCGGGCTTGATGAGGTGCTCGCGGGAAACGACACCCGGCGAAGAGAAGTCGAGGTGACACGTTTGCGGATCAGGAATCGGCCGCGAGGATCGACAAACGGTGATCGACAACGGTGATCGACAACGGTGATCGACAACGGTGATCGACAACGGTGACCGGTCCCGTCTCCGAGCGTGGCCACGGTCACGTGGATCGGGATCGAGCTCGCTCAGCGCGTCAGGTGGAACACGATGGTGTCCACGCCGCCCATCGTCGTGACGACGGGCTCCGGTGCACCCGGCCACGCGACGGAGGTCGCTTCGGCGAGGTACGGCGCGACGACCTGGTTCGCGATCGAGTCGGTACCGTCGACGACCGCCGTCGGCTGGCTCGTGACGACCACTGGAGCGCCGACATCGAACAGCTGCGCGCCATGCGCGAACCGGTAGTTGGTCCCCGCTCCGTCGAGCACGACGACCACGCCACCGCGGCGCAAGAACTCGTCGAGCGCCGTGGCCCATGCCGCGCCGGCCTGCTCGGATGCATCGCCATCGATATCCTCCGGCGGAACGATCACGACATCGACGCCGTCGAACGAGCTCGCCGGTGATGCGGGGAACGCGACCTGGTGCCACGGACGGCTCATCGCGCTCATGCCGAGCGAGAGGGCAGGGTAGTGCGCCATCGACGGTGATTCGCTCGGCCACCAGGCGACGCCGACGTCGTTCGTCGCGGTGAGCGAGACCGCGTTCGCGAGGACACGGCGCATCGCCGGGTGTGACGTCGCGTAGTCGTGACCGATCGCGACGATGTGGCCCCACGCTTCGCCTTGGCAGTGTCCGGCCGTGCAGATGCCACTCGCACATTGATGCGTGCACGAGCCGCAGTGATCGGGGTCGGTCTCGAGATCGACGCAGGTGCCGTAGCAGGCCTCGAGCGGCGCGGTGCAGGTCGGGCCCGCATCGGGGGACGCATCCGCGACCATCGCATCGGGAGATGCATCGGGCGCGTCGGGAGCTGCATCGGGTGCGGCGTCCACGTTCGCATCGGGCATCGCGTCGGGACCGGCGTCGGGCGTCGGCGTCGGATCGGGATCGAAGTTACCGACGGGCATCCGCGCATCCGGGGCGACCGCGACGATGCCGCCATCGATCTCGGGGCGAACGACACAGGTGCCGTCGTCGCGCAGGTAGCCGCGAGCACAGTGATCGTCGATGAGAGAGCTGCAGCCGGCGAGCAGGCCGAGCGAGAGGATCATGAAGCGGTTCACGGGGTCACCTCGATCTCGACGGCGGGGTCGACGGTCGTCGAGCGTTCGATCACGAACTCGACGCGACGGTTCTTCTGATGTTCGCGCTCGTCGCGCGCCGTCTCGATCCGCGGGCGCGAGCGGCCGTAGCCGACCGCCTCGATCGCGCTCGCGTCGAAGCCTTGCTTCTCCAGCACCATGCGCGCGAGCTCGGCGCGCCGCTTCGAGAGGTCTTGGTTGTACGTGTCCGATCCGCGGACGTCGGTGTGACCTTCGATCGTGATGCGATGCCACTCGGGATGCGCGCGCCACATCTTCGCGATGTCCGCGATCACGTCGCGTCCGCTCGAGCGAACGCGCGCTCGGTTGAAGTCGAACAGCACGCGCTCGTCGAGGACGATGCGGTCTTCGAACATCATCACGTGCTCCGAGAGCGGGCAGCCATCCATGCGCTGCGCGCAGCTCGTCTCGCGAGCCTCGACGACGCGATCGCCGTCGCTGACCGCGAAGCCGACGGCATCGGTCGCGACATCCACCTCGTGCTTCTCGACGGGCTTCTCGACGACGACGGCACGCACGGAGCGCGGCGCGCGCGTCTTGCCCCACGAGATATCGACGCCGACGAGCGCGATGTCCGCGCTGCCGAACGCGGCCATCTCGTCGCGCGAGACGACGCGAACGAAGCGCGCGCTCGGACCGACCTCGTATTCACCGACAGAGAACATCCAGCCAGCGCCCGCTTCGACGGTGGGAACGAGATCGTCGCCGGTTATGCCGCCGCCACCGACGAGCTCGACCCACGCGCCTGCGACATGGGCGCGCATGGCGAGCCCCGCGGTCATGAGACCGCCGAAGCCGGGATCCGCGAGGCCGTTGCCCGGGCTCGGACCATTTCGGAGCACGCCGGCGCGCAGGCGGGCGCCGATCGCGAACCTGCCGTTGTCGGCGTAGGCACCGAGCGCCGGCATCGCACCCGGCCGAAACACGCCGGCCTGGGCATCACTTACAGCGATCGCGGCCGGTGCTTCCGCCACGAGCCAACCCTCGGCGTGAGCCAGGGTCGGGAGGACACAGGCCGTGAGGGTGGCCAAGAGATGGAGACGCATCACTGACCGAGTCGGCCGCTTCGACGAACGTTGAGGTAAGGACCGGTGTGCTAACGCCCTTGACAGCCAGGGGAGGATCCGTAAAGTCACGCGCTCCGTAGCCCCGCCCAGGATCCATCTAGATGCCGACCATTAATCAGCTCGTCCGAAAGGGACGCGAGAAGATGCGCACCAAGAGCGCGTCTCCCGCCCTGAAGCAGTGCCCGCAGAAGCGCGGCGTCTGCACCCGCGTGTACACCACGACCCCGAAGAAGCCGAACTCGGCACTCCGCAAGGTCGCGCGTGTTCGTCTGACGAACCAGATGGAAGTGACGTCGTACATCCCGGGCGAAGGTCACAACCTGCAGGAGCACTCGGTCGTCCTCATCCGCGGTGGCCGCGTGAAGGATCTCCCGGGCGTTCGCTATCACATCATCCGCGGCACCCTCGATACGACGGGCGTCCAGAACCGCAAGCAGTCGCGCAGCAAGTACGGCGCGAAGCGTCCCAAGTAAGGACCAAGGAACGATATGCCGCGTAAGGGTGAAGTACCGAAGCGTAAGGTCCTGCCGGACCCGAAGTACACCGACGCTCCGACCGACGTTCGTCGTCGGCTGACGCAGTTCGTGAACGTCGTCATGCGCGATGGCAAGAAGGCCGTCGCCGAGGGCATCGTCTACAAGGCGTTCGACATGGTCGCCGAGCGTGCGAAGGACGATCCGTTGAAGGTGTGGGACCGCGCGATGAGCAACGTCCGCCCCCGCGTCGAAGTGAAGAGCCGCCGCGTCGGTGGCTCGACGTACCAGGTGCCCGTCGATGTCCGCCCGGACCGCTCGATGGCGCTCGGTATGCGCTGGCTCGTCGAGTACGCTCGCGGCCGCAACGAGAAGACGATGATGGATCGCCTCGCGAACGAGATCGTCGACGCCGCGCAAAACCGTGGCAACGCGGTCAAGAAGCGCGAAGACGTCCACAAGATGGCAGAGGCGAACCGTGCGTTCGCCCACTATCGCTGGTAAGCCTAGCGACTCTCTAAGCCATTAGACGGTTTGGAAGGTGGGTCCTCGTTCGAGGCCCAAACCACCAGGCTCTTTATGACGACCCGCCTCTCGTCACATACGCGGACCGCTCCGCTCGCCAAGACCCGAAACATCGGGATCATGGCGCACGTCGACGCGGGCAAGACGACGACGACCGAACGCATCCTGTTCTACACGGGCGCGACGTCGAGAATCGGCGAAGTCAACGACGGCTCCACCGTCACCGACTGGATGGCGCAGGAGCAGGAGCGCGGGATCTCGATCACCGCGGCTGCGACGACGTTTGGCTGGAAGGGCCACGTCGTGAACCTCATCGACACGCCCGGCCACGTCGACTTCACGATGGAGGTCGAGCGCTCGCTGCGAGTCCTCGACGGTGCGATCGCGGTGTTCGATGCCGTCGCCGGCGTCGAGAGCCAGAGCGAGACGGTGTGGCGGCAGGCGGATCGCTACAAGGTTCCGCGCCTCGCGTTCATCAACAAGATGGATCGCGAAGGCGCCGATCCCGATCGCGTCGTCGGCGAGATGAAGGCGCGCCTCGGTGCGCACCCGATCGTGATCCAGCTGCCGATCGGCACCGGCGCTGACTTCGACGGCGTGATCGATCTCGTCGCGATGCGCGCGCGCACGTGGGACGCGTCGACGTTCGGCGCGACGTTCACCGACGGACCGATCCCGCACGCGCAGGCGTCCGACGCGAGCCGCGCACGCGAGACGATGCTCGAGGCGATCGCCGAGCTCGACGACGAATTGATGGCCGCGTGGGTCGCGGGACGCGAGCTCACCGCCGAGGCGATCCGCGCCGCGCTTCGCCGCGTGACGCTCGGGCACTTGGATTCCCGGCGCGGCGTGCCCGTCCTCGTCGGGAGCGCGTTCGAGAACCAAGGCATTCACAACCTCCTCGATGCGGTCTGCGATTTCCTGCCCGCACCGAACGACTTCGTCGAAGTGCGCGGTCGCACCGTCGACGATCCGGCCGGCGCGCCGACGCTCGTGCGTACGATCGGCGACGATCAGCCGCTCGCCGCGCTCGCGTTCAAGGTGCAGACCGACGAGAACGGCGGACAGCTCACGTTCGTTCGCGTGTACGCGGGTTGCCTCAAGGTCGGCGACGCCGTCCTCGACGCGACGAAGGGCAACCTCGAGCAGATCGATCGCCTCGTGCGGATGTTCGCGAACCACCGCGAGGACATTCGCCAGGTCGAGACCGGGATGATCGGCGCGATCGTCTCGTCGAAGTCCGCATCGCCCGTCGCCACCGGGGACACGCTGTGCGATCCCCGCTTCCCGATCTTGCTCGACGCGATGACGGTTCCAAACCCCGTGATGGGCGTGATCGTCGAGCCGGAGACCGCTGACGATCACGGTCGCCTCGTCCACGGCCTCGACCGCCTCGCGATCGAAGATCCCTCGTTCCGCGTCCGCACCGACGCCGAGAGCGGTCAGATCATCATCAGCGGCATGGGCGAGCTCCACCTGGAGATCGTCGTCGATCGCCTGCGCCGCGAGTTCGGCGTGAAGGCGCGCGTCGGCCACCCGCAGGTCGCGTATCGCGAGACGATCACCAGCCGGGCAGAGGGCGAGAACCGCTTCGTGCGCGTCGCGGCCGGCCCCAACGGTCCACGTGGGGAGTACGGCCACGTCAAGTTGGTCGTCGAGCCCACGGACCGTGGCGGCGGCTATGTCTACGAGAACCGCGCATCCGCCTCGGACATCCCGCAGGAGCACGCTCCCGCTGTCGAGGCTGGGATCGCCGAGGCCGTGGAGCGTGGCGTCTTGACTGGCCACCCCATGACCGACCTCCGCGTTCAGGTCGTCGGGGGGAGCTATCACCCTGTTGAT
>Ga0154020_10007435_pt1 | contig 12793 bp, 11 predicted proteins | sample Klosneuvirus_201_FD_109709 | JGI IMG/M metagenome (GOLD analysis project Ga0154020, IMG submission 109709) | Active sludge microbial communities from wastewater, Klosterneuburg, Austria - Klosneuvirus_20160825_MG | ecosystem: Engineered > WWTP > Aerobic digester > Activated sludge | place... | reverse complement strand
GCGGCGACGAGCGTCACGTTGAACGTCGCCGAGGGCGCGCGGCGTTCCGGCAAGGATCGGCGTCGGTTCTACGTGATGGCGCGCGGAAGCGCTGGCGAGATTCAAGGCGCGCTGGATACGGCCAATGCGTGGGGCTGGCAGGTGGATTCCGAACGTGCGCGCTCGTTGGTGAGGCGGCAGCTCGGTCTCCTCGGAGGTTTGTGCAAGGACCCCAAGCGCGTCGAGTCCACGCGACCCGAGTAGAGCTGCATGAAGGTGCCCACGCGGTTCCGTAGAGGGTCTCGGGTTCGCGATCCTGAGTGGTCAGAATTTCCGGAATGGATCTCGAGCCCGCACCTTCCAACCCGCGCGGAGCAGGACAAGACATCGCTGACAGTTCGCCCTACACCGGCCAAAGCGGACGAGGCGCATCCTTATTTGCGATGCACGCGCGAGACGGTCATTGCCGCGATGCACTGTGCAAGAAGGTCATCGCCTTTCGATGACCTTCGACACGCAGCCACCTGAAACGTCGACGGGCGTTTCGAGAAGAGCGCGCGCTCGCCGAAACGATCGAGACAGGCGTTCAAAGATCCTTGGCGGCCATGGCGGGCATGGCGACTTGGCGGTAACTCCGAATGGCGGCCTCCTCGCCGACAACGTCATCGCGGTAAATCCCGAATGGCCGACGACGTCATCGCAGTACATGCGAATGCCGCCCGACGACGTCATCGCGGTACTCCGAATGGGCCTCCTCGCCGACAACGTCATCGCGGTAGACCCGAGTCGCCGGCGGTAAACCGAGGGCCTCCTCGCAACCGGCGCCCTCGACCTTGGCGTCGCTTACGACTTCAGGATCGCCAGCGCGGCGCCTGGATCGTTCGCGAACACGCCATCGACGCCCAGCTCGTTCAAGCGGCGCAGCTCCGCTGGATCGTCGACGGTCCACGTGTTGATCGGCATGCCCATGCGATGCCACTTCGCGACGGTGTCCTCGGTGACGAGCGTGTGCTGCGGATGGACGAGCGTGGTCCCGATCCACGTGCCGACCCAGCCCTTGCGCAGCGGCAGCGCTTGGTCGTCACCGAAGATGTAGCCGAGGGCGACTTCGGGGAGATGGCGGTGGAACTGGATCAGCGCGAACGGATCGAAGGACGAGACGCAGATCTGATCGCTGCGGCCCGAGTCTTTGATCGCCTTGGCGGTGGCCTCGACGAGCTCGCCGCCGCGGCCGGTGTCGTTCACTTTGATCTCGACGTCGATCTCGAGGTCGACCTCGTGAAGCACTTCCGCGAGTGTGGGGATGGGCTCGCCGCCGACGCGCAGTGCGTTGCGCTCGGCCGCGGAGAGGAGCTCCATGCGGCCTTTATGGCCGGTGAGGCGATCGAGTTGGCGATCGTGGAAGACGACGACGGTCTTGTCCGCGTCGAAGCGCACGTCGAGCTCGATGCCGTCCGCGCCGGCGGCCTTGGCCTTCATGAACGCGAGCATCGTGTTCTCGGGCGCGTGCGCGGAGTCGCCGCGATGCGCCCACACACGAGGACGCGAGCGCGTTCGCTTCCATCGCGATGCGCGACCGTGGCGACCGAGGTGCGGCAGTAGCCGCGCGAGAGAGGACTTCGGCACGTAGTCTCGCGAGTCGGCTACTCGACGAACGTCTTGTGAAGCGCCCTGGTCAGGCCATCGACGTGCTGGCGATCGCACCACAGCGTCACGCGCAGCGGCGACACGCTGACCGCGTTGAGCGGGACACCGGCGCCGACAGCGGAGGCACGGGCCTTGTTGATGACGCCCGGGTTCGAGCCGATGCCGTGACCGACGATGGTAACCGCACCTTCTTCGCCGAACTCGACTTGATCGGCGAGCACGTTGTCGAGGCGCTTGCGGACATCGGCCCAGTCGGGGACGTCCGCGATGGTGAACCACGCGCGGAGATCCTTGCCCTCGAGGTCGAGGTGCGTGAGCGGGATCGAGGCGGTCTCGAGGATCTGCAAGCAGTGCTCGACCGCGGCGCCGCCGTTGACGCGCAGGCGGATCAGCGATGACTGGCCCGTGACCGCGGCGACTTGGCGCTCGCGTTCGGGGGTGAAGTCGATGCGCGTGCCGCCACCGTCCTTGTTGGTGGCGCGGGCGTAGAGGGCGATGCCGGAGCGGCGCGCGAACTCGACGGAGGCGTCGTGTAGGACCTTCGCGCCTTGCGCGGCGAGCTCGAGCATCTCGTCGTGGCTGATGGACTCGAGGAGCGTCGCAGCGTCGACGACGCGCGGGTCGGCGGTGTAGACGCCATCGACGTCCGAGCAAATCTCGCAGTAGTCGGCGCGCAGGGCGCCGGCGAGCGCGACGGCGGTGGTGTCGGAGCCGCCGCGACCGAGCGTGGTGATCTCGCGCTTGTACGAGACGCCCTGGAAGCCGGCGACGATGACGACCTTGCCGCGATCGAGCTCGTCCTCGACGCGGAACGGACGCACTTCGACGATGCGTGCGCCCGAGTGGCGATCGTTCGTGAGGATGCCCGCTTGCGAGCCCGTGAAGCTGATCGCTTCGAGGCCCTCCTCGGTGCATGCCATCGACAAGAGGGCCATCGATTCGCGCTCGCCGCAGGTGAGCAGCATGTCGAGCTCGCGACGAGACGGCGACGCGCTGACGCTCTTCGCTTTCTCGATCAGCTGGTTCGTCGTCTTGCCCATCGCGGACACCACGACGACGACCTTCTTACCGGCCGCTTTGGTGCGCGCGATGCGCTGGGCAACGAGCTTGATCTTTGCGGCGTCGGCAACCGACGAACCACCGTACTTCTGAACCACGATTCCGGTCGGAGTCACGTCGAGGACCATACACGATCAACGCATGGGTGGTGCTCGGTCATCCCACGCTCCGGCGACTGGAGTGCTAGCGTTAGCGAGTGTCACGGTTTCGCCACGGCCTGGTCGCGATCGTTCTCGGAATAAGCGGCTGCGGCCCGAGCGTGCCGAAGCGGCCGACGTGGCCCGACGCGGCGGTCGAGCTCCGCGACGATGCGGACCGCGATCAGGCGATCGACGCGTTCTGGGTCCTCCCGCCGGGTGCCGAGCGCGACAAGCGGCGTGCCGCGATCGCGTCTGCGACGGCGGTGCGGATCAGCGATGCGATCGAGGAGGAGCGCCCGTTCGTGGCGGCCGCGCTGCTCGACGAGCTCGCGTCGTTGTGGGCCGCCGATCCGCAGATCGTCGGCAAGGGGCTCGCTCCGCACGTCGCGCTGCTCGAGCAGATGCGCGCGATGTTCGCGAAGGCCGGCGCGCTGCAACCGACGCTCCAGACGCTGGTGCTCCTCGCCGAGGTCCAGCCCGCGCAGCGCGCCGAGCGGCTCGCGGAGATCGACGAGATCCTCGCGTTCGCCGACGAGCTCGCCGTCGCGGACAACGGCGCGAACGCACTGCGCAGTCAGCCGATCGCCCTGCTCGCGCCGACCGCGCTCGCGCTGCCCGTTCCGTGGGTCGTGGATCGCTACGTCCGTCTCCTCGTCGATCGGCAGATCGCGGTCTCCGCGTTGCTCGCGCAAGGGGGCGCATCGATGGAGCTCGTGCGCGCGCACTACGACATTCTCTCGACGCAGCGCCGCATCGCGATCGCGCTCGCTCGCGCCGGTCGCGCCACGGAGATTCACGGCGTCATCGCGAAGCTCAAGGGCATCGGCGCGGATCAGCGCGAGCTCGTCATGCGCGCGGAGATGGTCTCGGTCCAGGGCACCGCGGATGCGTACACCGAGCTCGCCGACGTGCTGCGCGAGGACGAACGCGCCCCCGATGGCTCGCGTACGGATCGCCGCCCCGAAGGAGACCCGGCCGCGGCGCTCGCCGTGTGCATCGCAGGACTCGCGAAGTTCCCTACCGACGCGGCGCTCCTCGGCGCGGCGGCGAACGACGCCCACGCACTCGGCCACCTCGATCAAGCGATCGCGTTCGCCGAGGGTGCGCTGCGCAGTCAGGCCGAGGTCGATGCCACCGCCGCGCTCCGTCTCGGCAAGTGGTATGGCGAGCGGATCGAGCGCCTCGCCGAGAACGGTCGGCCCACCGCGGCGCACGATGCCTGGCGCGGCGCGCTCGCGTTCACGAGCCAGGTCGCGCGCAATCGCCCGCATACGGTGTGGCAGCAGGCCGCCGCGATCGCGGAGTCCTCGCTCGGCAAAGGCCTCGCCGGTGAGGGCCTCGTCACCGACGCGCGCCGTGCGCTGACCGGCTCGCTCGAGCGCGCGCCGTCGATCGACGCGTACGAGACGCTGACCGCGATCGAAGTCCAGACCGATCGCTTCGCGTCCGCGAATCGCTGGGCCGAGAGCGGCCTGGGCATGCTCGGCGACACGATGGGTGATCGTTATCGCCGCGCGCGCCTCGAGCGCCTCGCCGGCGACGCATCGCTCGGCGCGAGCCGTCACAAGGAAGCCGCGGCGCACTACCTCGAGGGCCTGCGAGCGTGGGCATCGCTCGGCGACGACAAGGACCTGCCGGTCTCGATCGCCGCCGAGCGCAAGCTCGAGATGGGACGCGCGATGCTACGCCTCGGTGATCCGGTCGCGGCCACGAAGCTCGTCGCGCGCGCGATCGATCTCGTGCCGTCGTCGAAGCGGACACCGTCCGCCGTCGCGCTCCTCATCGAGGCCGATCGCTACCGCGAGGCGATCGACGCGTTCCACGAAGCGCTCGTCGGCGAGCTCCCCGACGCCGACAAGATCACGCTCGCTCTGTGGATCACCGCCGAGGCCAAGCGCCGCGGCGAAGACACCGATCGCCTCGCGATCGAGTACCTCGCGAATCGCCAGGGCGACACCTGGCCCGAGCTCCTCGCGCGCGCCGCCACGAACCGCGTCGCGTTCGACACCGTCCGTGCGGCGGCGACCACCACGCGCCGCAAAGCCGAGCTCGCATTCTATGGTGCCATGCTCGGCTTCCATCCGAGCGCGGCCACGCCCGAGGGCAAGCGCCTCCTCCTCGGCGCGGTGATCGAAGCGCGCATCGTGTTCGACGAGGAATACGATCTCGCGCGCATGTACCTCTCGCTGCCGGCCGCCGCATCGCCCGCCGCTCCGGGCTCCACCGTCGAGAGCAAGTAGCCTGCGCGACATCGGTGACAAGCTCCGTCGTGCGGGCCTGACGCAGCCCGGCCTCCTCGCGTGGTCGGGCACGCACCGCATCTCGACGTGGCCGTGGAAGATGTCGGGCTTCACGAAGCTGCCCGTCACGCCCGCCGCGAGCACGCTCGCGCTGTTCGTCGGCGGCCTCGACCAACCGATCTCGCGTCTTGGCGCCCTGCCCCTCGACGCCCTCGCCGAGCACGGCCTCGTCGACATCGCGAACGACACGGTGCACGCGACGGTCGCGATCCTGCCGCTCGAGCAAACACTCGTCGTGTGCGACCGACTCGACGCGGACGACGACGAATCGTCCGCATCCTCCCGCCGTGACCTCGTGTGCTGGCCCGACGACTCGAGCTATCACCTCGCGAGCGCCATTCCGCCCGGCCGTCGCGAGCGCTGGATCGATCTCGCCACCGGATCCGCGTTCGCGCCGCTCACGCGCCCTGCCCTCGCGTCGTCGATCCTCGGCATCGATCTCAACCCGCGCGCGATCCGCTTCGCCGGCCTCGGCGCGCAGCTCTCGGGCGTCTCGCACATCGAGCTCACGCGCGCGGATATCGGAGAAATCATCGCCGAGCCCGCGCAGCTCGTGACGTGCAACGCGCCCATCCTCGCCGATCCCGATCCCGCGATCTGGCGATCGACGGACCAAGCGTTCTTCGACCGCATGTGGCGCTCGGCGCGCGCATGCCTCGCGCCGGGCGGCGAGGTGATCGTTCACTGCGTCGTCGAAGGGATCCCCGACGAGCTCGAGGGCGACGTGACCACCGTCGTGTACACGCCGCCCGAGGAGCCCGGGTATGCGGTGACCTGGTGGTCGCCGGATGCCCCTGCTCGACGAACCACGGGCTATCGCGAGCTCACGACGGCGCGTCCGCACCTCGAGCCACGTGATCGCGACGATGTTCGTGCCGGCGCACGGCCCGCTCTCACCTGATCGCGGTGTACCTTCCGTCGCGGGGAGGAATGCGGACCCTTCTGATCGCGCTGGTAGCGCTCGGCATCGTGGCGTGCTCGCAGCAGCACGCGACCGAGGAGCCCCTGCCACCGCAGGATCCATCGCGGCTATCGCACGCGCAGCACGCGCAAGTGACGTGCAGCTCGTGCCACCGCGCGCAGAAGCGCCCGGGCGAGGATGACCATCGTCCATGCGACGACGCCGCGTGCCACGCGAAGGACTTCCTCGCGCAGCCCGGGAAGATCTGCCAGGTCTGCCACACGAAGGTCGTCACGGCGCCGTCGAAGGACGGGACGACGGAGCTCGCGGCGCCGCTCAAGCCCTACCCGCTCGAAGATGTGTGGCAGACGCTGCCGTCGAAGTTCTCGCATCGACGACATCTGGACTCGGGGCTCATGGAGTCGCGCGTCGGGTTTCACGTCGCGTGCATCGACTGTCACGTGCGCGATGGCGTGAAGACGCCGCCGGATCACGCGACGTGCGCGCGGTGCCATGCGCCGGAGGCGAACTTACCGAAGGCGCCGAAGATGACCGAGTGCGCCGCGTGTCATCAGACCGGGTCGCGCGAGCGGAATCGGCGGCGGCTGATCAAAGACGATCTCCACTTCGATCACGATCGGCACAAGACGGATCGCAAGGGTCGCGCGATTCGCTGCGAGCAGTGCCACAGCGAGACCGGCCGCTCGAGCAGCTACACCGACCACGCGCCACCGCGGGTGCAGCAGTGCGTGACCTGTCACGACGATACCGATCGCACGCCAGCCGAGGCGCGAATGCGCTCGTGCGAGACATGCCACGCCGCGCGACAGAATCAGCTCACGACGATCGCGCCGCGTAGTCACCTGCCCGCGACGGAGCGACCGCTCGATCACACCTTGGCGTTCCGTCGCGACCACGCCGAAATCGCGGAGCGCGATGCTGCGCGCTGCGCGACGTGCCACGTGCGCATGAGCGGCAATCCGCGCCAGGCGTGCGACGAGTGCCACCAGACGATGCAGCCCGCGGATCACCGCATCACGTGGCGCGAGCTGGATCACGGTCCCGAATCCGCGGGGGACCGCGACCGTTGCGCGCAGTGTCACGTCGTCGAGTTCTGCACCGCGTGTCATCAGCAGCGACCGCGCTCGCACGGCATCATGGGCGCGTTCCAGGTCGAGCACGGACGCCTCGCGCGGATCAACGTGCGTGCGTGCACCACGTGCCACATCGAATCGTCGTGCGCGGAGTGTCACGACACGCTCGCACCGAGGATGCGCCGATGAAGCGCGCGCTCCCGTTCGTCGTGCTCGTCGCGACCGCGCATGCAGAGCCGCGCTTGCCCAGGCCGTCCGAGGTGCGCGAGCCGCCGCCGAAGAACCTCAAGATGCGGCCGCGCGTCGTCGCGCAGACAACGGCCGCGCCTCCGCCGTCGACGCCGATGCCGCAAGCGCCTCCGGCGATGTCGCGCGCACCCGCACCGGCGCTGAGCGACGAGGATCAGACCGTCGCCCTACGCGACATCAACCAGCGCGTTTCGTTCAGCATCGATGTCGGCTATCAGGTCGAGTCCGCGCAGCCGACCGGGCGCGCCTCGCTCGATCGACGTGCGCCCGTCGACGGTACCGACTTCGACGCGTTTCGCGCGTACGGATTCGGCGAGGTGTTCGCGGCGACGCGCGGCGTGGGATTGCAGAGCTTGTCGTCGTACTTCGCGCTGCGCTTTCAGGCCGCGCGCAAGTCCCTCGCGACGACGGAAGAAGTGCCCACGACGATCGACGTGACGCCACCGATCGCGACGTGGTTCCAACGCTCGGGCGTGGAAGCGCGCTCCGGCTGGGGCGAGGTCCGCAATTTTCTCCCGCAGCGCTGGGGCCTCCAGAAGCTGCGGGTGCGCGGTGGATCGCAGTACGTGTACGGCCCGTGGATCACGCACCTCGACGGATTCCTGGTCGCCTACGACGGCGCGATCTTGAAGGCCTCGGGCTACACGGGCCTGCGCCACTCGGACTACACGCGCGAGCAACCGGACCGCCGGCCCACGGTGTCGGGCCTGTCGCTGCGCGCAGATCTGCGGGGCTTGCCGCGTCCGCTCCCTCTCGCGGTGCAAGCAGATCTATTGGCGATCGGCTCGTACGACGAAGCAGGACAACCCGCGTCGCGCAGCGGGCTCGTGCAGGGTGATTGGCGCCCGCGGCGCGACGTCGCGATGATCGCATCGGTGCGCACGCTCGATGGCAACATCGCGAGCCAGCGCCTCGAGCTGCGTGCGCGCTACAAGGAAGTCACGAACGTCGTCCTCGATCTCAATCGCCACACGGAGTTCGATTGGCGATGGGATCCGGCGCTCGTCGCGCCCGACAGCTCCGATGCGACCGCAGCGCGCCGCTACCTCGATCTCGGTCCGGTCGTGCCGCGGTTCGTGGGCTCGCTGCGCGCCGGAACGCTGATCGCCGAGAACATCGATCTCCTGCTGCGCGGTGCCTTCGCGGCGAACGTCACGGGTGATCCGACCGATCGCAAGAACACGTTCGCCGCGCCGTACTACGAGGTCGGCGGTGCGCTCGAGGTTCGCCTGCGCCGCGCGGTCGCGCTCGGCGCGAGCGCCGTCACGCGCGACACCGTGCACGAGACGCTCGAGATGCCGATCTACGACGCACCGGCGACGACGCAGCCGCTTCCCGCGAACGAGTACCGCGGCGAGGATGGCTTCACCGAGGTCGGCGGAACGATCAAGCTCAGCCTCGGCGCGCGCACATTCTCGTCGCAGCTCGAGATCTACGGGCGGCGCACCCGCTACACGGTGCTGTACCAGGATCCCACGCTCGAGATTCCGTCGAGCGACATCCGCTACGGCGGGCGCATCACGCTCGATGCCTGGGTCGGTCGCCAGCTGCGCTTGTTCGCCGCGTACGACCTATCGAGCGCGTTCGACTTCCAGCCCGAGATCAACGGCTACAAGAGCCTGCGTCTCATGGTCACGGGGGTCTACTAGTGCGCGCGCTCGTGCTGATGGCGCTGATGGCGAGCGTCGCCGTGGCGGACGACGCCGTCCCCACGGGCTTCGATCACAACCTCCACGCGCGCGACTGGAACATCGCCGGCAACGAAGCACCGCTGCCGTGCACGCGCTGTCACGCGCTGCAGAACGGGCTGCTCGTCGGTCGGCCCGATCACGCATCGTGCTTCGGCGCGTGTCACGGCACGCCACCGGTGAAGGGCGTGCGCGGCCAGAAGCCGGTGATCGTCGACGATCAGGCGCGCATGTGCGGCAACTGCCATGCACCAGCCGCGCTGCAGAAGCCGTTCGAGAAGAAGGTCGCCGTCGCGTACCCGCCGTATGCCCCGAGCGATTTCGCGCTCGCCGCGAATCACATGTCGCACGCCGCGGTCGCCTGCGCGTCGTGCCACCTCGCGACGAAGACCGCACCGCACAAGCGCTGCCTCGGATGTCACGACGGATCGGGCGCTGCGGGCAAAGGCGCCGCGATGACGACGTGCCAGCCGTGTCACACGCCCGGCAGTGGATCGCCGTTGCCGCCGCACCTCGCGGAGCCGGTCAACACGGTCACCGCCACGTTCTCGCATCCGAAGCACGCAGCGCGCGGTGGCAAGGGCGCGCAATGCACCACGTGTCACGCGGCGATCCTCGCAACGAACGACAACATCCTCCCGCGCACGCAAGCCACCTCGTGCGCGATCAGCGGCTGCCACGACGGCGCGCCGGTGTTCGCGATCACCGCGAGCTGCACGCGCTGTCACACGACCGCGCCGGCGAAGTACGAGAGCAAGCCGCGCGACGTTCGCTTCTCGCACGCGACGCACAAGGACACGGGTCTTGCGTGCACGGGTTGTCATCCGATCAGCGCCGGCAACGAGGTCACGACCGCGAACCACACGCCGTGCGTGACGTGTCACGCGGACGACTTCACGAAGCGCGATCCGCAGTACTGCACCGCGTGCCACAACTCGACCGAGCCGTGGCGCAAGTTGATCGCGGATCGCGCGCCCGCACAACGCACGGAGTTCGGCGCGACGCTCGATCACTCGCGCGACGCACACAAGCGCGAGTGCAAGACGTGTCACTCGCTCGCGACCGCGGGCTCGCAGCTTCGTCCGCCGCGCGGACATCGCGCGTGCACGGGCGGTGCGTGTCACGCCGCGACGAGCGGCCCCGATCCGAAGCTGTCGGCATGCGAAGGCTGTCATCGACTCTCGCTCGCGAAGACGCGCATCGCGCAGCGCGTGGCCGCGCCATGGTCCGTGCGCGCGACGTTCGATCACGCGACACACACCCGCGCGAAAGGCGGCGGCGAGCTCGCGTGTACGAGCTGCCATGTCGATCTCGGCGCGTCGAGCGTCGCGGCGATGGCGACGCCTCCCAAGGCCTCGTGCGTCGGGTGCCACGACGGTGCGACCGCCTTCAAGCTGACCGGGACTGGATGTACGCGGTGTCATCCCGGGCCGAAACCGCAGCGTTAGCGGATCACGTGTAAGCGAGCGCGATCGGCCTTCGTTGAAGAGGCGCATGACGAAGCTCGCCTCGCTCGCTCTGGTCGCCACGCTGGTCTCCACTGCATCCGCGAACACGGTCGCGGTCGAAGGCCCGAGCGGCGTCGTTCGCTACGTCGAGCAGCCCGATCCGGCGCCTCGTCGCGTCGAGGGTCGGCTCGGCATGCTGATCGGCGGAAGCGATGTCGGTGACGCGGATGGATTCGCGATGGGCGTGTCGGCTGGTCTCGGCTATCGCATCGGCGACGTGACGCTGCGCGGATTGTTCGATTACTTCCGCGTCGGCGATGGTTCCGACGAGCTGATGGATCGCCGCGGCCGCTCGTCGCGATTCGGCGGCGCGGTCCGCTACTCGTTCGCGAACACGGGTGACGACGACGATGGTCCGAACGCGGACTTCTGGGGCGAGATCGGAGTCGGCTACGAGCACGTCGCGTGGCGCGCGGGCGGTGTGCTCGATCGTCCGAGCGGCGAGGTCGCGATCGGCTTCGAGCTCGATGCACCCGGCAAGGAGCGCTCGCCCGGTCGGCGCCGCCACCTCGGTTGGTTTGTCGCGTTCCGCACGCTGCTCGCGCAAGGCCCCGAGATGGACGGCCCCGCCGTCTGCGGTGGTCCATGCACCAAGGCGACGAAGCCGTCGCGACTCGACGCGAGCATGTTCTTCGAGCTCGGCCTGCACTGGGGCCGCTAACTCTCTCTTCCGAAAGGACACTCCGATGACGATGGCGATGCGGGTGCTGCGGCACTCATGGGTGAGCTCTGTCTTGATCCTGGCAACGGCGTGCGGTGGCTCGAAGATGGCGAGGATGGGTGGCTCCACGTCACCGTCGGGGTCCGCACCGAGCTCCGACTACGTGGCGTCGAGCTACGGCGAGCCGAGCCACGCCACGGTCGAGCGTCCCGGTGGCTACGTCGCCGAGCCGGTACCCGATCGTCCGGGTCTCGGAACGTCGTGGGGCGAGCAAGTGTCCGCACCGATCTCGTACGCGCCGTTCCAGCGCGCGTCGAGCTCTGCGTGGGCCGAGGTCGCGCTGCACTACAACGACGTCGCGGGCGTGCAAGCGCACGCGTCGTATCTCGGAACCCGCGCCGCGCCGCTCGAGGTGATGGCCGGGGATGGCGCGCTATCGATCGCTCTGGTCGACGATGTCGGGCGCACCCTGCCCGGCTTCACCGCGCAGGGTCGCTCGCTGATCATGGGCGAGGATGGCGCGCGCTATCGCATCGTCGTGCGCAACGCGACCACGGCCCGCTTCGAGGTGGTCGCGTCGGTCGATGGCCTCGACGTGATCGACGGTCGCCCCGCGGATCCGAATCGCCGCGGCTACATCGTCGATCCGCACGACACGCTCGTGATCGATGGCTTCCGTACGTCGGACGAAGCGGTCGCTGCGTTCCGCTTCGGCAAGGTCGCCGAGTCGTACGCGGCGCAGACGTCGGGCGATCGCAACGTCGGCGTTGTCGGACTCGCGATCTTCAGCGAGCGCGGCGCGACGTGGACCGTCGGCGAGCTGCACGCACGCGACACCGCGGATCCGTTCCCGCAGCGCGGGTACGCGACACCCCCGCGCTGACCGCGGCGGTCACTCGACGACGACGTACGGGCGGATCGCGTCGATCGTCTTGGGTCCGATGCCGTCGATCGCGAGCAGGTCATCGAGGCTTCTGAACCGCCCCCCGCGCGCGTTGCGCGACGCGATGATGCTGCGAGCGTGCTTCTCGCCGATGGCCGGGAGCTTCTCGAGCTGCTTCTCCGTCGCCGTGTTGAGGTTCAAAATGCCGAGCGCCGGTGGCTCCGAGCGCGATGTGGGGGGTGCGGCGTCTTCGCAGCCCGCCGGCACGAGAAGCCCGAGGACAAGGGCGAGGACGACAACGAGGGATCGCACGGATAGACGATACCCCGTCGCTCACCGGTCGCATACCGTCCGACTACATCGGCGTACTCAGCGCGGCGGAGGCATGGTCGAATCGGATCCTGTGGAATCGCCCTGCACGACCGAGCTCGAGGCGACGCTCGCCCCGGTAGCGCTGGAGCGCGCGCGGGTATTCGCGCCGTTCGTCCTCGGCGGCATCGTGATCGCAGCGTTCACCAGCGGATACATGGGTGTGCCGCTGACGTTGCCGGTCTATCTGTGGAACGCGTTCACGGCAGCGGCGATGAGCCTCTTGACCGGCGCTCTGTTGCTGCAACGGGTACGTCCGCGCCACGCTCAGATGGCACTCGCCCTCGTGTGGGTGATTCCCGTCGCCAATACCCT
>Ga0154020_10007434_pt1 | contig 12793 bp, 13 predicted proteins | sample Klosneuvirus_201_FD_109709 | JGI IMG/M metagenome (GOLD analysis project Ga0154020, IMG submission 109709) | Active sludge microbial communities from wastewater, Klosterneuburg, Austria - Klosneuvirus_20160825_MG | ecosystem: Engineered > WWTP > Aerobic digester > Activated sludge | place... | reverse complement strand
CTCGAGGAAAGCTGTCCTGCGCCCGAACTCGCCAAGTTGCAGGCAACGAATCCCAACTTCTGGACCATCGCCTACATCAATTGCAGTGCCGCCGTGAAAGCGCTCTGCGATGTCATCGTCACCAGCGGCAACGCGGAGAAAATCGTCAACGCCGCGCCCAAGGGCAAAGATCTGCTCTTCGTGCCCGACGAAAACCTCGGCCAATGGGTCATGGAACAGACTGGTCGCCCGATGACGTTGTGGAAGGGCAACTGTTACGCACACGTCGAGTTTCAGCGCGATCAGGTGCAGCAAGCGCGCGAACAATATCCCGACGCCAAGATCATCGTGCACCCCGAGAGCCTCCGCGAAGTGCGCGACCTCGCCGACGCCGTGTGCTCGACCGAGAAGATGATCAGCTATTGCCGGACGTCGCCCGCGAAGCGCTTCGTCATCGTGACCGAGAGCGGCATCATCCACCGCATGCGCAAGGAATGCCCGGACAAGGAGTTTTTCTGCGCGCCCGTCTTCAACGTCATGAAACTGCCGACAGACCACTGCCGCTGCAGTGAGTGCAAATTCATGAAGATGAACACGCTTGAAAAACTGCGCGACTGCATGAAAAACCTCGTCCCGCGCGTCGAGTTGCCGAAAGCCATCCTCGAACGCGCCCGCCTGCCCATCGAGCGGATGCTGGAGATTTCGGCGAGGTAGGCGCACCACTCCGTGCGCGCCGTCGTCAACTCACTTCGATTCGGTGGGGGGGGCGAGACTCCCGGCGAGCCGTCGTTGACGCTTTTCACCTTTCGCCCCGCTCGCGAAGACGCTCACCCCACAAACGGCGCGGACGGAGTGGCGCGCCCTACCACAGTTTTGGGCCGGGAATTTCAACCAAATCGTTTCTACAAGGATTCCGCCCCTGCGAACCTGGCAATCAAGGCTGCACCGGTTTCAGTGACGCAAGCCAGCGCTCATGGTGCGGCCGGGGCAGCCGATTTCGGATGGGAACTCGCACCCGTTTCAAACCGGTGCGCAACGTGGCTTTGTATTTGTGCCGATGACACAGCAGCGCGGCATGACCATAAGTCACTCCCAGTTCCCGCGCCACGGCGGAGACGGTGAGCAACGGCGGCAGTTTCTTTATCCGCTCCCGCCAATGGAAATGTCTCGCGGCAACAAAGCTGGTGAACCGGAACTGATACCCCGTCATCATCCCGTATTTTTTCACCGTTCCCACGCACAGCCCCAACTGCAAGGCTGCGTCCTTGGCCGAAAGTCCCGGTTTCAGCCTTCGCATTTGATCGACGACGCGTTGCGAGCGCTGGATGGCCCCGTGAACCTTGGTGATTTTATACCTTTGCCGCTGAAAATGCACCGCCGTCCGGCCGACGCCCAGCATCCGCGCAATCTCGGCGTCCGTTTTGTCCAGATTCTGGCGGATGATTTCAAGCCGCTCACGGGTCAGGGCGCGCTGCCATTTGGGAAATGGTTTTGGCATAAGCTCTTTCTTAAAAACTAACTTCCTCGCTCAATAAAAATCGCGGCCTTCTGCCGGGACGCGCTGCAGTCAATACTGCACCTTGTCCGTCTTCGCATCCCACTCCTTGAACGCAAGAATCGCCTCTTCGCGCAGCAACTGCTTCATCGGCATTGACCGCCGGGAGATCGGCAGCCCGACTTCGCGGTAGAGGAAATCATCGTCGAACTGGATCTTGGCGGCGTCCTTGCGCGTGTTGGCGTAGAACACCCGCTTGAGCCGCGCCCAGTAGATCGCTGAGAGACACATCGGACACGGTTCGCAGCTCGTGTAGAGTTCGCAGTCGTCTAGCTGGAAGGTTCTCAGTTTCTTGCACGCTTCGCGGATGGCCACCACTTCGGCATGCGCCGTCGGGTCGTTCGTCGAGGTGACGAGATTGAAGCCGCGCCCGACAATCTTGCCTTTGCGCACCACGATGGCACCAAACGGCCCGCCCTTCCCCGCCCGCATCTGCACCAGCGAGAGCCGCACGGCCTCGCGCATAAATGATTTCTTCATGTCGTTCTTTTCCTGATTCAAGCGCACCGGCTCAACTCTTTGCAACTTCAACCTTTGCCACCGATGACCGCCCCAACAAAAGCCGCAAGCTGTTCATCACGACCACGACCGTGCTGCCCTCGTGACCGACCACACCCAGCGTGAGCGGAATCTTCCCCAGCATCGCAAACGTCACCAGCACCACCACGGTGCCCAGCGAAATGAAAAGATTCTGCCGGATGACACGCCGCGCGCGCACGCTCAAGCGGAACGCGGCCAGAAAATTCTCGAGCCGATCATGCATCAACACCACGTCCGCCTGTTCGAGCGCCGCGTCCGCGCCGCGCGCCCCCATCGCCACGCCAACATGCGAAACCGCGAGGCTCGGCGCGTCATTCACGCCATCGCCAACCATCGCGACCTTGCGGCCCTCGCTCGTCAACTGTCGGATTGCCTCCACTTTGCCGTCCGGTTTCAGCTCGGCGCGCACGTCATCGAGATGCAATGCCGCCCGCAGATGCTCCGCCGAAGATTTGCGGTCGCCGGTCAACACCACCGAGCGCAAACCTTCCGCGCGCAACTCATCCATGACGCCACGCGACTGCGGACGGATATCGTCGCGCAACAGGATGCGCCCGAGCAGGTCGCCCTCGGAAATCCAGATCTCGGAAACGCCGGGCTCGGAGTTCACCGTCAATCCGCCGTTGACCTTCAACCCATCCGTTACCCACTCACGCTTGCCGAGCTTGCAGTTCAGGCCATTACGGCGCGCCATCAGGCCCTGCCCCGTGACGGATTCAAAATGCTCGAATTCGACCGGCTGGATTCCCTGCTGTTTGCCATGGCGCGTGATGGCGCGGGCGAGCGGATGCGTGGAAAGCTTTTCCAGCGAATAGGCGATCTGCGCGATCTCCGCTTCACGCCCGGTCGGCAGACTTTCAACCTTTTCCACGCGCAATTCACCCGTGGTCAGTGTGCCCGTCTTGTCGAGGCAAACCACATCCACCTCGGCTAGCTTCTCCACCGCCGCCCCGCCACGAAACAGCACGCCATGCCTCGCACCCCACGCAATTGCGGCCAGCACCGCCGACGGAATCGAAAGCACCAGTGCGCACGGCGAGGCGACCACGAGCAGTGTCATCGTCCGGTAGAACGCGCTCTTCACTTCGCCCACGGTCTTGAACGCGGCCAGATCAAACGCCAGCCACCACACGAAGAACATCGCGAGCGAAAGTCCGAGTGCCGCGTAGGTGTAATAGGTGCTGAACTTGTCCGTGAACTGCTGCGCGGGTGCTTTCTGGTGCTGCGCTTCCTTGATGAGCTTGATGATCTTCGAAAGCGCACTCTCCGTCGCCGGACGCAGGACGACGCATTCAACCGCGCCCCAGAGGTTCAATGTCCCCGCCAGCACACCGTCGCCGGTTATTTTTTCGACGGGCGTCGCTTCGCCGGTGAGATTCGATTCATCGGCAGCGGTCGCGCCTTTGACGAGTTCCGCATCCACCGGAAACTGAGAACCGGGCTTGACCAGCAGTCGCATGCCCACCCGCAGTTGCTCGACCGGGATCTCCGTTTCCTTCCCGCCTTCGTCCATGACCGTGGCGACTTTCGGTGCATCATGAAACAGCGAGCGAATCTCTTTTTGCGTGCGACCAAGCGCATAATGTTCCAGTGCGCCAGAAAATGAGAAAAGGAAAAGCAATGTCGCACCCTCGCCCCATGCGCCGATGCTGGCGCTGCCCACCGCGACGGCGAGCATCAGGAAATGCACGTCAATGGCGCGCTGCCGCAGTCGTTCGCGAACTTCCTCCGCTGGAAACCACGCGCCGGTGAGAAATGCGGCGATGAAACCGACCAGCGACCACGTCGATAAACCCGCCCGGCCGAGAAAATAACCTGCTAATCCAAACACGCCGCAGGCGATTGCCAGCGCAAGCTGCCATTTCCACTCGTCGATGTGATGATCATCGTCATGAATCTCCATTTCGCGCGGCGCGATTTTCGGAAGTGGAATGTCACGCCAGCGCCAGAACTTCGGCGCGGTTGGACAAGTGACGCGGGCAATGGTGGTCTGGCTGCCGGCATGGCTGATGGTCAGGCGTCGCCGGACATCGGGCGGCAGCGGCTCCTCACAGGCGCTGCAATCGCCAGTTCCCTCAAGCAACGAACAGGCATGCTGCTGATTTTCAGCGCTGGATGCCTTGAATGTCTGCGTCAACCGCTCCGTGATGCGTGGAATGTTTGTCTGCCCCAAAGTTGCCAGGGAGATTTTCCCCTTGTCCCGGTCAATGGTGACGGCTTCAAGCGTCGGCTCGGCCTCCAGCGCCTTCACCACGGAACGCGCGAGACATTTGGTGTCGTTCACAGCGGTGTTGGCGTCGGGCGGAGCATGGCCTTTCATAACGGTCACGGGCAAACTTACACGCTGCGCCGTTGGCTGCGAATAGATTTTTCCCCTCAGCGGGCTCCCACGAAATCATGCTCAACCGGTCGCACCGTCAACACAGGACATGGCGCATGCCGGATTATCAGTTCCGCCGTGCTTCCCAGCAGCACATGCTTCAACCCAGTGTAACCATGCGTCGTGACAATGATCAACTCGGCTTCAGTCTCCCGCGCAATCCGCACGATCTCCCAAGGGGCCCGCCCCGTGACTACGATCGGCCGTGCAGATAATTTGTTACCGGCGGTTTCCAACGCCAATTGACCCAGCCTCTGCTGTGCCGTCTGCACCAGCACACCATTCATTTCGTCATACGCGGGCGGGACAATTCCAAAATTGTCCGGCACCACGTTCGGCTCAACCACATGAACCAGGACAATTTTCGCCCCGAACTGCTCTGCGAATGCCTGCGCGTAGTGCAGCGCCTTGCGCGTGTGTTCTGAGAAGTCCACGGGCACAAGAATCGTCTGCAGGCGGATCGTCAAGCCGGCGCCCGCTGCCGGTGTGAGACTCTTCCGGCGTTGGCCACCAAGCTGCGTTTTGCCCTTTCGGTCGCTCCTGTCTGTGTAGGATGTTGCTTTCATGGCATCCTCCGGGGTTGTTGGGTTGTTTCGCGAACAACCATCGCCCCGTTCCCGGATAGAGGCAAGTGGCGGCACCCCAAACGCTAATCCATAATGTGCAAACGGCTTATTTTGACCTATGCAGGATTAGATTTTAACTGGACAAGACACGCTTAGTTAAGCAACTCTATGACCGCCGGACGGCGCTTTCAAGACGCACTGCGAACGCGATACCGCCCGGCGAACTTGCATACTTACATGACGAAATCGAAGAAACTTGGAATCACAAAGATAACAAACAAGCATGTGCACGCCTTCGTTGACGAAATCGCGAAGCTAACGCACCCCGACCGCATCTGGTGGTGCGACGGCTCCGAAATGGAGAAGGACGCGCTCACCCATGAAGCCTGTGCCAAGGGCATTCTCATCAAGCTGAACCAGGAGAAATGGCCGGGCTGTTACTATCACCGTTCCAATCCGAACGATGTAGCACGCGTTGAGCAATGCACCTTCATCTGCACCACCAGTGAAGAGGACGCCGGTCCGACAAACAACTGGATGGCTCCGAAGGAAATGTATGGAAAATTGAACGCGCTGCTCAAGGGCTCGATGAAGGGGCGCACGATGTATGTCATCCCCTACCTCATGGGACCGCTCGGTTCACCGCTCACAAAGGTTGGCATTGAAGTCACCGATTCCATCTATGTCGTCCTCTCCATGCGCACCATGACGCGAATGGGTGAGGTGGCTTACAAGCAACTTGGCGACAGCAATGAGTTCAACCGCGGCATCCACAGCATGCTCGATGTGAATCCGGATCGCCGCTATATCGCGCACTTCCCAGATGACAACACCATCATCTCAGTTGGCTCGAACTACGGCGGCAACGTGCTTTTGGGCAAGAAGTGCCTCGCGTTGCGCCTCGGTTCCTACCTCGCCCGCAAAGAAGGCTGGATGGCCGAACACATGCTGATCCTCGGCGTCGAATCGCCGCAGGGCGAAAAGACTTATGTCGCGGCCGCGTTCCCCAGCGCCTGCGGCAAGACCAACTTCGCCATGATGATTCCGCCCGCGCACTACAAGGGTTGGAAGATCTGGACCGTGGGTGACGACATTGCGTGGATGAAACCTGGCCCGGACGGGCGCCTCTACGCCATCAATCCCGAGGCGGGCTACTTCGGCGTCGTGCCTGGCACGAACAACAAGACGAATCCAAATGCCGTCAAGACCATCGCCAAAGACACCATTTTCACCAACGTTGCCCTCACGGCAAATGGCGACATTTGGTGGGAAGGCAAAGACGGCGAGCCGCCGAACGAATGCCTCGACTGGAAGGGCGATCTATGGGTCAAGGGCTCGAAGGAAAAAGCGGCGCACCCGAACAGCCGCTTCGCCGCCCCCGCGACGAATAACCCCATGCTTGATCCCCAAGTCGAAAACCCCCTGGGTGTGCCGATTGACGCCATCATCTTCGGTGGTCGCCGCGCCTCGACGATGCCGCTCGTGTTCCAAGCCTTCAACTGGGTTCACGGCGTCTACGTCGGCGCAACGATGGGTTCCGAAATGACGGCTGCCGCTGTGGGCGGCCTCGGCCAGGTGCGCCGCGACCCCATGGCCATGCTGCCATTCTGCGGATTGCACATGGGCGATTACTTCCACAACTGGCTCAATATGCGCCGCAAACTCAAGTTCCCGCCGCGCATTTTCCACGTGAACTGGTTCCGCAAGGACGAGCAAGGCGCCTTCATCTGGCCGGGCTTCGGCGAGAACATGCGCGTGCTCAAATGGATCGTGGACCGCTGCCATGGCCGTGCCGGCGCTTACGAAAGCACGCTCGGCTGGGTGCCGGAGCGAAAGGACATCGACCTCACGGGCGTCAAAGACTTCGACGTTGCCAATTGGGACAAACTGATGAAGGTGGACATAGAAGAGTGGCGGCGTGAAGTCATCTCGCAGGACGAACTCTTCATCCGGCTCTACGGCCACCTGCCAAAAGAGATCATCATGCAACGCGAGTTACTTGTCTCGCGACTGTAAACCGCAAGTTCAAATTACGCCGCCCGGCCCGCATCATGCGTGGCCGGGCGGTTTTCTTTTGAGAGCAAAAAACCCGCGTGGATACATCCACGCGGGGTGAAAAGCTGCAAAAACCTGGATCAGGCCTTGCTGTCCTTCTTTTCCTTGTCGCCACCTGCCGGGCACTTGCCTTCGGTCTTTGCCTTGTCGCCTTCTCCCTTGCTGCCGGGGCATTTGCCACAATCAGAACCAGCCTGGACGGCAGACGTGAACGCGACGAGCGCGAGCAATGCGATGAACTTCTTCATGGTGTTTATGTTTGCTTTCGTTGTTTTGTCAGTTGATGACCGAACATGGACGCGCCCTCGCCCGCCTCTGTTCAATTATTTTTTGTGCGGGGAAATGACAGCCCCGCGCATTCAGCTGCGCGGGGTGGTGAAGAATGCCGCCTATTTCTTCTCGTCCTTCTTGTGACAACCGCACTTGCAATCGCCGCCCTTGCAGTCCTTGCACTTCTCACAAGCCTTCGGCTTGTCCTCAATGGAAGCGGGCACTGCCGTCGCAGCACACGCGAATGCAACCAAGGCCATGACCGCAATGAACTTTTTCATGTTATTATTGGTTTTGTTGGTCCCAGACGACAGACGACAGACAGACGCCCTGTCTGCTCGCCTGAAGTGGTTGGAACGCGACGAATCTCTCTCGAACCGGAGAAAACGCAAATGAAAACTTGGCCACCAGCACCGCCGGTTGACGCCACGACACTCTAACGCGACACTCCCGCGCCCATGAGCAACACCCCGGCCATCCTCTGGTTCCGCGAAGACCTCCGCCTCGCCGATAATCCGGCGCTGGCTGCCGCAATCAAACGAGGTTCGCCGGTGATTCCCGTCTTCATCTGGTCGCCGGAAGAGGAAGGCGCCTGGGCACCCGGCGGCGCGACGAAGTGGTGGCTGCATCAGTCTCTTGTGGCACTGGACGCCGCCCTGCGTGCAACGGGCTCGCGACTGATCTTCCGCTTCGGCCCGACCGAAAGAACTCTGCGCGACCTGCTGAAACAGACCGGTGCCAAAGCCGTCCTATGGAACCGCCGTTACGAGCCCGCCATCATAGACCGCGATTCCAAGCTCAAGGAAGCGCTCAAAGCCGCTGGCATCGAAGCCGAAAGTTTCAACGCCGCCCTGCTCCACGAACCTTGGACCATCAAGAACAAATCCGGCAACCCGTTCCAAGTCTTCACCCCGTTCTGGCGCCATTGCCTCACCCTGCCCGATCCGCCGGAACCATCGCCGGCGCCGAAAAAGATTTCCACCCCGAAAGAATGGCCCGCGTCAGTGGCGTTGGCTGAATTCGAATTGGAACCAAAAATCAAATGGGCCGAAGGTATGTGCGCCGCGTGGCAGCCCGGTTCCATCGGGGCGCAGCAACAACTCAAACGCTTCATCGCCGAAGCCTTCGCGAACTACCCGGAAGAACGCAACCGGCCCGATCACCCCGGCACCTCCCGACTCTCGCCACACTTGCACTTGGGTGAAATCTCGCCGCGCCAAATCTGGAGCGCTCTCAACCGTAGCGCGAGCAGTTCGCCCACCTGGCGCAACTCCCAATTCCTCGCCGAAGTCGGGTGGCGCGAGTTCGCGCACCACCTGCTCTACCATTTCCCACATACACCCACCGAACCGCTTCGCGCCGAGTTCAAAAACTTCCCGTGGCGCGAAAATGCCGCGTGGCTCAAGGCCTGGCAGCGCGGCTCCACCGGCGTTCCGCTCGTGGATGCTGGCATGCGTGAACTCTGGACCACCGGCTGGATGCACAATCGCGTCCGTATGGTCGTCGCATCTTTTCTCGTGAAGAATCTGCTCCTTCCGTGGCAGGACGGTGCGCGCTGGTTCTGGGACACGCTCGTGGACGCCGACCTCGCGCAGAACACGCTTGGCTGGCAATGGACCGCCGGCTGCGGCGCCGATGCCGCACCCTATTTCCGCATCTTCAATCCCGTCAGCCAGGGCGAAAAGTTTGATCCAAACGGCGACTACGTCCGCCAATGGGTTCCAGAACTCGCAAGACTTCCTACGGAGTGGATTCACCAGCCGTGGGTCGCCCCCGCTGCCGAACTCGCCCGCGCGAACGTGGCACTCGGCAAAACCTACCCAGAACCCATCGTCAGCCTTGCCATCTCCCGCGAAGTTGCACTGGAGGCTTACGCCCGGATGCGCGCCTGAGTCTCATGAGGCGCCAGATTTTGCTCGCAACTTTGGGCCGGTGAGCTATTGGTCAAGCAACCCCAAAAAGGACCTCATTATGAAAACATCCATCTGTCTCCTTACGGCTGCAACCCTCGCTTCCAGCCTTGTCATCGCTCACGCCCAATTCGGTGACCGTCCGACGAGCGGACCATCGGGTCCGAACCTCTCCGGCGCCATGTCGAAAATTTTCGGTGAACATCCCGCGTTCGCGGCCGACACCAGCCTCCGCACCAAAGCCGGCGAAGCCGGCGATGAAACCGTTGTTCCGGGCCGGATCGCTTATCTCGAAGGCAAATCCCGCTTCGAGATGGACATGACTCAGGTAAAGGGCGGCAAGCTGCCGCCCGGCGCCGCCGAACAAATGAAGCAGATGGGCATGGACAAGATGGTCATCGTCTCTTTGCCTGAGAAAAAGACGACCTACCTCATCTACCCCGGTTTGGAAGCCTACATGGAAGTCCCAGAAACGAATCCAGAAGCCAGCAAGCGCGCGGCGGATTTCGATCTCAAGGTGACGGAACTTGGCCGAGAAGCGGTCGAAGGCCGCGGTTGCTTGAAGACCAAAGCCGAAGTCACCGACAAGGGCGGGAAGAAGCGCGAGTTCACGGTGTGGAATGCCACCGACCTGAGAAAGTTCCCGCTCAAAATCGAAACCAACGAGGGCACCACGAACACCGTGATGCAGTTCAAGGACGTGAAGTTTGACAAACCCGCAGCCGACCAGTTTGAACCGCCCGCCTCCTACAAGAAATACGACAGCATGATGAGCATGATGCAGCAGGAAATGATGAAGAAGATGGGCAACATGCAAATGCCGCGCTGAACTGCTGAGCGCCGGCCTACTTCAGTTTTCGCTGCGCCCACCTGTGCCCTTTGGCGAGCGCCGTGAGCGTCTGCTTCAACCGCTTCGTCCGCGTCTCCGGCAGCTTCGCCGTCGAGAGCCAGACAAGATATTCGCGCTGACAACTTGGTGCGAGCCTGCGGAAGTTCTCCGCCGCCGCCTTGTTATTCCTGGCCGCCAGTGCGCGTTTGAAGAAACCCGGCACCGGCCACGGCTTGCGCTTCACCTTCGGCAAAGGCGGCATCGTCACGTCGGCATCAAGCTCGACTGCCGCGTGTAGCAACTCCTGCAGCGCGCGGCGATTCACCCCATCGAGTGAAGTCAGGCGGATGCTGCGGATGTTGGTGTTGTTCTCCCCGCCAGGCGTGAACAGCTTGGCAGGATCGGGCAGTTCCGTGCCGCGAAAGAAGAACAGTGAGACGTGTCGCTTGCACGCAGCAATGCCGCAGACCAGTTTCCGTCCTGAGAAACAAAGATTGTTCCACTTCACCGATTCCGAGAGATCCGGTTCCCAGGTGAGAAACCACTCCACGAGTTGTTCCGCCATCGGCTGCGAGAAATCCGGGCAGGTCTGCAGCCACAGGCTGGGGTCTTTCGTTCTGGCAGATGAACAGTCCATTGCAAAACGTCTTCAAAATCCACGCGCTGACCGCGCAAATCTACTTTCAACCGGCCACGCTCCGCAAGACGTCGCCAGCAACTCAGCTCTTTTCACAAGTTTCGCCGTGTCATTTGCGCCGAACCATCCGCAAGCCCCTTGAAAAGCGAGAATACGGCACCCCTCCCGTGCAACGCGCGAATCGTCATTAGTTCGCGCCGCGCTCTGCTTAAGGGGAAAATGACCGGCCGGCGGAAATATTTCTCAAGTGCAGCAGGATTCATCCGATGCGAAGCCATGAACGTCTCTGGCCCATCTGCCACAGCCCTGCTCGAAAGCGTGTTGAGCGCACAAACCACGCAGAATGAATTTGGCGTGTCCGTGCTGAAGAAGGCGCAGGACGTGCAAACCCAGCAGGGCGAGGCGCTCATTGCCATGCTGGAACAGTCTGCCGCGCCCGCCTACGACGGCCACCTTGACGTTTACGCCTGAGTCCAGCCGTCCACCGACTTCATCGAACGGTCGTGCCAGCGAGATAAGGCAAGTTGCGCCACGATTGACCCGCAAAACGCGAGGAACATGTCCCACTGCGTATCCCACGGATCGCCTTGCGTGCCGAGGAAATCCGTCGCGGCATCGCCTGTGAGCAGTGCTGTCCACCACTCGATGAATTCGTAGAACGCGCTGAATGCGAGACACACGCTCACCACTAGGACGGGAATCCACCGCGACCGCGGTAGCTTGGCCACGCGCAGCAGCAACTCGCGCACGAAAATCGCCGGGATGAAACCCTGCGCGAAGTGGCCCAGCCGGTCGTATTGATTCCGCTCCAGCTCAAGCCAGTCCTTCACCCAATCGCCCAGCGGCACCTTCGCGTAAGTGTAATGTCCGCCGACCATGAGAATGATCGCATGCACCGTGAATAGCACGAGACAAAGCCTGCTCAACTGAAACCGCTTCCGCGTCCACAGCCACGCGATGATGCCGATCCACACCGGCGCATTCTCCATCGCCCACGTCATGCGGTCAGCCTTGGGCGCGATGCCCAACGCGATTTCCAACAGCACTACTAACAGGATGCAGCTGGCGGCGAAGCGGTTTTCTTTGGGATTGAACATGATTATGCTTATGGGCGGCGTCCCTGCGTGACGGAAAACAAACGCCGCGCGAATTCATGCGCCAGAGCCGTCATCTCAGCGGCCTCCGTTGGCGGAAGCTGCCGGGCGTTGTTGAACTCCCACAAGCCGAGCCAGTGCTGGAAATGTTCCGGCTGCAAGCCGAGCGACAGGTGCGCGCCCGCAAACCCACCGCGATAGCGCGACTCGCCGCCGGTTTGCAACGCCCAGAAGTCGGTGATTTTGTCGAGATGCGCCGGCCAGTCGGTAATGTGTGAGTTGAAGATCGGCCCCAGCACTGCGTGCTGCCGCGCGTCGATGTAGAACGGCTTGATGAGCTTCATGATGCCCGCGTGCCCACCGAGCCGTTCGTAAAGTGAGTTGTCCTGAGTCATAGAATTGCGCTCATCGTTCTGCCATTCTCAGTCAGTTGCTCTGACTACGCGAAACACTCCCTCATCCCACGCTGGGTTAATCCATGATTCAGCGATCCACATCCCCTGCTTCTGGAACAACGCCGCCAAGATTTCCGGAGTGTGACGATACGAGAAGAACAACTGGAACTGCTCGCCCGTCGCAAAAGTAAAATCCTCCCCTTCACATCGGATCGTGCGCGGCTTGGCAAACGTGAATTCCCCTTTGATGCGTAACAAGCCACTGCCCAGCGGCCACTCCTCGATGCCCAGCGACACCGCGCCATCCCCGCGCTCCACGCCGACATTCAGCAAGCTCGCTAGCAGCCATTCGCGCGTCAGCTCGTTGTCATACTGCGGCTGTATCTGCGCAACCCCAGCCGCGTAGGATGGCCCCGGCGCAAGATTTGCGCTGACGAGGAGCACATCTTCCGGGCCGAGCATCTGCGCTAATCGAGGGAACACCCACTCGCTCTCGAAATTCGGCAGCATCCCGAAGAAACAAATCACCCGCCGCACACCTGCTCGGGTGACGCCGCGCAAGGCTTCCGCCCAGTCCGGTTCG
>Ga0154020_10007433_pt1 | contig 12794 bp, 19 predicted proteins | sample Klosneuvirus_201_FD_109709 | JGI IMG/M metagenome (GOLD analysis project Ga0154020, IMG submission 109709) | Active sludge microbial communities from wastewater, Klosterneuburg, Austria - Klosneuvirus_20160825_MG | ecosystem: Engineered > WWTP > Aerobic digester > Activated sludge | place... | reverse complement strand
GAATCTGGATTACCAGGACTTACTCCTTCTATGATGAACCAATACATTGAGTATGTAGCTGATACTATTCTTACTGATTATGGACTACCTAAAGAATTTAATGTAGGTCAACCATTAGCTTATATGGATAGAATTCTTTTAGATACTAGAAGTAATTTCTTTGAACGTAGAAGTACTTCTTATTCTAGAGTAACTACTACTGATTCTTTAATTGATGAAGATTTTTAAACTATACAAACTGTGTAAATGAATATAAAAAAAAGTAACCAGGTAGAACAGAAGTTTGATCCTAATAAAATACTCAAGAGAATTACTGATCAATCTAAAGGACTTAATGTTCAGGTTGAAGAAGTATTTAAGAAAGCTATACAAGGTGTTATTGAAGGAATGTCTACTAAAGAAATAGATAATCTAGTTGCTATATCAGCAGCTGACCTTATTCCAGAACATCCTGATTATTCTCTATTAGCTTCTAGGATTATTATTACTCGTCAAGGAAAGATCATAGGAGTGAAACCTAAAGATACAGATTTCTTATTTGATTTCTTTGGTATTAGATCTTTCTTTCACAAGTACTCTTTACGTAATGATGAAGGTGAACCATTAGAGTTACCTCACATGATGTATGACAGAGTAGCTAAAACATTTGCTAAAGATAAAGAAGAAGAAAAAGAGTTTTATTCTTTCTTGAGTAATAGGAAATGGACAGGAGCTACACCTATCCTTACTAATGCAGGTACAGTACGTAAATCTTATATCTCTTGTTTTGTAAAAGATACACAAGTATTAACAAATAAAGGATTTAAAAATATTCAAGATTGTATCATTGGTGATGAGGTGATAACTCATACTAATAATATAAAAAAGATTACTGATGTTTTTAAAAATGAAAGATTAGGTAGGGATTTATATGATTTAAAAGTTTATGGTACACCTGTTATTACAGTAACTGAAAATCATAAATTTTTATCGTATAATAATAAATTAAAATCTTTAGGTAAAAACCCAGAATTTACGGAATTAAAAAATATTAGAGTTGGAGATTACATTAAGTCTGTTTCTGATAATTCTTTAAGGGTTAGTAGTGAAATTATAAGAATTTCCGATTACTCAAACATTATAGATAAGGATTGGAGAACTTACAAATCAACATTAATTACAAAAATAGTAGATATTGAAACTATAGAAACAGAATCTGATTTTCAATATAATGTTACGTATGAAGGTAGTAAAAATACTCAGTTAATAAAAAAATACCATTCTTTTGTAAAACAATTTGAAATTACTCCTGAACTTGCAAAGTTTATAGGTTTATATTATGGAGATGGTAATTTAGTAAAAACTCTAGAGCAAGGAATTCAAGGAATAAATATTACTTGTGCTGCAAAAGCTCAAAATATTGTAGATTTTGTAAAATACATAAGTAAAAAGTATTTTAATATTGAACCTAAGATTTATAATAGTAAATCTAAAGATGGAAGAACTTGGATTAAATGTTTTATTCATTCTAGAATATTGGGAATTTTATTTAAAGAATTGTTTGGTCATTATTTTGATCAAAAAAAAATATATAAAGGTATATATGATTGGGATAAGCCTTTACTTGATGGGTTATTAGCAGGAATAATTTCGTCTGATGGAAATGTAACTAAAGAAGGAGATGTTAGATTTCAAATAGCAAATCCTAATTTAGTTAAAGAATTATTTGGTGTATTTAAAAAAAATAATTATGATGTTCGTTTATCTATAGCAAATCAATACAGAATTAAATTGAATGGAGAAAAAAGAGCTACTCAATACAGATTAGATTTTGGAACAAATAATGAATTACTTAAATATATTACAAAATCATATGATGATAATAGATTAGAAATTGAGTATAATAAGAAACAAAGGTTTATTCTTAAAATAGGTAATGATTGTTTCTATAAAGTACAATCAATCATTAAATCAGATAATGTAGATACTTTTGTATATGATCTTGAAGTTGAAAATGATCATAGTTATTGTGTAGAAGGTTTAATAGCTCATAATTGTAATCTTACTACGCTTATAGAAGATGATACTAGTTCTATTCTTTCTACATTGAATGACATATCATTTTCTTCTAGAGATGGAGCAGGTATTGGATTACACATTCATAAGTTAAGAAGTGAGAAATCTTTAGTATCTAGTTTTAAAGGTACTGCTGGAGGTGTGGTTAGATTTGCTGATATGGTTCAATCTCATATGCGATTCTTTAAGCAAGGTAATAGATCTGGATCTGCTGCATTATACTTAGGTGTATGGCATAGAGACATCCTAGAATTTCTTAGTCTTAGATTACCAACAGGTGATGAGAAACTTAGAACTAGGGATTTATTTACAGCTGTATGTTTGCCTGATATCTTTATGGAGAAACTAAAAGCCGGTGAAGAACTTTGGTATACGTTTTGTCCTAATGAGGTCATAAAAGCTGGTAAAAAACCTTTACATGAAACTTGGGGAACTGAATTTAAAACTCTATACAACGAATATGTTCAATTAGGTTTGGGTCATCCTATTCCTATACGTGAAATATGGGACTTACTAATTAGAGCACAAGTTGAAGGAGGCATGCCTTATACTTTCTTTTGGGATAACGCTAATAGACATAACCCACAAAAACATTTAGGTGTTATTACAGGCTCTAATTTATGCGCGGAAATAGTTGAAGTAACTAGAGCTAATTATACAGCTCAGTGCACACTAGGTTCTATTAACCTACAAACTAATCTTACATTAGAAGATATAGCTGATTCAGCTAGAGTTCTCACTAGATTCCTTAACAGAGTTATAGATCTTAATCAATGGTCTACTGAAGGAGCTAGAATAGCTGGATTAGAACAAAGGGCGTTAGCTCTTGGTGTGTCTGGTATGGCTGATTACTTAGCAATGAATAAAATTAATTATGAAGAATCTGCTGAACAGCAAGAAGAAATAATTAAAACCATTTACAATGCTGCTTTTACTGAATCTCATAGATTAGCTGTAGAAGAAGGTATTGAATTACCATGTTGGAAAGATTCTGTCTATGATAAAGGAGGATGCCAACATACATTATTTTACAATAACCATAAGGTAGCTAATTCGCTATTTATTGGTTTAATGCCTACTGCAAGTACAAGTGTATTGGTAGGAGTAAATGAATCTTTTGAACCTTTTGAATCTAATTTGTTTATACGTAAGATAGATAATGGAGAGTTTGTCATGATAAACAAACACCTTGTTAGAGACTTACAAGAATTAGGTCTATGGAATAAACAAATGGTTGAAGATCTCAAGTACTATGAAGGTAGTGTTCAACAAATGGACATACCAGATGAAATTAAAAAGCGTTATAAAACAGTCTGGGAAATGAAACCTAGATTAGTATTAGATACCGCTATAGCTAGACAAAAATGGGTTGATCAATCTCAATCTTTAAATATGTATTATGCTGATCCTAAATCTAATACAATTAGTACAGCATTAATTTATGCTTGGGAAGGAGGTCTTAAGACAGGATCTTACTATACTAAGGTTAAATCTAAATTAGACAAACCTAAGCGTTTGGGACAAGAACAAAAAACAAGTACTACTATAAGTCCAGGATGGACAATTGACTGTTTTGGTTGTAGTGCATAATAAGGACTTTTTTATTCAAATAATAGATAGCTGCCTATAGAAGTATAGGTGGCTATTTTTTTACATTAAATAAACTATTAATTCATGATTATTGATTATGATGATTGGTTTGAACAATACAAACCTATTGCAAATTTAAACCCTTACTCTTCTTTTTATGATGGAGAGGGAAGTAATATTATCTTTGATGCACATGGAGATGATTTCAAACAAGTACGGAAAGTATTTAATGATCCAGATACAACTGATTTAGTATGGACTTGTGTAACTGAAGGTGAAACTTCTTTTATTATACCTGGTTTACATATGGTAAATAGGGATTCTTACTACATTACTGAAGTACCTCATGATAATAAAAACATAGAGGTTAATGATAATGAAGTAATTACCCTTGAAGAAACTATTGGAATAGCAAGTACTATATTGAAACATTTCAAACTTAGATTTAAAGAAGAAGATTTAAGATCTTTTTATTTAAAGAATATTAACGTTAATTACAAAAAAGATATGTATATTGTGCCTCAAGCAAAAAGTTTATTATTTGATTTTATGGATGGTTTAATCAATGAACTAAGTGATGAACAGCTTGAATTTATTAATGATAGGTATGATTTCCTATGACTGAAAAAATTAATGAAAAAATACGTATGTAAATGATTCAAAAGAAAAAAATACAATGTAAGACTTGTGGTAAAGACTGTTACACTGGACAAAGGTCTATGTGTACAGTCTGCTACAACAAAGAAAATAAACTAAAAGCTGCTTTAAAATTAAAGTCTGAGAAAGCTAAGGAGAAACTTAAAGTTAAAAGAGCTAGAGCTAAAGAGAAAAAGATTATAAGTAAGCACAGTATACTCACGCTTATTCAAAGACTGGTTAGGTTTTGTAATGAACCTGTGTGTATAACATGTGATAAAGTACCTTATGGAACTAACTTTATCACTGGGGGACATTTTATATCCAGGAGAAAGAATAGTACTTGTTATCTTGTAGAAAATATCAATCCTCAATGTTCTTACTGTAATAGTGATCAATCTACTTCAGGTAAGTCTTATCTTCATGGATCTAAAATAGATCTTCAAGAAGAAGGGTTAGCTATGAAATTATGGAAGATGAGTCAGGTAACATATTCTTTTAGTAGGGATGAATTAAAAGAAATGGCTGATAAAGTAACTGAAGCTTTGAATAAAGTTGCTTTATTAGAAAGTATTGAAGACAAGAATCAAGTATTAAAAGATTTTGAATCGTATCAAAAGAGTACCAATTGGTATCAAAGCATATTAAAACAAATAAATTAATTACTGTGAGTAATAAAATTCAAATAGTTAGAAGAAATTGCTGTAATACTATATTTGCAGCTTGTGTTGAGCCATATTGTTATACAGATGATGATTGGACTAAACAATTAAAAATATATGCGGAAGAAGGTAGAAAAATAGAAATAGTTACTGATTTTAGATTTGAACCATGTACGTGTAAACCAATTGAAGATGTTAATCAATTAGAACTTTTTACTGAATAAATCAAACATCATGATTAATAAAATTAGAATCAGTTTAATCCAATTTAAGTATGGAATTATCAATCTGTATAACTGGTTCCGTGTTATATGGAATGATAGAGATTGGGATTTTTACTACGTCTACAATGTACTAGAGAGAAAGCTTAAGTTAATGATTGATAGTGGCATATATAATCAAGAAAGAGATAAACATCTTAAGATTGCACACAAGTTGTTAACAAGAATAAAGTGTAGTTATTATGAACTTGAACCATTAGAAGTTATTAATTACTCGCTTAATTGTAATGAACTTACTTGTATCGTTGTAAATGATATGAATGAGGAAGGTAGAAAAGAATACTTTAAGAAGTATAGGAGAACGATTGATAAAATGAGAAAAGAAGATCCAACTAGAGAAGATGATATATTAATGACACTTACCTCTGTTGAAATTCAAAATAAAGCAAGAAGATTATTTTTTAAAATATTAAATGAAAAGCTAGAATGGTGGTGGGATTAGGTGAAAAATTAATGAGGATATTAGCATTTGTACTTTTACTAGTAATGATTGCTTTTGGTGCTATATATGTGCATGATAAAGATAAAAAAGAAGTTGTTAAAAATACAGAAAATAATTCTCTTTATACAGAGATGTATGAAACTGTAGAAATGGATAGTTGTCAATGGAAAGTATCTGTATACATACGTGGAGGTCCTCCTGTACATTTACCAAATTGTAAATATTGTAAACAAAGAAAGAATGAATAGACAAGATTATAATATTAAAATTGCAAAGTATCTTCTAAAAGAGTGCAAGAAGACAGAAAACAAAGATTTAAGATTTCACCAATTGCTATTTAATTTAGACATTAATCAGTTTTCAGATGAAACAAGAAAATGGATTTTAACCCCACAATCTGCTGTTCCTCAACCTACAACATTAAAAGATAAATACGACGAAGAAAGTGAAATCACATTTAAATTTTTACCAAACTAATTAATTATGAAATTGGAAATTCTTGAAGGGCATAGTAATTATGCTGCACAGCCAGTTAAATTAACACATTTTTACCCAATTGAAGGAGCTGATAAAATCCTTAGAACAGTAGTATTTGGTAATGATGTTGTTATTGCTAAAGGTTCTTATAAGGTAGGAGATACTGTATTGTATTTTAGATCAGGTACTAGGTTATCTGAAGATTATTGTAAGTATAATAACCTATATGATGTAGCAGAACAAAATCAAGATGTTAACGAGAAAGGTTATATCTCTTTTAAGAAGCGTAGGGTCAAAGCTATTAAACTTAGAGGAGTATTATCTGATGGAATGGTATTACCATTACATTCATTAGGAGCTTTTATACCAGTAAGTACCAGTGAGATTAAAGAAGGTGTTGATTTCAATACTATCAATGGTGCTTTAGTATGTGATAAGTATGAAGTTGAAATTACACAGAAAGCAAATATGAATAGTTCTGGTAGTAAAGAACCTAAGAATAAACTAAAGAACTTATTAGTAGATGATCAATTTAGATTTCACCATGAGACTAGTCATATGGCTAAGAATCTACATAAGTTAACTCTTGATTCTTGGGTAACAATTACTGAAAAGTTTCATGGTTCTTCTGTAATCTTATCTAAGGTTAAAGTAAAACGTAACTTATCTTGGAAGGAGAGAATCGCTAAAAAATACTTTAAAATTCCAATTGTAGAAACTGAATACAAAGGTATCTGGTCTAGTGGTAAACCAAAGTCTAAGTTACCAAAAGGTATTGAAGGATTGTGGAAGAATAGTGGTGAAGATTTCTACAAGAAAGATATCTGGGCAAAGTGTTGGGATGACTATAATCATGCAGTAGAACCAGGTATTAGTATTTATGGAGAGCTATGTAATGCAGGTATTCAGAAAGGGTATGATTACAGTAAATATGCGAATCCTAATTTAGATCAAGACTATGTATTTGTTATTTACAGGATTACCCGGACAAATGATGTAGGTATTGTAGATGAATTCACATGGCCTCAAGTTGTAGAATATTGTAAGAAATATGGATTGTTAACTGTTCCATTGTTGTATGATGGAACTGTACAGAGATTAGATGTTTGGGGTACTGGAATTGATAACATTGAAGATTTCTATAATTTGTTAGCTAATCATATAGAAAGGAAGCAGTGTGGGTATTGTGCAAATAAAGTACCAAATGAAGGCATCTGTATTAGGGTAGATACTCCTTACGATGTATGGAAAATGAAGAGTAAGCTATTCATCAAAAATGAAAATGATGCTCAAGAAGCTGGTGAAGTAAATATTGAAGATCAACAATAAAATAATATATAATGACAACAAAATTTGATATAGAACAAAAAGTTTTCTTGCTACACAACAACGATGTTCACCAATTGACTGTAAATAGAATCGTAATTAATCAACATAAATTTGCACGGTACGAATTTAGTGAGATTGCTTCAATTTCACGTGATGAAAATCAAGTTTTTGCAACAAAAGATGAACTACTGAAATCATTGTAATGGAAGAATCAGAAGAACTACTAGATTGGTTAGTGGAATTGAATGTTCAACACTATGTAACTGAGTCATTTGTTGATTATAAACCAACTGGAAAATCACATTTTTATTTAAAGGGATCCCAAGAAAGATTTACAAGTTGGGAAATGATTCAAATTTTCATAGGTAGGCAAAGTAAAGAATTGAATAGTCGATGGAATAATGCTATTGCTGATGTGCAGCGTAAATCTACAAAATCATCATAATCAACATACAAATTAAAAAATAATAATTATGAAAAGTGAAATCATTGTACCCAAAAAATGTAAAGTTGGGTTTAATATTAGAAAAGATACATACACTAAGAAATTAGGATATGTAATCTACCATGATGGGAAAGTGTGGAGGAAACAGGCATCCTGGGAAAGTTGGAGAGAAAAGTATATTTCTACAGAAGAATATCAAACTGCTAAACAAAAAGCTTTTGATGATTATGTTGATTATCATACAAAACAATATAATATCTATGCTAACATGAAACCAGGCGATCATGGTTATAATTACTATGAACAATATAGAAATCAAACATTAAAACAATATTTAACTGTTCGTGGTTATGGAAATATAGATACTTATAATTTTCATTACAACAAACAAGTTGATGATCCTACTGTTGAACCTATTGAGTTTGAGAATGTAGCTGTTGAAGGATTTGTCTTAAATAAAAAGGCTGGAGGTACTAAGTATGATTGGAATACCAGAGATACTTATTGCCGGGTATATGATCCTAGAGGATTTGAGATTGAAATTACTATTCCTAATTTACTTTATATTTTAGAGAATACTAACTCTATTAAAGGTAAAGGATTAGAAGGTAAATTCATCTATGGTTGGGATAAGAAAGACCTAGTGTTAGTACCTGAGAGTTCTCCAGAGTTTAAAGAGATGGTATCTTATACGGAGTTACAAAACTTAAAGATTTCTAAGAAAGAATTGGTAGTAGGTCATATGTATTTATGTTCAGATAATATCATCAAGACTTATATGGGGGAACATCATGTAAGATCATGGCGTAAAAATCTTGATAAGAAACTATGGTTTCATTACAATCACCAATACAATAAAGATGGTAGTTTTGATACTTTCTCCTTACCTACTCTTAAAAAAGACATGGGTGTAAATGAAGACTTTGCTAATCTATATGATAAGTTAAGAAAAGAAACATCTTTTATTGAGAAATTAGATCTTATTCCTTATGAAGGAGAGAATACTTTAAAGTTAATACATGATAATGGTATTGAAATATATGCAAAGGTAAATGGAACATGTCAAAGACTTCAAATTACATCTCAATATACTAGTGGTTATTGGAATAGATCAGAACCTAACTATTATGCTTTCCTTGGTAATAAACAATATATTAGTATTTCAGAATTAAAAAAAGATTATAAATTATGGCAGCTAAAACAAACAGCAATGACAAATTAATCTTAGGATTAAAAAAGCAGATTGAAGAAAAGAAAAGTCTTTTGGCTAAAGCAGGTAAGATTTCCTATGCTACTAATTGTAGTTTACCTATTGATGGAAATAAAGTAAATCTTCATGTAGCAACTAAAGAAACATTATTACTTTGTATAGCTAAGTTACAAAGTCTAAAATTAGGATTAGCTGAAGTATTTCCTGATGAGCTACTTACTATTGATGGTTTTAGTGTTCATGATTGGATACATGATTTAACTAGTAAATTCAATTCTCTTAATGTATCACTTGAGAAAGAAAGACTTAATAAATTAGAAAAGAAACTTCATGATTTGTTAAGCCTGGATACTAAGGTTAGTCTTGAAATTGAAGATCTTAAAAATTCCATATGAGATATTTAATGGCGGGAATATTTCTTTTTCTTTGGATGATTTTTACTTTAGCACTATGTGTAAGTATGATAGGTATATTGATACTTATAGATCCTGATGAAAGATGGATGAGTATAGGAACAACATTAGTTAACACTTTTAAAACTTAATCATGGCAGCAAAAGAATTAATAATAATTAAAAAATACATAACGTTTACACATAACAAAGGTAGTAAGTATGAATTAGATGAGTATGATGATGATGGAATTCATGTTATATACAAAGAAACAAAAAAAGACGGATTTAGTGTTTTTCATAAAACATTAAAAAGAGATAAAAAAGAATGGGATGAGTTATGTGAATTATATCCATTTTAAAAAAAATATATAATGTCTGATAAAGGAAGAAGATACAATAAAAATAAAAATAGAGTAGAATTAATACCTACTTTTGCCAAAAATCAATTGGCTGATGTATATACTAAAGGTGCTCATAAATACTCTATTTATAAAGATAAATTTGGTGTTGATATACTAGGGAAAGATATTCCTTTTGAAAAAAGAAGTGATTACGAATTAATAGATGACGCATCTGCTAATTGGAGAAAAGGTTTACCCTGGATGGAAACCATAGGTAGTGTAGAACGTCATATTGAGGCTTGGAAAGCAGGAGAAGACGTAGATGAAGAACTACAAACTTTACATTTAGCTAATGCTGCATGGGGATTATTTACTTTATTAGAATTCTATAAGATTTATCCACAAGGTGATAATAGATTACATTCTTATTTAAACACTAAAAGAATAGGTTTAGATATTGATGAAGTCTTAGCTGACTTTATTGGTCATTGGACTAAATATCATGGTCAAGAAATACCTGAAACATGGAACTTTGATAGAAACATCAAACAGAAATTTGAATCTCTTAAAGATGATAAGAACTTCTGGATGTCTGTACCTGTATTAACTAAACCACAAGACATTCCTTTTGAACCTACATGCTACATAACATCCAGATGGATCGATAACTCTTGGACAGAGGAGTGGTTAGATAAACACGGGTTTCCACAAAGACCTGTATTTAGTGTAAAAAATGGATCTAAGGTAGATGTAGCTAAAGAACAAAAGTTAGACTTGTACGTAGATGACAGATTTGAGAACTTTGTAGAAATGAATAACGCAGGTGTCTGTTGTTATTTGTTTGATGCTCCTCACAATAGGAGATATGACGTAGGTTATAAAAGAATCAAGTCATTAAAAGAATTACTATAAAAGAAGAAGGGGATGCTTAACAGCGTCCCCCCTTTTCTCACCTCAAGTTAATTTGAAGTATGTCACCTTATGAAAATTTTATCCCGTGTTCCGTAGTAATTATCTATCTCTAGATTTAATACATCTCCACTTAATTCTATGATCTTTAGTTTAAAAGAATCTCTAGGTTGATTAAATATAACTCCTCTGTAATTACATTTAAATTCTTTTCTCTTAATATCATCACCAGCAACTAAAGGAAATCCTATTTGAGTTATTGTACTATCTGTAACAATCATCTTGTTTTGGGGGAATTTCTTTTCTGTCCATGTTCCATTTAACAGTTTACTTGATGTATCTGTTAAATTAGTTATTGCTGGTAAGTATGAAGTCTTTTCACAACTAGTTAGCATTAAAATAATACCTAAAAACATTAATAAAATATAGATGTAAATAGGTGATATTTTAATATTACTTTTAAAGATATATTCAAGCATGATTTTTAATTTTAAAAAATTTAGTAGTAAACTCTAATTTCACCATGTACAATACTTACAGGTTCTGTTAAAGAATCCATATTTTTATCAGTATGAAATAATTTAACTTGATTTTCAGAATTAAAAAAGAAACTAGAAAATTCTGCTTCCGCAGATTCCCAATTTCCACGTACATATGTTGATGTTACACCCCAACACTTATTAGTTGTGAATGCTCCTGTAAGTGTACCTATATATTCACCTCCATTGTATCTAGTCCATACAATATCACCTATTGTATTTTCAAATACTCTTACCATTGGATCCATTAGTCCAATAGCTACTAATTCAAAACTGTACACCTTATATTTTGGAGGAGTTCCTAATGCACCACCATTCCTTCTAAAAGCATTCCATAGTATAGGAAAAATTCTTTTTATTTCAGGTAAATTCATATTAATTATTTAATTGTACACTATAATTTGAATATCTGCTTCAAATCCTCCTGCTCCAATACCATTTTGCCTATATGATATTGCTATGAAATTGGTACTATTTCTACTTACATGGAAAGTGTAACCATTCTCTAAACCTATACTATAAAAAATAAATGTTTTACCTTCGGTAAGTACATTTTCTGTAAATGTACCATAAAATATACCAGTTTGAACACCTGGTACATCTTCAGTCCATGTTATTGTTGCACCTAACGTATTTTCACCTATAGTTGCTACAGGAACACCCCATGTATGAGATAAATGTAAAGTACAAACTTTATACGAAGGTGTGTAACCTAATTCTCCTCTATTTCTTCTAAATGCATTCCATATGATAGGAAACATTCTTTTTATTTCTGATAGATTCATATACTTATTTTATTGGATTAGTGTATTAACCAACCTTCAATTGATCTTTGTCCTAAGATGTTATAATATTCAATTTCTTCTTTCTTTTTAACTACAATATTTGTTGTAGCATAAGAAAATCCATCTTTCCATGTTAACTTATAATACCAAATACCTTCTAAAGTACCTACATTTATTTCATATCTAGCACCATCTTTTATTTCTTTAGCCGGTGTAGTTGTAACCAATTCCCACTTTGAAGCATTTTGAGATTTAAGTATTGTAAACATGTCTACTCCATCTTCTGTAAAGGTTGACCAGTTTAGTACTACTTTACCTTCTATTACTTTAGCATGGAAATATTCTAACCTTGTAGTCTGAGCAACTGCAATGGAAGAAAGAAATAAAAAAAAGATAGTCTTTATGAATTTCATGTTATTGTTTATCTGTTGGATTTACTTGAATGGCTTTATAACCATTCTTAAATATTTCAAAATCTCTTTTTGCCATAGCAGAGTATGTAGAATCAGAAATGTATAATTGAAATACTTTCTCACCTTTACCATTAACATAGGAGGCAAAGGAATATCTCAATTCACCATCTCTCTTATACTTGGGTAAAGAATAAGGTTCTAGTGTGCACTTACAACTTACTGCAAATAACACACTAAAACCTATGATTAGTTTCTTAACCTTTGAAAGAACCATCTTCTTCTCCAT
>Ga0154020_10007430_pt1 | contig 12795 bp, 7 predicted proteins | sample Klosneuvirus_201_FD_109709 | JGI IMG/M metagenome (GOLD analysis project Ga0154020, IMG submission 109709) | Active sludge microbial communities from wastewater, Klosterneuburg, Austria - Klosneuvirus_20160825_MG | ecosystem: Engineered > WWTP > Aerobic digester > Activated sludge | place... | reverse complement strand
GGTTTAAGGCACTGGTCTTGAAAACCAGCGAGGGCTGACGCCCTCCGTGAGTTCGAATCTCACCGCTTCCGCCACCGATTGAGTTCGGTCAGGACCGCGCAGCGGGTCTGGACGCGACGCCGTCGCGGCAATCTCAGTTCCCCTGCCGATGAGTGCATCAAGGAGCCGGCGTCCATTAGCGTCCGAACAGCCCCTTGAGCACGTCGCCGAAGCCGGGCTTCTTCGCCTCTTCCTTGGGGGCCTCGGTCTCGGAAGCGTCGGCGCCCGGCATGCCCAGCATGCCGAAGTAGCTGCTCTTGGTGCGCACGCGCGCCGACCAATCGGGCGCCCAGCTGACCTTCGGATCGGTCGGGCGCGGCGGGTGGGCGACCCACTGCTCGGGGCCGTAGGCCATCATGCGCAACATGCCGCCGCCCTCGCCGCGTTGGCCGTCGCCGAACACGCCGGCGGGCATCGCGCATTCGAGGATGTCGGGCGCCAGCAACACCTTGTCCTTGAGCAGGCGCTCGATGCCGCCTGGGCTCAGGTAATCGTGCAGCGCGAAGCCGGTGTCGGGCAGCTCGCTGCTGCTCCACATCACCATCTCGGCGCCGTCGTCACGGCCCGATTTGCCGCCCATGACGGAAACGAAGTAGGCCCGCGCCGGGCCCACGGCGCCCCAGCGCAGCAGGGTCGCACCGCTGGGCAGCGGGCCGCGCTGCAGGGCGATGGCGGGCATGAAGTCCACCTCGGGTCGGATCTGGAAGCGGAAGCCCTCGGGGATGCCCTGGCCGCTGAAACCGTTCTCGCCGGCCATGCGGCTGCCGGGCGGCACCTTGCGGTCGTCCGGCTTGTTGGGCCAGGCCGGCACGCCGGGCTGGCTTCGCGCCCCCTTGGGGGTGCTGCCGCGCGCCACCATGATGGCCTGAACGTCGGCCAGGTTCATGTTGGCGAAGTCGAGCACGCGCGGCTGGCCTTCGCGCACCCGCTCGCCGCAGCCCCAGTAGAGCAGCAGCTTGCCCTTGGGCTTCTCGTAGCTCGGCTCGCGCGGGTCGTCCTCCTCGCGCTCGGGGATCGGTTCGGCGGGACGCTCCGGCGGCGGCGCCACGAGTTGCAGGCTGGGCGCCAGCAGCGAGCCGCCCGGCACCGCCTGCACGGCCTCGGCGAGCCCCTTGTTGGCACGCGTGTAGACCGCGCTGTCCATGTACTGGCCGCTGCCGGCAAAGCCGAAGCCGCCCTGCGTCTGGCCGAAGACGTTGCCACGCGTGTCGTCGCCCTTGCCGAACAGCTGGCCGAGGCTGGGCATGCCGCCGCCGCTCATCATCTGGCCCACGGCGCCGGCCATGCCGGGCAGGTCACTTTGGTGGGTCAGCAGGTCGATCCAGGCCTGTGCCACCGGCGGCTTGACCTGCTGCTGGATGGCGGGCTGGGCGGCGGACTTGGCGGCCGGCCGGGCAGCCGGCTTGGCGGCCGGCTTTCCCTGGGCGAGAACGGCGCCGGCGGCGAACAGCAGCAGGCTGAGGGTCAGGGGTGCGGGGCGGACGGGCATGGATGATCTCCGGTTGGCAGGCCCGTGGTGTAGCAAGGGTCGGGCGCTGACCGCAAGCCCCCGCTGCCTTGGCTGTGTCCCGGCCGCCGCAGCAGTGTGGAACCGGCGCGCCGGCCGACCCTCAGCGCTTCCTGGCCGGCGGCAGGTCGGTGCAGCTGCCGTGCGCCACCTCGGCCGCCATGCCGATGCTCTCGCCCAGCGTGGGGTGCGGGTGGATGGTCTTGCCGATGTCCACCGCGTCGGCGCCCATCTCGATGGCCAAAGCGATCTCGCCGATCATGTCGCCGGCATGCGTGCCGACGATGCCGCCGCCCAGGATGCGGTGGCCGCCGTCGGGGCGGGCGTCGAACAGCAGCTTGGTGAAGCCCTCGTCGCGTCCGTTGGCGATGGCGCGGCCGCTGGCGGCCCAGGGGAACAGGCCCTTCTCGACGGCGATGCCCTGCGCCTTGGCCTGCTCCTCGGTGAGGCCCACCCAGGCCACCTCGGGGTCGGTGTAGGCGACGCTGGGGATGACGCGGGCGTTGAAGGCGGACTTGGCCAGTTTCTCGTCGCCCAGCAACTCGCCGGCGATGACCTCGGCCGCCACATGCGCCTCGTGGACCGCCTTGTGCGCCAGCATGGGCTGGCCCACCAGATCGCCGATGGCGAAGATGTGGCGCTGGTTGGTGCGCATCTGCACATCCACCGGGATGAAGCCGCGTTCGCTGACCTGGACGCCGGCCTTGTCGGCGCCGATCTTGCGGCCGTTGGGGGTGCGGCCGACGGCCTGCAGAACGAGGTCGTAGAGGCCCTCGCTGCGGGTGCCGTCGAGGCCCTCGAACTGCACGCGGATGCCCTCGGGCGTGGCCTCGGCGCCGACCGTCTTGGTTTTCAACATCACGCGGTCGAAGCGCTGCTTGTTCGTCTTGTCCCAGACCTTGACGAGGTCGCGGTCGGCACCCTGCATCAGGCCGTCGAGCATCTCCACCACGTCCAGCCGCGCGCCGAGCGTGGAGTAGACCGTGCCCATCTCCAGGCCGATGATGCCGCCGCCGATGATCAGCATCTTCTTCGGCACGCTCTTGAGCGCCAGCGCACCGGTGCTGTCGACTATTGCGGAGTCGTCCGGCAGGAAGGGCAGGCGCACCGCCTGCGAGCCGGCGGCGATGATGGCGGCCTTGAAGCGCACGGTCTGGCGGCTGCCGGTCTTGTCTTGCGCGGGGCCGCTGGTTTCCTCCACCACCACATGCTGTGCGTCGGCAAAGCTGCCGTAGCCGCGCACGACGGTGACCTTGCGCAGCTTGGCCATCTGCGCCAGACCGCCGGTCAGCTTGCCGATCACCTTTTCCTTGTGGCCGCGCAGCTTGTTGATGTCGACCTGCGGCGCGCCGAAGTCGACGCCCAGCGCGGCCATGTGCGACACCTCGTCCATCACCGCCGCCACGTGCAGCAGGGCCTTGGAGGGGATGCAGCCGACGTTCAGGCAGACACCGCCGAGGCTGGCGTAGCGCTCCACGAGCACAACCTTGAGCCCGAGGTCGGCGGCGCGGAAGGCGGCCGAGTAGCCGCCCGGTCCGGCGCCCAGCACCAGCAGGTCGCAGTCCAGATCGGCCGCGCCGCTGTAGCTCACGGCGCCGGCGCCGGCCGGGGTGGCGATCAGTTCGGCCACCGGTTGGGCGGCTGGAGTGGCGGCCGGCGCTGCGGCCGGGGATGTGGCCGGTGCGGCCGGTGCGGCCGGTGCGGCCGCTTGGCCCCCCTCGGCGCCCACCTCGGCGTGGGCGATCAGGTCGCCGATGTTGAGCTTGTCGCCGATCTTGACCGCCAACGAGAGGATGCGCCCGGCCAGCGGCGAGGGGATCTCCATGCTGGCCTTGTCGCTCTCGACGGTGATCAGGCTCTGCTCGGGCTGGACCGTGTCGCCGACCTGCACCAACAACTCGATGACGCCGACGTCTTTGAAGTCGCCGATGTCGGGTACGCGGATTTCAACGCTGGCCATCGATCAATCCTTTAGAGCAGCACACGGCGGAAGTCGGCCAGCACGGCGGCCAGATAGGCGTTGAAGCGCGCGGCGCTGGCGCCGTCGATCACGCGGTGGTCCCAGCTCAAGGACAGCGGCAGGGTCAGGCGGGGCTCGAAGCCGCTGCCGTTCCACACCGGTTTCATGAAGCCCTTGCAGACGCCCAGGATGGCCACTTCGGGGGCGTTGATGATGGGCGTGAAGTAGGTGCCGCCGATGCCGCCGAGCGATGAAATGCTGAAGCAGCCGCCGCTCATCTCGGCCGGGCTGAGCTTGCCGTCGCGCGCCTTGGCCGCCAGTTCGCCCATCTCCTTGGCGATCTGGATGATGCCCTTGCGGTCGGCGTCCTTGACCACCGGCACCACCAGGCCGTTGGGCGTGTCGGCCGCGAAGCCGATGTGGAAGTACTTCTTCAGCACCAGCTGGGCCTCATCGCCCTGACCTTCAAGGCTGGCGTTGAACTCGGGGAACTTCTGCAGCGCGGCCACGCAGGCCTTGATGAGGAAGGCCAGCAGGGTGAACTTCACGCCGGCCTTCTCGTGTTCCTTGTTCATCGCCACGCGGAAGGCTTCCAGCTCGGTGATGTCGGCCTCGTCGTGGTTCGTCACATGCGGGATGACGACCCAGTTGCGGTGCAGGTTGGCGCCGCTGATGCGCTTGATGCGCGACAGCGGCTTCTTCTCCACCGCGCCGAATTTCGCGAAGTCGACCTGCGGCCAGGCCAGCACGGACAGGCCCTGACCCGAGCCGGAGCCGCCCGCAGGGGCGGCGGCCGGTGCCTTGGCGGCCTGCGCCTGTGTGCGCTGCTCGCCCTTCATGACGGCGGCCACGAAGCCCTGCACATCGTCCTGCGTGATGCGGCCCTTGCTGCCGCTGCCACGGATCTCGGCCAGCGGCACACCCAGCTCGCGGGCGAACTTGCGCACGCTCGGGCTGGCGTGGGGCAGCGCACCGGTGGCGGCGCCGGGTGCGTGCGCGGGCAGGGCCGGGGCGGGCGCGGCGGCGGTTGCCGGGGTGGCTGGAGCGGCCGCAGCGGCCGCAGCGGCCGGAGTCACGGGGGCCGCAGCACCCTGCGCGAGCGCCGCTGCAGCGGCGCTGGGCGCATTCCCCGCTGCCGCGCCAGCCACGGCCAGGGTCAGCAGCGCGTCGCCGATGTTGACCTTGTCGCCCAGCTGGACCTGGATGGCCTGCACCACGCCGGCGTGGCTGGAGGGGATCTCCATGCTGGCCTTGTCGCTCTCGACGCTCAGCAGGCCCTGGTCGACGCGCACCGTGTCGCCGGGCTTGACCAGCAGTTCGATGACGGCGACGTCCTTGAAGTCGCCGATGTCGGGCACCACCACGACGACGCTGCCGCTGGTGGCGGCGGTCGGTGCGGCCGTTGTGACCGGGGTGACCGGTGTGGCCGGTGCCGCGGCAGGCGCTGCGGCAGCTGGCGCCGCTGCGGGCGCCGCAGCCGGCTCGGCGCTGCCGGCGGTCTCTAGTTCGAGGATCAGGTCGCCGATGTTGACCTTGTCGCCCAGTTTGAGCTTGAGCGAGCGCACCACGCCGCCGTGGCTGCTGGGGATCTCCATCGAGGCCTTGTCGCTCTCGACGGTGAGCAGGCTCTGCTCAGGGCGGATGGTGTCGCCCTCCTTGACCAGCATCTCGATGACGGCGACATCCTTGAAGTCCCCGATGTCGGGGACCTTGACTTGAACCAGGGCCATGGTGCGCGCTTTCCTCAGGCGTACAGCGGGTTGATCTTGTCGGCGTCGATGCCGTACCGGGCGATCGCCTCGGCGACCTTGGCGGCCGGCAGCCGGCCCTCGTCGGCCAGGGACTTGAGTGCGGCCACCACGATGTAGTGGCGGTTCACCTCGAAGTGCTGGCGCAGGCGCGAGCGGAAATCGCTGCGGCCGAAGCCGTCGGTGCCCAGCACGCGGTAGCCACGGCCGGCCGGGATGAAGGCGCGGATCTGCTCGGCATAGCTCTTCATGTAGTCGGTGCTGGCCACCACCGGGCCCTGCGTGCGCCCGAGTTGCCGGGCCACGAAGCTCTCGCGCCGGGGCTCCAGCGGGTGCAGCAGGTTCCAGCGCTCGGCGTCCTGGCCCTCGCGCGCCAGTTCGTTGAAGCTCGGGCAGCTCCACAGATTGGCGCCGACGCCCCAGTCGGCCTCCAGCAGTTCCTTGGCCGCCACCGACTCGCGCAGGATGGTGCCGCTGCCCAGCAGGTTGACCTGCAGGGCGCCAGGCAGGGCCGGCTGCAGCAGGTACATGCCCTGGAGGATCTCGGCCTCGGTGCCGGGCTGCAGGCCGGGCATGGCGTAGTTCTCGTTGAGCAGGGTCAGGTAGAAGAACACGTTCTCCTGGTTGCCGACCATGCGCTGCAGGCCGCTGTGCATGATCACCGCCACCTCGTGCGCGAAGCTCGGGTCGTAGGAAATGCAGTTCGGGATGGTGCCGGCCAGGATGTGGCTGTGCCCGTCCTCGTGCTGCAGGCCCTCGCCATTGAGCGTGGTGCGCCCGCTGGTGCCACCGAGCAGGAAACCGCGCGCCTGCATGTCGCCGGCGGCCCAGGCCAGGTCACCGATGCGCTGGAAACCGAACATCGAGTAGTAGATGTAGAACGGGATCATCACGCGGTTGTTCGTCGAGTACGACGTGGCCGCGGCGATCCAGCTGGCCATGCCGCCGGCCTCGTTGATGCCCTCCTGCAGGATCTGCCCGGCCTTGTCCTCGCGGTAGTACATCACCTGGTCGCGATCCACCGGGGTGTAGAGCTGGCCCTTGGGGTTGTAGATGCCGATCTGGCGGAACAGGCCCTCCATGCCGAAGGTGCGCGCCTCGTCCACGAGGATGGGTACGACACGGGGCCCCAGCGCCTTGTCGCGCAGCAGCTGGGTGATGAAGCGCACATAGGCCTGGGTGGTGCTGATCTCGCGGCCCTCGGGCGTCGGCTCCAGCACCGCCTTGAAGGTGTCGAGCGGCGGGATGGCGAACTGCTCGTCGGCCTTCACGCGGCGCTTGGGCAGGTAGCCGCCCAAGGCTTTGCGGCGCTCGTGCAGGTAGCGCATCTCCGGCGTGTCCTCGGCCGGCTTGTAATAGGGCAGCTGCGCCAGCTCGCTGTCGGGGATCGGGATGCCGAAGCGGTCGCGGATGTACTTGATGTCGACGTCGGTCAGCTTCTTGGTCTGGTGGACGGTGTTCTTGCCCTCACCGGCCTTGCCCATGCCGTAGCCCTTGACGGTCTTGACCAGCAGCACGGTGGGTTGTCCCGTGGCGTTGTGATGGGCCTTGTGGAAGGCCGCGTAGACCTTCTCGGGCTGGTGGCCGCCCCGCCGCAAGTCGAAGATCTCCTCGTCGCTCATGTGCTCGACGAGCTTGGCGGTCTCCGGGTAGCGCCCGAAGAAATGCTTGCGGACGAAGGCGCCGTCGTTGGCCTTCATGGCCTGGTAATCGCCGTCCAGGGTCTCCATCATGAGCTGCTTCAACTTGCCGCTCTTGTCGCGCGCCAGCAGCTCGTCCCAGCCCTTGCCCCAGACCAGCTTGATGACGCTCCAGCCGCTGCCGCGGAACTCGCCCTCGAGCTCCTGGATGATCTTGCCGTTGCCGCGCACCGGACCGTCGAGGCGCTGCAGATTGCAGTTGACGACGAACACCAGGTTGTCCAGGCCCTCGCGCGCCGCCAGACCGATGGCGCCCAGCGATTCCGGCTCGTCCATCTCGCCGTCGCCCATGAAGGCCCAGACCTTGCGCTGCGCGGTGTCGGCAATGCCGCGCGCGTGCAGGTACTTCAGGAAGCGCGCCTGGTAGATCGCCATCAGCGGGCCCAGGCCCATGCTGACGGTGGGGAACTGCCAGAAGCCCGGCATCAGCTTGGGGTGCGGATAGCTCGACAGGCCCTTGCCGCCGACCTCCTGGCGGAAGCTGTCGAGCTGTTGCTCGGTCAGCCGGCCTTCCAGGAAGGCGCGCGCATAGATGCCGGGTGCGCTATGGCCCTGGATGTAGAGCAGGTCGCCGCCATGGCTGGCGTCCTCGGCGTGCCAGAAATGGTTGAAGCCGGCGCCGAGCATCGAGGCCAGCGAGGCGAAGGAGCCGATGTGACCGCCCAGGTCGCCGCCGTCGGCCGGGTTGAGGCGGTTGGCGCGCACCACCATGGCCATGGCGTTCCAGCGCATGTAGGCGCGCAGGCGCTTCTCGATCTCGATATTGCCCGGGCACTTCGCCTCCTGGTCGACCGGGATGGTGTTCAGGTAGGCGGTGGTGGCGCTGAAGGGCACGTCGATGCCGCTCTGCCGTGCGTCCTCGATCAAGGCGTCGAGGATGAAGTGCGCGCGCTGGTCGCCCTCCTCGCCGATGACGGCGCGCAGTGCGTCCAACCACTCCTGGGTTTCCTGTGGATCCTGGTCGTCGGCACGTGCGCCGAGGAACGCATGGGGCTGAGCAGACATGGGGGTCTCCAGATCGAATTAGAGGGGGCACTCGAATGCCGGGCGGAGTGTCGCACAGGCCGATGCAATTTCAAATGACGGCCATTCATGCCGCAATATGGAATTTCAGTGCTTCGGATAATGGGCCGATGCCCTACCGAATTCCCGAGTCCTGGGGTGCCAAGGGCGGCTTCCTGCGACCCCTGCTGGCCGCTGTGGCCCGCTGGTGGCGCCGGCAGTCGCCCTCGCGCCAGGACCGTTACGCCACGCTCGGCCCGCTGCTGTCGGTGCTGCTGTTCCTGGCCAGCATCGTGCTGGCGTTCTGGTACCTGCGCAACGAGGAGATCGAGCGCGAGGCCGAGGCGGTCAAGCGCGACACCGAGATCGCCCAGCAGCAGATCCGCCTGCGACTGATCGAGAACCAGGAGCAGCTGGCGCGCATCGCGCGAGAGGTGGTGACGCGTCAGGTCGACGCAGCGGATTTCGCCGCCCAGGCGGCCGGCTTTGCGCGCGATCGGCCCGAGATCACCCACATCACCTGGCTGGGCCGGCAGCTCGAGCGGCGCGCCAGCGTCAGCGCCACGGGCTTTCAGGACGACAGCCTGATGCGACCGGGCTCGGGCGACCCCTCCATGCCCTCGGGCCTGAACCCGGCCGCCCAGGCCTTCGTGCAGGCGCGCGAGCGCCGTCAGCCGGTCTACTCGGACGCCTTCCGCGACGCCATCGGCTCGCGCGTGTTCCAGCTCCAGGTGCCGCTGATCGACCGCAGCGGCTTCCACGGGGTGCTGATCGCCGAGTACGGCGTCGAGGCCCTGCTGCGCTACTACGTGCCGCCCGAGGTGAGCACGCGCCGCGCGGTGGCCGTGATCGACGCCAACGACGCCCCCGACACGCCGGTGGCCAGCACCGGCGAGGTCGGCACCGGGCGCAATCCCATCATCCACGAGGTGGGTCTGGCGCCGGCCATGAACGGCCTGCAGTTGCGCGGCACCGGCTACCGCACTTCGGTGGGCCTGATCTCCAACACCCTGTTCTGGATGGTCACCGCGCTGGCCGTGCTGACGGTGTGGATGCTGCTGGGTACCTGGCGCCACATGCGCCGGCGCCTGCACATCCAGAACGCGCTGCTGGCCGAGACCAATTTCCGCCGCGCCATGGAGAACTCCATGCTCACCGGCATGCGCGCGCTCGACATGGACAGCCGCATCACCTATGTGAACCCGGCCTTCTGCGCGATGACGGGTTTCGGCGAGGCCGAGCTGCTGGGCTGCCGGCCGCCCTATCCGCATTGGCCGCGCGACCGCATCGAGGAGAACCAGCGCCTGCTCGACCAGGAGATGCAGGGCCGCAGCCCGAGCGGCGGCATCGAGGTCAAGGTCGCCCGCAAGGACGGCTCGGTGTTCGACGCCCGCATGTACGTCTCGCCGCTGGTGGACGCCAAGGGCAAGCAGACCGGCTGGATGGCCTCGATGACCAACATCACCGAGGCCAAGCGCGTGCGCGACCAGCTCTCGGCCAGCCACGAGCGCTTCACCACCGTGCTGGAGGGCCTGGACGCGGCGGTCTCGGTGCTGTCGGTGCCGGGGCAGGAGCTGCTGTTCGCCAACCGCAGCTACCGGCTGTGGTTCGGCGCCGAGCCGCAGGGCCATCTGCAGCTGGCCGAGGAGCCGGCGCGCAACGCGCCGCCGGGCGACGACGCCTTGGAGGCCGTGGACGACTTCGGCGGGCTGCCGGCCCAGCCACTGACCGAGACGACCAACGCCACGCCACGCGAGGTCTACGTCACCGAGGTCGAGCGCTGGTTCGACGTGCGCACGCGCTATCTGCAGTGGACCGACGGCCGGCTGGCGCAGATGCTGATCGCCACCGACATCACCACGCGCCGCCAAGCCGAGCAGCAGGCGCAGGCGCAGGCCGAGCGGGCCCAGATGACCAGCCGCCTGATGACGATGGGCGAGATGGCGTCCAGCGTGGCGCACGAGCTCAACCAGCCGCTGACCGCCATCACCAACTACTGCAACGGCATGATGAGCCGCGTGCGCGGCGACAACATCGCCAAGGACGATCTGCTGGCGGCGTTGGAGAAGACCGGCAAGCAGGCGCAGCGCGCCGCCCAGGTGATCCAGCGCATCCGCGCCTTCGTCAAGCGCAGCGAACCGCGGCGCGTGCTGTCGCAGGCGGCCGAGATCGTCGAGGACGCGGTGGACCTGGCGTCCATCGAGATGCGGCGCCGCAACGTGCAGCTGCACGTCTACGTGGCGCACCACCTGCCGGCCATCGCGGTCGACCCGATCCTGATCGAGCAGGTGCTGCTCAACCTGCTGAAGAACGGCGCCGAGGCCATCGATGGCGCCAAGCTGCCGCCGTCGCGCCGGCACATCGAACTGCGGGTGATGCCGCGCCACATGCCCGACCAGGGCGGCACCATCGAGTTCAGCGTGCAGGACAGTGGTCCGGGTTTGCCCGAGGAAGTGTTGTCCCGGATGTTCGAGGCGTTTTACTCGACCAAGGTCGACGGCATGGGCATCGGACTAGGGCTTTGCCGGAGCATCATCGAGTCGCATCAGGGTCGGTTGCGTGCCGAGAATCTCTACAATCTCGAGCTTCTTTCGGGTTGCCGCTTCTCGTTCACGATCCCCGTGGACCTGAGAACTCCCGAGGCAACTCCCGCCCCCTTTCCAGCGATCCCCTCATGAGCTTGATTCCCAAGAAGGGCAATGTCTTCGTGGTCGATGACGACGAGGCCGTGCGCGATTCCCTGCAATGGTTGCTGGAAGGCAAGGACTACCGGGTCAAGTGCTACGACTCGGCCGAGACCTTCCTGGCGCGCTTCGATCCGCGCGAGGTGGCCTGCCTCATCTGCGACATCCGCATGGAGGGCATGAGCGGGCTGGAGCTGCAGGACAAGCTGATCGAGCGCACGAGCCCGTTGCCGATCGCCTTCATCACCGGCCATGGTGACGTGCCGATGGCCGTCGAAACCATGAAGAAGGGCGCGGTCGACTTCATCGAGAAGCCCTTCAAGGAAGACCTGCTGGTCTCGCTCGTGGAGAAGATGCTCGACGCCGCGCGCCTGTCCTTCACCAGTCACCAGGAGGCGGCCAGCCGCGACGCGCTGCTCAGCCGCCTGACCACGCGCGAGGCCCAGGTGCTGGAGCGCATCGTGGCCGGGCGGCTCAACAAGCAGATCGCCGACGACCTGGGCATTTCCATCAAGACCGTCGAGGCGCACCGCGCCAACATCATGGAAAAGCTCAACGCCAACACGGTGGCCGACCTGCTGAAGATCGCGTTGGGCGCCAACACCGCCAAGGCTTGAGATTCCCCATCCCCGAAGGCCGCTCCGCACGAGCGGCCTTTTTCATTGCGAGGTTCCGATGACGGCTCAATCGATCGATGGCAACGCACTGGCCCAGCAACTGCGCGAGGGCATGAAGGCGCAGGTGGAGCGCCTGGCCGCCGCCGGCTGCCGGCCCGGCCTGGCCGTGCTGCTGGTCGGCGAGGACCCGGCCAGCCAGGTCTATGTGCGCAACAAGGTCAAGGCCTGCGAGAGCGTGGGCATGCACTCCTTGCTCGAGCGTCTGCCTGCCACGCTCGGCGAGGCGGAACTGCTGGCGCGCATCGACCAGCTCAACGCCGACCCGGCCGTGCACGGCATCCTGGTGCAGCTGCCGCTGCCCCGGCACCTGGACGCGGAGCTCGTCATCGAGCGCATCGCACCCGAGAAGGATGTCGACGGCTTCCACGTCGCCAGCGCCGGCGCGCTGATGGTCGGTCGCCCAGGGTTCAAGCCCTGCACACCCTACGGTTGCATGAAGATGCTGGAGTCGATCGGCTGCAATCCGCGCGGCAAGCATGCGGTGGTGATCGGACGCAGCAACATCGTCGGCAAGCCGATGGCCCTGCTGCTGCTGCAGGCTTCCGCCACGGTCACCATCTGCCACTCGGCCACGCCCAATCTGGCCGAGATCTGCCGGCAGGCCGACATCCTGGTGGCCGCCGTGGGCCGGCCGCGCTTCGTCAGCGCCGACATGGTCAAGCCCGGCGCCGTGGTGCTCGACGTCGGCATCAACCGCCTCGCCGACGGCAAGCTGTGCGGCGATGTCGACTTCGACGCGGTGCGCGAGGTGGCCGGCTGGATCACCCCCGTGCCGGGTGGGGTCGGGCCGATGACCATCACCATGCTGCTGCAGAACACGCTGGAGTCTGCTGAACGCTTTGCCCCCAGTCTCCCTTCGGTCGCCACCCCCCAGGGGGGCGCCGGCCTGCTTGGGAACGGCCCTGCGCCGGCCGGACCGCGCTGATGAATGCCATGAGCAACCCCCTGCTGAATCCGCCGCATCTGCCGGACTTCGCGGCCATCGAGCCCTCGCACATCGAACCCGCCGTCACCCGGCTGCTCGAAGCGGCCCGGGCCGCGCAGCAGCGCGTCACCGCTGCGGACTTCCCGGCCGATCTGGACGCCATCGAGAAGGAGCTCGACGTGGCCAGCGAGGCGCTCGGGCTGGCCTGGGGCATGGTCGGACACCTCAACGCAGTGGCCGACACGCCTCTGCTCCGCGAGGCCTACAACGCCATGCTGCCGGCCGTCAGCGGCTTCTATGCCGAGCTGGGCGCCGACGAAACGCTTTACGCGAAGTACAAGGCCGTACCCGAGCCGAAGGATCCCGCCGCCGCACGGGCCTTGCGGCTCAGCCTGCAGGGCTTCGAGCTCTCGGGGGCCGAACTGCAGGGCGCCGACAAGGAGCGTTTCACCGCCATCCAGAACCGGGCCGCCGAGCTCAGCCAGGCCTTCAGCGAGCATGTGATGGACGCCACCGACGCCTTCAGGCTCAGCGTGCCCCTGGCGCGGCTGGC
>Ga0154020_10007429_pt1 | contig 12795 bp, 10 predicted proteins | sample Klosneuvirus_201_FD_109709 | JGI IMG/M metagenome (GOLD analysis project Ga0154020, IMG submission 109709) | Active sludge microbial communities from wastewater, Klosterneuburg, Austria - Klosneuvirus_20160825_MG | ecosystem: Engineered > WWTP > Aerobic digester > Activated sludge | place... | reverse complement strand
GGCCCTGCGCGGCCTCGTGCAGCACGGCACGACGGGACTGCGGAACGAGAGATTTCGCTCATCGGCACGTGCGGTGCACTCGTGCGCGCCGCCATGCTCGCCCTCGTCTTCGCCCTCGCTGCCGCGGTCTCGAACCCGGAGCTCGACCCCAAGCAACCCGCTCCTTTCCCCGGCGACTACACCTGGGCTCCCGGCAACGGGCGCACCAAGGACAGTCCCCTCTCCACCGACCACTTCACCGGCGAGTTCCGCGCCGACACCGCCTTCCACTACAGCTTCGCGAAGCCCCAGGACAACACCATCGGCGGCTCGAGCGAGGTGTTCCGTCACGGCGAGGTGCAGGTCACGCAGCTCGGGATCGGCGGCGATTTCCACGTCGGCAAGGTCATGGGCCGGCTCATGACCCAGTTCGGGTTGTACTCGATGACCACCCCGCGCAACGACGCGAGCCCGGCCCGCGGCCAGTGGCGGCTCGACGACGCCTACCGCTATGTCTCCGAGGCCTACGGTGGCTACCGCTTCGACCTCGGCGAGCACTCGTGGATGAACGTGCAGGCGGGCATCTTCATGTCCTACGTCGGGCTCTGGAGCTACTACAACGCCGACAACTGGACGTACCAGCCGTCGTACGTCTCCTCGAACACGCCGTGGTTCTTCAACGGCGTGCGCGCGCAGATCTTCGTCAACGAGCGCCTCAAGATCGAGCCGTGGCTCGTGAACGGCTGGCAGGCCTACGGCCAGTTCAACCGCGCGCCGGGGCTCGGCATGCAGCTCCGCTGGAGCCCGACCGAGTGGCTGTCGATGGTGGGCAACCAGTACTACGGCGCCGACACGCTCGGGGTCGCGGACCGCAAGCGCATCCACACCGACGACAGCATCATGGTCCGCTACCACAACGATCCGACGAGCAAGGGGCTCAGCAAGGCCGCGGCGTCGTTCACCTTCGACGCGGGATGCGAATACGGCGGCGGCGTCGAGTGCTCCGGCCAGTACTTCCTCGGCTTCATGGCCTACACGCGCTTCTGGTTCCACCAGGATCAGTTCGGCCTCACCCTCGGCGGCGGTGGCATCCGCAACCCCGGCCGCTACCTCGTGCTCATGCCGCCGATCAACGGCGCGACCGCGTACTCCGGCACGCCCTACTTCACGTACGCGCCCGGCGATCCCTACAAGGCCTGGGACATCCAGGTCACCACCGACTGGATGCCGAGCCAGTTCTTCACCTTCCGGCTCGAGTACACCCACCGCCACGCGAGCGTGCCGTACTTCTCGGGCCCGGGCGGAGTGACGCCGCCGGGCGGCAACCAGGGAGCTCCCGGCTCGGTCGTGCCGGGCTGGAACCCCGATCTGGTGCGCGACGAGGACCGCGTGACGGCCGCGATGCTCCTCAAGCTGTGAGGTCAGACCGCGGCGTACGGCGCGGACGCCATTTGGCGCTACCCTCTGCCGCCGTGCGCCGCCCCCCTCTGCTCTTGGTCCTGTCGCTCGTCGCCTGTGGCCAGCGTGCCCCCGCGAACACCGCGGGCGGCCCCACCGGTGTGGACGGCGCGCCGACGCCGGCCAAGAAGGATCCGCGCATCGTGCAGATGGCCCTCGGCGGCCGCCACAGCGTGCTGCTCCGCGCCGACGGCCGCGTGCTCACCTTCGGCGAGAACAACTACGGCCAGCTCGGCGACACGAGCGGCGATCGCAGCGTCGCGAAGCTCGTGCCGAACCTCGAGGACGTCGTCCAGGTGGCCGCTGGCGACTTCTTCACCTGCGTGCGCCTGAAGAAGGGCACCGTCGCGTGCTTCGGCGCCAACGCCTCGGGGCAGCTCGGCGACGGCACCAAGACCAAGCGCGCCACGCCGGTCGTCATCGAGGGCCTCGCCGACGCGGCCGAGATCTCGCTCGGCGATCTGCACGGCTGCGCGCGCGTCGACAACGGCCTCCGCTGCTGGGGTTACAACGACCACGGCCAGCTCGGTGACGGCACGCGCACCCACCGCCAGAAGCCCGTCGCGGTGCTCGATCTCCCCGACGTGGATCGCGTCTCGCTTGGCGGGACGCACACCTGCGCGCGCGGCGTCGACAAGAAGCTCTACTGCTGGGGCAAGAGCGACAAGGGCCAGGTCGGCGACGGCGACAACGAGGACCAGCTGAAGCCGACCACGCCGCGCGACCTCGGCGAGGTGGCCGAGGTCTCCGCCGGCGACAAGCACACCTGCGTGCGCCTGCTCGACGACACGGTGAAGTGTTTCGGCAACAACAGCCACGGCGAGCTCGGCGACGGCACCAAGGTGAACCGCGGCACGCCCACCTCGCCGAACAACCTCGGCAAGGTCGCGCAGATCGCGGCGGGCGACGCGCACACCTGCGCGCGCCTGCACGACGCCACGGTGACCTGCTGGGGCGCCTCCGACTACGGCCAGGTCGGCGACGGCGAGCGCAAGAACCGGCTCGAGCCCGTGAAGGTCGAGGGCCTCGGCCACGTGCAACAGCTCGCCCTCGGCTGGTCGCACACCTGCGTGCTCCGCGACGACGCCACGGTCTGGTGCTGGGGCGCGAACAGCAAGGGCCAGCTCGGCAACGGGGCGACCAAGCTCGAGACGCGGCCCACGCCGATCCTGGTGCTGCCGGACCCCTGATTCCGGCGAATCAGGGCGCGCAGCCAATCCGCGCGAAGCGGAGATCGGTGCCGGTCGCGAGCGCGAACAGGCCGAACTGCGGCCCCGGGAGCGCGGCGAGCGCGTTCTCCAGACTGCCGCCGATTGCTGGGAAGGGAAGCGAGGACTCGACGCTGCCGGCGAGGCCCTTGTCGTACCAGTCGAAGCGCTGGTCGCCGGCGGTGGTGGTCACGACCGCGCCGAGGCTGCTGCCGATCGAGACGAACGCCGAAGGTTCGCCGCCCGCGAGGTCGACCGTCGAACCGACGACGCCGGTGCTCGAGACGAAGGTGCCCCTGAGGACGAGGCTCGACGTCCAGAGCACGAGGAAGCCGGACGGCGTCGCCACGACGGAGGAGGGCTTGACCGAGGTCGTCGCCGTGGAGATGACTGTTGGCCCGGCGATCACGTCCCCGGTCGGGCCGAGGAGCGCGAACTGCATCTTGGTGCCGTTGGGGGTGTAGGCGACGAGGTGGGTGGTGCCGATCGCTCCCACCGCGACCGAGGTCCCCACGGCCACGCCGCCGGCGCCGTCGACCAGCGTGCGCACCCCGCCGACGATTGTTCCGTCCGGCTGCAGGAACGCGAGCGTCACCTTGCCGCTGCGGAGGAACGCCACGAGGTACTGCGTGCCGTTCCACGCCACGGAGTCGGCCTTCGGATTGGCGCCGTCGATGCTGAGGCCGACCGTGGCGATCGTCGTCAGATCGGGCTTCAGGAGCAGCGCGGATTTCTGGATCGAGTTGGTGTTGTAGACGAGGAGCGCGTGATCGCCGCCGGTGGCGATCGACCCGGGGATCACGTAGCTCGGGCCGGTGGCGAGCGTCTTCTCGACCGAGGCGGTGCCCGTCGCGTCGACCGAGAACGCCTGGATGGCGTTGGTGGCGGTGGCGCCGGTGACGACGACCCACTTGCCGCCGAGGGCGGTGGCGAGCACGCGGTTGCGCGCGGTGGGCAGGACGATCGACGCCTCCTTGCCGCGCGCGCTCACCGCGTGGTTGTCGATCTTCCCGTCGCAGTCGTTGTCCTTGCCGTCGCAGAGCTCGAGCGCGCCCTTGTAGACGGTCGGGTCCTTGTCGTCGCAATCGTCGCCGCCGCAGCCGAGCGCGAGGTGGCCATCGCCGTCGACGTCGAGCCCGGTGGTCGGGGTGTGGGTGCAGGTCTTGGTGGCCTCCGCGCAGGTGTCGGTCACGCACGCCGAGTGGCTCGTGCAAGGCCCCTCGATGGCCGGCGCGCAGGACCCACCCAGGCACCGCTCCGGGCCGTTGCACCACTTGCCGTCGTCGCACTCGCCCGCGGAGCTGCAGGCCTTGCCGACCTCGGCGTCGACCACGTCGGGCGCGGCGTCCGTCACGCCGGAGTCCGGCGGACGCACGACGCAGAAGTGGTCCTTGCACACCTCGGTCGACTTGCAGTCGCCGTCCTTGTTGCACTCCCACGCGCACACGCCGCTCGCGCGACAGACGAGCGGATAGGTGCAGTCGGTCGGGTAGACGCAGCTCGCGCCGTAGCCCGGGGGGACGTCGGCGGGGGCGTCGGCGACGGCATCCACGCCCGCGTCGCTGCCTGCACCGCCCTTGTAGCAGCGGCTGTCGCGGCAGCTCTCGTCGGTGCGGCAGTCGCGGTCCTCGCGGCACTCCACCGTGCACTTGCCGCCGATGCAGACGAGCCCGGCGTTGCAGTCGCTCGCGAGCGAGCAGGTCTCGCCGACCTTGCCGCCGTCGAGCCCGCCATCGGGCGCGCTCTCCTTGTCGAAGCAGGTGCCCGACACACACGTCTGGGAGCTCAGACAGTCGACGTTCGCGGCGCACTGCTGCTGGCACTGCCCCGTGCGACCGCAGACGAGGGGGAACTCGCAGTCGCTGTTGCGCGAACAGTTCACCTCGTCGGGGAGCAGACAGATGCCCTTCTTCGGTGCGAGGGCGCCGGTGCACCTCTGGGCCGTCGGGCAGTCGCGGTCGAGGAGGCACTGCTGGTGGCACTTGCGGAACACGCACACGAGCGGGTCGGTGCAGTCGGTCGGCAGGAGACAGCCGTCGCCGACGGCCTTGGTGACCGGGTCGTCGCTGCCGCACGCCTGCGCCAGGAACAACGCCCCGAGGAAGCCCAGTGTGGCTACGTACTTGCTGCGATGCATGCCGCCCTCGCGGGCGCACTCTAGCGGAGAACTCCGGTTCGGCTAGGGCGCGCAGCCGATCCGCTGGAAGCGCAGATCGGTGCTGCTCGCGAAGGCGAACAGGCCCAGCTGTGGGCCGGGGAGGACGCCGATGCCGCGCAGCGCGTTCTTGGGCACGGTGGGGAACGGCGCGGTCCACTCGGACGGGGTGCCGAGCCCCTTGGCGAAGTACTCGAAGCGGAGATTGGTGCCGTCGTCGTACGAAAGGGCCAGCCCGGTATCCGAAGCGACGGCCGCCGCGGGCGTCGTGCCGGAGAGTTCGACCGTGCTGCCGACGACCCCCGCGAGGGAGACCGAGGTCGCGCGGAGCGCATACCCACTCCAGGACCAGACCACGACGAACCCCGTGGGCGTTGCGACCACTTCGACGGGAGAGCTTGCTATCGTGGTCAGTGCGACGGGACCCGCGAGGAGATCACCGCTCGGACCGAGGAGCGTCACGCTCGCATAGTAGCTCCGGCTGTAGGCGACGAGGTGCACCCCGCCCTTGACCCCCACCGCGATCGGGTCGCCGGTCGTCGCTCCGTCGGAGCCATCGGGGACCGTGCGGACTCCGCCGACCACCGTGCCGTCGGGCTTCAGGAACGTGAAGTGGACCTTGCTGCTGCGCACGAACGCCGCCAGGTACTGCGTGCCGTTCCACGCTGCGGCGTCGGCGTCGGGGTTCGTTCCGTCCGTGCTCAGGGTCACCGAGGCGAGCTCGGTCAGGTCCGCCTTGAGCAGCTTCGCGCGCTCGGAGGCATTGCTGTAGTTGTAGAGCACGAGCGCGTGATCCCCGCCCGACGCGACCGCGCCTGGGGTGGACCAGATGCCGCTGCCGTCGAACACGTCCTTCTCGGTCGACGCCGTGCCCGCCGTGGAAACCGTGAATGCGTGCCCCACGGAGTTGGTGTTGGCGCCCGTGACGACGAGCCACTTGCCGCCGAGGTGGGAGGCGCGCAGGCGATTCCGCGCCGAGGTCAGGACGATCGACGCCTCCTTCCCCCGCGGGTCGACCGCGTGGTTGTCGATCTTCCCGTCGCAGTCGTTGTCCTTGCCGTCGCAGAGCTCGAGCGCGCCCTTGTAGACCGTCGGGTCCTTGTCGTCGCAGTCGTCACCCCCACAGCCGACCGCGAGGTGCCCGTCGCCGTCCACGTCGAGCCCCGTGGTCGGCGTGTGCGTGCAGGTCTTGGTGGCCTCCGCGCAGCCGTCGATCACGCACGCGGTGTGGCTCGTGCACGGCCCCTCGATCGCGGGCGCGCAGAACCCACCGAGGCACTGCTCGGGCCCGTTGCACCACTTGCCGTCGTCGCACTCGCCGGCCGAGGTGCAGGCCTTGCCCACCTCGGCGTCGGCCACATCGGTCGCCGCGTCGGTCACGCCCGAGTCGGGCGGCCGCACGACGCAGAAGTGATCCTTGCACATCTCGGTCGACTTGCAGTCCGGGTCCTTGTTGCACTCCCAGCCGCACACGCCGCTCGCGCGGCACACGAGGGGGAAGGCGCAGTCGCTCGGGTAGAGGCAGCCCTTGCCGTAGCCAGGGGGCGCGTCCGCCGGGGTCGTGTCCTCGATCGTGGAATCGACGCTGGTGTCGATTGGAGCGTCGACGCCGCTGTCGGCGACGGCCTTGTAACACCGGCTGTCGCGACACGTCTCGTCGGTGCGGCAGTCGCGGTCCTCGCGGCACTCCACGGTGCACTTGCCCGCGATGCACACGAGCCCCGCGTTGCAGTCGCTCGCGAGAGCGCAGACCTCGCCCTCCTTGCCCGCGACGCCGCCGTCGGGCGCGGTCTCCTTGTCGGCGCAGGTGCCCGACACGCAGTACTGCGAGGCGAGGCAGTCGGTGTGGGCGACGCACTGCTGCTGGCACTGGAACTTGCGCCCGCACACCAGCGGGTACTCGCAGTCGCTGTTGCGCGTGCACGCGATCTCGTCGGCGAGCAGACACACGCCCTTCTTCGGCGCGAGCGCCCCGGTGCACAGCTGCCCGACGGGGCAGTCGCGATCCGCGAGGCACTGCTGGTGGCACTTGCGGAACACGCACGCGAGCGGATCGGTGCAGTCGGTCGCGACGAGACAGCCCTCGCCGATCGCCTTGGTGGTCACGTCGTCGCTGCTGCAGGCCTGTGCACCGAGCACGAGACCGAGCACCATCACCCACGCGATACGCGGTGCGTTCTTGTCCATGTTGCCCCCGGGACGAATGGTAGCTCGACCTTGGACGCAGGGAAGCGCTAGCTCGACGCGAGCGAAGTGTTGCTTTTCAGCCGCGATTGGTCGGGTAGGGTGCGCCCATGCCGCTCGAAGAGGGTGCCGTCGTCGGTGGGGCATATCGACTGCTGCGGGTCCTCGGCAGAGGCGGGTCGGGCACGACCTGGGAGGCCGAGACCCTCGCCGACGGCACCCACGTGGCCGTGAAGCAGATCGCGCTCGCCACGGCGCTCGAGTGGAAGTCGATCGAGCTGTTCGAGCGCGAGGCCCGGGTGCTCGCAGAGCTGCGTCACCCGCGCATCCCTCGCTACCTCGGCATCGTGCGCACCGACGAAGCCCTGTTCCTCGTGCAAGAGCTGGCGCGGGGCCGCTCCCTCGCCCAGCGCCTCGCCGAGGGACAGCGCTTCGACGAGGCCGCGGCCCGCCGGGTGGCCGAGCAGGTGCTCGACGCGCTCTGCTACCTGCAGTCGACGAGCCCCCCAGTGGTCCACCGCGACATCAAGCCGTCCAACCTCGTGCAGGACGACGACGGCATCCTGCGCCTGGTCGACTTCGGCTCCGTGCGCGACGTCGCGGTGGACAGCGTGGTGGGCGGCAGCACCGTGGCTGGCACCTACGGGTACATGGCGCCCGAGCAGCTGCACGGCCAGGCCACCAACGCGACCGATCTCTACGGGCTCGGCGCGACCCTGGTGCACCTCCTCACGCGCACGCCACCGAGTCAGCTGCCGCAGCGCAAGCTCCGCATGGACTACCGCAGCCGCGCCAACGTCACCTTCGTGTTCGGCGCGTTCCTCGATCGGTTGACCGCGCCCGCCCCTGAGGATCGCTACGTCTCGGCGCGCGAGGCGCTCGACGCCCTGCGCGGGAAGTTCGTGCCCGAGAAGGGCGTGCGCAAGCGGGTGGCCATCCTCAGCGGGGTGTTCTTGGCGCTGGTCGCCGGCGGCTCGCTCTGGATCCTGCGCGACCGCGCGCGCGACCGCGAGCACGACGCGCAGGTCGTCCGCGTCGTGCGGCCGCTGCCACCACGGCCGGCGCCCCAGCCCGCGATGGGGATGAAGAACCTCGGGTGGGCGAGGGTCCACGACTACGCCGTCTTCTCGATCGCGCTCTCGCCCGACGAGAAGACGCTCGCCGTGGGCTCGTTCGATCACGGCCTGCGGACGGTCACGGTGCCGGAGCTGACGGTGATTCGCTCGTACGTCGGCAGCACGATGACGATCGGCGGCACCGCGTTCCTGGCCGGCGATCTCCTCCTCGGCGGCGGGGACCGGGTGCGCTTCTGGAATCAGACGACAGGCGCGCTGCAACGTGAGGTCCAGAGCGGACCCCGCGTCACCTCGGTGGTCGTGCTCGCGGATCAGAAGCGCTACGTCACCGCGAGCTTCGACGGGCAGGCGCGCCTCTTCGCCCTGGACGGCCAGGCCCCGCTCCGCGCATTCGCCCACGGGGGTGGCAAGCTGCTCGACGCGGTCCCGTCGCCCGACGGACGCTTGCTCGCGACGGTCGGGGACGACGCACACCTCAGGATCTGGGACCTCGAGACCGGCGCGCGCCGCTGCGACCTGGTCGGCCACGTCGGCCCGGTCGACCACGTCGTGTTCGCGCCGGACGGCACCCGGGTGGCCACGACCGGCGACGACGGCTCCCTACGAACCTGGGATCCGACGACGTGCAAACCGAACCACGTACGCTGGATCAGCGACGACGAGCTCTGGGGCCTCGACTGGTCCGCCGACGGACGCTTCATCAGCGTCGGCAGCAAGGACGGGCGCCTCGCCGTCATCGAGGCGATCACGTTCCACGTGGTCTCGGAGGCTCACCATGGACCGCAGAACGGGCTCCTCCGGCTCCTGAGCGACAAGGCGAGCGCGCGGCTGTTCGTCGGCCTCGGCAACGGCGGCGTCGGTGTCTATCGGCTCCCCGGGCAGGCCGTCGAGAAGCTGCCCGTCGCCCACCCCACGGAGGCGCCGATCCCTGCCGGCGAATCCGAGCACGCCTCGCTCGTGCGCCGCGCCCGCGAGTCTCTCGATCGGTGGTCGGGGGATCGCGGGCGCCTCGATGCGGCGAAGGAGCTCCTCGCGAAGGCCGACGCCCTCGACGCCCGCTCGGCGCCCGCGAAGGTCGAGTGGGCGCGCCACGTGCGTTTCAGCGGCTACCGGAGTCGCGGGGACTTCACGAAAGGGACCCTCGAGAAGGCCGAGAAGCTGCTGGACGCGGCCGCCGAGATCGACCCGAAGCTCGTGGGGGTGGACGTCCAGCGTGGCTACCTCGCGCTGGCTCGGGACGACAAGGCGACGGCGCGGGCTCTGTCGATCCGGCTGCGCGAGGCGCACCCTGACGATCTGGCCGTCACGTCCCTGGCGATCGCGGTCGCTCGCGAGCAGGAGGACTGGGACCTCGTCACCAAGCTCTCGCCCCAGGTGCTCGAGCACGGGACGCCGCGCATGGTCGCTGCCACCTACAACGTCCTCGCGTGGATGTACGGCCAGCGCCACGACTACGACCTGGCGAGCGCCGCCTACGAGGCCGAGCTCGCCCTCGCGCCGCACGACGTCTGGGCCAAGGGCAACTACGCCTCCTTCCTGTTGCAGCGAGGCAAGACCGAGGAGGCGCTCACCTACATCGACAAGGCGCTGCGCCAGGCGAGCTACCCGATGGGTCACCAGATCCGGGCCGACATCCTCTGTCACCTGGGCACGAGCCTGCTCTGGGGCCTGCGTTCCATCGGTGACGCCAAGGCGAGCTTCGAGAAGGCCCGGGATGCGGCGCCGAGCCCTCACGCTTGCGCGACCTACGGGCTCGCGGCGGTCGAGTGGCTGGCGGCGACCAAGAGCGGCGACCCGAGCGGCCTCGACGCAGCAGAGAAGCTCCTCCGACGCACGCTCGAGATCCACCCCCAGCACGAGAACGCCAAGGCCGCGCTCGATCAGCTGCCGAAAGTCCGGACGAGCATGACGAAGTAGCTACGCTCCCGGCATGGATCCCAGCCGCCGCACCGCCCTGCTCGCCATCACCACCACCGGTCTCGCGGTCCCGGGCACCGTGCTGGCGCAAGGCTCCAAGAACCCGCCGGCGCCGATCGTCCCGGCGGCCTTCGCGGGCAAGCACCTGCCGAAGCCGCTGCCGTTCAAACCCGGATCTCTCAAGGGTCTCTCCGAGCAGCTGCTCGTCTCGCACCACGACAACAACTACGCGGGCGCGATCAAGAACCTCAACCGGGTGGAGGCCGATCTCTCGCACTGCGACAAGGACACGCCGCCGTTCGTGGTGGCCGGGCTCGAGCAGAGCGCGCTCGGGTACCGCAACTCGGCCACGATGCACGAGCTCTACTTCGGCAACCTCGGCGGCGACGGCAAGCGCACCGCCAAGATCGACAAGGCCCTCGCCGAGGCCTACGAGGGCGCGAGCCGCTGGGAGGAGCTGTTCCGGGTGACCGCGATGGGCATCGCCGGCGGCAGCGGCTGGGTCGTCCTCGCGTTCGACCTGCGCCGCGAGGTGCTGCGTTCGTACTGGTCGGGAGGCCACCCGATGCACCAGGCGCTCGCCGCGCCGATCCTCGTCCTCGACATGTACGAGCACGCCTTCGCGCTCGACTTCGGCGCCGCGGCCGCCAAGTACGTCGACGCGTTCTTCGCCAACGTCCGCTGGGACGAGGCCGAGAAGCGGCTCGAGGCGGCGAAGAAGGCGGCGATCGCGCTGCGGTGACAAAACGAGCGATGGCGCCCTCCCGGAGGAGAGGCGCCATCGTTCGTTCCGAGCTCTCAGCGAGCGACGACGTCGAGCTTGATCGTCGCGGTCACTTCGAACCCGAGCTTCACCGCGATCTCGTACTTGCCGACGGCCTTGATGGGCTCGGCGAGCTGGATCTTGCGGCGATCGACGGCGACGCCCTTCTCGGCGAGCGCGGCCTCGATCTCCTTGGCGGTGACGGCGCCGAAGAGCTTGCCCTCTTCGCCAGCCTTGCGGGTGAGCGAGATGGCGGTCTCTCCGACCTTCTTGGCGAGCTCCTCGGCGGCGACCTTGGCCTTGGCAGCCTTGGCCGCAGCCGCGCGCTGCTCGTGCTCGATCCGCGACATGTTCTTGCTGGTCGCGGCGGCGGCGAGCTGCTTCGGGAGCAGGTAGTTACGGGCGTAGCCCGGGCGGACCTTCACAACCTCGCCGGTCTTACCGAGGTTGGCGAGGTCGTGCTGGAGGATGACCGGAATCGTGGTCGGCATGGTCGTACCTCAGTGCGTCTGCGTGAAGGGCAGGAGCGCGATGTTGCGGGCCTGCTTGATGGCGAGGCACACCTTGCGCTGGTGACGGGCGCAGTTACCGCTGATGCGGCGCGGGACGATCTTGCCGCGGTCCGTGATGAACTGCTTCAGCGTCTGCGGGTCCTTGTAATCGATGATCGCAACCTTGTCCGCGCAGTACTTGCAGACGCGCTTGCGCGCGCCGCGACGGCGCAGACCGTCGTTGAGATCCGGAGTTCCATCGCGGTCCATGCCGCGGTCGTCGTTCATCATGCTCATCTTCGGTTCCCTCAGTTGGTGCCGGCCGGCGGCTCGGACGGGGCTTCGGCCTCTTCGACTTCTTCCTTGTCCGCAAGGAAGTCGTCCTCGGGCACGCGGTGCTCGGGGCGGGGCTCGTCGACGATGAGGCCCAGCTGCTTCTCGCGGGTGAGCTGCTCCTCGGGCTCCGAGGTGAGCTCGAGGCGGCGGAACTTCGCCTCCTCGGGGTCGATGCTCACGGCGGCGATGTCGACGTTGTCGGCCGTCTGCACGGTGAGGTGCTTGATGACCGCGTCGGCGAGGCGGAGGTTGCGCTCGAGCTCCTGCACGAGGCCGCCCTTACCGAGGTACTTCACGTAGATGTAGACGCCCTTGCGCTGCTTGGCGACTTCGTACGCGAGGCGGCGACGGCCCCACGACTCGAACTTCACCAGCTTGCCCTTCTCACGATCCACGACCTCGGCCACGCGCTGCGCGACCTTGTCGGCGGTGTCCGCGTCCACGTCGGAGCGGAGGATGTAGATGGTCTCGTATTCCCTGAGGTGTTGCGATGTCGTTGCCATTCGATTGCGTTTCCTTTCGGACTTCGGCCCACCCCGGACGCCTCCCAGGTGAGCAAGAGAGGGTGCCTACGAAGCCTTCTTCTTGGGCTTCGCGCTGCCCTCGTTCTGCGCGGCGCGAGCGCCGTGCTGAATCCACTTGGTGACCGCGTCCTTGGACTTCGTCAAGAGGTCGGGCAGCGTGGCTGCCTCGATCGAGTCGAAGTTGGAGAGGACGTAGTCCGCCACCTCGCCACGGAAACCGGGCGGGGGACGGCCGATCCCGACGCGCACGCGGGCGAACTCGCCCCCGCACACACCCATGATCGACCGCAGACCATTGTGACCAGCGTGACCGCCGCCCGCCTTCAGGCGCACGTCGGCGAAGGGGATGTCGAGCTCGTCGTGGATCACGAGGAGCTCGTCACCGCTCTTGGCGTCGACGTGGAAGAAGGCGACCGCCGCCTGCACCGATTTGCCGGACTCGTTCATGAAGGTCATCGGCTGGAGCAGGACGACGTCTTCGCCCGCGATCGTGCCCTTGGACCACAGCCCGCTGAACTTGTCGCGGAGGGTCGGGAACCCGAAGGCGGACGCCAGGTGATCGACGACCATGAAGCCGACGTTGTGCCGGTTCCGGGCATACTGCGTGCCCGGGTTGCCGAGTCCGACGACGAGCTTCATGACGCGTTCGATCCCTGATCAGGCGGCGCTCGAGGTCACTTCTTCTTCGCGGGCGCGGCGGCCTT
>Ga0154020_10007428_pt1 | contig 12796 bp, 7 predicted proteins | sample Klosneuvirus_201_FD_109709 | JGI IMG/M metagenome (GOLD analysis project Ga0154020, IMG submission 109709) | Active sludge microbial communities from wastewater, Klosterneuburg, Austria - Klosneuvirus_20160825_MG | ecosystem: Engineered > WWTP > Aerobic digester > Activated sludge | place... | reverse complement strand
TCAAGTTAGGTACCGCGGTCACGATGCCATCAAAAAATTGACCGACCTCTACCCACGCCGCCCCGCACACCTTCAAGTCTCTTCCATCATCCAGGGTGCGCCGGCCTGCTCATGAAAGTTAGGGTCGCGATTTTTGCACTGCCGGACCCCTGCACGCGCATTGAACCGGTGTTTCCTTGCGGGGCTTTCCACAGCCTCCCCGATGCATCACAACACCCCACTGCGGCAAGGGCCTGCCGGCCTTCAAGCACGATGGGCCATCCACTCTCGCACTGCAAGGAACCGCAGGATGTTCTCCCACATCTTTGTCGGGGTCTCGGACTTCGACCGTGCCCTGGCCTTCTACCAGCCGCTGCTGGCCGAACTCGGCGTGGCCTGGCGCTTCACCGAGCCAGGTCGGCCCTGGGCGGGCTGGCAGTCCAGCCCAGGGCCGCGGCCTCTGTTCCTGATCGGCCGCCCCTGGGACGGCCAGCCCCACCAGCGCGGCAACGGCCAGATGGTGGCCTTCCTGGCCTCATCGCGGGCACAGGTGGATCGGGTGCACACCCTGGCGCTGTCTTTGGGCGGACAGGACGAAGGGGCACCCGGCCTGCGGCCTGATTACCACCCCCACTACTACGGCGCCTACTTCCGCGACCCGGACGGCAACAAACTGTGCGTGGCTTGCCACGAGCCGGCCTGAACCCATCCGTCCAAGCCGCACTGCAGCGCCCCAAAAAACAACGGGCCGCCCGAAGGCGGCCCGAAGGGGCTTCACGGGCGCCACAGCCCCCGTGAGGGAGGGGGGCGATCAGGCCTTCTTTGCCAGCTCACGCTGGTAAGCTGCCATGCCGTCGACGACTTCCTGCTTGGCGGCCTCCGGGCCTTCCCAGCCGGTGACCTTGACCCACTTGCCCGGCTCCAGATCCTTGTAGTGCTCGAAGAAGTGCTGGATGCTCTTCAGGCGCATCGGGTTCAGGTCCTCGGGCTTGCTCCAGCTGCTGTACAGCGGCAGGATCTTCTGGATGGGCACAGCGATCAGTTTGTTGTCGCCACCGGCCTCGTCGTCCATCTTCAGCATGCCGATCGGGCGGCAGGTCACCACCACGCCGGGGATCAGCGGCACCGGCGTGATCACCAGCACATCCACCGGGTCGCCATCGGCGGCCAGGGTGTCCGGCACGTAGCCGTAGTTGGTCGGGTAGTGCATCGCGGTGGACATGAACCGGTCCACGAACAGCGCACCGCTCTCGTGGTCCACCTCGTACTTGATCGGGTCGCCGTTCATCGGGATCTCGATGATCACGTTGAACTCGTCAGGGGCCTTCGGACCGGGGGTGACGTTGTGCAGGCTCATGCGGTGTTGCTCGCTGGCGGATGGACGAAAGAGTGGGCTTGAGACGGGTCAAGGACTGCTGCGGATTTTACGGCTTGCCCTTGCTTCTGCCTTGCTGAACGGCTCCACTGACAGCCGCACACCGGTTCATGCATCTGGTTACACAGGGTTGCCCCGTGATTGTCTTCACGTTTGCCTTGACCTAGCATGGCCCGGACGACCCCGCACGGAGGCCGAGGGATGGTTTTTGCCCTCGTGCGCCCAGAACGCGGTGGCGTGTTGGAGACCGAAGTTCCAGGTTCATTGTTTGAGCCTTTTTTGGGCTTTTTGGGCTGTTTGGGCTTTTTGGGCTTTTTGGCTTAGCCAGAGGAAGGAGACCCCTCATGTCGACCACTACAGCGCTCTGGGTAGCGCTGCTCTGCGGCCTCGCGGCCGTCGCCTACGGCTTCGTGCAGCGAAGCTGGATCCTGAAGCAGGACGCCGGCAACGCGCGCATGCAGGAGATCGCCGGGGCGATCCAGCAAGGTGCGGCGGCGTACCTGGCGCGCCAGTACAAAACCATCGGCATCGTCGGTGTGGTGCTGGCCGTGTTGATCTTCTTCTTCCTCGGAGGCACCACTGCAGTGGGCTTCGTGCTGGGCGCGGTGCTCTCGGGCGCCTGCGGCTTCATCGGCATGAACGTGTCGGTGCGCGCCAACGTGCGCACCACGCAGGCAGCCACCAAGGGCATCGGTCCGGCGCTGGACGTGGCCTTCAAGGGTGGCGCCATCACCGGCATGCTGGTGGTGGGCCTGGGCCTGCTGGGCGTGGGCCTGTTCTTCATGTTCCTGACCCAGGGCGGCACAGCCGACTCGGCCACGCTCAAGCCGCTGCTTGGGCTGGCCTTTGGTTCCTCGCTGATCTCCATTTTCGCCCGTCTGGGCGGCGGCATCTTCACCAAGGGTGCGGACGTGGGTGCCGACCTGGTGGGCAAGGTGGAGGCCGGCATCCCCGAGGATGATCCGCGCAACCCCGCCGTGATCGCCGACAACGTGGGCGACAACGTGGGCGACTGCGCCGGCATGGCCGCCGACCTGTTCGAGACCTATGCCGTCACGCTGATCGCCACCATGGCGCTGGGTGCGCTGATGGTCACCGCCGCCGGCAGCATGACCGCGGCGGTCTACCCGCTGCTGCTGGGCGGTGTGTCGATCATCGCCTCCATCATCGGCTGCGGCTTCGTCAAGGCCAGCCCCGGCATGAAGAACGTGATGCCGGCGCTGTACAAGGGCCTGATCGTGGCCGGCGTGATCTCGCTGATCGCCTTCTACGGCGTCACCGTGATGCTGTTCCCCAACGGCCTTGAGCTGGCTGCCGGCGGCAAGGTGTCGTCGATGGCGCTGTTCGGCACCTGCGTGGTCGGCCTGCTGCTGACCGCGGCCATGGTGTGGATCACCGAGTACTACACCGGCACGCAGTTCAAGCCGGTGCAGCATGTGGCACAGGCTTCCACCACCGGCCACGGCACCAACGTCATCGCCGGCCTGGGCGTGAGCATGAAGTCCACCGCCTGGCCGGTGATCTTCGTCTGCCTGGCGATCGTGGCGTCCTTCTGGATGGCCGGCCTGTACGGCATTGCCATCGCGGCCACCTCCATGCTGAGCATGGCAGGCATCGTCGTCGCGCTGGACGCCTACGGCCCCATCACCGACAACGGTGGCGGCATCGCCGAGATGGCCGAGCTGCCCGACAGCGTGCGCGACGTGACCGACCCGCTGGACGCGGTGGGCAACACCACCAAGGCGGTGACCAAGGGTTACGCGATCGGCTCGGCCGGCCTGGCCGCGCTGGTGCTGTTTGCCGACTACACCCATGCGCTGGAAGCGCAGGGCATGCACGTCAGCTTCGACCTGTCGAACCACATGGTGATCGTCGGCCTGTTCATCGGCGGCCTGATTCCCTACCTGTTCGGTGCGATGGCGATGGAGGCGGTGGGCCGCGCGGCCGGCTCGGTGGTGGTGGAAGTGCGCCGCCAGTTCCAGGGTGGCGAGATCATGGCCGGCAGGAAGAAGCCGGACTACAGCGCGGCGGTCGACATGCTGACCACGGCGGCCATCAAGGAAATGATCGTCCCGTCGCTGCTGCCGGTGGTGGTGCCGATCATCGTCGGCATGCTGCTGGGTCCGGCCGCGCTGGGCGGCCTGCTGATGGGCACCATCGTCACCGGTCTGTTCGTGGGCATCTCCATGTGCACCGGCGGCGGCGCCTGGGACAACGCCAAGAAGCTGATCGAGGAAGGCTTCACCGACAGCGACGGCAAGCTGCACAAGAAGGGCTCGGACGCACACAAGTCCGCGGTCACCGGTGACACCGTCGGCGACCCGTACAAGGACACCGCCGGCCCGGCCGTCAACCCGTTGATCAAGATCATCAACATCGTGGCACTGCTGATCGTTCCGCTGCTGCCCGCTGGTGCCGCCAAGGCCCCGGCTGCCGCGGAGCATGCTCCGGTGGCCGCCTCGGCCCCCGCAGCAGCCGCACCGATGGCGGCGGCCGATGCCGCTTCGATCAAGGTCGAGAACGGTGTGGTGAAGTTCTACTTCGCCAGCGGTGCCGCCGCCGTGGCTGACGGCGCCGCCGCCGCCCTGGCCGATGTCGCCAAGGGCGTGGCCGATGGCAAGAAGGCCGTCGTGAGCGGCTACACCGATGCCAGCGGCGACCCGGCCAAGAATGAGGAACTGGCCAAGCAGCGCGCGTTTGCGGTGCGTGACGCCCTGAAGGCGGCCGGTGTGGCCGAAGACAAGGTCGAGCTGAAGAAGCCCGAACAGCTCACCGGCAGCGGCGACGCTGCCGAGGCCCGTCGGGTCGAGGTGTCTCTGCAGTGACCTCCCGCGGCGGCGCATGGCCGCCGCCTGACTGACCATCACCAAGCCGCCTTCGGGCGGCTTGTTTCATTTCCGGCCGGTGCAGCGCCTTCGCCACGTCACACACGGAGGGCGGCAAAGCTTCATTAACGTGATCGGCATGCGGCAGTTCAAGGGTTCGATCCCCGTTGCTCCGACCTACAGTGGCGCCAGCAGCATGCAGGGGATTGCCCATGGCCAGCAGACGTGACATCGATCAGGAACTCGACCAGGCTCTGCGCCTGGGCCCAGCGGGCACCATCACCATTCCCCCCTGCCCTGAACTGCTCACCCGGCTGCAGGCCGTGATGCGGGAACCCGACCCGGACTGGGACGCGGTCTGCGACATTGCCGGCAGCGATGTGGCCATGGCCGCCTCGCTGGTGCGTGCGGCCAACAGCCCGTTGTATGCGCGCAACCGCGAAGTGGGCAGCGTGGACCAGGCCATGTCCCTGCTCGGGCTGCGCCAGACCTCCGCCTTGTTGACCCAGTTCCTCACCTTGCGTGCTCTGCCGCTCAACCACCCGGCCCTGCAGGACTTCTGGCGCACCTCCGGCCGCCGGGCGGTGGCGATGGGTTACATCGCCCGCCAACTCTACGGCCTGCCACCCGATCTGGCCCACACCTTCGGGCTGTTCTGCGACGTCGGCATCCCCGTGCTGCTGCAGGGCCTGCGTGGCTACGCCGGTACCCTGGTGGAGGCCCGTGCGCGCCGCGACCGCACCTTCACAGCCACCGAACAGGCCAATCACCGCACCGATCACGCCATCGTCGGCGCCCTGGTGGCCCGCGCCTGGCGCCTGCCCGAACCGTTGAAGGCGGCCCTGCGCCTGCACCACGAGGCCGAAGCCCTGACCGACGGTGGCATCGACACAACGGTGCGTCACATGATCGCCGCCTGCGTCGTCGCCGACCACCTGGTGGCCGCCCATGACGGCATTTCCGACGAGCCGGACTGGCAGGAACGGGGAGCCGCCAGCCTGGCCCACCTGGAGGTGGGCGAAGACGAACTGGTGCACTGGTCAGACGCCCTGCTGCCCAGTCTGGATCAAGTGCGCTGAGCACCTGTGGTGGATAGACATCACCTGATACCTTTGCGGTGGGCGCATCGGGTCAGGGACGCGTCACCCACCCAGTACGGGGACCCGGGCAGAGGAGAACTTCTGGCCACTCCGGTGCAGTCCTACTTGATCTGAGGCAAGTCTGCCGGCAAGCTCGCGCAAAGTCTGGGTTTACCCTACAATGCTGCACTGCAACATGACCGCCAGCTGCGCCGAGGTTGAACCCCTTGGTCTGCCGTGGAATTCACCGAGGAAGCGCGATGATCTATCAACTGTATGAAGCCCAGCGGGCCCTGCTGAGCCCGTTTGCCGAGTTCGCCAGTGCCTCGTCGAAGCTGTACAGCCATCCCCTGTCTCCCTTCGCGCACGCGGTCGGTTCGCAGCGCATGGCGGCCGGCTTTGATCTGCTGCATCGTCTGACCAAGGAATACGAGAAGCCTCCCTTTGAAATCACGTCAGTGAACATTGGTGGGGTGGATGTGGCAGTGCAGGAACAGGTGGCGGCAGCCCGCCCCTTCTGCCGCCTGCTGCGCTTCAAGCGTTACACCGACAACGCTCAGGCGCTGGAGCGCATGCGCTCCCAGCCCTCCGTGCTGGTGGTGGCCCCCTTGTCCGGTCACCACTCCACGCTTCTGCGCGATACGGTGCGCACCCTTTTGCAGGACCACAAGGTCTACATCACCGACTGGGTGGACGCCCGCATGGTGCCGATGTCCGACGGCGCCTTCCACCTGCACGACTATGTGCACTACGTGCAGGATTTCCTGCGCCAGATCGGCCCGGACGTCAACGTCATTTCGGTGTGTCAGCCCACTGTCCCGGTGCTGGCTGCCGTGTCGCTGATGGCGTCCAACGGCGAGCCCACGCCCAAGGCGATGGTGATGATGGGCGGGCCGATCGACGCCCGCAAGAGCCCCACCGCAGTGAACGATCTGGCGATCAACCGCAGCCACGAGTGGTTCGAGAGCAACGTGATCTACCGCGTGCCGCCGAACTTCCCGGGCGCGGGCCGGCGGGTCTACCCTGGCTTCATGCAGTACACCGGTTTCGTCGCGATGAACCCGGACCGCCACGTCAACTCGCACTGGGACTACTTCCTGGACCTGGTGCGTGGCGACGAGGAGAGCGTGGATGCCCACCGCGCCTTCTACGACGAGTACAACGCCGTGCTGGACATGCCGGCGGAGTACTACCTGGAGACGATCAAGACGGTGTTCCAGGACTTTGCGCTGGTCTACGGCACCTGGAAGGTCGATGGCGAGCTGGTGCGCCCGCAGGACATCCAGACCACCGCGCTGCTGACGGTAGAGGGCGAACTGGACGACATCGCCGGCATCGGCCAGACCCAGGCCGCCCATGGCCTGTGCTCGAGCATCCCGAAGGACAAGCAGGAACACTACTCGGTGATCGGCGCCGGCCACTACGGCATCTTCTCCGGCCGCCGCTGGCGCGAGATGGCCTACCCGGTGGTGCGCGACTTCATCGCCAAGCACCAAGGCTGAAGCCAACCGCTCCTCCAGGCCGCCTTCGGGCGGCCTTTGTCATGGGGGGCCTCGCCGGGCTCAGCCTGCGGTGGTTGGCCGTCGCCAACGGATCCAGGCCAGCGCGGCAGCCAGCAACGCCAGCGGCAGCAGGCTGCCCAGGTTCATCGCCTGCCAGCCGCCCGTGGTGACCAGCGCACCGGAGCCGAAGGAGGTGAAGGTCATCGTCGCATAGACGCAGAAGTCCACCGCCGCCTGCGCCGTGGTGCGCTCCTCGGGCCGGTAGGCCTCGGTGGCCAGGGTGGTGCCGCCGATGTAGAGGAAGTTCCAGCCCAGTCCGAGGGTGACCAGGGCGGCCAGGAAGTGCATCAGGTCGACCCCGGCCAGGGCGATCGCCACGCAGACCCCGTTCAACAGCAATCCCGCCACCAGCACCGGCCAGACGCCCACGCGTTTGATCAGGTTCCCGGTGAAGAAGCTCGGCAGGTACATGGCGATCACATGCCACTCCAGCACCAGCGCAGCAGCCGAAAAGGGATGGCCGCACTGCGCCATCGCGATCGGTGTGGCAGCCATCAGCAGGTTCATCACGCCGTAACCCAGCGCGCAGGCTGCCACGGCCACGATGAACACAGGCTGGCGCACGATCTCGCGCAGCGGGCGGCCGGTCTGGGCGACCTGACCCGGCTGCGTCAGCGGCGGAAAGCGGATGAACTGCATCAGCAGCATGGCCAGCAGCGCCAGCACGGTCAAAGCCAGGTAAGCACCGGCAAAGGGACGATCCAGCGCATCGCGGGTGAGGCTGGCCAGGTTGGGGCCGACCACCCCGCCCAGGATGCCGCCGGCCAGCACCCAGGAGATCGCCTTTTCCTTGTACGAAGGCTGCACCAGTTCCGTCGCCGCAAAGCGGTACAGCGCCGCGTTGGCGTTGAAGTAGCCGGCCACGAAGATGGCCGCGGTGAGCAGCCAGAAGCTGCGTTGCAGCACCGCCCAGGCGCAGATGGCTGCCGTCACCAGCGCCACCAGCAAGCCGAGTTGAAAGGTTCGCTGCCGTCCCCAGGCCCGCTGGTGCCGCGCCACCAGCGGCGCCGCGAGCGCACCGCCGGCCACATACCCGGCCACCGGCAACGTGGCCATCCAGGCCACCGGCGCGAGTTCCAGGCCGACCAGTCCATTCACGGCAATGAAGGTGACGTTGTTGGACAGAAAGAGTCCCTGGCACAGGGCCAGCAGCAGCAGGTGGCGGTTCATTGCATCTCACGCGGTGGACGGGTCAGTCTATCCACGCGAGCCATCCGCCTCTGCCGGGATCACCCTCGATTCGCCTGTGTATCGCACGCTGTGCCATGCTGGCTGCCCCACTGCGAACCTGCTTCCACCCTATGCGACTGCTGCACACCATGCTGCGAGTGGGCGACCTGCCCCGCTCGATCCGTTTCTACACAGAGGCTCTGGGCATGACGCTGCTGCGCAGCACCGAACGGCCCGCGCAGAAATACAGCCTGGCCTTCCTAGGCTACGGCAGCAACCCGGAACATGCCGAAATCGAACTCACCTACAACCACGGCGTCTCTTCGTACGAGTTGGGCAGCGCCTACGGCCACATCGCCATCGGCGCGACAGACATCGCCGCGGTGTGTGAACGGGTGCGCGCCACCTCCGCCGAGCTGGGGGGGCAGGTCACCCGTGAACCCGGCCCGGTGCAGGGCGGCAACACGGTGATCGCCTTCGTCACTGACCCGGACGGGTACAAGATCGAGCTGATCCAAAGGGAGGACTGACCGCTGGCCCTGGGGCCCGGCGCCGCGACAATCATCGGCATGACCGCCGATCTGTTTGGACTGCCCGAGCCCCAACCCGCCACGCCACTGCGCGGCGCCCACACCACCGACCAAGCGTCCCTGGTCCAAGTGGCCCTGCTGGCCGGTGCCGGCTCACGGCCGCGCACCTGGGTGCTGGACCTGCTGACGGCGCTGGGCGAGCGCAATGCCGCCGGCAAACGCTGGACCGGGCTGGACGTCACTCAGGCGATGAAGGCCCTGGCCACTGCCGGGCGGATCGTCGAGGAGCGCAGCGGCAGCGGGTACTGGCGGGTGGCCGACGATCAGGCCATCCCCACCTTCCACCAATTGCTGCAGCGCTGGCCGGCCGCACGCCTGGTGGCCGCGCTGGCGGAGGTCAACGGCCACCCGCTGCGCGAAGGGCAGCCACAAGGCTTCTGGCACTTCCGCAGCGGCGCCGACGCAGTGGCCATTCTGCGGCCGCTGCTGTTCCATGGCGCACCGCCCCAGGACATGGCGGTCTGGGGAGCCCGCTGCGATTGGGGCGTGGACTGGGCAGAGGTGCTGGAAGAGGCCCTGGAAGGCCTGTGCGACGAAGCCCTCTGGCAGCGCCTGCATCCGGCCTGGCAGGTGAACCTGGTCGACGCCGCGCTGCAGCGGCAGATGGGCAGCTGGCGGCGCCACCCGACGCTGCCGCTGGCTTCGATGGCAGCAGATTGCATCGACCGCGCCGAGCGGGATTCGGCGCTGGCTGAAGCACTGGAAACCAGCGACCTGCGCTGGACCTGGGCGGCGGCCCTGCTGCTGGCCGGCCGGGGCGATGAGGTGGAACCGATCATCGCCCCGTTGACGGTTGAAAACGCCCGGCGCAGCGCGGGAGAAGCGGCCCACTGGGACCGCCTGGCCGAGGCGCTGGAGGCGCACCGGCTGTACCAGCTCGGTGACTGGGACGGCGCGATCGAGCGCTACGACGTCTGCTGGAGCCACCCCGCCGCACCCGTCAAGGGCAAGGGATCCGGCAAAACCTCCGGGCGCTCAACCTCGTCGCGGGAGCCCCGCGGGGGGCCTGGCCGCAGCGGGGTGCCGTTGCCGCTGGCCACGCCCTACGTCCTGGCACTGATGGCCCGCGGCAGTGCGGAGGACCTGCGCCGGGCACTCAAGTTCTGCCTGGCCGAAGACGGCCGCCGCCAGCCGGACCTGGAATCGCCCTGGGGGATGATGGCGCTGGCCCTGCAGATCCGCCTGGGGGAAGCCACGCGGGACCTGGCCTCCTTCCAGCCCGCCAGCCGGGACCCGGCGCTGGACCCGCGCGACTGGTGGCGCTGGATGATGCGGGCCTGGCTGGCGGACGATGGTCAGGCCCCACTGGCCGCAGCCGCGGGCCGCAGCGAGCAGGTGCCCGTCAGCTGGGCGCTGCTGCACGCCCGGCTGGTCGAGGCTGGGCTGCAACACCTGGCCGGCCAGCTCGATGGGGCCCTGGCGGTGCTGCAGGGTCGTGCGGCGCCGCAGCCCTTCTTTGTGCTCCATCGTGACGACGGTTGGCGCCAGACGCTGGCCGCGCTGGCGGATGCCGCCGCGCCCGCCGGCGAGCGCGGCGGCTCGGCCGTCACCGTCAAGACCGATGCCACCCGCCTGCTCTGGGCGATCGAACTGGACGACGGTGGCGCCTTGCGCGGCATCGCCCCCTTTGAACAGAAGCAGGGTCTGCGCGGCTGGGGCAAACCCAAGCCGGTGCCGCTGTCCCGACTGTCCAAAGCGGAGGACCTGCCGGCAGAGGACATGCCCCCGGCACGCTGTCTGCGGCAAAACCCGCTGGACCGCACCTGGCATGTGGACTTGGCCGCCTGTGCGGTGGCGCTGGTGGGTCACCCGCGCCTGGAGCTGGCCGAGCAGCCCGGTGTGCCGGTGACCCTGCAGGAGGCGCCGCCCAACCTGGAACTGCTGGACGAGGGCGATCAACTGCTGCTGCGCCTGGACCCACCACCGCGCCCGGCCGAAGCACCCACCGCCCCCCTGGTCTGGTCCCGCTCCCCGCGCAGCGCGGCCGAGGAGCGCGAGCAGGAGGCGCTGGCCGCCCTGACGCTGCTGCGCGACTCCCCGCAGCGACTGAGGCTGGTGCGGCTGAACCCGGCCCAGCGCCGGGTTGCCCGGTTGCTGGGCAGCCAGGGCCTGCGCTTTCCGCGCGAGGCGGTGGGCCAGTTGGAGGCCTTGTTGCAGCAGTTGGGCAGCCACTTCCAGGTGCACAGCGATGCCCTGCCCGGCGCACAGACGCTGCGCGAGCAACCCGCCGACAGCCGGCTGCGGGCCGAACTCACCCCCCTGGGCGACGGCATGCACCTGCGCCTGGTGGCCGCACCGCTGGGCCCGATGGGACCGCGGCTGTCGCCCGCCCAGGGCCGCAGCCGCCTGATCGCCCAGGTGGAAGGCGAAACCCTGGGCACCGAACGCGATCTGGCCGCCGAGCGCAGCCAGCTCGACAGCGTGCTGGAGACCTGCCCGATGCTGGCCGCGCTGCCGGAGGGCGCCCCCACCGCCTGGGACATCGAACAGCCCGAAGCGGTGCTGGCGCTGGTCGAGCGCCTGCAGGCCCTGCACGCCGTGGCCGGGCTGGACTGGCCGCAGGGCCGGCCGATCCAGGTCGAGCGCGCAGACGTCGGCCAACTGAGTGTGCAGGTGGCCAGTCGGCCGCAGTGGCTGGCGCTGGAGGGCGGCGTCAGCGTCAACGAACAGATGGTGGCCAGCCTGACGCGGCTGCTGGACTGGGCAGCCACCCAGAAGAGCCGCTTCGTCCCCCTGGGCGAAGGCCGCTACCTGGCGCTCACCGAAGCGCTGCAGGCCCGCATCGAAGCCCTGGCCCGGGTGGCCGAACCCTCCCGCAAGGCCGATGGCCCGCTGCAGATGCCCCTGCTGGCGGCCGGCTGGCTGGAGGGCCAGCTCGCCGGGGCCGACCTGCGCGCCGACCGCGGCTTCCAGGATCGCATCGAACGCCTGGCTGCTGCCCAGGCCGATGGCTACCACCTGCCCGGCACCCTGCAGGCCGAGCTGCGGCCCTACCAGGTCGAAGGCTACGAATGGGCCATGCGGCTGGCCGACAGCGGCTTCGGCGCCTGCCTGGCCGACGACATGGGCCTGGGCAAGACGCTGCAGGCACTGGCCCTGCTGCTGGCCCGCGCGGCCGGCGGGCCGGCGCTGGTGGTGGCCCCCACCTCGCTGATGGGCAACTGGGCGGCCGAGGCCCGCCGCTTCGCCCCGGCCCTGCGGGTGCACACCTACGCCGAGGGGGACGCCCAAGGCGACCGCGAGGCCCTGCTGCGCAGCCTGGGCCCGCAGGACCTGCTGCTGGTGAGCTACGGGCTGCTGCAGCTCAATGCCGAAGCCTTTGCCGGCCGGCGCTGGCACACCCTGGTGGCCGACGAGGCGCAGGCGATCAAGAACGCAGCGGCCAAACGCAGCCAGGCCGTGATGGCGCTGGAGGCCGACTTCCGCCTGGCGTTGTCGGGCACCCCGATCGAGAACCGCCTGGCCGAACTCTGGTCGATCATGCAGCTGTGCAACCCCGGCCTGCTCGGCACGCTGCCGCGCTTCAACCTGCGGTTTGCGGTGCCGATCGAGCGCGACCGCCACCGCGGCGCGCAGAAGACGCTGCGCGCGCTGATCGGCCCCTTCGTGCTGCGCCGGCGCAAGGCCGAGGTGCTGGACGAGCTGCCCCCACGCACCGAACTCACCCTGCTGGTCGAGGGCGATGCCACCGAGCAGGCCCACTACGAGGCGCTGCGCCGCCAGGCCCTCCGTGATGCCGAACGGGCCCTCAACAACGCCAGCCCCGGCCAGGCGCAACTCAACATCCTGGCCCAGCTGACCCGCCTGCGCCGTGCCGCCTGCGACCCCCGCCTGGTCACGCCCGATCTGGCCCTGGGAGCGGCCGGAGGTGCCAAGGTACAGGCCTTCGCCCGCCTGGCCACCGAGCTGGTGGCCAACGGCCACAAGGCGCTGGTGTTCAGCCAGTTCGTGGATTTCCTGGCGCTGCTGAAAGCTCCGCTGGAGGCCGCCGGCATCCGCTTCCAGTACCTGGACGGCAGCACCCCGGCGGCCGAACGCAGCGCCCGGGTGGCAGCCTTCCAGGCAGGCGTTGGTGAGCTCTTCCTGATCAGCCTGAAGGCCGGCGGCTTCGGCCTGAACCTGACGGTGGCCGACTACGTGGTGATCACCGACCCCTGGTGGAACCCCGCCGCCGAGGACCAGGCCAGCGGCCGCGCGCACCGCATCGGCCAGCAGC
>Ga0154020_10007427_pt1 | contig 12797 bp, 13 predicted proteins | sample Klosneuvirus_201_FD_109709 | JGI IMG/M metagenome (GOLD analysis project Ga0154020, IMG submission 109709) | Active sludge microbial communities from wastewater, Klosterneuburg, Austria - Klosneuvirus_20160825_MG | ecosystem: Engineered > WWTP > Aerobic digester > Activated sludge | place... | reverse complement strand
GCAGGAAGGCCCGCGCGAGAAGGTTCAGGCGCTGATTGAACGCTGCGCCAAAGAAAGCATCGAGTGCGTGAGCGCCGGCGAGGCCGAGTTTGCCGAATGCGCCGACACCGTGAACAGCCAGGGCGTGCTGGCGGTGTTTGCGATCCCGCATTACGAGCTGGCTCCGCTGCTTGAGCGCCATGACCTCACGCTGCTGGTGCTCGACAACATCCGCGAGCCCGGCAACCTGGGCGCGATCTGCCGCCACGCGGCTGCGTTCGATTGCGGCGGGCTTTTGCTGCTCAAGGGCTGCGTCGATGCCTGGAACAACAAGGCCGTGCGCGCAAGCATGGGCGGCGTGTTCCACGTGCCGGTGTTCGCCGACCTCACGCCCGAAGATGTGATGCAGCAACTCAACGCCCATGGCGTATGGCCCTACGTAGCCGCGCGCGGCGGCAAGCCAGCGTTTGAAATCGATTTCCCGCCCAAGACGGCGTTCATCATCGGCGGCGAAACCGAAGGCGTGCAGCCATTCTGGAACGAGCGCGACGTGATCGGCATCGGCCTGCCGCAGACAGACAAAGTCGAAAGCTGCAACGCGGCGATTGCGGCCAGCATCCTCATGGCCTGGCGCTTCCAGGGCCGACGCAAAGGCGGCTAGCGGCGAACCTCGCAATTCGGCAGGGCTTTCTTGAATTCGTCAATTCCGCGCTGCGTGATGTTTTTGCAGCCGGTTATGTCGATCCATCTCAACTTGGTCCACTTTGCTAGTTCCATCAGTCCAACGTCTGAGAGTGAGCTGCACCGCAAGTACACGCCTTCGGGACCCATGACAGGTTTTTCTTCGATGTCATCGCGAATGCTGGCGTCCGACGTGCGATGTAGGTCCGCAATCGTGAACATCATGTGGTAAGTTTCGCTGCAAAGCACGCCTTCTCCATCCCAACAACGGATGCCGACAATCGTGAGGCCGAATACACATTCTTCAGCAAGCACTCCGTTCTCGTGATAGCACCGCAGATACTTGAAACCGCCGCTTTCCATCCACTCTTCTCTAATGCGTCCATTTGGCCAAAATTTCTTCCGCGGGTCGGGTTGCGCTGCCTTGTATTCGTTTGCACGTTCCGTCAAGGACTTGACGTCGTTCTTCTTGGCGACACACCCGAGAGTGGTCAGCACGCCCAAACAGACGCAGAAGGAAGCAACAAACGGCCTGATTAAGTGGCTACACATGTCTAGTAGTCTAACGCGCGGCGGCTTTCCGGGTTCGCAACAACTCCGTGAACTCCGTGTTCTCCGTGGCTATAACGGGTTCATGCCCATCGCGCCCAAGAAAGCTTCTGAGAGCCAGAGCCACATCACCTGGATCGTTCAACCTGAAGACCTCAACATTCATGGCAGCCTGTTTGGCGGTCGCTTGCTTTCGCTCATGGACAAATGCGCGGCTATGGCGTCCATGCGTCATTCGCGGCGCAATTGCGTTACGGTCAGCATTGACAAGGTGGATTTTGTGGCGCCGGTGAAACATGGCTTCTTGCTCGATCTCACCGCGCGCGTGCATTTCACCGCGCGCACCAGCATGGAGCTTTACGTCAGCGCGATTGCGGAGAACCCGCTTACCGGCGACCGCAAATCAGTTTGTGATGCGTTCTTCAGCTTCGTGGCGCTCGATGGCGACAACACGCCCACGGCCGTGCCGCCCGTGGAGCTTGAAACCGACGCAGACCGTCAATTCAACTCCGAGGCCAAAGCCCGCTATGAAGCACGCAAGGCGGGCAAGATTTCTTCGCGCACACGAATTGCGGGTAAGTAGCTACTCGAGCAGGCTGTTGGCCAACTCCGCCACGCGCTGCGAAAGCTTCTCTTTTTCGGCAAAGGGCAGCAGTGTATCTCCGGCAAGCTTCTTGCGGGTGTTGACAAGTTCATCGACGCACTGTTGCAACTCTCCGTGGCGCGTTCCCACCCGCGAGAAACTGCGCGGGCCGAACTCGAGCCACTGCTTTTCGCCGACCGCGTGCTCCAGCACCCGGTCTGCAAGCCAGATCCAGAAACGCTGCTGGTTCCATTCGCGCGCGGCTTCGGTGGCTGCGCTGGGGCCAAGCCTGTCGGCAACGTCCTGGCGATAGCTGTTGGCAGCAACGAAGGCGGCGCGGTAGATGGAATCCACGGGCATGGGTAGAGAATAGCGATCGTTGCGGCATCGTGAAACAAATTGCGGGGGCGCTCTTTCGCAAAAAAATCTTTCCGGCCCACAAGCCGTATTTCTCCCATGTTCCAGAAAGGCGCGGCCCGCAAACGCGCTCTGCAGGCCGATTAGCGGCAGGTGTACAAACGTTTGACGCAGCCAAACCGCAGTGCTACCTTTCGCTTCCCACCGAGGGGGAGTGTTCTACAAAGCAGAGTCTTCAGGGCCGTGAGCGACCGGCCCTGAGTTTTTTCGACTCTGCGACGGTGGAAATGGCCGGGGGATGTCGTGACGGAAATGCTGGTCAAAGAAAACTGGGGTCGCGTACTGGGCGATCTGCAGCAGCGTGTCGGCGACGAGGCCTTCAACCTCTGGCTGCGCCACACCCTGGTCGTGAAACTTGAGCCCGAGCTGCTGGAAGTCGGCGTCGCGAACATGATGGCCGGCGAATGGCTGGATGCAAAGTTCTCGATTGAAATCCTTAACAGTGTAGAGCGCATCGTCGGCTTCCGGCCGCGCAAGGTTCGTTTTTCCGTCAATGGCCACTTGTTTCGCGAATTGCGCCGCCAGGAAGCACAGGCTCGCACTGCGGCGCCCGGAGTTCCCGTAGTTAAGGAAGACGCAAAGCCCCGCGTGGCGCCCGCACCGGTCCCGCGCCAGATTTTCAATCTCAATGAGCGATACACGCTGGATCGCGTGATTGTGGGGCCCAACAACCAGCTGGCGTTCAACTGCGCTTTTGAAGTGGCGCGAAAGCCGGGCGAGGCATTCAATCCGCTTTACATTTACGGGCGCTCGGGCACGGGCAAGTCGCACCTGCTGCAGGGTATTGCGCGCGAGCTGCATGAGCGCCACGCACGCATGAACGTGCTCTATGTGCCTGCGGAGTATTTCGTCAACCAGTTCACCGGCCAGTTGCGCAGCAAGAACCTGGAACCTTTCCGGCGCAAGTTCCGCTCGCCTGATGTGCTGATCATCGACGACATCCAGTTCTTCTCGAACAAGGACGCCACGCAGGAAGAACTGCTGCACACGCTCGACGCGCTGGTGCAGAACGGCCGGCAGATTGTGCTCGCCGCGGACTGCGCGCCGCGCGCGCTCGACGGCTTCATGGAGCAACTCACCACGCGCTTCACGCAGGGCATGGTCGCGGAGCTTGAGCACCCCGGCTACACCACACGCCTTGCGCTGATCAAGAGCAAGCTTGAAGGCCACCGCCAGCTGTTCCCTGATGACGTGGTCAACTTCCTTGCGCAAAAGCTCGAGTGCAACGTGCGTGAGATTGAAGGCTACGTGACGCGCCTCGTGGCACCCGCCGGCCTGTACGGCCAGAAGGTGACCATGCAATTTGCGCAGCAGGCGTTGCAGGATTTCCTGCAGAACCGCTCGCGCATGGTTGAGCTGACCGATATTGAGAATCTTGTGATCGCGCACTTTGGCGTAACCAGCGCGGCCCTGCACTCGCGGTTGCGCAAGCGCCCCGTGGCGCTAGCGCGCCAGGTATGCATGCATCTGGCCCGCACGCTTACGAGCTATTCGCTCAAGGAAATCGGGCGCTTCTTTGGCAACAAGAACCACACCACGGTGGTGTTTGCGCACCAGGCCGTGGCGGCGAAAGTGGCAAAGTCAAAGAACCTGGCCGCCGAGGTTGAACACCTCAAGCGCCAACTGCTGGGCCCGCAGTTGGTCAAGCCCGTTTCGTAACGCATCGGTCAAACAACCCAAGCAGAAGTTTCGCGCGCGCATCGTAGCTGAATCGCTGCGCGTGCTCGTGCGCACTGACTGACAGGCGATGGGCCAGGGCCTGATCCGAGCAGACTTCGGCAAGCGCGGTCGCCAATGCGCGCGCGTTGCCCGCTTCAAATAGGCGCGCGTTGAGGTTGTCGGCGAGTACCTCGCGAACGCTGGGCAAGTCGCTGGCGACAATCGGCATGCCCAGCGCCATGTACTCGAACAGCTTCAGGGGTGAGGTGAAACGCGCGGCTATTGAGTGTTCCGGCGGCAGCGCGTGCACAGCGCAAGCCGCGCCGCAAACCGCTGCGGGCAGCGCGTGTTGCGGCATCCGCCCGCTGAGTTCAACGCGGGAGTCGAGTGCGAGTTCACGTATCTTGTGGCGCAGATCAAAGCGCTCTTTCTCGCTGCCATCGCCGATGATGCGCAGACGAAGGCCTGGCGCAAGCGCCAGGGCTTCCAGCAGGGTGCCGAGACCCTTCCAGAACTGCAGTGTGCCGACATAGACGACCGTGTTTGTGGCGATGCCGCTCCAGCGGCGCGAGAACAGTTCCAAATCAACGGCGCTTGGCGCCACGGCGGTCGCGCCGGAGTAGGAGAAGCGTGACTTGATTTCGTCCAGCAATCCCTGGGTGATTGCGGCCACGCCGCGCGCTCTGGCGTAAACGGCCTGCTCAATGCGCCCGAGTTTGCGCGCTGATGACGCGGCAGCGCCGCGATCCTGCGCCCAGAGTTCGCCGACCAGGTGCGCCTCATAGACCAGCGCGGGTGTTGACGTGTCAAGCTTCTCCGCGAAGTAGGCGGCGAGTTTGTCGCTGCGCAGCCAGAGCACGTCCGGCTTCAGTTCCGCGATTGCCTTGCGTGCGGCGCGAAAGAACACACCATTGAGCGTAATGCCCAGCCGTTTGCGCAGCGCGGGCAGGGTGCGAACGGAAAGTGCAATGGGGCGTGTGGCGCCCAGCTCACGCTCGAAGTAAGCATCCACGCGCGCGGCGCTGTCCGGCGTCAGCCACGACACGGGCGTCAGCCGGGCCATGGATGCCAGCGTGCGGCAGATCGCCACCCAGCGCGCCTTGGTCGCGTCAATCGGTTCGTGATGGGCGAAAACAACGTGCATGTCATTGCGCCTGTTGCGCGGAGACGACGCTCACCGCCCAATAGATGGCCCAGGCCACAAGTCCGACGACCACCAGCAAACCAAGCGCGGTGGCCAGCAGCTTGTACCGGTCGGCTTCTTTCGGTCGGGCGTTCTCCAGGTAGTTCTGTGCCAGTGAAACGCGCGAGTCCCGTGGCGCGCCGTTTTCCGGCTGCTTTTTGAGCGTGTCGCGGCGCATCACCTCCAGTTCGGGTACGTTTTCGTCACGCGTTGGCATGTGTGCGGTGATATCGCTGGTGCCGGCGGCCGTGCGCACGATCGTGTTTACGCGGTTGCTGGGGATGCGGAACATGGACGATTCCGGCTTTTCGCCCGGGACGATGCGGCGAGAACTTCCGGCCGAAGTGCGATCCGTGTCGCGACGGCCGCTCTTGGCCTTTTCCAGTTCCTCGCGAAGCCGCACTACTTCCAGCGCCAGCTCCTTGCGCAAATCGTCATCGGGCAGGCGCTCGACCATACTGGTGAGGTCTTTGCTGGTGCGCGCAGCGCGCGAGCGATCGCTGGAAGCAGGGTGTGGATCGGTTGGGGCCGCAACAAGGCTGTCCTGCACGCGGACCTCGGGAGGCGAGCTCCGCGCGGGCTCCTGGCTCAGCGCCCTGTAAAGGCCGCGTGTGTCTCCCCGCGGCTTGGGCTTTGTAATGTCGCCCAGGGCCGGTGCTTCGTCGGACTCAAAGCCGTCGTCACTAACGGGCTCAATCTCCTGCGATTCATCCGACTTGCGGGACATCGCCAAGGCGGGCAATGCCGTTCTTGGGGCAGCGGGCGGCAGCCGGCTGTCCACGATGCGGATATCCGCGGCGTCCTCGTGCAATGCCGCGAGATCCGAGCGCGCGGGCTGGAGACCGCCGGAAGCAGAGCGCGCGGGAATCTCGGTGTCGATCTGACGCGCATCGCGGCTGTTGTCTCGGGCGCTTGTCTCGCCAGGGCGTACTACTACGCGGCGCTCGCTAGGGGGCTTCTTGGGCGCGGGCCGGTCACGCACCGTGGTTTCGCCGCGCGGCTGCTCGCCCGGACTGTCATAGAGTGAAATCAGGTCGCGGTCAGCGAGCGTGGTGTCGCCGCGGGGTTTTTCGGGCTGTGGTTTCTTGCGGAGTTTGGTGGTGTCTTTGTCGCGCGGGCGCGGCACTTCCTCGGTCGGGGCTCCAGGAGCGATGGCCGGGCGCTCGACGGTCGTGTCACCGGAAGAAAGCGGAGGCTCCGCGCTCAAAGCCGGCTTGCGGCCAGACCCGAGGTCAGTGTCGTCGGAAGGATCGCGCCGACTGGAATCACTTGCGCGGCGCGACATCACGCGCGTCGCGCGATCAAGCTGCTTGTCAATGACCTCAATCTTCTTGGAGATCAGGCTCTTGTGCGAGTCAGAAACGCCGTTTTGGGCAAGCAGCGGCTCCAGCAGCTTGCGCGCCTCTCGGTGCTTGCCGGTTTCGGCCAGCGCTTCTGCCTCACGAATTTTGCGGACGATGACCAGCGTGTCCATGGCACTCAATGATCAATGATCAAAAGTCAATTATCAATGGCCTATGCGCAGCTTCGCTTCAATCTCGCGGCCCCACGGTTTGTAGCCCCTTTCTGTTCCGGAAAGGTGGCTGCGCAGCTCGTCGTGCAAGTGCTTGTTGCTGGCCACACAATTTTCGCCAAATAGCCAGTCGTCTCCGCCATTGAAATCGGTGACGGTTCCGCCGGCCTCACGCACCATCAAGGCGCCCGCCGCGACATCCCACGGTTTCAGGTATAGTTCCCAGTAGCCATCAAAGCGGCCGGCAGCAACATACGCCAGATCTACGCTGGCAACGCCCAGGCGCCGCATGTCGTGGCACATCAGACAGAGCTTGCCGAAGTTATCGACGTTGTTCTTCTTTACTTCGTTGCGGATGTACGGAAAGCCGGTGGCCAGCAACGCGCCATGCACGTCGGGCACCTTGCTCACCTTGAGTCGCACGCCGTTAAGGAATGCACCCTTGCCCGTGGCGGCGGTGAAATGCTCTCGCAGATACGGCACCTCCACCAGGCCCAGTACGGGCTTTAGCCTTCGACATAGCCCCACGGAGCAGGCGAACACGGGCAAGCCGCGCGCGAAATTGGTTGTGCCATCGACTGGGTCAATGATCCAGCAGAACTCACTGTGGGTGAGGTGCGCGCCGGATTCCTCGCCGAGAATGCTGTGGTCAGGCCAATGTCTGCGGATCTGGGCGATGACGACGCGCTCGGTTTCCGTGTCAGCGGCAGTGAGCAGGTCGCGGCGACGTTTGAGATCAATCTGGCTGGGCTTGAGCTTGCCAAAATGGCGCAAGTGCACGCCCCTTATGACCTTACCGAGATAATCAAGGAACTTGAGATTGGGCAGCGCCATGGTTTTCCTAGGAATTTCTTCTCTTGAGACAATGCTGCGTACGTTTATACTGTTGTTGCTGGAGTCGGGGAATCAGTCCTCCTCCAAGTTTCGGTGAAAGCCGAAATAGCCTCCCCCGGCTCCAGCACTAACACGGGCGCGCCAGCGCCCGTGACCCGTTAACATCCAGTACTAACCGGTTGGGTTGCGCTGGCAACACTGAGAACTAAACTCTCTCGCCTCATGAAAGCCATCGTTGTCCGCGAGCATGGCGGGTTTAACAATCTGCTCTTTGAGCAAGCGGAAAAGCCACGCATCAAGCCCGATGAAGTGCTGGTCGCCGTCAAAGCGTCGGGCATCAATCACCTTGACATGTGGGTGCGTAAAGGCGTGCCCGGCCACAAGTTCCCGTTGCCCATGATTCCCGGCACAGACGTAGCCGGAGAGATCGCCGAGGTCGGCTCCCTCGCCACCGGTTTCAAAGTCGGCGACCGCGTTGCAGTCATGCCCGGCTTTGCTGACCCGCTGAGCGAGCAGGCGCTCAGCGGCCAGGACAACATCGCGCGCGATTACGGCATCTTTGGCGAGACACGCAACGGTGGCTGCGCCGAGTTCCTCGATGCGCCCGCGCGCAACCTGATGCGCATGCCCGCGAACATGAGTTTTACCGATGCCGCGGCCTGCCCGCTTGCGTTCCTGACGGCATGGACGATGCTGAAAAAATCCGACGTCAAGGCGGGCGACCTGGTGCTGATGCACGCGGCGGGCTCGGGCGTGACCAGCGCGGGCATCCAGCTCGCCAAGCTGATTGGCGCCAACGTGATTGCGACGGCGGGCAGCGACGACAAGCTCGAAAAGGCGCGTAAGCTTGGCGCCGATCACGTAATCAACTATCGCGGTGATTGGGTCGAGGAAGTCAAGAGGCTGACCCAGCGCGCCGGCGTGGACGTGATTTTCGATCACGTAGGCCCGGACACGTTTGACGGCGACATGAAGGTCATCAAATGGGGCGGCCGCTACGTGACCTGCGGCAGCACCAGCGGTGGCGAAGTGAAACTCAATATGCGCGCCCTGTTTTTCAAGCGCATCAGCTTGATCGGCTCGACCATGGGGCCCAAGGCGGATCAGCTTCAAGTGTGGAAGCTGCTCTGTGCAGGCAAGGTCAAGCCCGTCGTTGATCGCGTATTCGCGATGCGCGATATCCGCGCGGCTCACGAATACGTCGAGTCGCGCAAGGCCTTTGGCAAAGTGGTGCTGGACGCGACGCAGTGGTAAAGGACGTGTTTCGTGCTCCGTGATTCGTGTTTCGGAGCTTATGGAAGGTGCAGCAAGCGGACTTCGGTTCGAAACACGAGGCACGATTATGTATTGCCAGATCATCAAATTCGAAGCCAAGCCCGGGATTGACGTTGAAACCGCGCTGAAGAAGTACATCAAGGCCGCGATGTTGAACCCCGGCTTCGTGCATGGCAGTTATTTTGTACCTGAGCCCCTGCCCGATGGCGAGGCGCCGCCCGGCTTTGCCGTGGGAGTGCGTGAGCGCACCTATTTTGTGCAGCTGGTGTTCAATTCGCCACGCGACATGCTCAAGCACGTGGAGCTTTACCACGGCGACGATCTCAACTTGCTGCCCTCGCCGCATTTTTATGTGCTGGGCAAATACGTTGAGGATCACGACGTCGAGGTCGAAAACCGCTACCTGCCTTGATCGGGCTCACGCGGAGATTGAACACGAAGAGCCGCAGTTGCGAATGTAGAAGTTGTACTTGGCTGCTTCGTGTTCACGCTTTCGGGGCGCACCTATGGAATACAAGCTCATAACGGTCTCGCGGGACACGGACGAACCTCGTCTTGTGCTCGTCACGCTCAAGCGGCCGGAGGTCAAGAACGCGATCAACAAGGCCATGGTCGCGGAACTCACGCACGCCTTTGATGCACTGCGCGAAAGCGATGTCGGCTGCGTGATCCTGTCCGGTGACGGGCCGGATTTTGCCGCGGGCGCCGATATCGCCGAATTGCGCGAGCGCAAAACACTGGAATCGCTCGCCGCCATCAACAGCGCACTCTTTGCGAAAATCGAGAACTTTCCCGCGCCCGTGATTGCCGCGATCAAGGGCTACGCGCTTGGGGGCGGCTGCGAGCTGACGCTGGCGTGCGACATCCGCCTCGCCGGCGAGAGCGCGCAGTTCGGCCAGCCCGAGGTCAATCTGGGCATCATCCCCGCCGCGGGCGGAACACAGCGCCTGCCGCGCATCGTGGGCCTGGGCCGCGCCAAGGAACTGGTGCTCACCGGCTTCATCATCGACGCGCAGGAAGCCTGGCGCATCGGCTTGGCGAACAGGGTGCACCCGGACGCCGAGCTGATGGCAGCCGCGCGCAAGATGGCGCTCACCATCATCAAGAAAGGCGCGCTCGCCGTGCGCATGGCCAAAGCCGCGCTGAATCAGAGCGCGCGCATGGGCTTGGACAGCGGCCTCGCGTTTGAAAGCACGGCACAAGCACTGCTGTTTGAGAGCGAGGACAAGGTGAAGCGCATGACGGATTTTCTTGAGAAGAAGAAAAAGTAGCGGCTCGAAAAGACAATTCTGAATTCTGAGTTCTGAATTCTGAATTGAAGGATGTTCATTCAGAACTCAGCATTCACCATTCAGAATTTCGTCTATGGCGATTACGCACATCGCAGTTTTCGGCGCCGGCACCATGGGGCATGGCATCGCCCAGGTGGCCGCGCAGGCCGGTCTCAGAGTCGCTCTCTACGACATCAAGCAGGAGTTCGTCGACAAGGGCCTCGCGAGCATCAAAGGCAACCTCGACAAGGGCGTGGAGAAGGGCAAGGTCACCCAAGAACAGCGTGCCGCGGCACTGGCGAATTTGCGCGGCTGCACAACGGTGCCTGACGCGGCCAAGGGCGTGCAGCTGGTGGTGGAGGCTGTGCCCGAGAAGCTCGAAATCAAGCAAAGCTTGTTCAATGAACTCGACGCGCTCTGCGGCGCGGAGACGATTTTCGCCAGCAACACTTCCAGCTTGAGCATCGCGAAGATTGCGGCGGCGACCCAGCGCGCGGATCGCTTTGTGGGCATGCACTTCTTCAATCCTGTGCACATCATGAAGCTGCTGGAATTGGTGGTCACGGCGCAAACAAGTGAAGGCACGCTGGTGGCGGTGCGTGAACTCGGTGCGAAGCTGGGCAAAGACTGCATCGTCGTGAAGGACTTCCCCGGCTTTGCGACTTCGCGCCTGGGCGTGTGCCTTGGCCTTGAAGCGATCCGCATGGTGGAACAGGGCGTTGCCAGTGCCGCCGACATCGACAAAGCGCTCGAGCTGGGCTACGCGCACCCGATGGGGCCGCTGAAACTCACGGATCTCGTCGGGCTCGACGTGCGGCTGAACATCGCCGACTACCTGCATGGCGAGCTCATGAGTGAGGTGTTCAAGGCGCCGCAACTCATGCGCGAGATGGTCAAGCAAGGCAAGCTGGGCAAAAAATCCGGCGAGGGTTTTTACAAGTACTAGAAGCCCCACTTCACATGGCATTCGCTCAGTGTTGACGTGTCAAGGGGCTCGGGCTTGATCGTGGCTCGATAGGGCTCGTTCTTGTTCCAGGCCGCGTTGTAGAAAGCCTGCGCTTTCACGTTCAATTGCGATTGAAACAGAGGCTCGGCCAAGGGCGACGCCGGCAGGTCGCGCCAGCGGCCGTCTTCATAGCGCAGCCCGTCATCGGCGTAGCCAAACGCGGCATCATAGGCTTGATCCGCAAACGCGGCTTGCGCCATGCGCAGCCGCAGGAGCGCACGCTCCGTACCGTTGCCGCCACGGGTCACATAGGCTGCCCAGGCCACGCTGAGTTTCATGCGCCTCGCCGCAGGTTCATCGTTGGCGGCGGTTTCGATGCAGAAGCGGGCCGCGCCGGCAAGTCCGAGCAGAATCGAGAACGCCAGCAGGTAGGCCGTCCAGGCCAGTCTTACACTCTGGGGCCGGCTCGGAAGCAGGACCAAGGCGAGGATCGGCATGAGTGCAACCAGCGCTGAAATCCAGAAAACGTGGCTGCTGAGAAACAGCCCGATGAACGCCAGCGCCACCATGTTCACCAGGGCCAGTCCAAGGCCCACGAACCGGTATTGCGCATTGTTGCGTGCCAGCTGGTTGTGCGCCAGCGCGCCCAGCAGCAGCCCTTCAATGCCCAGCAGCGCCAGCCATGGTTCGGCCTTGAGCATTCCCACAAGCAGCGCGATCTGAATCAACGGCAAGAGCAGCACCATGCGCCCCGCGGCCTTGAGCGCCTGCGGTGATTGGCGCAGTTCCGGGCCGCGCAAGATCGCGCGCACGTTGGTCCAGCTCGCGGACGGCTTGCGCGCGGCTTTGAGGGTTGGTGCGGCTGATTCAGACATGGGAATCCCGCTAAACATCAACCACAAGGCCTTCGCGCGAGGCCATGACTTCGACGTTCGGGATCACGCGTTTGGCGTGCGCGAGGTACTTCTCCATCAAACGGTCGAGGTCGTCGTCGGTTCGAGTCGGATCGTGATGTGTGAAGACAAGCTTCTTCACTTTGGCGCGCTTGGCCACCTCGATGTTGTACTCGAAGGTGCTGTGACCCCAGCCGCGCTTGCTGGTGGCGGGCTTGCCGGGCTGGCCGTTGTATTCGGCGTCGGTGTACGTGGTGTCAATCACGAGCAGATCCACGCCCTCGCAGAACTCGATGAAGCGCTCGTTCATGAGATCCACGAGCGCCTTGTTGTCGGTCTCGGTGCTGGTGCTGTCGCTGCTTTGCGGCGTGGTGTCGTAATAGGGCTCGTGGTCGCCGGTGAAAATGAACTTCTTGCCGTCGGCCTCGATGCGATAGGCGACGCAGAACACCGGGTGGTTCGTGAGTTTCAGGCGCACCGTGACATCGGGGCAGAGCTTGAAGAAGCCCTCGACGCCGCCTTCGCGATGCTTGAAGAGGTCGTTGAAATCAAAATACTTCACGGTGTCGTCGAGCATGGTGTTCTCGACGGGGAAATAGCTGTACGTCATCTGGTCGCGCATCACGCGCTCGAAGCTTTTGCCGTTGTGAATCGGGCCGATGCCGTAAACTTCCATGGTGGTGCCGGGCACGTAAATGGGCACGAAGAACGGAAAGCCATGAAGGTGGTCCCAGTGCGTGTGCGTCACGAGCATGCGGATATCGTAGGGCGGCTTTTGCGACTTCATCAGCAGGTCAGAAAGCTCGCGAATGCCGGTGCCGGAGTCGATGATGAGCATCGGGCCGTGGTCGCGGATGACCTGCAGGCACGTGGTATTGCCGCCGTAACGAGCTGTCTTCGGCCCCGGCGTGGGCAAGCTTCCACGAACACCCCAGAATTTCACCTTCATGTCGGCCCCGCTTACGCGGACGGATTATCGCACACGATGCGGCGAGAGCATAGCAGGATTCACGG
>Ga0154020_10007426_pt1 | contig 12797 bp, 9 predicted proteins | sample Klosneuvirus_201_FD_109709 | JGI IMG/M metagenome (GOLD analysis project Ga0154020, IMG submission 109709) | Active sludge microbial communities from wastewater, Klosterneuburg, Austria - Klosneuvirus_20160825_MG | ecosystem: Engineered > WWTP > Aerobic digester > Activated sludge | place... | reverse complement strand
ATCAAACTACCCACTTGGCCTAATAGTCGAATTGACGAATTGCTGCCGTTGTCACCTGAGTTTATTGAAACGCTAAAGTAGATGAATTGATAGAGATAGATGGTGGCGTTGGACGCTTACCTTACAGTTTCCGAAGTGGCCGAATTTCTTGAGACATCTGAACGCCGTGTCCGGACTCTGCTTTCTGAGGGTCGAATTGAAGGTTTCAAGGATGCCAGTGATACTTGGCGAATCAAAAGCCCTCTAAGCATCAAACCCGGCACGCGCGGCCCGGATCTGCATGGATACCCTACCCGCAAGCTACAGCCTCGGAAACTCAAAATTGTTAAGCAGGGGGAATCATGAGTGATTTACACCCATACCATGCCATTGCATACCGCCTTTGGCTTGACGGATACGACTTATCCACCCTTTACCCTTCCCGAGTGTTTAAAAAGCACTGTGAGGCGATTAAAACGTTTTCCGGTGTCGATGTCTCTGCACCGCTCAACGCCAGCACCAATGCGGAAAGTTTTTGCGCTGCCCCGATGACGACGACGAAGGAGGAGGAAGCGCGGCATGCGCCTGCCTCTGACGCTCAAGCGTAGCGAGAGCGAAGGAATAAATGCTTTTAACAAGAACTAGCAGGGAATCTCAGAAGAAGGTTCCGAGGCTTGGCCAAAGGCCAAATGTAGGAATTCCTGAGTTCCCGTAAGCGGGTATGTTCCCGGCGCGGGCTCTTTGCGGAGCCGCTCAGGTCTCAACCCCCGCCCTTTGCATAACCGATCTGGCATGGTTGCGAAGCCACCCAGTAGGGACAATGTGGCGGGGCGAGTTGGGAACGGAAAAGCAGGTTTTTAGAGAATAGAAAGACTTTTTGAATGAATCAGGAGGTGAAAATCTTTCCGCGCTTGTCAGCGTTCGGTTTTTTGAAGTGAAATTTTATTAATTTTTGCGAAATTTTCCGCTTTTTTGAATTTAACTCGCTACAAATTATCGGCAATCATCGAAAAAAAGCCTGAAGAAGAAAAGAGGATTCTATAAAACTTTTTTTAGATAGGGATCAGCGTTTCCCTAAGACTTCGACAAAGGAGACACCATTCTTTCGAATCAACACCTGACTCAATCAGGCGTTTTTTTCCTTATAAAGATAGATACTTACGTTTCTATCGCCGCAGCCAGCATTTTCCGTGTCCCTTCGCACAGTATTCCGTTATGGGCAATTCACCCATTAAATCCTCTCTCAAAACAACATAACTGACTGGTACTAGAATTAAGGTGATGAAAGTTGCAAACATAATGCCAAATGCCAATGTAATCGACATAGGCAAAATTTTCTCGGCATGAGGACTTTGTTCACTCATGAGTGGCAACAGTCCTAAACAGGTAGTTGCCGTCGTTAAAAAGATGGCCCGAAAGCGCGCTTTACCAGCCAATAGAACAGCGTCATGCAATGAAATATTTTTTTTCCAAATCTCATTAATTTTTTCAACCAGTATTAGACTATCGTTAATTACAATTCCACCCACGGCAAATAACGCAACATAAGATTCGAGAGTCAAAGGGATTCTTAGCAGCAAGTGTCCCAATACAGCACCAATAAAACCAAACGGAATTGCCAGCATAATAATTAGCGGCTGCACATACGAACGCAAGGGGATTGCTAACAAAGCATATATTCCAAGCATCGCCAACGCGCCAAACCCCCAAAGCTTTGATAGTGTTTCCTCTTGTTTCTGCCTGGATTGTCCTGGTTCAATTCTTAATCCTGGATATTGTGCTTCCAGCGCAGGGATCACCACCGTACGCAAATCGACAAGAATGTTTTCAACATCGACTTCATCTTTGTACACCTCCGCACTGATTAGTTGGATACGTTCACGATTCTGGCGTGTAATGCTGGCAAATCCAGGCATATATACAGCTTCGGCTACAACGGAAAAAGGCGCGGTAGCACCGCTCGGTAGCTTGACCGGCATGTTGTACAGATTATCCAAAGAACGACGATGCGTGGCAGGAAAACGTAACATTACTCTAACCTCGTTCCGATCCTGAAAGAATCGCTGCACTTCGAGTCCGAAGAATCCTTGACGGACTTGTTCACCTAGGCTTTGCATGGTCAATCCGTGAAATGCCGCTTCAGGCTTAAGTTTCAAGCGCAATTCTGGTTTACCAGCCTGCATAGAACCAGTAATACTGTGAACTCCTGTATAAGAAGACAGCTTGGCTTTCAGAATCTCCCCGGCAGCGCTTTGCATTGCGGTATCCGGCGCCATCAGTTTCAACTCAATCGCTTTAGCAGATTGAGTAGCAGGCATGCCAAGATTTCGGGGCCAAAATGTCTGGAAAGACAACGTCGCATTTGAAGGCACTTCTCCAAAACGATCTTGCCAGCGTTTTTTAATCTCATTCATGCGAGCCCGAATGCGTTCATCAATGGCAATCTCGATATCAACCATACCTACGTTTTCATCAAGAATTGAAATAATATGTTGAAAACTATCACCAGACCCACCTTCCAAAGCACTAATACCCAGCTCCGCGTTCAGTTCTGCTCGAATTTGCTGTGCAATCTCCTCCAGACGTTTTACCTGGTGATCAACCTGCTCAAGTGCAGTGCCGGGAGGAAATTCAATCTGTGCCAGCAAGTAATACTCGTTTACCTCCGCATCCATAACACTTGGGACACGTCCCGATAGAACCAGTGCGCCAACAATCAGCAATGCAACCGCAAATCCTGTCAGCGTGATATAGCGCAATCGTAATAGTACTAGCAACGTCGGTATATATATATGATTAATAAACCTTTGTAATCCTGCATCTATACGTTCTTGAATATAGCCAATAGCAGACGACCAGACATTTTGTTTTGCGGTCGATGAATAATTGGTTGCCAAATGAGAAGGCAATATCAGCAATGCTTCCAACATTGAGAATGCTAAAGTCAGCATGATCACCAGGGAAATGTTATACATCAGGTTTCCGCTGAGTCCTGGCAGAAATAACCCTGGAACAAAGGCAATCATTGTAGATAGCACCATCATGACGACCAATGGCGTTACTTCAAGGGTGCCACTGATGGCACCGGATAACCCTAAGCGTCCACCCTGCTGGTGCGTGTAAATATTTTCACCGACCACAATGGCATCATCTGCTAACACACCCAATATCAAAATAAGCGCAGAAATTGAATAGCTATTCAAGGAAATACCAACTATTGGCATCAGCCAAAGCGCACCTAACAGGGATATCAGAATCCCGCTGCTTACCCATAATGCCAAATGAAATTTGAGTGTGAACATCAATACCAAAAACACCAGTATAAAACCTGATATCGCATTTTCCATTAGCATGGATATATATTGCTCATAGTATTTCGACCAATCATCCCATGTCGTTACTTCAACACCTGGCGGCAATTGGGAACGAAATTCTGCAATAACCTGATGAACGGCCTCGACAGTCGTTTTAATCTGATCTTTGGTCATGACGACAATCTCTACTGCCGGTTGATTATCAACTCTGACCAGCAAATCTTGCTCACCGACAGTTTCTCGAATCTGTGCAATATCTCCTAATAGCAGATGTGCTCCCTGATAGGTCGGACGTAATTCAATTGCTGCAAAATCAGCAACACTGAGTGCTTGCCCTTTACTTCTGAGTAACAATTTTCCATCCAGTTTTTTTAATTCACCCGCTGGAATATTTTGCGACGCATTTTGAATAGCCTCAGATACCTCTTCAAAGCTCAGTGCATAGCGACGCAAATCGGATTCTGTGATCTCAATCGCTATTTCATAAGGATACTGTGGCCAGGAAGTGAGTATTCCGATATCAGGGTGTTTACTCAGCCGCGCTTTCAATTGATCGCGTTGCTGTTGTAGCGTTAACATATCCGCTTCACCTCTTACCACGACAATCACTGCCGGCGTACCTGTTTTCAGTTCTTGGATATTCAGTTTCTCTATTTCTTTGGGCAAGACTGTTATCGCATCTATTTTCGCCTTAACAGCTGCTTGAAATTTTGTTGAACCAATAGCCGGATCAAATTCTATGGTGATTTCACATTGGGCTTGTTGTGCAACCGAATTGATATGCTTGATTCCTTCTAACTCATGTATGGCTTCTTCAATGGGGATGCATAATGCTTGTTCTACTTCGCTTGGTCCCGCGCTCGGATAAGCAGCGATGATTTGTAGTTGATTCTGTGGTTCTGGAGGAAGTGTATATTTCTTGGATGAAATAATTCCTAAGATGCCTCCTGCAATGATCAACACCATCAGAAAATTGGCGGCAACAGGGTTATTGGCAAACCAAATGATCAGTCTCATGGGACCGACTGCTCATTTGGATTATCTGGATTATTTTCTATCGCTCGAATCGCCGCATCATCACTGGATTGATCAATAAATATCGATTGAACCTGCATTCCTTCAATCGGATAAGGAATTCCCGCCACAAGGACATTTTCTCCTTGGTTTAGTCCAGCAGAGATCATTACCTGCTCACGTTCCCGCTTCAATACCTTTACCGTGCGAAATTGCAATTGATTGTGATGATCGACCACAGCAACTTGGCTATTCTTGATTAGCGCACTCGCCGGCAGGATTGCCAAATGGTCTACCCATCGTCCCTCAATTATGGCTTCCACGAACAAACCCACAGGCAAACCAACAACTGAAGTAGCCTTTACGGTTGGCGATCTGGATTTGGTGGCTTCAATCCCAAAGGGGTCACGAATTTGTGCGATCACTGCCATCATGCCGGTGTCTTTATCAATTATCCCTTCACTACGCACGATATGACCTTGCCAAATACGATCCTGACCTTGATAAAATGCTGATAACGTAACCTTGGCCATCTTAGGCGATTGGTTGCGATCGGATAGATCGGGAAATTCTACAAATGCCAAATCGGAAGTGTTTATGGGCAAGCGGATTTCAACCAGGTCGCTGCTATACACTCTGCCCAATACCGTGCCACTGCTAATATATTGCCCAATTCCCGCTAATTTGCTGCGCACCCTTCCATCAAAAGGCGCACGGATACTGGTTCTTGATTGCAATAGCTTGGCATTCTCTAGCTCCGCCACCTCCGCTGCCAACTTGGCACGCTTCTCCTCTAATTGTGGTATGCGCAAACTCAGTGGACTCGGAGTCCCTTGCCCTAAATGTTCCCATTCATCCCGAGCTTGCTCGGATTCGGCTTTTTCACGAACTAACTGATAGCGTGCTTCCATCACTTTGGCGTTGGCCTGAGTGACTCTGAGTTTATAGTCCGATGGATCGATTTCTATCAATACATCTCGTTTTTTGAAAAAACCACCCTCCACGAAATTGGGTGCAACTTTGATAACATGACCAGACACCTCTGCAACCAAATCAATCTCGGTATGCGCTATTACACTGCCTTGTGAGTGCACATCCATGCGCATGGATTCCATTGCAACTTTAACAACACGCACTGAGGGCAACTTGGTGATTACTGCTTGCCTGTCTGTTTGAGGAGGTGAATTGATTAAAGCAAATGCAGTCAATCCTCCAGCCACTATCATAGATAAAGCGATAAGTAATTGGCGATTGATTTTCATAATTGTTCAGGTGCTTGAATCTCGGTATTCAATAAAAATAGCATCATCAAAAACCGCCGCCCAATGCCAAATAAAGATTAACGCGATTGTTTAGCAATTGCCGCTTCACTGAAAGATAAGCACTCTGAGCATTTAATGTACTGCGATAGCTATCCAATAATGTCAGTATTTCTATCAAACCATGTCGATAAGAATAAACAGCAAGCTTCTGACTGGCTTCAGTTTGTTCGACGGCTTCCTTGAGAACTTCTGCCTGCTTTCGTAACCATTCCTCGGTAGCCAAAGCTTCTTCGACATCTTGAAAGGCATTGAGCACTGTATGTTTATAAAAATTAAGCGACTCCTCTGCCCGTGCTTCATTTTTGGCAATCTCTCCCTGGATACGTCCACCAGTAAACAACGGCTGCATGAGACCAATAAACACGTTCCAGGCGACTGCACGCGGATCGACTAAATCCGTTAGATCGGTACTCCGTGTTCCACCCGCAGCGGTCAACGTTATGCGCGGCAAAAGCAGCTTCATGCTACTGGAGGTCCGTAAATCCGCTGCACGTAAACGATCAAAAGCAGCCATTAAATCCGGTCTTCTTTCCAGAAGCTCAGAAGGCAAGCCAGCAGGAATAGCAACCGGAAGTTCAGGTAAACTCGTTGTTTCCATCAAATCTCCCGCTGGATAACGCCCCAGCAGAATTTCTAATCGCCTGGCAATGATTTGCATTTGATCGCGCGCTCGCATGTATTGTGCTTCTGCATTGGCCAAGTCCGTGAGTGCCAAGCGCAAATCAAGGCCACGCGTCAAGCCGCGTCGAAAACGACCCTGCAAAAAATCAGCAATTTTACGGCGATCATTGATCGATTGTTCTGCCACTACCGACTGCAGTTTAGCTTCAATTAATTCAAAATAACTCTGGGTTACTCTGGCAGCCAAAGATAGCCTAGCTCCCTGGAAATCGGCCACGGTAGCTTTTGCTTCTTGCGCTGTCGATTGCTGTTGATCGCGTATTCGACCCCATACGTCTAATTCCCAACTCAAACCAAACAAAGCTTCAAAAACGCCAAATCTAGATGATCCAAAACCGGCCTCGCGAATTTGAACTTGCTGATGATCTGCGGAAAAGAACAGTTGTGGCCATCGACTGGATCCATCAATACGTGCTTGAGCTGCGGCGACACCTACCCTTGCCGCGACGGCTTTAAGTTCATAATTTTCAGTCAAAGCATTGCGTACTAAATCACTTAAACTTTGATCACCAAAGGTTTCTATCCAATGTTCGGGCAGGGATCGATCGGATTCTTGCGCCCCACTCCAATGCGCAGGAATCTCAACGCCAACTTCTTTGAGATCTCGCTGCGGCAAAGTTTTACACCCACCAATACTCACCAAAAAAATAAAAATCGTGCCCAGGATAGCAATATTAGTTACTTGCATTCATTCATCTTTATATTAAACCAGGAGATAAGATATCTTTTTAATGGAAGATAGAAGTGTGGTCGCGCAACACAGGCTATTTTAGGGGTGACTGTGGATAGAAACCATGTGACATTTTGTCGCAGTGTATATAACTAAGTTTGTACTGTCGTGTTGTCCATCCTGCTGAGAGGATTTATGTACAAAAATTGTGGATTATTGAATAATTAGGCGCCCTGCCTAATTAATCGTCTATGACAGTATTTCTGTCAGCAGTACACTGATGACTTTCGGACAGACAACAAGATGGAGTAATCGGTCAAATTGCTCCATCCTCAAAGCGATATCTCGAAACTCCACAAGTCATCTAATAATCAATACGCAGCGAACCCATAAAAGTACGAGGTGCACCGACTGTAATAAAACTTCCACTGTTAGTGCCGACGAAATACTTTTCATCAGACACGTTCAACACATTGAGTTGGGCGGTAAGACGCATTTTATGCAAGATTTTAACTTGATAGCTTGCCATTAAATTACCAATCACAAATGCCGGTAACCGATAAGTATTGCCTGGATCGCCTTGTCGTTTTCCAATCCCCTGAATTCCCCCTCCTAGTTTTAATCCACGCAACATTTCGTTTTGGAATTCGTAGGTACTCCATAAAGTGCCAGTATGTTCAGCTGCTAAAAATAGGCGTTTCCCCTGATTACCCAAATTGGTCCCAATAGGATTACCGTCAAGATCAAATTCAGTGCCACGGTCTTTAGTAATTTTGGCAAAAGGTAAATGGCTGTATGTAGCGATTAAATTCCAACCAGGCAAGACTTCACCTGCCACATCAAATTCAAAGCCACGGGTTTCCGCTTCACCGATGGCTCTAGAGCGAAAAGGATTAGTCGGATCAGGTGCGCCGATACCCTGTTTGGTCAATTCAAAGTATGAAAAAGTCGATCTGAGTCGTCCATCCAAGAATTCGGTTTTCAAACCTGCTTCCCATTGTTGAGCTGTTTGCGGTGGCAGTCTCTGTCCATCAGTATTAAATAATGTATTCGATGCGCCAAAGTTTTCAGTATAGCTGCCATACAAAGACAACCACGGCATAGGTTGCCACAACAAACCACCACGCGGTGTAAACCGATCTTCCGCTGAAGTTGTCAGATCTGTGACAGTATTTCGCCCAACCGCATTATCGTAGCGAAATCCCCCCATTGCGTGAAAGTTATAGGGTAATTTAACTTGGTCCTGAAAATAGGCACCATGCCACGACTGTGTAAAACCCATATTGGAATTATTGCTGGAATCAAGAATTGGTCGACCAGCCAAATAAATCGGGTTGAAAATATTAAATGCTGGGGCAGATGCACAGCAATTGTTTCCTTTGATCTTGTCGTCAAGAAAAATGTAATCGTAGCCAAATAGAAGCGTGTGCTTGAGTATTCCAGTGGTTACATGACCTGTTAAATTAACCGAAGTTTGATATCGATTCGAATGATTAATCGGCGCATTGTTAAAAAACCGCTCTAATGAGCCATTGGCTGTGGCAGGAGTAAACCAGAACAACGAGTTGGAATTATAATCCATCAGTTCTGCGGATAAGCGGTGCGAAATCGTCCAATCATTATTGATCATATGCGACCAATTCACGCCGACGAAATATCGATCTCCGTTATTTCTATTATTAATGGGCTCGCCTGCAAAAAGATTACGAGGAACATCAGCAGGACGATTTCCCACATTGGGTATACCTGGATCCGCCACATTTTTGAAGCTTTGATATTCAAGTTCTGCAGTTACCTGAGTTTGCGGGCTTATATTCAACTTTACGACGGGCGCTATAAAAACGGATCTATTATTGACGAAGTCACGAAATGAGCCTGAGTTTTCATAAGACAAGTTCAGACGATAGAGCAATCGATCATCCTTCGTCAGGGGTCCAGTCGCATCGACTGTTGTACGATAAAAATCGAAAGAGCCTGCTTGTTGTTGCAGCGAATAATACGGGGTCGCCAATGGCTGCTTGGTCACCGTATTGATGATCCCTCCAGGGTCGGCACGACCGAACAGGATGGAACCTGGTCCTTTAAGCACCTGAATCTCTTCGATATTAGCCATTTCTCGCTTAACCGTCCCCCCTCCCAGAGAATTGGGCATAAAAACACCGTTACGGTATGTGGTATCACTATTAAATCCACGAATTACAAACCCATCCGATCCTCCCTGATTGGTAGGCATATGCGTCACACCACTGACATTCTGCAAGACAGAATCGAGCCGGATTGCCTGTTGATCCTGCAATATTTGGCGTGGCAATACCTGAACGGAAAAAGGCGTCTCCATGATAGGCGTATTAGTTTTAGTAGCCGTTGTGGTATGAGCGCGAATAAACTGATTATTGAACGGTGATCCTGGTTCGTTAGCGCTCCGCACCATGATTTCCGGCAACATCGTTGACTTGGGTGCCGCTGCTTTTTCTCCAGATTCTTTGATGACATAAGTATCTTTTCCGCTTGCCAGATGAATGTATGGTGTTCCCTGCAACAAACGCGCCAGTGCCTGATCGGCATTCATAGAACCATTGATGGCCTGACTGCGAATTCCTTTTAGATTTTCTGCCGTGAACAATAACTGTATACCGGTTTGATTGGATAAAGTATGTAACGCATCTGACAAATCCTGCGCAGGAATATCGATTGTTCTACTTTGCGCTTGCGCATTTCCTAGGAACATAACCAATCCCAGCATCCATAAAATTTTCTGCATTCATTCTCCTGATTTTTTCTTATCAATTTCAGCCAAGAAACAGCTTTACTAATCAATAAGACGAAAATAGAAAGAAACACCTGACATAGAAAATTTATTAATTGATAACTATTTGAATTATTTAGTTTCTGAACGAAAGCACAGTCATCTCATCCTGTTCGGTGCTGTGGAGTGAAAACAGCACTTTGAGTGCCTCGATCAACCCGGCACGATCAGACGAATTGAATTCTCCGCTGACTATTAACTTGTTTAGCTGTGAATCTGCCAGTCTAATTGGGCGTTCGTGATAGCGATTAATCTGTCGAATGGCTTCGTTCAGTGGGGTATTGCGAAAAATCAATCTGTTTTTGCGCCAAGCCATGATCGTTTCAAAATTGGCCGCAGAAATGTCAGACAAATCGTTTGCAGAATAAGTGAGTTGCTGTCCGCCGTATAGCGTTTTGATATTATCAATCTGAGCATGCAATTTGATTTCAACGGCGCCTTCCAACACCGCGACGGTGGTCTTGTCTCCCTGCCGCATGACATTAAACTCGGTACCGATATCTCGCAAGGTACCATGCCCGGATTGAACGACAAATGGACGCAAGCGTTCGCTACCTATCTTGAATGAAACTTCACCCCGCTCTATCGTTACCTGTCGGGTCAATCCAAATAACTCCATTCGCAGCACGGTATCCGTATTCACGTCGATGGTGGTGCCATCCATCAGAACAATTTGCTGACGTTCTCCGATTGCTGTCGTAATCAATTCCTCATGTCGGGTAAGCCAGTGCAAGGAACATGACAGCACAATCAACAAAGCGACCCAGGCAACGGTCAGTCGAGATTTCTTAGTAGATGATTGAATTGGTTTGCGTTCTAATTGATCAAGGCTATGCCAAAGCCGAACATATTGTTGATATTCATTACGATGTGCCTCACTCTCCGCCAACCAGTCTGCAAACGCTTGTTGGTCAGCGTCACTGCAACCATTGTGCTGCATGCGCAAGAACCAAGCAGCCGCCTGTTCAGTCAGTGAATTTTGATCAAAGGACTGCGGCTGCCGTGTGTGTTGCGATTTTTCCATTAAGTGAATACTTGACGCAGTTGCACAAGGGCACGAATCAATAATTTTTCTACAGCATTACGGGAAATACCTAATTTTTCAGCAATTTCAACGTGAGTATAGCCATCAAATTTGTGCAAGATGAATGCGCGATGGCATTGCGGTGGCAATCCTTCAATGGCACGACATAACTTTTCCAAAAGCTGTCTTGCATATATCACCCTGGCAGGATCAGTTAAATTGCATACAGGTGAATCATGTATAGGAAGCTCATCAATACACACGTATTCCGGATGTTTCACATGAGCGCGATGATAATCGATAACCAAATTACTCGCGATGCGGTATAACATGGCCCGTGCATTGAGGATAGATTCGCCGGGGTAGACCATGACGCGAATAAAGGTCTCTTGTGTCAATTCAGTCGCAATCTCGCGACAACCTACACGCCTCAACAAAAAGTTGCGCAGTTCGCAGTAATGACGCAGATAAAGATGAGTAAGGGTTATGCTTGAATTCATGATGCCGGCTGATGGTCAGCCTCTTGATTAATGCGCGTTGAATTATGCGTGACATGAAGGTAGTTTGGAATGCGACATAATGTCACATCTATTTAATGAAAATAGCGGTCAAAACCACCCTGAGCAAATCAAGCAATGAGCAAATGTACCCATTGCCTACAATCAGTCGCTTGAACCCATTTAATCAAAGAAATTATCTGAAAGAATTTTCTGCGACAGATTGTCACATGTGACATTTAGTCGCATTGATTTAGTTGACTAACTCTATCAACATTTAAATTGAATCGAAGTCTGACTGATAAAACAGTTCATTTTTTGAATCGATTCAACAAGCAACAACCACATTAACTAATCGATGTTTTTATCAAAAAAATATGGAAAAACACACAGTCTGTGTTTTAAAGGGGCATTAATGAAAAAATTAACAAAATTAAAAATCGCAGCATGCGCTGCATCGATATTACTGATATCGAGTTCTCAAGCACACATGTACACCCAGTTTCCCGTCTATGATCGTGGCGGGCTTTACGAAAAAAGTAAAGAAAGCGATTGGCCTTATTATCAGGATGGCGCCTTCGGACCTGTTCGATTCAATGTCCAACACGCATGTAGTCACGAAGAAGGCACGGGACGTGTTTCAACTCGCCAATTGACCGTCGTCATACCGACCGGCGCGACTGTTAAACGAGTCGATACTAAATTGCCCGGTCCATGGGAGTTCCCAAATTTTGATCCGGCATACCAGGAACTGGGTCCGGCTTCACCAGACGCTAACGGCTATGATTGGGCTATCTCGTTTGTAAAACCTTTTGCACAAGCAGCCTTAAATCGGGTCTATCCGATTATGGGCAAGACCTCGACAGGCGAAAACATACCACGCGCTCTGGTCTGGGTTGGCGATCATCCCAACGATAATGATGCGGACATCATGGCTACCATGTTTTTTCCGGAAATTCCCGCCGAATCTTGTGTCAAGGAAGTACAATACTTTTTCCCCGCAGCACAGTTCTGCAGCACTCCCCGCCAGCCTAATACTGTCACAGGATGGTTATTGGGCACTACCGAGAATTGGACTAAAGAACGCTTAGGCGAGACACAAGTTCAGTGGGCACCAACGGTGAGCATGTTACGTGATTTGAATAAAAAACCGCTGCCTAGTAGCTGTGGAAGTGGTGAAACTATTGGCATCTACCCTTCCCGCGAAGATATTGATCAGTTTTTGCGCCCCATCTCAGTTGATAAAAAAGGTCATCACTTTAATCAAAAGAATGTCGATTGGTGGATCAAACGTCATGACGATCACTAAAAAATACTAGCTATCTAGCCATCTAGCCATCTAGCCATCTAGCCATGCATCCGAATTCCAGTAAATCAATTGGATCCGGATGCATGCTTATTCACGAAGTGACGGCCCGATGACCGGATGCTCAGTCAGCAACTTAAATTTGCTCAATCACTGCTTCGTATCCAGTTTTCACATAAACTAT
>Ga0154020_10007425_pt1 | contig 12798 bp, 10 predicted proteins | sample Klosneuvirus_201_FD_109709 | JGI IMG/M metagenome (GOLD analysis project Ga0154020, IMG submission 109709) | Active sludge microbial communities from wastewater, Klosterneuburg, Austria - Klosneuvirus_20160825_MG | ecosystem: Engineered > WWTP > Aerobic digester > Activated sludge | place... | reverse complement strand
GCGCCTTCGACCAAGCGGGACAGCGTCTTCTTCTTCATCGAGTCCCGCTCCTGCTCGAGGAGGAGCCGGCGGGAGAGCACGATGTTGTTTCGGCGCTTGTTGAACTTGATGACCTTGAACTTGAGGCGCTCACCGATGAGCTTGTCCAAGTTGCGGATCGGGCGAAGGTCGACCTGCGATCCGGGGAGGAAGGCCTTCACGCCGATGTCGACCTGGAGGCCGCCCTTGACGCGCGAGGTGATGACGCCCTCGACGACCGCGTCTTCTTCGGCGGCCTTCGCGATGTCGTCCCAGATCCGGCGGCGGTCCGCCTCGTTCTTGGAGAGCAGCGCGAGGCCGTTCTCGCCTTCCTTCTGAAGGACGAGGACGTTGAGCTCATCGCCTGTCTTGACTTGGCGCTCGCCGTTGACCAGCGGGAACTCTTCGATCTTGACCATCCCCTCGGACTTGAATCCGATGTCCACGATGACGTGGTCGCGTTGAACGGCGACGATGATGCCGTGGACGATTTCGCCCTCGCGCACTTCGTTGGCGATCGATTGCTCGAAGAGGTCAGCAAAGGACATTTCGTCCTTTTTGGTTCGGGTGTTGGTCTCGGTCTCGGCCATTTCTCCTAGGTTCCTAACTGGGCACGCACGAGCTCGCTTCTCCACGCCTTGGACGTCGCTGGTGGTGAACCGGCGATCCAACCGCGTCTCCTGTCTGGGTGCGGCGAGGAGCGAAACGATGAACGCGCGGGCGCGCTAACGGCGGGGAACCTACGAGGCACAAAGCAGGTGTGTCAAAGGATTTCGACGCCTAGGCCGCCCCTAGGGGTTCGCGCGAGCCGGGCGTGTGTCAGGAGCCCGACGCCTAAGGAGCGGCGGTCGCCGAGGCATCAGGCGCGGTGGTCACCGTCGGGAGCGATGGTCACCGCGGGTCCTGGGAAGGTCGGGCGCGAGGCCTCGCATCAGCGCCGAAACCGAGGCAGGCTCCGCCCCGCGTGGCTGATCCGAGGGGCGGTCGATCCGATGTTTCCGAGCATGCGGTCGATCCCTGCCGATTCTTGCTTTGCGGCTCAGGCTTCCAGCGCAGCGTGGAGGGCGGCTCTCGCGACGCGGACGTGACGAAATCTTCGGTATTTCTCGCACGGGGGAGCCGATTTGACACGAGTTTTGGTCGCGGCTAGATTCGGCCGGCTTTCAGGGAGCTTTGCCCTGAAGGCCCAGGAAACCAAGAACACTACGAGGCCTTGCTCCGGCGAGAACGAGGCTCAGACGAAGGGTGCAATGGGCGAGCTAGGGACAATCATCGAACACGGCGGCCCCGCCATGAAGGTCAACATCTTCTTCTTGGCTCTGGCCATTGCGATCATCGTCGACCGAGTGATCGCGGTCTATTTCAAGTTCAACCTCAATGGCGCCCGCTTCATGGGCCAGATCGAGAAGCTGGTCGTCAGCGACAACATCGATAAGGCCGTGAAGCTCTGCAACGCGGCACCCAAGGCGGCGCTGGCGCGCGTCCTTCGCGCGGGCCTGACCCGGGCCAACCGTGGCGTCCTCGAGATCGGCAACGCGATCGAGGAAGAGAGCCTGGCGGTCACCCCGGCCATCATGACGCGCGTCCCGGCCCTTTGGTCCTTGTCGAACATCGCGGTCCTCGTCGGACTGTTCGGCACGGTCTTCGGTCTGATCAAGGCGTTCCAAGCCGTGTCGGTCGCAGCTCCTGAGCAGAAGTCCATCCTTCTGACCACGGGCATCTCCGAAGCCATGTACAACACGGCCTTCGGTCTCTTGATCGCCATTCTCTGCATCGCCTCGCACCTTTTGATCGGCTCGCAAGCGCGCAAGCTGATCGAAGAGATCGAGCTGCACAGCCTAAGGCTCGAGAACATGCTCTCGCGACGCGCGGTCGCTGAGCTCCCCGAAGGACGCTGAACTCTCCCCTCCCGGCTCACCCCACCCAACATGGCGACCAAGGATTCAATGTCGAGCGGCCCGAAGGTCTCCGCGGCCTCCACGGGGAGCTACGCCTTCAACAGCGTAGATCAGTCATACGTTCGCAAGAGTAAGAAGCGGTTTCACCACGAGGAAGAGTCGCACGAGCTCAACATCGTCCCCTACCTCGACATCGTGATGAACCTGATCATGTTCCTTCTGGTCACCCAGGCCACGATGGTGACGCTCGGGATCATCGACGTCACGGCACCGACCTACGCCTCGGCCGGCCCGGGGCCCACGCCCCCGGATCCGGAGAAGAAGGACCTCACGCTGACCATCGGTATCGCGCGAGAGGGCTTCTTCATCGCGGCGAAGGGCGGCGTGCTCCCTGGCGAGACGGAAGAGTCGCCCGAGCTTACGGCGGACAACGTGACCAAGCGTCCTCCGACCGTGCCGCTCAAGGCGGACGGGAGCTATGACTACGCGCAGCTGCGCGACAAGCTGCGGGCGATCAAGACGGTGTTTCCGGATGCGCACGCGGTGTTTTTGGCGGCCGACGCAGACATCACCTACGAAGTCGTGGTGAAGACGCTCGACGCCTCCCGCGAGGACTCCCGCGGCCTTCTGTTCCCCGACGTCGCCTTCTCGAGGATCAACTGATGAACGACCACGCGCTCAAGAACAGGGCCGGGACGGGCGCCAGCGAAAATCCCCAGTCGTACGCGATGTATGCGGCGACCCGAAAGCGCCGCAAGGACACCCGTCACCGCAAGGCGCCCAACACCGAGATCAGCGAGTTGAACATCACGCCGATGCTCGATCTGATGACGATCCTCCTCGTCTTCTTGCTGATGAACTTCGCGCAGTCGACGTCCAACGTGAACGTCGCCAACCTGACGCTGCCCTACTCGGCCTCGAAGCTCCCCGTCGAGGAAGCGCTGACCATGATGGTCACGCGGGACGGCATCTTGGTCGACCAGCGCCTGGTCACCCGCTTTGATGAAAAAGGTGGGCTCGCGGTCGCCGATCTCCCGGACGGTCCCAACGGTTACTTGATTCGGCCGCTGTACGATGCCTTGCAGGCTCGGGCGGACCACTTCAAGCGCATCGAGGAGTTCGGCGGGACCCAGTTTATCGGGCGAATCGCCATCATCGCCGACAAAGGCATCCCCTACGCGATCATGTTCCGGGTGCTCTACACCGCGGGTCGCGCCGAGTTCGGCCGCTTCAAGCTCTTCGTTCAGAAGCCCTGACCAGCCCCACAATCTCGCTGACCACCTCCTCGATGGGCCGCCCCGTCGTGTCGACGATCGCTGCGTCTGGGGCCGGCTTGAGCGGCGCTACGGCACGCTGGCTGTCGCGCTGATCGCGCTCCTCGATCTCGGCGCGGACTTCGGCCAACGACGTGTGGTGCCCGCGTTGGGCGAGCTCCTCGGTACGGCGCCGGGCGCGCTCATCGACCGAGGCGGTGAGGAAGATCTTGGTCTCCGCGTCGGGGAAGACCACCGTCCCGATGTCGCGACCTTCGACGACCGCTCCCCGAGCGTGGAGGCGCGCCGCGCGCCGCTGAAGATCGAGCAATGCCGTCCGAACTTGGGGCATTTGAGAGACGACGCTGGCGTGTTTGCTCATCTCGGGGGTCCGGATAAGCCCGCTGACGTCCTCCTCGCCGAGGAGCACCCGAGCCTCCTCAAAGCGAAGCTCGAGGCCCTGGAGCGCGCCCGCGATCTCCGCTTCGGTCACCAGCCCGCGGCGCAAGGCGACCAGAGCCGCGGATCGGTAGATCGCGCCGGTGTCGACGAGCAAGAAGCCGAGCTGATCAGCGACCTGCCGCGAGACCGTGCTCTTGCCGGCGCCGGCCGGTCCGTCGATTGCGACGACGATGCCCACCGCGGGACTTTGGATCAGCGGTAGGGATGCGTCTACGACTAAGAGCTTCAGCGCTTGAGGCGGGCCAAGATGGCCTCGAGCTGTTCAATCCGCCGGGCCCGCTCGCCCCGATCCGTCGGCTCCCCCGACCAGGCCTGGAGCTTCGACCACAGCTCGCGGTCGCGCTCGGCGACTGGGGGGCGGGGGTCACCGTGGGCCAAGTCCGAGACCTTGAGGTCCTTCAGCTCGATGAACCGCCCCCGGACTTCGAGGCCTCCGCGGGCCAGGATCGCTTCTCGGCGATCGGCTGGGAACTTCGGGTCGGAGAGGGCGATCAGGATGGACGGCCGCGCCAGCCACAGCCGTTCGGCCGCCGGGTGCCCTCCGAAGATCAGGGCGACCCTCATCAAGCGTCCGGCGGTCCGCGGGCTCATCCCGAGCTCTCGTTCGACGTAGCGCCGCAGCTCCTTCTTCCCGACCAAACCCTCGATGGCTAGGAGCTGCTCCCCTGCCCGCATCATCTCCGCCTGGGCTTTGCTCATCACCCCGGCCAGCGCCCGCGCCTGACGATCGACCCTCTGCCTCACGCGCGCCGAGGCGTTCAGGCCCGCCAAGGGGCGGCTGTGTGGGGTCCGGGTGGGGGTCCGGGATCCCAGCGCCTCGGGCCCGCGAGGCCGTCCCCGGGGCGCGTAGGCCACCATCGTGATCACGCCCTGCGCGGTCCGCTCCTGCACCAAGCGGCGCGCATAGCCGAGCTTGGCCAGCGCGCCGCTGTCGTGGATCGCCCGAATCGCGGCCTGAACTTGGGCCACCTCACCGCCCTCGGCGCCGACCCGTGCGGCGACATCGCTCGGCAAGATCACCACCCCCGCCTTGGCCAGCGAGAGCACGGTCGCCCGCACGAGGCTGGCGAGGTCTGGCCTGGCCCCGCTCACGAGATGAACGACGTCCTCTCCCCTGTCGACATGGGATGAAGCGGCTCGGCCCGAGTCACTGGGCGTAGGTTCGCCAAGCGCCGAGAAGTCCCTAGGGTCTTTGCTGCGTCAGCGGTCGTCGCGCCCGACGCGGCCAAGCGCAGCCCCGACGTGTCAGCGGTAGACCCCGGTCGCGTCACCCAGGACACGCCCTTTTCCCATATCGATGAGACCTTTCCTCCTGCCACGCCGGTGCGGCGAGGTCTCCGAGCAGTGCTCGGGCGGAGGTCATCGGCCGAAGCCGAAGGCCGCAGCGAGCTGCGGCGTTGCTCGTCCATCGCGGGGGAGTCTACCCGAGGAAGCCGAGGCCTTGCCAACCGGTACAAAGGCCCATACGCCAAGATCTGTGGTGTTCCCGCGGGATCCCAACGAGCCGCGCCTGGTGCGTTGGACCCGAAACCCCGGCGTCCGGCAGACGGTGATCCTGACCGCCCTGTGGGTCACCATCCTCACGGTCCTGATCGTCTTTCACACGGTCTTGCTCCCCTTTGGCCTGGCCATTCTGATCGCCTTCATCATCGAGCCCATCGTCAGCGCGGTGACGGCGCGCCCCGTCTTTGGGCGAAATGTGCCACGCGCCCTGGTGGTGATCGGCATCTACCTGCTCCTCGGCGGGGGGCTCTACGGCTTCTTCCGCAGCGTGGCCCCCGAGATCGGCCGCGAGATCGCCCGGATCGGCTCCAACACCGGGACGATCGTCTCGGAGGTCCGCGGCTGGGTGAGCGTGGCGATGACCACGGTCCAGACCCTAGCGGCGGAGAACGACATCCCGATCGACAAGGACGACCTCGACGCCTTCTTTCAGCAGAACACCGAGAACCTCAGCCACATGATCACCACCAGCGCGGGCAGCCTTTTCACGCTCGGCCGCAACGTGGTGGTCAGCGTCGTCCAGGTGATCTTCGGCTCGTTCTTGGTGCTGATGCTCACGGCCTTCATCAGCGCGGACAAGAAACGCATCGAGGACTTCTTCGCGTCCCTCGTGCCCCCCTCTCAGCGGAGCGCTTACGCCTCCATTGTCCGCGGCATCACCACCGGACTGGCCGGCGTGGTGCGAGGACAAGTGCTGATCTGCCTGGCCAACGGGCTCCTGACCTTCCTCGGGCTGTGGCTGCTCGACGTGAAGTTCCCCTTCGTCTTGGCCTCGGTGGCGACCGTGCTCTCCCTGATCCCGATCTTCGGCTCGATCCTCTCCACCGTGCCGATCGTGGCCGTTGCCTTGACCGACTCGCTGCCCAAGGCGGTATTTGCGCTGCTGTGGATCATCGGAATCCACCTGATCGAGGCCAACCTGCTCAACCCCAAGGTGCTGGGCAACGCGGCCAAGATCCACCCGGTGGTGGTGGTGTTCTCGCTGATCGCGGGGGAGCGGACCTATGGCTTGATCGGAGCGCTCTTCGCGGTGCCCATCGCCTCGGTGCTGCTGGCGGTGTTCAAGTTCCTTCACGCCCAGGCCCGAGAGGCCGGCCGATCGTCGCTGAACCTGCAGGCGCCCGCGGCGGGGAGCTCGCTGGCGCCTCCTCCTCCGTTTTCGGTCCCGCCGCCGCCTTACTCGACGCCTCCGGCCGATCCGGCGCGCTCCGGCGAGCCGCGCGGCACAGGCGAGGACATTCCGCCATGAGCCGCTGGGGGGCGCTGCTGACGCTGGGCCTCGCCGCGGCTTCCTGCAGTGACCCGGCGTACGTCCCTCCCCTCCCCGCCCCGGCCGTGCTCCGCTTCAGCGCGACGCCTTTCTTGGCACCGTTGCCCTTCAAGAGCCGGATCGCCTGGAGCGTCGCGGAGCCCCTGACGTCGCTCGAGCTGGTGGTCCGGGTCGCTGGCCGCCCCGAGGAGCGGCGAGACCTCTACCCAGCCCGAGAAGGGGCGCTTGAGCTCGAGGTGCGCGCTGACGCAGAGCTCGAGCTCTTGGCGGGTGGCCCCGGCGGGCGGAGCATCGCCCGTCAGAGCCTCCGCGGGCACTTGGCGGATCCCGTCGAGATCGAGCGATTCATCGTGAGCCCTCCGCGGGCAGCGCCGGGAGATCCCATCGAGGTCAGCTGGCTGTGCCGCGGCGCCGATCGGGTGAGCCTCCACCTCCTGCCGGGAGAGGCTTTGCTGCTCGATGGGCCCCCGAGCGGCCGGGCCATCGTGCGGCCGCGCAGCAGCGGGATCCTGCAATTGTCGGCCTTTGGAGCGGGGGCGCCGGCCGTCCGCACCGCGACCGTCACGCTCGAACAGCTTCCGCCGCTGGTGGTGGGCTTCTCGATCCTCCCCCCTGCCGCGGAAGAGGGGAGCATCGTGGTGCTGAGCTACAGCGTGATCCGGGCCGATGCGGTGGAGATCTTCGACGACGAAGGGGTCCTGATCCACGGCAGCGGGGAGCTCAGCGGCGCCCTCGGCGTCCCCGCCATCGGCCGCTCCCGCACCTTGACCATCCGCGCCAGTCGCCAAGGGCAGACCGACACCGCGAGCCTCTTTTTCCGCATCAATCCGCGAGAGCCTCCGCAGATCCTGGCCTTCAGCTTGACGCCGACGATCACCGGCCCCGGCGGAGATACCGTCGCGCGCTACCGCACGACCGGCGCACGCAGCCTCGAGCTGCGCTGGGAAGGCCGCAGCCTCGAGCTGGTCACCAGCGAGGGCCAAGCGCTCTTGGCCAACCTTCAGAGCACGGCCCGGATCGTCCTGGTCGCGGACAATGGCCTGATCTCGGCCACCAGCACCCGCACTTGGATCGTCGATCGCACGCGCCCCGAGATACGCGAAGCGCGGCTCTTGCTCGACTTCGAGGGGCACGCGATCCTCGAGTTCGCCGTGGACGGGGCTGATCGCGTCCGCGCCGTAGACGAGCTCGGCCTGGTCCTGGCCGAGACCAGCTCACGTTCGGGGAGCCTGATCGTGCCGGTGTATGCCGGGATGTGGCTCGAAGCGGAGAACCGCGCCGGCCGCACTGCTCACTTCTTGGCGCCTTGAGAGCGGCTTGTCCCGGCGCGGAGGCGCGGCTACCTTGGGGCCGTGATCTCCACGGTCGAGCGGGTCCTGTTCCTGAAGACGATCGACCTGTTTCAGCAGATTCCGGGCGAGGACCTGGTGCGCGTGGCCCAGATCGCAGAGGAGATGCGCTTTGAGCCGGGCGAGACCTTGCTCACCGAGGGTGAGCTCGGGGACTCGCTGTATCTGATCGTGGCAGGGCGGGTGCGCGTCGAGAAGAAGGCCCGGGTGATCACCGAGCTGGGCGAGCGGGAATGCGTAGGTGAGATGGCGATCCTCGACTCTGAGCCCCGCAGCGCGACCGTCCGGGCACTCGATGGGGTTCTCGCCCTCAAGATCGAGCGCGAAGACTTCTACGATTTGCTGAATGAGAAGAGCGAAATCGCGCAAGGCATCATCAAGGTGCTCACGCGTCGTCTCCGCCGTACGACCGAGGCGTGAGGGCCGCCTAGGATGAACCGCCGCCCTGCGGGCGCGATCGCTAAGCAGCGTCCGTCAGTTTGCTGACGGCGGATTCCTTGGGCCCCCTGGTTGGCCGGGGGGGTCTGCTTCGTGCACACTCGTAACGATCGTGGGGCGCGCCCAAGGCAATTCAATCGCCACCCTGCTCCTCGGGCTGGGCGCACTGGTCGGCAGCGCGCTGCTCGGGCCGGGCTGCAGCTGTGAAGGTGAGGGTGTCGGAAGCGCCCGTTCTCGGTTGATCTCGGATCTCGCGCTCATCGACTTCGGTCGCGTGTTCATTGGTAGCGAACGAACCATCACCGCGACCCTGACGGTAGAAGGGGATGTGGCGGTGCTCTTTCGGGCCCAGATCTCGGGCGATGCGCCGGGCATCATCGCCGGCCCCGCTGCCGGGTCGGTGCCAGGGGGACGACAAGCCCCGCTCAATGTGACCTTCCGCCCCACGCGCGTGGGCCCCATTCAGGCGGAGATCCGGATTGAACACGACGCTGAGCTGAGCCCCCCGGTGATCATCGCCATCCGAGGCATTGGCGCTGAGCCCCCGGACTGCGAGGACGGAAACGGCTGCACCACCGATCGTTTCGACCCGCTCAGCGGGCGCTGTGAGCACCGCGCCGAGCCCTTGCCCTGCAACGACTTCTCCGCCTGCACGCAGAACGACACCTGCGTCGACGGCGTCTGCCTCGGGCAAGCGATGTCCTGCGACGACGTCAACCCCTGCACCGACGACTTCTGCGATCCGGCAGCGGGCTGTGTCCACGAGACCACCCGCAGCTGCGATGACCGTAACCCCTGCACCGTCGACACCTGCACGGCCCAAGACGGCTGCAGCCACGACACCCTGGTGGACGGTAGTCCCTGCGACGACGGCAAGCTCTGCACCAACGCCGATATCTGCCTGGGCGGACAGTGCGCGGGCGTGAACATTCCCGAAGGCTTCCCCTGCGACGACAACGACCCCTGCTCGCTGCACGACCAGTGCGTGATGGGCAACTGCATCGACCCCACCTATGACCCGCCAGGCCTCGGTGAGCTCGCTTTCACCACGACCGTGGGGGCCTTAGCGCCGGAAGCGCCCAGCAACCCGATCATCGATGGGTCGGGCACCACCTACGCGGGCCTGTGGGACGGTCTGGCGGCGGTAGATCAGTGCGGCAACCGAAAGTGGATCGTGCACGGCTTCCCGCAGCCGAACATGCGCGCCGCGACGGCGGTGCCAGGCTCGCTCTACGTGCCGATCGGCGCCTCCGTGGTGGTCATCGATCCGCGCGATGGCTCGCAGCGGGACGAGTTCCCCTTGGACGAGGTGTTCGGACCGCCGCCGGTGGGGACCGCCACCACCGCGACGATCACCGTGTCGATCGTGGATATGGCGGTGCGGTCCTCGGGGACCTTGGTGGTCTCGCTGCGCCGGGATATCGAGCCCAGCGGGAACGTCGAAGGGGTAATCGTCGAGGTGGATCACGGCGCCCACGTACCCAGCGTCTTCCGCAACCTCCAGCACCGTGTTGCCCGGCGCATCGCGATCGATCGGGACGAGGCCCTGCTGGTGATCTTGAGCGATACGCGCAGCGAGCGGCTGGTTCGCTTCGGGCTCGAAGGCCTCCCCGAGAGCTCCTGGTCCACGACCTTGACCAGCACCGCGCATACCGAGCTGGCGATCGGGCCAACCGGCCGCGCGTTTTGGACGGTGGGCCTCACCTCGATCACCACGAGCGGCCGGGCCTTCCCGCTGGTGCCGAGCACCCGGGCTTTCGCGGCGGGCTCGCCGGTGGTGCGCAGCCCCTCGACCGTCAGCGTGGTCTTGCCGTTGGACGCGCTGGCCTTGACTGGCGCGCCCGGTGAGCTCGGCTTTGAGGTCCTCGCGGTCCGCACCACCACCACCTCGACGGCCACGCGGATCGAGTGGCGCACTCCGATCCGCGGCGAGGCCTCGGCCTCGAGCCCCGTGCTCGATTTTGACGAGAACCTCTACCTCGTAACCCGCGAGCCAGCGCTGGTGGCCTTAGCGTCCTCCGGGGTCCCTTTGTTCACGACGCCTTTGCCCTTCGCGGTAAACGCGACCACCGCGGTGGCGCTAGGCGTGACCGAGCGCGGCAAGGTCGTGATCATCTCCGACGGGCGGGTCAGCGCTGTCCAAGGCGCGCGGGGCCTCCTACCTTCGTCTTGGCCCCGCCACCGCCGAGACAACTTGTCCACGGGGCATCGATGATGACGCAGCGACGGTCCCTGCTCTCCGGATTGTCTCTCCTCTTGGCCTTCAGCCTCCCCCGGTGCAGCTGCGAGGCCCCGGCCGTGGGCAGGCTCGTACCGCACATCGAGGCCTCGCCTCTGCTCGTCGACTTTGGAGACGTCCCCTTAGGCGTGCACGCCTCACGGGTGCTCACCGTGCGCAACTCGGGGACCGCGGTCGTGACCGTGAGCGGGATGACCCTCGTCGGCAACCCGATCTTCACCACCACGGCCAGCCGGAGCTTCTCCATCGCGCCATCGGATAGCATCCCGATCATCATCGAGGCCCGGCCGCCGGTGGTGGGGCTGCTCACCGCACAACTGGCGCTGCCCTCGGACGACGACGAGCGCACGCCGCTCCTGGTGAACCTGCGGCTCAACGCGGTGCAGCCACCGCCCTGCGATGACGGCAACGATTGTACCCTCGACATCTTCGACACCGAGACCTCGCTGTGCCGCCACAGCTTTGATGACGGCCGGACCTGCCAGCCCGCGGACCGCTGCGTGGTCAACGCGGTTTGTAGCCAAGGCGTCTGCCTCGGCGAGCAGAAGATCTGCCATGACGAGAGCGTTTGCACCCGCGATGTCTGTCGGCAGATCGACGGCGAGTGCCGCTTCTTAGTCGACCCGAGCGCCTGCGATGATCACAACCCTTGCACCGCCGACAGCTGTGGGGCGGCGGGCTGCGTCAACGAGCCGCTGCCCAGCGGCACGGCCTGCGATGATCACGACGGCTGCACCACCGATGACTCGTGCTTTGTCGGCCAGTGCATCGGCCAAGGGCTGCCCGACGGTAACGCCTGCGACGATGATGACTCCTGCACGATCGGCGACACCTGCCACGCAGGCCGCTGCCAAGGCCACTCGATCACCGCGACGGTCCCCGAAGGTCAGGTCGCCTTTCGCTATCCGCTCGTCGCTTGGGGCGGGGCCTTCGTGCACCGCCGCGAGGTCAGCCTCAACGAGGAGGACGGGATCTTCTACGGCATGGACCACCTCCCGCTGTTCGACCCTCCGGGCCTTACCCACGTGATCTTCGCGATGCACCAGTGCGGCTCGGTGCGCTACGAGTTCTCCTATCGCCCGCCGGACTCTCACGTCTTCGTAAGCCACGTGCGGCGCGAGATGCAGGTCGACCCAGACGGGCGCATCCGCATCGTGGTCGGCATCCGCCAGACGCGCGAGCAAGGCTTTGAGCCGCAGACCACCAGCTACCTGCTCGACGCCGATGGCAACGTCACCAGCTCCCGCATCGAGGTCGCGGGAGGGGAGACGGGCCGCTCGCTGCTCCCGGATGGGTCGCATATCTACGGGATCGTCTGGCCGCTCCAGAGCGGGCCCATCGACATGGGGGTCGAGCCCCTCCAGAACTTGGTGGTCATCCGCGAGGACCGTGATGGCAACGCGCTGTGGCGCCACGAGCGCACCTCCGACGAGTGGGCGGAGTTCCTCGGCACGGCCGGTCCACGCGTGCTGTTTTGGGCCCGGGACAGCTGGGGCGCGCTCGATTTCAACACCGGGCAGTTGGTCTGGTCCTCCCCCACGACCTTCATCGCCGATCAGATGGCGCTCTCCACGGGCCTCAACCTGGGGCTGGCGCGGGTGGGCGCGACCGGCGACTTCGGCTTCCCCATCCCGACGCAGCTGGTCGGCGTGGAGATCTTGGAGGGTCAGCAGGTCTTCGTCTTCCCTTCGTCTGAGGATCCCAACTACGTGCCGCGCACCGACCCGGTGATCGCCGCCGATGGCCGCATCATCTTGCTCATGCAAAAAGGGGAGATCGGGGCCGACGGCGTGCGCACGGCGATCGGGCTCGACTTCGTGGAGCTGTCCAAGGAAGGGACGGTCCTCTCCACGAGGGCCCTGCCCTACTCCTTCGCCGATGGCTTCATCGAGACCCGCTCCCGCGACTTCAACGACGACCCCTTCCCCACAGTGGCCGACGACGGCGTGACCTATGTGGGCTACGGGTCCAGCTTCTGGGCGATCGATCCGGGGGGAGCCATCCGCTGGACGATCACCTCGACGTTGCCGGACGCATTCACCGCGACGGTCCCGCTGCTCAGGTCGGACGGTATCCTCCTCATCAACGAGGGGAACCGGCGGATCCTCGGCGTTCGCACCAACGGCGGCCGCATGAGCGCCGACGGCTGGGCGAGCTTCCGCCACGACGGGCGACGGACCAACTACACGCCTTAGGCGTTTTTGCTGTCTTTGTAGGCCTGTAGGGCATCTGTTTCGATGTACTTGCTCTTAGCGTGGGCATTCTGTCTGAGTGGCGCCAGTCGCGCTTTGCGCGACAGACACTTCGCGCGAGGACGCGCGGGGAGCTTCGCGTGGCGCCCCGAGGCCAATGCTGTTCATATCGGCCT
>Ga0154020_10007424_pt1 | contig 12798 bp, 5 predicted proteins | sample Klosneuvirus_201_FD_109709 | JGI IMG/M metagenome (GOLD analysis project Ga0154020, IMG submission 109709) | Active sludge microbial communities from wastewater, Klosterneuburg, Austria - Klosneuvirus_20160825_MG | ecosystem: Engineered > WWTP > Aerobic digester > Activated sludge | place... | reverse complement strand
GAACTGATGCAGTCCAGCATAACTTCGGATCGAATGCGTCGAAGTTCAGCGTGGGTGAAATTTCGATGATCCGATGCGTTGGATTCGGTTGGCCTGGTCGAAAGCTGATACGTTCGCGATGTGCAGATGTCGCGAACCAGCTTGCGAAAGTCGTAGTTGTACTCAGTAAACCGCTTGCCTAATTCGTCAAGCAGTTCGGCGTTGACTGCGGGGTTGCTAACGCGAACGTCATCGACTTCGTGAATAATGCCACGACCGAAAAAGTGAGCCCACACGATGTTGGCAAGGTTTTTTGCAAAGTATGGGTTTTCGGGCGAGGCCAGCCACTCGGCCAGGACTACGCGGCGATCACGACCCGCCAGATCCGGTTCGATACCTCCAAGAAACTTGGGCTTCATCACAACACCGCCGACGAGGTGCTTTACCTCACCACCACCCGAATTGAAAATGATGGTCTCGCGAGGGTCTTCACCTTGCTTACGTCCGATTTGAGCGAAGAACGCGGAGAACTGGTAGTAATCGTTCATTGTCCAGCGATCGAATGGATGATTGTGACACTGAGTACACTGGATTCTCATCCCCATGAATACCTGTGCCACATTTTCAGCGGTCTTCAGTGTTTCCGTTTCGGTCTGATAGTAGTTTGTCGCGGGATTTGCGAACGACCCGCCACTTGATCCGAGGATCTCACGCACCATTTGATCAGTCGGGGTATTGCTCGCAATCTTTTCCTTTAGCCAGTTGAAGTACGCCAGCATCGGTTTTGTTTCGACGCGATTTGCGATAGTCCGCACCTGCAGAATCTCAGCCCACTTCATCACCCAAATGTCAACAAATTCTTTTCGTTGAAGTAGTTCGTCAACCAGTTTCTCCCGCTTAAGTGGATCCGTATCGGCTGTGAATGTCGCATGTTCTTCCACATTCGGCAGCGTGCCGGTGATGTCGATAAAGACGCGACGCATGAATTCTTCATCACTGCAAACCTCAGAAGGAATCACTCTCAACTTGCGAAGCTTGTCATGAATCAGCGTGTCGATGTAATTGAACTCAGGCGTTTTCGGGTCTTCGTACTGCAGGCCTTTCGGGAGGATGATAAAGTGAGATCCAACGGTGTGAGTATCAAATCGGGCCATGAGAAAGGCTTCACCGCGAGCGTGGGCTGTGACCAAACCCGTCTGAGCGATTTCTGCGCTGGTCTCGTTATTTGAACTGAAGACCGCCAGGTTCGTGACGTCACGGTCAGTCCCGTCTGAATACTTAGCTCGCACCGTCAGGCGCTGCAAGGCACCTTCGCCGTCCATCACAGCGTTCTTGGGGTACAATTCAACGGCGACAACGGTCGGCACAGGGCCAGCATCGTTGGGGGCTCCGGCTTCCAGCCAGCGGAGCACAGTATTGTAATGCTCGCTGCCGACTTCAAAACGTTTGCCGCCAGTATGAGGCACCTGCCCTGCGGATTTCTCCATCAGCAGACATTCTGCCGGAAGAGCCAGATTAATACGACGACCAGGAATTTCCCGTGTCAGCCGATAGTGGTCGCCTTCGGGGTCGAATCCGAACAATGACAGTCGAAAACCATCTTTGCCACGAGCCGCACCGTGGCAGCTGCCATTATTACAACTGGTCTTCATCCAGACCGGCATCACGTCCTGACGAAAACTGACGGGTGGATCGACCTGACAATTCTGGACGACCACCGGGACTTCGAGTGTTTGGCCAGCATAAGTCACGGTGATTTTTGTTTCGCCATCGGCGACGGGGTAGAAGGTCGCACCGTCACGACGAACTGTTGCTTCGTTTCCGACAGTCATCACTGATTGATCAGTCACATCCACTGTCAGTCCGTTGGGCAGTACGGCCTGGACGATCAAACCCTGTCGATCTCGCACCGCCGACAAATGAACGTCGGCAGGAGCGACGCTGATTGACGCTGGGACCACCTCTTCACAACGCACCACGGAGTGCAGTGGAAACAAGACGGTAAAAAACGCGATCACAATTGTTTTTTTATTCATTGCAATTTTTCCATTCGCAGAAAAGGATGAGCAGCCCAAACCAATCGTCTAAAGTCTGATCCACGTCAGACCATGACCAAACGGCTTGCTATTGTGCTCCGCCTTCGGCTGATTTTTTCTGTGCGTCCAATCGTAGTTTTTCAAGTCGCGTCAATCGCTTTTCCGCAGGCGGTGCTGCGGCGGCGGGAGCAGCCGCAACGGCCGCAGGCATCGGCGTGGGTGCCGCTGCTGGAGCGGCGACGGGCATCGGCAACGGTTTGTCGATCCGCAGTTCCGAATTGCCGACTCGAGCATGCACGATGCTTTCATTATTCTCTGTCACGGTGACCTGACAGAAAACATTCTTGTGAGTTCCTTCAGGGCTGTCGGCCTCGGTCTTCACTTTGAAGACCAACTCTTTGGTGTCGGCGGTCACCTGCAGCGGTTCTGCGGTCACCTTGTGTGGCAATCCCATCAGAGTCACCGTCGCCGGAACCTTAAGTTCCTTCAGCACCTGCACCTCGACAACGACATCGGTTTCTTTGCCCTGCTCGACGGAAGAGCGTTGAACCGTCATGCCGACGTAGGGTTCAGCCACTTCCAGAGACGCCATTTGTGTGGACGCCCAACTGGCTCCGTTGATGTTTGCAAATCCCATCGCATACATTGGCCACTTGCCCAGAGCTGCGTTACCATCGGCGTTGATCTGATAGAGACCTTCTGTCTGGCCCTTGGCGATCACAATTTCGCTGTTCGCGCCGATGCCAGGCGACCGGAACGGGAACTGGATTCGAATGTCTTCGTCCCAGCCTTCCTTCTTCGTTGCGACGATCTTCAGCATCATCATTCCGTTGCGAACAATGGGCACGCCGGGCTGAATCATTTCCAGTTTGAACGGCAATTCTTCAATCGTTGCCACTGGCAGGCGTTCCACATCTTTCCAGACGTACAATGACTGGCCAGGGCCGGCGATTACGAAATCCGCCCGGTTGAGATACCGTCCGATGACGTTTTGGTTGGGATCAGTCGTTTTCATTCGGAAATCCACCAGCACTCCGGCCAGTGGTGCGTCGGGTGCGGCCTCGAACACGACGGGCATCGTGTTGAGATTTGCGGGCATCGGCAAAGCGGTCATCGTGACGCCGGGCGGCAACTCGATTCCATCCACTGCCAACTCACCGCCGAAATTCAGGCGTTCCGCTGAGATGATTGTTCCGAAACGATTGCCGCGTGGCACATAAATCTGCTGACGCGACTGTGAGTAGCGAGCCACGCGCGGAATACCGACGTGGAGTGATGGCTTCACTTCCTGAAACTCGACGCGATACACGAACTCCGGACCACCGCGATTCAGATGATCGGCGATGCGAATCGCGTATTCGCCGTCTGCCGGAACCTGCCAGCGGAAGTAGCTGTCCGGCCCACGTGAATCGTCGTTGCCGGTGATCCCTTCGCCAGTCGCTTTGTACAAATTCATCACTGGGTCGATCGGCGAACGAACGCGACGACCGTAACACTCGACTTCAAAAACCTGGCCAGCCTTCGCGGTAAACTTGTAAAGATCGACGTCGCCCGGTTCCTGCAGAATGCCGTTGAACGACGAAGGAAACTCAGCCACTGGCGTGGCATTTTCGAAACCATTATTCGGTTCAACTTCCATCGCATTGGCAACCGTGGAGATGCGCATCACATGCCCGGACGGCGTAATCCCGGTGGCGTCATCAGCAAAAATGAGTGTTTCTGAAGTGCCGTCGTTCGGGAGCGGAACCTGCTTGGCAATGGGGCCATTGGCGTCGCCAATCAACGTCACGTCAACGGCTTCTCCAGCCTTTCCTCCCGCCGGAAACACGCATGTTGGTCGCGGAAAGTTGCCAATGTGCAGGCGGTAGCGGCAATTGCCATTACCACCGTAGCCACTGTCCCGCATTTCGATCGTATACTTGCCGTCTTCAGGCACAATGATCGAAGTGCAGGCATCCTGCTTAAGCAGCGGAGAATCATCCTCGGCTGAAAGCTCAAATCGCTTGTCGTTCAAAATTGCGATGTACGGATCAAACAAAGTCTGACCAAAACGCATCCCTTCGACTTCTACGGACAGCCGATCGCCCTTTTTTGCATCGACTACAAAGTAATCGACGTCCTCGTTTTGAACGACGCCGACAACCGTGCTGTTGATTGGTACTTCCTGAGGGACAGCAAAGTCGGTGTTCGGTTCTTTCTCATCGACCGCCGGGAGGGCTCCCACGAAAAACGTACGGTAGTCGGAAATCCCGGTCTTCGTTCGCACCTGAGCCGTATGTTCCCCCAATGCACAATCGGCGGCGATCCGAATCTTGACGTCAACGTTGTTGGCGTCAGCGGCCTTGATCTCAAGGACTTCAAAGCCGGGTTCGTAAAAGAAGATTTCTTCAGCGTCCTGTAGTCGGGCTCCGGAAAACCGAATGACTTGCTCCGTGCCACGCTGCACGCCTCGGGGAACGATCACTGTCAGCGCCGGATCTGCGGCATAAGAAGTTATCGAGGTGACCGATGCCGCGAGTAAACCGAACAACACTGCCAACGAAATCCGCATGGCGAAGTCTCTTCCAGTGAAAGAAACGGGACTCCTTCCCGCAAATTGACCCTGCATCCATGCGAGGGCATTTCCAAATTTCATTTGCAAAACAACGCCGCGAATCCACTCATTTGGCGATCCGCAGCGTTGCTTAAATTTTTCAATTATCAGACCAGCAACTCAGAACGAACCTTGCCGCCGTCCACGATTTCGATCGGGCGATCACCAGGAGCCATCAATTCCTTGTCGGCGGTGATGCCCAGACAGTGATAGATGGTCGTCGCCCAGTCTTCAACATTGAGTGGCTTTTCTTCCGGCTCGCTGGCTGTCGAGTTGGACGATCCGTAAACCAGACCGCCCTTGACGCCACCACCGGCCATCACCACGCTGAACACTTTCGGCCAATGGTCGCGGCCAGCCGTACCGTTGATCTTTGGTGTTCGGCCGAATTCGCTGGCTATGCATACCATCGTATCCTGTAAGCGACCGCGTGCATCCAGATCGCGAATGAGTTGAGCAAAGGCCTGATCGAATGCTGGAACCTGACCATTGATGCCAGCCGCAATGTTGTCGTGCATGTCCCAGCCGCCGTAAGTCATCGTCACGAATCGTGACCCGGCTTCAATCAGGCGACGCGCCATTAGCATGCGAGCCCCGGCGGTATTACGACCGTAAGCATCACGCAGGGCATCTGCCTCCTTGCTCAGGTCAAACGCTTCACGAGCCTGCTGTGAGCTGATCAGACCGTAAGCACGCTGGTAAAACGTATCGACGGCATCCAGTGAGTCAGCCTTTTCTTTGCTGACAAAGTGGTTATTGACTGCATCCAACGCACGCCGACGACGTGTGAATCGCTCATCAGTTACACCACCAGGCAACTGCAGATCTCGAACCGTAAAACCGCCGTCCGCCGGATCAGAACCCAGACTGAACGGGGCAAATGATGAACTCAGATAGCCTGTGCCCGCGAATTCGTTGGGCTGATTCGGAATACAAATATATGGAGGAATGTTGTTGCGAGGCTCAAACTCGTGGCTAACCACGCTGCCCATGCTGGGATAAGAAAGCGCCGGACTTGGGCGGTATCCCGTAAACATGTTGTGGGTACCGCGCTCATGAGCGGCTTCGCCGTGAGTCATGCTGCGGCAGACGGTGATCTTGTCCATCACTTGAGCTGTCTGCACCCAACGCTCGTTTATAAACACGCCCGGAACGTTGGTCTGAACCGAACTCATCGGTCCGCGATATTCGATCGGAGCGTATGGTTTCGGGTCGAAGCTTTCCTGATGCGCCATCCCACCAGGCAGGAAGATGAAGATGACCGACTTCGCAGTGCCTTCCTTGGTTTCGTAGCTCTTGATGTCAGCCTGAGCGGACTGCATCTTAAAATACTGAGCCAGCGTTAAGCCGATGCCGCCACAGAATCCAACGTGTAGAGCACTTCTTCGAGAGTAACCGCGAGTCATATTGAATTCTCCATGGAAAATGTTCAAACCACCGAACAACCAGGAAGCGGCCTACGGCTGTTTCCGGGATGCATTTGATTCGGCGTCAGTGCAATTGCACTTGGTTCAGGTGGGATAATTTGGTGGGCTTTGGTGGGAAAGCATTTCCAATTTGTGGGGCAAGTATGCAGATGCTGTTGCCAAGTTGTCAAGAACTGCACCAAAATTTGATATCTTGAGAACTTTGCAAACCCGGTATCGGAGCCATATTTCTCAAATTCAGCTGACTTAAGGCTTGGGTGCCCCGTCATCTTCGTGTGAGCGAAATACTGCAACACAACTCACCGAGTTCCGACGTATGTTCGTCAGATTTTGCTCGATCGGATGAGTTTCCGAATTTTGGGCGTGGAAAGCCTCACAGTTCGAGGCTCTAAAAAGGGTTTTGCGCGAAATAAAGTGCGAGGTCGGCCCCGTGCCACAAACGAGTTGTATTTGAAGGATGCTATGATTGAGCCTGAAAAGCTCGCAAGCACCCATGCACAAGTTAAATGGCATAATCGCAGGATTCACAATCAGGGGAGTGACGTCCCCGGTCGCCGCAAACTCGGCGAGCGGAGCGGCGTAAGCACCTGTGCACAAATGATCGAACATTATAGCGGAACGGCGCGAGCCGTCCGGTCCCGCGAAACCGGAGGGCTTGCGCCCTACCGTTACAATTTGTTTTGCCACTTTACTTGTGCATAGGTGCTTAAGCCTTCCGAGTCAAATGCGGGTAACTTGGTGGGCTGACACCCACCGCTCGCCAGGTTATGCCCCAGGACTTACGCATGGGTGCTTACAAATCAGCCTGGGGCAAGAGAATCCGCGAATGCGGATGAACGCCGCCCCAGGTTCACGCACCCTCCGAACACGAACCCTGAAAGGGTTCCACAATGCGGTTTTGTGTAGCCCTTTCAGGGCAAAACGCATTGCTGCCGACAAAACCTGGGGCGTTGCCCCGGGCTGACCTGTTGTGGCCCGTTGGGCCGCATCTCAGTGTTTCAGTGGGCTTTCAAGAATTCGTGGGCCTGTGTGGTTTGCCACAGTTCCCGATCACATCCGCGAGTCCATCAAATCCACGATTGCTGACACGAGCACTTCATTTCGCGCAGAACCCTGAAAAGACCCGCATAGCCGTTAGATGCGGCAAGATCGCTCGCCGAATTTTCAGGGAACTAGACACCATCCCGGTTGTTCCCCGAAAGATGTGCTGAGCGTGAACTAGGCTTCGACGACCGTCTGAGAACTTTGTGTCCCTGAAAGGTTGTCGTGATTATGGCCAAGCGATTTCGACTAAAAAAGCTCATCAACTGGACCGTTCAGGGCCCGATCGTCACGCGGCTGATCATTCATTTTCTGGCTTACAACATGGCGATGTTGTTTCTCCTGCTGCTCGTTTACGGCATCAAGACCTCGCTCGCCGCGATCGCGGAGACACCTGTCAGCGCCGAACCGATGACGTTCTGGCAGCAAGCCGCGCCGGTTGTCATCTGCATGTGCGCGATGATGCCGTTCATGATCTGGGATCTGGTGAAGCTCACCAATCGCATCGCTGGACCGCTGTTTCGATTCGAATCCATCCTCAAAGACTTTGCAACATCAGGCCTCCTCCGCAAGGCCGCCCTCCGTGAAGGCGACCTGCTGACCGACTATCAGAAGCAGTTCAACGAATTCGTGGAATCACTGCACGCATTGTATCCCCATACGAAGCCTGTGTCGAAAAGTCCCGACGCTGCCTCAGTGACGGTCCCGTTTCGACAAACCGTGTGACGTCGTTAGCGCACGCTGCGGAGCAGTGACTCTCTCGTGATGTCTCGTCGCAGCATCGAGATGCGGGAGGCATACTGCTGCCGTTCCGCAGTCGCCTGAATCCGTCTCAATTGCCGGGTGAAGTCAGAATTCACTTCGCCGTTCTGATCAGCCTCCCGCAGCAAAGCATCCGCCAGCCAGGGGCCGTGAATCGCAACCAGCACATCTTCGGCGCTCGCGTAAGTCTGTGCCGAGCCAGGATCTCCCTGTCGAGCGCAGCGTCCGATGAGCTGTCGATCCATGCGGGAGGAAGTCTGGCATTCGGCGACGATCACGTGCAGTCCTCCATTCGCGCGGACTTCCGGATGCAGATGGATGTCGGTTCCTCGTCCCGCCAGGTTTGTGGCAATCGTCACGGACTTCGGATTCCCTGCGTGACTGATAATTTCGGCTTCTGTCGCATCCTGCAATCCATTCAGAAGCTGGCACTCAATCCCTTGATTCGCGAGCTTCGCAGCCAGTGTCTCGCTGTCCGAAATTGAACGCGTCCCGACGAGCACGGCGCGTCCCAACTGCTGGACGAAAACAATATCCTGAGCGATGGCGTGGCACTTTGCGGCATTCGTCGCAAAGAATCGGATCGGCAGCACAATCCGCTGAGAAGGCACTCGCAGCGGAATCTCCTCGACCGTCAGCCGGTACACGTCATCCAGTTCCCGCTCGCAACCGATCGCCGTCCCGGTCATGCCCGACATGTTTTCGTAGAGACGAAAGAATCTTTGACGCGTAATCTGAGCGACTGCGTGCTTTTCAGCAGTAATCGTTAGTCCCTGAGATGCCTCAATTGCCTGATGCAGTCCGTCCTGCCACGAGCGATCTTCGAAAATGCGGCCAGTGGTTTCATCCACGATTCTCACTTCATCATCCTGAATCACATAATGAACGCCGCGACGGAACAGGCAGCGGGCTCGCAGCGCCTGCTGAACGTATTCCGTCCACGGTCTCGCCAGTTGCAGCACGGGGATCTCCACATCAACGGCATGGCATCTTTCGATACCCGCTTCGGTGAGCGCAACACGACCGGCGGAGGGTTCGACCAGGTAGTCAGTCGTCGGCTGCAGCAGTTCAGCCAGGGCCTTCGCCGTCAAATGGGCGTCGGCGTCCGGAGCGCGTTCGCTCGACCCGAAACTCAGGACCAGCGGCGAGCCTGCGTCGTCGATAAGCACACTGTCGGCCTCATCAACGATGGCATAAGCCAGTCCGCGCTGCATGGTGATGCGGCGTGAGGACGCACCTGGCCTGAGATTCTGCAGCAGCCGTTCGCCCAGCCGGTGCCCGGATTGCTGACGCAGCGTGAGCTGATCGCGAAGGTAATCAAAACCAAACTCGTGCCCCGTGCCATAGGTGATATCGCAATCATAGGCGGGCGTCTTTTTCGCCGCATCAACTCGCTCAGGCAGCAGCGCGACGGAAATTCCCAGCGGTGCAGCAACTTGTGCGGCCTGTTGCTGGTCGCGTTCCGCAAGGTAGGTGTTCGGCGTGATCACATGCACGCCGCGTCCCGTCAGCGACAAATGGAGGGCCGCCGCCAGAGCGACGAACGTCTTGCCTTCTCCCGTCTGCATCTGAACGATGCAGCGGCGTGACATCGAAATCGCGGCCAGCAATTGCACATCGTACAGTGTCACGCCGATCGTTCGCCGCATCGCTTCCATCGCCAGCGCCAATCCGGCGATGAGCAGATGAGGTTCAGTCGGCGTCTGTCCGCGCGCCATTTCGCGTCTGACCAGATTCACTTCATGGCGAAGTTGCTCCCCGGACGCGGACTCCAGCGAATCAACCAGCGCCTTGACATGCGACACCAGCTGAGCCGGAGCCGCACGCGAAAGTTTTGGGGACGCCAACGGACCACGAGTCAGCTCTGGCTGAACGGTTTTCAATGTCACTGTTGCATTCGTCAACGAATAGTCCTCTCATCTGCCCTGACGAGAACCGTCCTGCTATCGGGTTCCGAAGGAATGACCTCCGACGGATACAGGTCGCGTCGAAGGTGTCGCATCATGGCCACCAGCACCAGCACCTGACGATTCTTCGAGCGTGTCCCGTTTCGCGGGGCTCACTCCGAGTGGCCGAGACCACGCTGACGGGTGATAGCCAAAGGGTTGGGAAGAAGCAGTGGGCGGCGAGACCTCGGAAGCGACGTCGTCTGTAAATTCAGTCTTTCGGAAGCTCACGGTTTTCGCGGCACGGGACGTGCCTTCATCCGCCGTTTGCTCGGCGCGGGCGTGCATCCATTCTGATTCGTCGGGATCCAGTTCCGGAGTGGAGTGGCGGGATCGCATCAGCGTTCCTGTTGCCCGTCGCAGCTGAATGATTGACAATGCGTAATTGCTTTGGGTCTGCGCGAAGGCGGACTCTTCGTCAGCCAATCGCTCGAAGCCGTTTAACAGATCCTCGAGCAACAGCATTGAGGAATCTTCAATCGCGGGGAGGACGTCAAATCGATCCTGCAGGTACGCAACCTCGTTCTGTGCGGCGACCATGGCCTGATACCTGCCGAGCATTTCGCGGTAGGCGGTATCCACTTCGCGATTCGCAATTTCCACTTCCGTCAGCGACGTTTCAACCGCCACCCGAAACACACTAATCGCCCGTTTGAGTTCCCACTGTCGCTGATCCATTTTGGCTTTCGCCGCGCGACGACCCAGCGGAACCTCAAATTCCAGGCCCAGGGTGTATCCTGGTCTCGCCTGCGTGAACTGATCGACCACAGAATCTGCAATCTGACTCTGATTCTGCAGTCCGGCTACGTACGTCGTCACGAGAAAATCCAGACGTGGCAACAACTCGCTCTTGCTGATTCCAATCTGCACACTCGACGTGCGCATTTCTCGAATAGCCCGTGAAATATCGGGGCGATTGACAAGAGCAAGCTCCAGTGTTTCCTTCAAGCCAGCTGGCGACGGGACGGCGGCAGGAGATTCAGACGGGATAAATTCCATTGGCCCACTGTTCAGCATCGCCGGATCATTGACCAGCAGTCGCAGTCGTGACTCTGCGTTTCGGATATCCGTCACGGCCCGCTGCATGCGAGATTCCGCCCTTGCGACGGCAGCTCGGGCTCTGAGAATCTGGCGAGGGATCGTATCGACCTCATTCCGCGCCTCCAGCGTCTGCTGAACCTTTTGGGCGGAAGAAAGCAGCTTCTGGCGCTGGAAAAATTCGGCTCGAGCTCGATACAGGTTCCAATACACCTCAGCCACGTTGTAGAGATGCGTCTGCAATTCCTGCAGCGATTCGTCACTGGTGATGTTCGCGTTGATGTTCGCCAACACGATCTGACTTTGGTTGTAAACCGTACCTGCCTGACTCATCAGTGGCTGGCGGAAACTGAGTTCCAGCCGCGAAGTCACCTGAGGATTCGGAATCAGATACCGTGAATTGTTGTACTGGTGACCCAGGGATTGCGCGATCCGAACTTCACCACCGGTCTCCGTGCGACGCTTGAAGCCACCTTCGGAAAAGACTTTGTTGTCCAGGAATCGATTTGCACCGTTACCGGTGGTCAATACGTTTCCAACGGGATCGTTGAGATCGCTGTATTTGGCGTCGAGAAACGCACGCCAGTCGAATGCCGCCTGTTCCTGATGAGCGATCGTGTACTTCACCTCGGGGTCTGCCTGAAGCACCTGGACCTGAGGGGCGTGTTCCAGAGCCAGTTGCACCAGCGTTGAAACTTCGACCGGCAGCATGTTTGATGCAAGACCGGCGCTCTGGCGAATCAGCGGGTCCCACCAGGCGACAAAGTCCGGCGGCAAAACAACCGACGGTGCGGGCGTCGGCGAGTTTTCAACACCGGTTGGCATCTGGTCCGTACGACCGTAGTAGGGTGCCATCCATTGCGGCGCGTCGCTTTCAACGGTCGCTCTGAACCCTGACGTTCCCGGTGCGTACCCAGAGATCGCCGGCGCAATGTAAGTCTGCGGATGGTCATTCGGCATGCCGGGCAGCGGCGCGGCGACGTCCGAGCGAACGGCTGGGTCACAGGCTTCATCAGGATCGAAATTTGCGCCCGAGTTCAGCGGTTTCACAAAGGGCTGCTGCTCAAATGGCGGCGGCATGAAGTGCGGCTCCACCACGGAGGGCTGGACAAGCAACGGCGGCTGAAAATCGGGTTCCATCGTTCGCTGATTTTGGAAGCCGTTCGGTGGGGGAGGGACCGGGCCTGGACCATTGCCATATGTTTGCGCTGGATTTGCCTGCGCTGGATAGGACGATGCGTCACTGTCCGGAAATTGCAGCGATCCGTCTTCAGAATATTGAGCCTGAACTGGCAGACTTCGGTTACTTGATGCGTGGACGAAGTTTGGTTCGGGTTGCTGATTTCTCAGTCCGAGTGATGATGCTGGAGCAAACTTCGGCCGTTGCAATGAGGCGCGGTTCCGGACTGACACCTCAGCGCCTGATCCACGCGGCGCTGGCTCCGCTGAGGAATTGCGAGGGTCTCGCCAACATGGCACGGCACCAGATGTCACATCGACACTGCGAGGTTGTGAGGTACCTGCCCCAATGTTTTCACAGCCTCTGCGTGGAACGATCATCAGGCGCGATTCATTCTCAGAATCGGACTGCAATTGTGATGCAAGAACCGTGGCGTTCTCGTAGAAATTCAGGGCCGCATAGGCGACGACCAGGACCATTACGCTCACCAAACATAGAAGTTTGCGATTCCGCATGAAACCACGTAACCTCCCGCTGACGCCGCTGTTGAGAGCGGCGTACGATCGCTGTTTGGTTTTATGGTGCCAACTGGGTGTCATGATGTAACGCAAGTTTCAAAATGCACGCGATACCGACCGCTCCTCGCCAGGAGGAGCGCATCATACGATGCGTGCTTTTCGAAGAATCGTCACATCCGTCAAAATCGATCCACGCAAACTTACCTCGGCGCACTCGTATTTTCCGGAAGAGCGAGAAGAATCGCTGCAGATTGCCCGGTTTGCCATTGCCGTTGTTC